>Ga0080004_1152158_pt1 | contig 105474 bp, 124 predicted proteins | sample WasSprMetagenome_FD_69207 | JGI IMG/M metagenome (GOLD analysis project Ga0080004, IMG submission 69207) | Sulfidic aquatic microbial communities from Washburn Spring, Yellowstone National Park, USA - WS (SPADES assembly) (version 2) | ecosystem: Environmental > Aquatic > Thermal springs > Hot...
TAAAAACGCTGACCATAACCCCCCCGCCGATGAGCTAGCGTCCAGCAGATTTTTTAGCGGTCTCCTACATGCTAGTGTTCGAGGATGCCTGGTTTGACGATTGAGATCGTGGGCGTCTACAAGTCTTTTGGGAGGAAGAGAGTTCTAGAGGATGTGTCATTCAAGGTTTCGAACGGGGAAGTAGTAGGATACGTAGGGTTGAATGGTGCCGGTAAGACAACTACTATAAGGATAGCCGTTGGGGTTCTACCGCCGGACAGCGGGGAGGTGTTGATAGACGGGTACTCCGTTCTAAGGGAGAAGAAGAAAGCCTCGGAGAGAGTCGGCTGGGTTCCAGAGCAACCTATATTCGAGACAGAGTTCAAGGCGTTAGACTACTTCACCTATATAGCAGGGTACTATGGGTTGAGCAGCTCAGAGGCTAGGAGACTGGGCAGGGAGCTACTCGAGGAATTCGGGCTGGGCAACGCGCTTAACATGAAGCTCTCTTACTTCTCTCAGGGGATGAAGAAGAGGTTTGCCCTAGCAGTGTCGATGATGAACGATCCGCCGAACTTCATATTCGACGAGGTCTTAAACGGGTTGGATCCACAGGGGATAGCCTTCTTCAGGGGTTTAACCAAGGAGTTCAAGAAGAGGGGTAAGGCCGTCTTGTTCTCCTCGCATATACTGGGCGAGGTAGAAGATATAGCTGACAGGGTTGTCTTCATACATAAGGGGAGGATTGTAGGAGTGTACCCGATGGAGGAGATAAAGAGTAAAGCCGGTGCAGGCGTCAAGCTCGCCTTAAACAGGGTTGATGAAAACGTCTTGAGGATACTGAGCAGGTTCGGTGAACCAGTGGTTTTAGATGGCTCTAAGGTACTCGTTAGAAAGCCCTCGAGCAACGTTGACGAGATAATCGCTGAGCTTGTTAAAAACGGTGTAGGCGTGCTGGAGGCTGGGAGAGAGGAGAGGAGCCTGGAAGACTTCTTCTTCACGTTGATCAAGGAGGCCGATAAGTCTTGAAGCCCGTCTTCTACGATTTCAAAAGAGGTTTACTGAGGCCCTCGGTACTAATAGCTCTAGTAATCTTCATGCTTGCTGGAGCCGGGTTCGCCTACTTAATAATAGGTGTATTGGCTACAACCCCCTCTAGCTCCACAATAGTCTACTCCTCCATCGACCCGGAGAGCAAGCTGTTCTCTATTGAAGCTTTGTTCATCACCCCGGAGCTGGAGCTTACACAGGGAGCCTTATCCTACAGTCTATACTACACGAGCGGAGGGGGCAGAATCACTTTAACCACAGGAGCGCTCCAGGGGGTTGGGAGGGTTTTGGAAACGAAGACTTTAAGCGGGCTGCCAAGCCAACCGTCTCAAATCTACATTGAATTAGAAGCTACGACTAAAGTAGGCTCTTATAGAACGATCTCGTACTACACGCCTTTCAATTACAATAACAAGACCATCTACATGACTTACTCGTCTCGGTATATAACCGCGCCAGGGAGGTTCTTCAACTGCTTTAACGGGACAACTATCCCGGTTAAAGAAGCGGTTTCAATTATTCCTATGGGCCAGCCTGAGAGTTGTGGAGACAGATTCTATCTAGCATCCTTCCTCCTAGCCAACTTAAGCCAGGGTTCATACAGGTTTGCCTCAATAATATTCCTCCACGACGAGGATAATCTAACCTACGACTTGTACTTCGCGTTCAACGCGACACAAGTGCCCTCCAGCATCGACTACACTCAATTAAACTCATCCTTCATCTATATTGGTCAAGTTAAGCCTGGGCTATCATTCCTAGAGATACGCCTCGAGAACATCAATTTCAGCCTCCCCGAGGTCACTCCTATTGTAATAAGCCTAGCTGAACAAAGCGGCCAGGCAGTCAACCAATCACTACCCCCAGAACCGGTTGCAATACTTGTTTCAAGGAGCCAGTACGGCCTTATCGTTGGTGCTACTTTAGCAGTCCCCCAGATGGTAGACAGCTCGGCTACGAGGAAGTTGGTCGCCAACGCTATGGCTGGTCAAAGCGGCTTAGGTTTGTTCTCAACGTTCTACCCAGTCCTAATGCTGTATTTAGCCTACGTTTACATTGCTAAGCCTAGGAGTGCAGGAGCCCTCGAGTTCCTGCTTGCCAGGCCTCTAACAAGGCTCGACCTCTACACCACGAGATTCCTATCTGGCGTGCTGGTGGCCCTGGCTTCAACGGGGTTATTCTTCGCCTCGACCTCTCTCACGCTCTACGTTTTAACAGGCATACTATTGGACTTCTACTCCTACTTAATCTTGTTCGCTGGAGTGGCCGCGTCACTAGTAGCATTCTACAGCGTGTGCTACGCTATAGCGGCCTTTACTAGAGGGGGGTCGTACCTAGCGTTATCTATCTTCATATACCTCTTCTACACGATCGGCTACCCTCTGATAGTGTATTTTGTTACAATAAGCCAGGGGATAGGGCCGGGACTAGGCGAGGCGATCGCCAGGAACACCTATATAGCCCAGTACTTCTCACCTCTAGGGGCAACCTCCTTCGCACAACACTACTTTGCCTCCTACAACAACATTCCCACCATTGGAGCTGGGGCCGCTGGTGTAGTCAACATATGGCTTGTGATAGCATCCGTTCTCTCATGGATCATAGTTCCTGTCACCGTAGGGTGGTTGGTGTTCAAGAGGGCTAACCTGCTCGGATGAACAACGCTGTTGTTTGCTATAGTTTATAAAAAGGTATTTACAAATTAATCAACTAGCGTGGGAGGGTTTACATGGTTAAAATAGAGGAGCTCGTGCGCGTGGACTCTAAAGGCAGGATAACCATCCCTCTAACGATTAGAGAGGCTCTCGACATCAGGGAGGGTATGTTTGTTGTCGTCGTGGGAGACAAAGATAAGAAGGAGATCGTTATCACGCCTCTACCTGTCTCAGCGAAGCTTGTTAGACTATTAATGAAGATTGAAGATAGGCCCGGTGTTCTAGCTGAGATAACTAAATATCTAGCCGACTACGGTGCCGACATCGTCATGACGAAGTGCGTTGTGATAAAGAGGGCTGAGATAGCTGAATGCGAGATCATCATAGATGTCTCTAAGACAGACATTAAGCAGCCAAACCTGATAGCAGACAAGCTGAAGATGCTTGAGGCTGTCAAGAATATTGAGGCTGTCTGGTTCACAGGGTAGCTGTAATGGTTGTTAAAGCAGGGTGCTGCGGCTTCCCTAAAGCTAGGAGGAAGTACTACGAGTCCTTCAACCTAGTCGAGCTCCAGAACACATTCTACGACCTCCCATCAGTAGAGTGGGCTGAAAAACTCAGGAGCGAGGCGCCCGAGGGCTTCGAGTTCACTCTCAAAGCATGGCAGGTTATAACACACCCCCCATCCTCACCAACATGGAAGAAAATGCGGCGAAAGCCTGGGGGAGTGCTCGACAACTACGGCTTCCTGAAGCCGACTAAGGAAAACTTGGACGCGTTGGAAGACACCGTTAGAGTCGCTGAGGCTTTGAAAGCCCGCGTCATAGTTATTCAGACACCGCCTAGCCTACCCTACAACGAGGAGTCTGTGAAGTGGGTTAGAGAGTTCTTCAGCAAGGCGAGTGAGATAGCACAGGGGTTCACGCTAGCCTGGGAGCCAAGGGGTGATTGGAGTAAGTCCCGTGAGATCGGTGAGATCGTTGAGGAATACGGCATTGTCCATGTTGTGGATCCGTTCAGAGGCCAGCCGATCCTAGGTAGGGCTAACCTAGTGTATTTCAGGCTCCACGGGATAGGTGGAGGCGAGGTGAACTACAAGTATAAGTACACGGATGAAGACTTGGCCAGGCTTTTGAGTATTGTCTCACAGTACTCTGCGGGTAGAGATGTCTACGTGTTATTCAACAACGTATACATGTTTGATGACGCTCTAAGGTTCAAGAACATGCTGTCTAAGGCTGATTGAAAACCATAAGGGTAAACCATGTTTAGATTAGACTGGAAACCCGTGGAATCCAAGCGTTGAGGTAAACAAGCACTCGCTCTCAGACAGGGTTCGACAGTCATCATCCCGTTGTAGTCTATGGATAGGGCGTTCATCACTTGTTGTAGGGGATGAACACCCGGCCTAATAGATTTTACTCGTTTATAAAACTCTTGACATAGGAGGTGAGAGTGTTCAAAGCTTTCTCCACTAATCCCACCAGGGCACCGGCTTCGCCAGTGCTACGGCACGCTGTGAAAATAGAGTGCGGTGGGCTCGTTAAATCCCTTAGCGAGCCGGTTAAAACTGCCATGACCAGTCCGCCCCTCTCCCCGCATTTCACGTAGAACTGCGTGTTGTCGTAAGTGTCGGAGCATATTGTCCAGCCCCTTACTTTAACAATGTTTCTCGAGCAGGGGCATTTAGAGAGCTTTGCGGAGAGCTCGAAGCATACTCCCCGGAGATAGTTCGAGGAGGCTATGTCCCTAATTCTGCTTACAATCTCCCCAGCTTCTCCTAGTCCGAGGACTATAGAAGCCTGCAGTGAGACCGGCGGCAGGGTCTTCACTCTAAAACCCTTACTCTCCAATAACCTGGCTAGCTTGGGTAAGTGTAGCTCGCTAACAGCATCCACGTAAAGAGTCAATCTAAGGGTTCCGGCCAAGCAAAGCCCCCGTCAGACAGGGATAACATCCTCACCTATCGGAGCTCCCTTATCATCACTATCACCGTAGCCTTATACTCCGGTTAAAATAGCTTTTACCTCGTTCAGAAACACGAGCCTTCTTCACACGTCCGATAAGTGGCGACTCATCATCTTTCTTGAGTATGTTGCTCCAGATTTATTAATCTACCTCGTTATAGTGATTAACGCGTGTCCACGATGATGCAACAGCCGAAGAGACATGTAAGTTTTTTAATCAACACGGTTAGCGTGCTTGTAATATCATTGCTGTCTACTCTAGCCCCTGCTTACGCTTTCCTCTTATTCCTCGTCTTCTACATGGTGTTCTTCTACATAGTCTACAGGATCACGATGAGGACTAGTAAGATGCCTCCCTTAAGCGAGCTGGGGGCCCCCTTGTATAAGGAGGTTGACAGCTTGAAGGTTGCTGTCACCGACCCTGGTTTGAACAAGGATCTAAGCTCCCAGTTCAAGTTCCTGATGGTGACCCTGGCTATATCGCTTCTAGCGGTCTTCTTATACCCTTTATACAACGGGCTCGCCGGCGTGTATGTCATATCTTACCTTAATAATGCGACAGGCAACATCTTACTGTCCAGCTTCATAAACTATATGACAATGTACACTCTCATACTAGTCGTGCTATACTCTGTGAGGTGGGCTGTTACAAAGAAAGTGAGCAGCGTCAACCTGATTATACCGCAGAACTTCGCCATCTACAGGAAAGGTGTAGTCATAAACAACAGGAACTTCATTCAAGCCAGCCCAACTCTCTGCTTCACGGTGAACAAGCAGAGGAGGTTTATTGAAATCCAGGATAAGTCCAGCGGTGGCTCGAGGATAAGACTCTACACTGAAAAACCCTCAACAGTCTACGAGAAGCTGGTTGAGGTGGGTTTCAATGAGTGCAAGACATAAATGCATAGTGTGCGGTAGGCCCTTCCCAGAGGGGCAGGGTATAGTGATTCGATACGGTGATTTAGAGCTAGAGTTCCATAGTAATAGGTGCGCCAGCAAATTCTTTAGGGGCCTGCTTGAAAGAGTCGAGCCCCGTATATTACAGCCCTACATTAAAAGGCTTGTGGAAGAGTACGCTGAGCTACTTGAAGCCAAGGCTAAGAAGAAGGCTAAGAGCATCTAGGTAGACCTGTCAGATCGCGGTAATATCGTCATCCTGCCGTCGTATGGGGGCAAGTGTCTTCATCCAATCAATAAACCCGGTAGCCAGGGCTATAAATACTCCTATCAACCCTCCAACACGTAGAGAAAGGCGTCTAATAAGCCTATGAGGAGTGCCGTCTCGAAACTCCTGCATCCATGCGGAATCTTAAGCCTTATCGAAACCTCCTCACCAATGGAGAGTTCAAGCAACCTGCCGCCCCCGGGGTATGAGGTTAAACCAGGCTCGGACCCGTAACCTCCCTGAGAGGCTTCTACGACGTAGTGGTAGGGGGCTGTGTAGAACCCTGTGGTCAAAATCCTCTCGCATTCCTCGTTTGTAAGCTCAAGGTGCACGTCGACCCGATTGTCTAGCTCCACCCTCCCGCACCTAGAGCGCCTTGCACATTCTACCAGGCCCTCCAGCAGGGCTAGTAGAGAGCCTGCTCCAACCCACTTTAAGTCCAGCCAGGTATCCCCTTCAAGGACATAGGCTCTCCGGTTATCGAGTAGACCCTGGGGTAGGGAGGTAGCATTGTCACCAGCCACCACTAAGCTGAACTGTGGGACTGCCACGTAGACGACCCCGTTGCCAACCCTCACCTGGACGAGAGACGGTTTTGTTAGCAATCCCACTCTACTCTCCCTGGCTGAAACGCGTAGTATGGATATCAACTCGTCTAAGCCCAGCCTCCAGGTCTCTACGATAACACTCCCTGCTTTCACGCGGGGCAAGCAATCACCGCTTTTAATTTTATCCCAGCACACTTATTTCAAGCTAGGTGTAGTCATGAGTAGCCCGGGGGGTAAATACCTTAAGAGAAGAGAGCTAGCATCGTATGTCGCGCTGTGCTTGGAGAGGCAGACCCCTATTAATCTAGGTGAGGCGGTCGATGTTTTGAGGGAGAAGTTCTGCTACTCTAATAAGACCGCATTGAACATTGTAAGGAGGTTGGTTAAGCTGAATCTCCTTGTTAAAACAGGTGAGATGGAGTACCAGTGCGTGAGCCCCGTTGAATACTTGAGGCGTTTAGCCGAGGAGTACTCGGCTTGGAGGAGGCGTCTAAAGGATGTCTGCTAATGGGTTTTATTAAAAATAATGTTTGCTATCTCCCCTGCTTCATCTAGGCCTCTTTACTCCTTGACCTTGATCTTGATCTCGATTATGCTGACCCTGCTCTCCTTGCCCTGGGGGTTTGTCACGGTTTGGCTACCTATCTTGATCTCGTCTACGTCGACCTTGCCCGGTAGGAACCTGTTCCTAACTATTTCGACTGTGTCTACGGCTTTGCTGATCGCCCTGCCACGGGCTTTGATGTAGATCTCTTTGATACCCTGGTGGACTAGGGTTAATACAGCTATTACATAGTTCATTACAGGCTTCTTACCAACTAACACGGTGTTGGCACTTTGCGGTTGGACTGCCATTTCCTTCACCCACCTACAGCTTGGTGTATGGCTGAAATCTATAACATTAGATAAACCGTATAAAAGCTTTACTATCCCTGGTTGAGAGCCGGTAATACCGCACCACGCTTCTTTAAACAGTTTAATTCAACGGGATAACCTCATAGGGGCTTTAAAGCAAATGCTAAAGCTGAACCCAATATACCTGTCGTCTTGTCCTCTATGCGGCGGCGACGTATCGGCTCTTGAACTGGAGTCTCATGGCGTCTGCGATAACTGCATGAGAAAGAAGAGCTCCGAGGCCAGCTTAGAGGAGTTCCTAAATAAAGAGCTAGAAGACTTCAGCATCTTCTTCGAGAAGTCCGTTGGCTCCCCTATGTGGGGCGGGCAGAGAGCCTGGGCTATGAGATTTCTAAGCGGGGAGAGCACAGCTATTATAGCGCCGACCGGGTTAGGGAAGACGACACTACTCATAGTCTACGCCGTGTACTCCTCGGCGTTCTACAAGAAGAGAGTCTTATTCCTCGTCCCCACAAGAGCTCTCGTAAACCAGGTTTACACCAGGATGCGCGAAATAGTCGAGAAGATGAAGCTCAACCTGAGGGTGCATGCCTACGACTCTAAACTCTCTAAGAAGGCGAAGGAGGATCTTATAAGCGATATCGCGAACGGTGGTTTCGACGTCCTGGTTGCGACAAACAGCTTCTTCTCAAAGTACGAGCACGCTCTATCCTCCTCAGGCGTTGATATAGTGATCGTCGACGATGTGGACAGCCTGCTTAGAAGCCAGAAGAACATTGTGAGACTCCTGAAGATACTGGGTTTCAATGACAATATTATAAGCCTGGTTAAAACAAAAATAGGTCTCCACTGGAAAGTACTTGTATCCAAAACCCTCGGAGATGACGAGGAGTACAGGAAGCTCGTCGAGGAGCTACTTGAGATAGATAGAAGGATAGGAGAGTCCACTAATAGAGGGGCGAAGCAAGTAGTGTTCTCCTCAGCGACTGGGAGGATGAGGGGCTTCTACTCTCGGGTTCTCAGAGAGCTTTTGAGAATAGATATCTCGGGGGTAACGGTCTACGGGAGGGATGTTACAGACACTTATCTAACCCTCGAATCCTGTGACACTGTAGTCGAGTACTTCAAGAGGCTGGGTAGAGGCGGGATAATCTACGTTAGCCCTAGACACCCCTTTAGACGTTTCTTTGAGAAATGCCTTGATGAACTAAAGAGCAGGTTGGAGCAGGCTGGTTTAAGATTCGAGGAGGCCAAGCCTGAGTCCATAGAGAGGCTTAGGAGAGGGGAGGTGGATTTCATCTACGGTAGCGCGAACTATTACGGTGTAAGCGTTAGAGGCATAGATGCGCCCGAGGCTATAAGACTCGTGGTCTTCTTCGGCACCCCCCTCTTCTCCATCAGGCTCGAGGACTATGCTTCAAACCTGAGCGGTTTGATAAGACTGGCGATCCTGGTTAAGGAGAATAATGTGGCTGGTTTAGAGGGTGTATTGCAAGAGCTGAAGAACTACGCCCTGAAACTCTCACCTGGAGAACTCAGGCTTGTATCCCAGGTTCTCAAAGGTAAAATAAGCGAGGAGGTTTTAACCGGCTACCTTAGGAACGTTGCCTCCCGTTTAAGAGAGATTAAGAGCCTGATCGTGGAGAAGGTGGAGGGCATAGTAGCCGCGGGCGGGGTTGTCGAAGCAGGCTCGCTAACATTAACCCGCGGAGAAAGCGGGGTCCTTGTTCTAGTACCGGACTTGATGACGTACATCCAGGCGACAGGTAGATCCAGCAGGATGTTCAAGGGTCGTATGACACATGGTTTATCCATAATATTCGAGCATGCTCTGCTGGAAAACGTTGTTAAAGGGCTTGAGACCCGTTTGAGGAATATCTCGAACGACTCTTTCACTATAACAAGGCTGGATCAAGTTGACCTAGGCAAAGAGGCGACTTTAATAGAGGTGTCGAGGCGGGGTGCCGGTGGCGCATTCAGCTTCAAGAGCATCCTCGTCATCGTTGAATCCCCCACTAAAGCCAGGACGATAGCGGGTTTCTTCGGTAAACCGTTGAAGAGGATTATTGGTAGGACACCCGTATACGAGATCCCCTTTGTACGCGACAACCAGGTCATACATTTAAGCATAATGGCTAGCCGGGGCCACTTATATGATTTGACAACTAGGCCGGGCATGGGCCTGCACGGTATAGTATTCGAGGACGGCACTATATCCCCAGCCTACGAGTCTATTAAGAAATGCCTGGTTTGCGGTACACAGTTCACTCACGGCGACACCTGCCCTAGGTGTGGGAGCAGGTTGTACAGCGACTCCACTGAGACGATGGCTGCTCTCAGGAAGGTTGCCAGGGAGGTTGACGAGGTCTACATAGCTACAGACCCTGATGAGGAGGGTGAGAAGATCGCCTACGACGTCTTCCTATCGATCAGGTACCTCGGTAAACAAGTATACAGGGTTGAAATGCATGAGATAACTCTGAGGGAGTTCTTCAAGGCCTTAGAGAATAAGAGGGCGGTTAACAAGAGGAGGGTTGAAGCAGAGATCTACAGGAGAGTCCTCGACAGGCTTGTGGGCTTCAGCCTAAGCACCTACCTGCAGTCCAAGTACAACGCTAGGTTCCTTGGGGCAGGGAGGGTCCAAACCCCTGTACTAGGCTTCATAGTCGACAGGATGAGGGAGTATAATGAGTCCAAGTGCTGGAGGGTGAGCATCCAACTAGACCTCCCGGGAGTCGACCGATTGAATGTCTGTGTCGAAGACAAGTCCACGGCTGATAAAATAGCCTCAAGCAAGCATGTTGCTCTAGTAAAGAAGTCCACGAGCGTAGAGACGTTCAGCCCGCCCCCGCCCTTCACCACAGACGAGTATCTCGTCGCTTCCTCGAGGATAGGCTTGCCCTCGGGCCTCGCTATGAGGTTGGCTCAAGACTTGTTTGAAATGGGTTTGATAACATACCATAGAACTGATTCAACGCATGTCTCGCCTACAGGCGTGAACGTGGCTTTGAAATACCTTGACTCAAAGAACTTGACGCCGTTCGCAAACCCTAGTAGCTGGGGTGGTAGCGGGGCGCATGAGGCTATCAGGCCCACAAGGCCCCTGGACGTCGAGATGCTTGAGAAGGCTTTGACAGAGGGTGTACTAGTGCTGACCAGGCCTTTAACAAAGCTCCACCTAAAGGTGTACGACCTGATCTTCAGGAGGTTTATAGCAAGCCAGATGAAGCCGTTTAAAGCCGTTGTATCCGAGTACGATGTCTACGTTGACGACATGCATATCTCTAACCTAAGGTTGATAGAGGATATCGTTGAAAACGGTTTCAACCTTATCCAACCACCCAAGCTAGCTAAAATAGGGTTAGACAATGCCAGAGTCGGCGTCCTCTCCGCGCAGCGCGTGAGGGGTAGCCGCACCGCCTTGTACAGCGAGGGCGATGTAGTCCTCTTAATGAAGAAGACTGGTATAGGTAGGCCAAGCACATACGCCAAGATTATTGAGAGCATTAAGCGGCACGGGTATGTTGTTGAGAGCGCGAAGAGGAGGAGGCTTGTGGCAACTAAACTGGGTATCGAGGTATACAGGCATTTAGCCTCCGAATTCCCCGACCTAGTAAGCGTTGAGACGACGAGGAGAATGGAGGAGACCATAGATGAAATTGTAAGCGGGGGGACAAGCTCTGCCGTAGAAATAGCGAAGCTTGTGGACAGCCTTAGCAGGCTCAACTTAATCCAGACAACACTCCCAACAGCGAGAGACAGCGCGCTCACTAACACGGCGTGAGACTGAGTTCCAGGGAATCCAGTCGAAGCAATGGGCGCGAACCCAAGGTTTCCCCCTACGTCCTGTCATTAGTACTCAAACAAGACATGACCTGGACACGCCAGCCATGTTTTCATAGGTAAACTGTAGAAAATCGGCCACAATGAATTCTATCTTTCTCGATCATTTTGAAGGATCTCATTATACAAACTATTTTATGCCTGCGTTAAACAATGAATAGTTGTTGGATTGGAAATAAAGGGGTAGGGGGAACCACTGGTGCGTCTAGTAGAACCAACCCTAGGGAACGTTAGGTTCCAGATGCTCACCTCATTATTATGTCCAGAGGCTGTATTGGAACCAGACCCGTGAAACCTCAGGTTCCCTGAGCCGGTGCCTGAATCAAAAAGTTTAATTCTTATCTTTATTAAGCTAAAATTGAATAGAGGAGGTTTGAATGAGCGGGAGCGTTGTGAACAAAGTGATCGAGGTGAGAAGGAACAGTATCGACGACTATGTTGTGGAGGCTATCGTAGGTTTCCAGGAGGGGCCGGGTCTCGTAGTGATTAGGGGTAGGGGGCCCTACATATCCAAGGCTGTAGACGTGTACAACGAGCTGGCCCAGAGGCTGGGGGACGCCTTGGAGCTCGTGAAAGTTGAAATAGGTAGTGAAAGGGTTAGAGGCAGGATCTTCTCCTATATATCCATAAGCTTGAGGAAGAAATTCTGATACACATGCTTAAGAGGGCTTAAAAAGAAATATTTCACCTGGGCCGGGGAGCCCGCTACGCCCTGTCAAGGGGTGAGGAAACACCGTCCACCAGGCGACCCCACGGCTCCGCAAGGAGCACGGGCAGTCCCCGTGGCAACGGCACAGAAACGACACGGCCACCACCAGGTGTCGATGAGGTTGCGCGAGGCCCTCGGCGACGAGGGCCTGGTAACCAACCGAGAATGGTGGTGGATGCGTTGAAACGGCCGCCCCCGTGGGGTGTAAGGCCTGGCACCGGGGTGACTGGTCGCCGGACCGGTTAAGGCCGCTTAGTCAAATGCGGGCGTGTTACAGAAGACGGGTTATTCCCCGGCCCACTAGCAGGGAGGGTTCTCCCAGAACTCTCTTACCGCGTTCTCTAGTTCTTCCAGCGTGGATGCTTTAGAGTACTCTTCCAGTAGTTCGTTGTTAAGGTCGTGGAATGTCTTCATCCACTTGAACAAGCCCAGGAGCCTTTGATACCAGTCTTTGAAACCAGTTATGAATAAGGATGCTGCCACGGCCTCTATACTCGAGAGAACGCAGGGCTTACCGTAGTTCACCGGGTTAGCTGCTATGAGAGGCGGTAGCTTGACGTGCCTGCCCTTAATGCCGTGGAAGACCCTTGGTTGGAGTCTTCTCCAGCTAGCGTCCACGACGACTATGCCGTTCAACTCGACTTCACCTCTAAGCCAGGGGCCTAGGTAATCGTTTGAGAAAGGGTTTAACACAATGCCCCTTTGAACCAGGCTGGGCTTCGCAATCTCGGCGAGCCCCATTCTAACCATTTTGAGAGACGTGTTCTTCCTCGGGTCGTCTTCCCTCCTATAGATGACCAGTATCCTAGGCAAGGTTTTCAGCGTGAAATATTTATTTTATCCACTGCCTTTTATAATATTGGGATGTGGAATGCCTAAAGCGACAGCCATAGTATTAATCCAGACCGAGATTGGAGCGGAGTCGCGTGTACTGGAGGAGTTGTATAAGATCCCGGAGATTTCTGAGGCTTACATTGTTTACGGTACTTACGATGTCGTGGTTAAAATAGAGTCTGACTCGCTGGAGAAGATTAGAGAGATAGTTACAAACAAGGTGAGGAGGCTCCCTGATATTAGAACCACGATAACCATGATCGTCGTGGAGGAGAGAATCAAGGCTAAGAGTAGCTAGGTGGATTTTTCACATCATATGTTTTTACCCTAGTTCGATTAACATCAGTAGAACCCTAATCCAGGCCTCCAAACCTGTTGTCGCACTAAGGATTCCTCTAGAAGGGGATTGGACCGGCCGGGACTTGAACCCGGGACCTCCGCCTTTCCCGCGACCTCGGTTGAACCGGGCCCTTGCAAGGGCGGCGCTCTTCCAGGCTGAGCTACCGGCCCGCTATTATTAAAATCGATTTCTACGTGGATTTTAAACCCTACCTCGTGATCCTTGCCTCCTTTAGCTCTTCGATAATTTTAGTAGCCTCCCCGCTGCTGAACAGCTTCCTCCTAATATCATCCAGCAGTCTATTCAAGGACTCTGCCGTCGCCTTCTTCAAGTCTAATGGGTGTAGCTTACCCTCAACATACGCTTTCTCTAGTTCTTTATAGTTCTCGTAGACGACTGCCCCACCGTACTTTTCAGGCCTCTCGACGACTAGTTTGAAGCCTTCTTGCTGGAACAACAGGTATCTATTTACATCTATAACCGGGTTGAACTCGACGACCCTTGGAGGGCAGTAGGCTTTCATTATCTTTGCCTCTACTTCCTCGGGTGTGTCGTGTACGAATATAGCTGTCTCAGGCTTACTCTTGCTCATCTTTGACTCGGCTAGCGCCTCGTCCACTTCAACGCCCCCCACTCCACGTCCAGGCCCGCTGAGGGCCGTGATTATTGGCGTGTGTATTGCTATCGGCTTCTTCAACCCTAGTTTCTCAGCTATATCCCTGGCCAGCATGTGGGCTTTCCTTTGGTCTAAGCCCCCTAAGGCTATGTCGACGCCTAGGTAGAATATGTCTGTGACCTGCATCAAAGGGTATATGAGCTTAGAGGTGTCTAGCTCAGCCTCCTCAGCCCTCCTACCCATTATCGTTAAAGCCCTCTTAACCCTCGCGAGGCTCGTCGACTTAGCTGACTTGAGTAGGAGGCCCCAGTACTTTTCATCCGACACAAGCTCCTCCGCGTCCACGAACCTAACGTTGCTCTCTACCCCCACAGCCCTTAAAACATGCCTAACAAGCCTCGCGGCCTTCCTTATCAGCTCAAGGTCTCCTCCAAGCTTGTCGTTTATGAAGGCGTGCCATGTCGCCTCGAGTATCGTGAAGTCGACTCCTACACTAGTCAGATCCCTCACTTTAAACATCCAGACAAGCCAGCCGATGTGGACTAGCCCGCTCGGCTCGAAGCCGAGGTATCCTGTGACCCTTTCACCACTAGAGAGCCTGGCCTCCAGCTCCTCGGGTAGGATAACCTCAACTGTATTCCTCATAGCCAGGTCAAGCTTGCCCCCAGGCAAACACGTCACTCCCTCAACAGCTTAATTTAAATCACACTATGGTGTTGCGATTTAAATAAACACGGTTAAACCCGTGCTGGCATTAAGAAACAATGTTCAAGCGGATAGGCTGTAAGCCTGGCTTAAAAGGTCACTCGGCGGGAAATCCCATAAACACTTCCACAACTATGCGGGAGGGTTGTACCCCGCCCCTGACACCCGTGTTCACGCGACCTCAACGGGTTTACCGTTACACGGGCTCTTATGGCGGGGCCACTATTCATATTAACCGAACCCCCTTTTATCCATTGTAGACTAGGATTAGGCTCCAGTGCTGACCCGTGGAGAGGTCGTTCAACATAGTAACGTAGTTCGAGATAGGGATTTTGTCTTCTGTGGAGAGGGTTGGAGTAAAAGAGGGTTGTGCGAGCATAAACAGGGTCAGGCTATGGCCAGGTTAAGGGTATTGGAGATCCTCGCCAGGCTTCAATACTACTACCCTGCTTGGGGTTAGAGACTCCACTAACTCCTTGAACTTCACCGGGTCGGCTTTAATCTGCGGGAACGTGTTGTAATGCATTGGTATAACAACCCTGGGCCTGATCAGCTCGACGGCTTTAACAGCCTCTTTGACTCCCATCGTGAAATGCCCTCCTATCGGTAGCATAGCTATCTCAGGGCTGTAGAGCTCCCCGATAAGGCTCATCTCGCTGAATAAACCAGTGTCGCCCGCGTGGTAGAACGAGGCATCTAAACCCCTCACAACGAAGCCGATGGGCGTGCCCTTAGATGAGCTATGTGTAGCTGGAGTCATCACGATCTCTAGGTCTCCTACATTGAGGCTCCCACCGATATTCCCTCCTATCGACTTTAAACCCACCCTCTCAGCCTCCTCAGCCAGCTCGAACACGCCTACTATAGTGGCGTCCGTCAGCTTAGCTATGTCGAAAGCGTTGCCTAGGTGGTCGGCGTGGTCGTGTGTCACGAGGATGTAGTCCACCCTCCTACCCTGGAAGTAGCTTAGTTTAACAGGGCTGAGCGGGTTGTCGATCCACGGGTCTACTAGGATTGTTTTATCCTTCCCGTCGAAGCCCCTTATGATTACCTCGAACGCGCTGTGCCCGAGGTATTTAATCCGGGCCACAGAAACACCTCTAAGAATTTATATCTTACGTGCAAAACATAAACCTTCAAGGTGTTTTTATCTTTGGAGGAGGAAGAGGTTAAGAAGTACATTAAAGCCGGGGAGATCGCCAGGAGGGTTAGAGATAAGGCTGAGAAAATAGTGAAACCCGGCGTTAGGCTTCTGGACATAGCCACCGAGCTGGAAAGGGAGATCCAGGAGCAGGGGGGTCAACCAGCGTTCCCAGTGAACATCGGTGTGAACGAGGTGGCAGCCCATTACACGTCTACACCAGGCGACCCCAGCGTCATCCCGGATGCTTCTGTTGTCAAGGTGGATCTCGGCGTCCACGTCGACGGTTACATAGCTGATACAGCCACGACCATCTGCTTGAACCCCGCCCTAGAAGGGTTGGTGGAGGCTGCCCGTAGAGCCCTTGAGGAAGCTGTTGAGGTATTCAAGCCTAGTATCAGGGCGAGGGAGATAGGTAGAGTGGTCGAGAAGGTCATCAAGTCATCGGGCTTTAAACCCATCACCAACCTTAGCGGGCACAGTATAGACAGGTTCATGATTCATAGCGGGAGGAGTATCCCCAACTACGATGATATAACCGCTGTCTGGAGGATTAAACAGGGAGTGTACGCTGTAGAGCCGTTTGCCACAGACGGGGCTGGCCTCGTCAGGGAGGGCGACCAGGTTACAATATACGCTCTCAGACCCCTTGGCAGGATCAAGCTGTCCGGGGCCGAAGAAGAGTTCTACAACCTCGTCTACTCTGAGAGGAGGACTCTCCCCTTCGCGCTCAGATGGTACCAGGGTCTCCGGGGCGATGCCGCATCATTATTGGACGGCCTGGGTAGAAGAGGGGTTCTAGTAGAGTACCCTGTTCTAATCGAGAGGAGTGGTAGGCCTGTAGCACAATTCGAGCATACATTCCTCGTACTGGACAAGGAGGTAATTGTAACAACAATGTAACCCTCATCCCGTCTCCTAAGGGGCGGGGCTTTCCAGACGTAATCCCAGCGTAGCCAGGTTTATTTTACTTTAAAAGTTATTTAACGAATAATGCTCAATGTTAGTTGGTGTAGGATGAACAGTGATACGATATCTCTTATCACGCAGATCATCTGGCTGGCAATATTCATACTATTGATCACAGGGTTAAACCAGAAGATCCAGATGAGAATATGGGCTATGGACATCAGGAATAAGTTGAACATCATTAAAAGGATTATCGATGAGGACAGGATGAGAGTTGAGAAGATAATATCGAACCTAGGCTACAAGACGCCGGCTGTCCTAGTCGACAGAGTTCTAGACTTCTTCGTCATTGAGCCGGTTGGCATTGAGCCCACTGACATAATCAAGAGGCTGGATCACACGCTCAGGACAGGCGAGGGGACTTTGAGGAGGTTTATCGAAAACTCTCTTCCGAACGTAGGTAAATTCGAGAGAAGCCTGGTTGAAACCAGCATGGAGATACTCTCCGGTTTAAACCTGATATACAAGGTTATCAGACACTACCTTCTTACAGGTGAGAGGGAGAACAATTGGATTCTACTAATGCAACTCGAGCTCGTGATGCCGACTATTATGAAATACGTTGAAACATACCATATGGCATTAGACCCCTTTACGACGGGTAAGCCTATCGGGGACTCCCTAGGCCCCCTGGTAGTTTACAACCTGGTTGAAAAGTCCAAGATGTTGTCAAAGAGGGTTGTCGACGATACAAGCATAATTGAAGCCTGGCTCGAGGACAGGAGGGTTCTATTTATCAAGGCTGAGGGGCCCGGTAGCAACGTGGGCCACCCTGGGGCTGTGATAAACAGCCTTGTCGAGGAGTTGAAGGGTAGCGTTGACCTGATTATAACAGTGGATGCGGCTTTGAAGCTGGAGGGCGAGGACACCGGCTCGATAGCGGAGGGTGTAGGCGCCGCTATAGGCGACCCCGGCCCCGAGAAGATAGCTATTGAGAGGGCTGCGACAAAGTACAACATTCCTCTGAGGGCGATAGTTGTGAAAATGGATTACAGGGAGGCCCTCACGGTTATGAGGAAAGAGATATTTGAATCCTCTCTTAAAGCCATGGAGCATGTCCTAAGGCTTATAAGAGAGGAGACTAAACCAAACTCCACAGTCATAGTAGCCGGTATAGGCAACACTATCGGGGTGCCGTTGTGATGAGCTACCTAGACCCTTACACCGTGTTTACTATAATCTTGGTGATAATCCTAATAGTGTACATGTTTATGGAGACCAAGAGGAAGCCGGCTAGAATAGAGTATGTAACCCGCGAGCTATTGGTCTGCTATTCATGCGGCTTCCAGGTGGAGAGAGACCACGAGCCGGGCGATTTCATAGGTCTTGTCAAAGGGAAGTGCCCTAGGTGCGGTGGAGACCTGAAGATCAAAGGAATATACTCGGTTGATAAGAGTAAGATTTTAAAAGCCAGCTAACCTATCAGGAATACTTGGCCCGACCCGGCCATAGCGGTTGGGCAACACCCGGTCTCATATCGAACCCGGAAGTTAAGCCAACCGCGTCAAGGTGGCGGTGAGGTCCGAGAGGCCTCGCAGCCGCCTTGAGCTGGGGTCGGGCCGTCTCACTTACGTTTCCTCTGGATTCTCCTGCCAACCTCTTCTTCAACACGCTTAATAGTCTTGAATAAAGGTCTATGGGCTAGAATACTGACTGAGGCTGCTACAGCGGTGGTTAACGCTAGGAAGCCTACAACGACCACGTAACCCGTGCTCACGAGCATTGAAGCTGCTTTACTCGCCTGTGACAGGATAGGGTTTTCAACAGTGCTCGTGGAGACTATTGTCTGGGTTGTGGTCTGAGTTGAATTGTGCCCCACGGTTAAAGTTTGCGTCAGGGTACTGTTCTGGATCACAGTGGTGGTTACTGTGACAGTGTTCGTGATAGTGTTGTTAATGTAGAGGGTCTGGGTTTTAGTCCATGTTGAGGTGAGAGTTGTAGTCGAGGTGACGGTTTTCGTAATAGTGGTGGCCGTTGTAGTATTCGTAGTGCTCGTGGTCGTCGGTTGGACAGGTGTTATAAGCGTCCCCGAGGGCGAACCTATATCAATGCCCTGGACACATGTTCTCGGCGGGCTGGGGAGCGTCATCTGCCATATAGTGCTAGTGTAGCTGGTGTTAGTCGTGGGGTCGTATACTACGATGGAGATACTCGAGGTATTTGTGACAACGGGCAGGGTTATTGTCATGTAGAGGTCGCCGTAGGCCCCCGAGCCTATTGTGGTGAGGTGGATTGGGTTGTTAGGGATATTCGGGTAGACGGCTTCTATCTCATATATCTTAAGTGGAGCCAGCCCCTTGGCGTAGACGTAGATCTGGGGCGGGGACGCTATATTGTTGGTTATTATACTTGGCATGACTGAAACAGTAACACCTTGAGTAGTGCTATTACTCCACACGCTGACAGGCCAGTTGTAACCGCTCACGTAGACAGCCCCTTTAGCTAGAGTGCACGCATATAGAAGACTGTTGTCGCCCAGCCTCCTCAGAGAGACGATAATAGAATACGTGCTCACCGAGTATACTCCATAACTAGATAAGTTCGCTGAAAGGTAGAATGGTGCAGTACTGTTCGGCATAACGACTTTTTGATCTTGGGCTACCACAATATTGTTGTATACAAGAGAGATATTTAAAACCCCGCCGAAATTATTGTAATTGAGTAGAACTCCTTCAATAGACACGTAGGGGCTCCACAAGTAGAGATCCGTGTAGTTGAAATAACCGATCATATTACTCGTGGTCATGTATATTCCTTCGAAACAAACTTCCTGGGATTTAGGTGTCGGGCTGAAATCCAGGGCCAGGAGCACCACTATAAGCGTGGCGACTGCTAGCACCCGCCTCATACTACCACATTTGCAAATTACAGTTCGTAGAATTAATAATACATTAGACGCTATAATCTAATTAACGTTTCCAAGGGGGAGGTATTTTGAAAACAAAGATTATAGCTACCCTAGGGCCGTCGCTGAGATCACTAGACTTGATCAAGAAGCTTATTAGAGAAGGGGTTTCAGGTTTCAGAATAAACTTCAGCCATGGAGACAAAGCTGAATGGGATGAGTTTGTTAAGATCGTGAAAGAGGCTTCAAGCGACCTGGAGCAGTCGGTTGCACTTATAGGCGATTTAAGGGGGCCGCAAATAAGAATAGGCTTTCTCAGTGAAGAACCGGTTAAGATCGAGCAAGACAAGGTGTTGAGATTTATACTAGGGGAAAAATCGGATAGAGGCGAGATACCCGTGAAAACGAGGGGAGTCTTCGAGGTGGTTGAGATAGGGGATGTAATCCTAGTTGGCGACGGCGAGTGCATTCTGCGAGTCGTTGAAACAGGGGAAGACTACTTTCTGGCCCGGGCTCTTTACGACGGTGTTGTTAGGTCTGGTAAAAAAATTGTTGTGAAAGGTAAAGAGCCGAATATACCTCTCCTGGATAGCGAGGACGTCTCATCTATAAAATACGCTGTAGAAAGAGGGTTCACGTTCATCGGCGTAAGCTATGTGAGGTCGGGGCGGGATATAAGCATTGTCAGGAATCTGATACGCGAGGCGAAAGGATCTACTGGAGTGATAGCTAAGATCGAGACGCCCACGGCCTACAGGAATTTGAAGGAGATAGTTAAAGCAAGCGACATGATCCTCACGGCGAGGGGTGATCTAGGCCTCCACTTCGACCTAGACAAGCTCCCGCGTATACAGAAAGATATTACAATGACCTCTATCTCGTACGGGAAACCAGTTATAGTGGCGACTCAACTGTTGGAGTCAATGGTGAATCTGCCCAGGCCGAATAGGAGCGAGGTAGTCGACGTCTACAACGCTGTCCACGACATGGTTGACGCCATAATGTTGGCGGGTGAGACAGCGGTCGGCAAGTACCCTCTCGAGGCGGTTAGATGGCTTAAGAAAATAATTGAGTCCGCTGAGGCCGACATCAAACTAGAGCATACTAAGGTGGTTAGGGGGTCGCTGGAGGGGAACTCCCTGAAAGACAAATATGTATACGGCCTCCTCTCGCTTGCTGAGAGCGTGGAGGGTAAGATTTTAGTCTTCTCTAAGACAGGCTCAGTGCCACCCCTAATAGCCAGGCTCAGGCCCAGGGTAGATGTGGTAGTCGGAACCCCCAGCAGGGAGCTTGCTGAGAGGCTCGTCTTATACTACGGCCTCAGAGTGTACGATATGAGTAAGAGGGTTCAAGGCGACGTCAGCTACGACCAGGGGATTGTAGAGCTTGAAAAGCTGGCGCGTGAGAAAAACGAGTTGTCGATAGGCGATATCGTTGTAGAATCTTTTGCCAAACCCGCGGGCGAAATGCATGAGATAATTATTAAGAGGATGCTGGCTTAAGCCGCCGGCGGGATTTGAACCCGCGTCCACCGGCTTTCCCGACCTCGGCTTTAAAACAGCCATACGAGGCCGGCGCTCCACCCGGCTGAGCTACGGCGGCTCCAATCGAATAATAAAACTATATGGATTTTATAGGTTTAGCGCTATTGACCGCGAGTAGCCTTCAACGCGTTCACAGCCATATCCTTTATCACAGAGTAGGGGTCTCTCGCCTTAACAATAGCTGAGGCCACTAGGACGCCGCTCGTCCCATATTTGATCGCAGCGTGTACGTCGAGCCCATCTGTTATACCAGCCCCCGTTAAAATGACCACCTTGTCGTTGACCCTACGAATCAGCTCAACGCTCCTCACTATAACCTCCGGTTTAGCTTTGCTGACGCTTATACCAGTCCCTATCAGCTCGGGGGGCTCAACCGCCACGTATGTTGGGTTGAGGACAGCTGCTGAGGCACCTGTCTCGGGCTCGTCAGCGCACACAAGGGTCTCCAAGCCTAGTCTACCAGCCTTCTTTATCAACATGTTTAAGTCGGCTAGCTTCAACCTGTGCTCGCTGTGGTTCAGGATAACCCCTTTGACACCAGCGTCTACAAGGCCTTCGAGAGGTATAAAACCTGTTACAGCCCCAGGCTCCACTGGGTCAGCGTGCTGGGCGAACACCTTGACCCCGGTTCCCCTGACTTCTTCCACAATCCTCCTTATCTCAGTGTACGGCGGTGCTAGAACTAGCTCGACCTCCCCCTTCAGCTCGCTGTAAACCCTTGTTGCGTCCCTGGCTATTCTAACAGCGTTCTCGCCGAAGCTCTGCGGGTAATACGCCTTATAGTTAACTACGATGATAGGCTTCAAACCACCCACCTATAGTGTTTTGAGCTGGGGTAAAAGTAAAAAATTAGTCGTGTCCTCCGCTCAACATCTCGCTGTGCCTTTTAACAACTTTCACTTCCTCGGTCTTGACAAACCTGTCCTTAAGCTTCGCGAGTACCTCTGGCAGAGTGGTGTACTCCATCTCCTCGGGGCCTAGCCTGTGTGGCATGAAGGGCCCATGCCTCTTCATATAGTCCGCTATCTGCAACGCAAGCCTCCTCGTCTCATCGTACGCTACATCGTCGAACAGGTCGGCTGGCCCAATGAGCCTGCCCTTACTGATATTCCAGCCCAGGGCTATCACCCTAGGCGGGCCGTCGAACCTAGTCACCTTGGCGTACCTCATTGGGACAGGTATTAGAGGCCCGTGGTGGCTCCCCCTCATCCATCCTGCGACTAGATGTGGGAAGGCGAAGGCTTCAAGTATCTCGCCTACGGCTGGTAGCCCTGACTGGGCTCTTACAATGGCGACCGGGTCGTCTTTGCCAACGTACTGGCCTGCTACAAGGTTTAGTCTCTCAACGCTTACGACGGCCGCAAGCAGGTTGTCCTCCTTCCTGTAGACTCTTCTAACAATGTACCTGCCCGGTGTTCCAATTAACGCTAGGAGGTCGTAGGACTCCTCAGGGGTCTTAAGCAACACGCTCTTACCCTCGAATACATCGAATACTTCGAACACGAAGCCTGCGTGCATCCTGGGGTCTATGACCAGCCCCGCTGTGTTGAAGGGGTCTGCGAAGATCTTGTACATGGGGAGGTTGAAGGCACCCGGCTCGGTTTTATCGGCGTGGAAGGTTATCACAGGCTCGGCTTTCCTCTCCTCCATCTCCAGCTCAGCTACCCCGGGGCCCAGCCCTCTTACATTACCGCTGAAGGCATCGCTCAGCAAGTCTTGCCCGGCAGCGTATAGCTTGAGCTCTTTGGCTACATTAGTAGCGGCTTTGAAGGCATCCCAGGCCAACCCATGTATATCTGGGTGGTCGACGCCTTTGGTGTGCGTCATTATCAGCTGGATGTCGTCTCCGACGTGTGTGACGTAGAAGTCTATGATCAAACCCTTCTGCTTAGCCTCCGACAGGACTTTAGTGGCGGCGGCCAGCTGGTCTGGGTGAGGCATGTAGTGTCCTGCTATACTTCCAACATCTGCTTTAATGACAGACAACGTTATTCTATCAGCCATGAGATCCACCTTATTTAATTAGGTGTGTCAGAGAGTTAATAAAACTATCTTTAAACGAATTAATGAGTCGATTTAAATGAATATTTAAACTAATCCGGGAGGTAGTATTCCCCCCTGCTCTTTTGCTCCCTGTCAAGGTATGAGCCAGGCTTGTTTATCCTCGGCCTACCTGTTTCGTGGTCTCTTCTAACAGTTATGTCAAGTTGCTTCAGCAGATTGTTGAAGCCTGTTCGAATATCCGTAGGCTTTAAGGCGACACCCTCCACCCCAGGCCTGCCCGTAAAAACCATTATTTTATCGCTAACATAGTTCTGAAGTAGAAGATCGTGCTCGACAACAATAGCGGCCTTCCTCTTCTCCTCCACTATCCTCCTTATCAGCCTCGCTACGCTGATCCTCTCCTCGACGTCCAGGTATGCTGAAGGCTCGTCTAAGAGGTACACGTCTGCGTCTCTAGCCAACGTGACAGCGACCGCAAGCTTCTGTAGCTCGCCGCCGCTAAGCTCTCTCACATTTCTATCAAGCATCTTGTTCAAGCCTAGTTTCCTAGTCAACTCATCGTAGAGCCAGGTAGTAGGGTCGACGGCGTCTTTGGAAGCACTCGCTAGATTATCTTTCACCGTCTCGAACCCGAATATTGAGGGAGAGACCTCCTGTGGTTTATAGCTGATCTTATCTGTGCCCACGAGCACTTCCCCTTTATCTGGTTTAACCACGTTTGCGAGCATGCTTATGAACGTCGACTTCCCTATCCCGTTCGGCCCTAGGATGCCGAGCACCTCGCCGGGGTGCACCTCTCCTTCCTCGACGGCGAGCTTGAAGCCGCTACTCGGGTAGGCCTTCCACAGGTTGCCCCACTTGAGAATAGGGTATTCCTCGGGGTGTTTACTTCTGTCTGCTACGCTAATCCTGAATCTAATAGGCTCTTTGCGGATCCTAATGTTCTCAGCTGGCAGGTAGCCCTCCAGGTAGAAGTTCACACCGCTCCTAACGCCATACGGCTTGCTCGCAATGCCGTAGACCCCTGGCTCACCGTATAACACGGCTATGTAGTCGCTCACGTAGTCCAGTATCATAAGGTCGTGTTCAACAATCATAACGTAGACTTTAGAGGGGTTCAAGAGCTCTCTTATAGCTGAGGCCACCCTTACTCTCTCCCTCACGTCGAGATATGAGAAGGGCTCGTCGAAGAAGTACGCGTCAGCGTTTTTCATCAATACAGCTGAGACAAGCAGTTTCTGCAACTCCCCTCCGCTCAGCTCCCTAACATCTCTGCCCATAATACCAGATATACCAGTCTTCTCCACAACCTCCTTAAGCAAACCTCTCTCATCAGCCTTCTCAAGTAGCTCTCTGACACTCCCCTTTAAAACCCTCCGAGCAGCCTCGATATACTGTGGTTTAACAGCAGTCTTCAAGCTCCCGTTAGCGAGTTTCTGGAGGTAGGCGTTCACCTCTGTACCCCTAAACGCCCTAAGTATTTTATCCCAGTCCGGCGGGTTCGCGTAGTTTCCTAGATTAGGCTTGAGTTGCCCCGAGAGAATCTTAACGGTAGTTGTCTTACCGCTCCCATTCCTACCTATAACACCAAGGATTCCCCCAAGTGTGAGAGGTGGGAGGCCGTAGAGTTTAAACATGTTCTCGCCGTAGCGGTGGACGGTGAATTTCTCCAGCTCGTCTGGCAAGTTGACTATCGAGATTGCGTTAAACGGGCACTTCTTTACGCATATACCGCAACCGATACACGTGTTCTCGTTTATGACTGCGTGTTTTCCATCCGCGCTCAGCTCAATAGCCTTAACCTTCCTACTCCTGTTGACAGGGCAGAACCTTATACACTCCAGTGAACATTTGTCTGGTTTACAGAAAGCCCTATCAATTACGGCTACTCTCGTCAACAAACCCCACCGATGCTGTTTTATAGCCGTTGTTTACCATAGGTTAACTTAGTTATACATCGACAGGTTTAATTTAATATGATGAGTGGTGACGGCTCGGAGCAGTGAAGAAGAAGTTTAGTCTGATTCCTCCTCCTCGCCTTCCTCCTCTTTCATGCTCTCCAATAAAACCTCGTAGTACTCCTGGAGCATCTCCCTCTCGTCTGGGGATAGGGATGACACCCTGGCCTCCGTCGCCTTAGCTGTTATAGTCCTCTTACTAGAGTCGACTACATACTTCAACCCGTATGCCTCTAAATCCTTCTTGGAAGCCTTCTCCTCGTAACCGCATCTAGGGCATTTCAAAACATAGTATTCTTCTCCACTCTCCTTCTTCTTCAAGGGAAACATTGCAGCCCCGCATCTTGGGCAGAACTTAACCAAACGCCACACCCTACGGCTCAATACTTTACTCAACTAACCTTATTAAATGCATAGACCAGATGGATGCCCCTCGTGAAACATAGTAACAGCTGACCGCTTTACTTAAATATTCTTGATTGCCAAATACTTTTAAGACGTAAGGTGGAAGGCATGTTGTGGCTGGAAGAGGAATGGGAGGAAGAGTGGGAGGAGGAAGAGCCAGAGGAAGAGTGGGAAGAAGAGGAGTGGGAGGAGGAGTGGTAGAAGCTATAGGAGGTCTAGTATAATAGTGACGTTTTTTACATTGCCTGTAATACTCCTCGAGAAGTCTATATCGCTGAGCGGGTAGTCAATGCAATTAACAGGTCTATTATAGACTTGTGTAGCCGATACTAGCAAGTATTTGTCTGTCTCAGAGTACGCCTCTCCAAGGGAGCTTAACAGGTCTTTTATTTGCTTGAAACCCGTGATCAACATAGCTAGGAGTAGCCCTTCGTGTCTAACACGGGTCAATAATCCTCTGTTAACGAAGTAGTGGACTACTCCTTGAATAAGCTGTAGGTCGTTCTCGACGAGCTTAACAGGGATCAACGCCACTGGAAGCTCAGGCGTCAACCCTAGCGCTTGCAACTCGCCGTCGAGATCACGGCTTTTCTTAGAGCACAGGAAGAACCTAGCATTATACACCCTACCAAGGTATTCAACAGTCAGAAACCCGCGGGTTGGCGAGTAGATTTTCAAGCCCATGCAGGTTGCCTACCGCAGGTCTTTCAAGTTTCATAGAAGTTTATAAGGTTTGACATCACAGCCGCTCCAATAGTGTTCCTGTGATAGATAGAGAGCCGTGGTCGTTGAAGCCTTGAGGACGGGGTTTCCTCTAACTAGGCTTGGGGAGGTGCTTCTTCAACTGTTTCAACCTTCTTCTCACTGGATCTAATGGCAACTAAGTGTGTTATGTACCCCGCTATCTGGTTCCTAAGCTTCTTAGACCTCGTGGAAATAAGCTTAGAGACCACCCGCTTGTTAGCTTCAAAGTCCCTTGTGAACAACTGGGGGTTTGACTCGAGTAGTTGTCTTGCAACCCTTTTCACCAACCTTATCCTAACCTTGCCCACTTCCAGCACCTCTATCAGGTAATCTTCCTAACATGGGTATGCGATAGGGTATTTTAAAATTTAAATTGAGTAAAAGCCGCCTGATTTGAGCTAATGGTCGCATGCTTAAGCTACTGCTTAATATTTCCAAGACTATTAGTTTAGGAGGGTGGCTTGTTTGAGCAGTAGAGTGAGAGATATCAGCCTAGCTGAATCCGGGAGATTGAAGTTAGACTGGGCTATGAAACACATGCCTGTTCTAATGAAGCTTAGGGAGGAGGGGAGGAGGAGAAAACCGCTCGCCGGCGTTAGAGTGGGTGCTGTGCTACACGTGACCAAGGAGACAGGCGTCTTGATGATGGCTCTAAAGGACTCCGGCGCCGAGGAAGTGGTTTTGGCAGCCAGCAACCCTCTATCCACACAGGACGATGTAGCGGCAGCCCTAGTCGAGTATGGCATTAAAGTATGCGCGTGGAGGGGCCAGACTAGCGAGGACTACTACTGGTGTATTAGGCAAGTAGTGGAGAGCAGACCAGACGTAGTCTTAGATGACGGCGGGGATCTCCACGCGACGCTACACAGCGGCTTCAAGAATATCGCGGAGAAGATCGTGGGGGGCACCGAGGAGACTACAACTGGTGTCATCCGCTTGAGAGCGCTTGAGAGAGAGGGCCTCCTACAATACCCTGTAATCGCGGTGAACAACGCTTACACCAAGTTCCTGTTTGACAACAGGTTTGGCACCGGGCAGAGTACTTTCGACGGTATTATGAGGGCGACGAACATATTGATTGCGGGTAAAAACGTTGTTGTAGCGGGCTACGGGTGGGTTGGCAAGGGCACCGCGCTGAGGGCCAGAGGCCTAGGGGCGAGGAGGGTTATAGTTACCGAGGTAGACCCGATTAGAGCCCTGGAGGCTGTCTTCGACGGCTTCGAGGTGATGCCTATGAGCGAGGCGGCAAGCATAGGCGACATATTCATCACGGCAACAGGCAACAAGGCTGTCTTGAGGAGAGAGCACTTCGAGAAGATGAAGGACGGGGCTATACTGGCCAACGCCGGGCACTTCAACGTGGAAGTCTGGATACCTGACTTAGAGGGGATTTCTATTGGGAAAAGGATCATCAGGGAGAACGTGACCGAGTACACTCTGAAAGACGGGCGTAGACTCTACCTGCTGGCTGAGGGCAGGCTGGTTAACCTTGTAGCGGCTGAGGGCCATCCAAGCGAGGTGATGGACATGAGCTTCGCAAACCAGTATCTCGCTGTAAGATACCTTCTCGAGAACAAAGGTAGGCTTGAGAGGAGGGTATACAACCCTCCTAGAGAGCTCGATGAAATGGTTGCCAGGCTCAAATTAAATACCATGGGCGTGAGGATAGACGAGCTTACGCCTGAGCAGGCGGAGTATTTGAAGTCCTGGTCTTACGGGACATAAAAATCTACTCAGTGTATGGGCCCGGGGGGATTCGAACCCCCGACCACCCGGTTATGAGCCGGGCGCTCTACCGGGCTGAGCTACGGGCCCTTGATCCCAGTTAATCTATTCGAGGGGTTTAATAGCTTTAAACCTGCTAGGCTCAAGTCTTCTTAGTAGATAAAATGTACTTGAACGCTGCATCCGCCGCTATGGCTCCATCAGCTGCAGCCGTTATAATTTGCTCAAACCTGTACTTGTAGGGGCCTCCCGCCGCGTCGCCCGCCACGAAAACACCCTCGAGGTTTGTAGATCTATCTACTTTAACCACTACATGCCCTGACTCGTCGACCTCTAACCCTATTTTCTCGAAGAACTCTTTAGGCGGTTTCAAGCCTATTTCAATGAACACCCCGTCTACTGTAAGAGTCTTCTCCTCTCCTCTACTCTTGTCGTACACTACTATTCCACGTACACGTGTATCCCCTACTATTTCCTTAATGATGGTGTTCTTCAATATCTCTATTTTCGGGTTGCTCGCGGCCTTCTCGACATAGACTTTAAACGCCTTGAACGTATCCCTCCTGTGGATTAAATACACCTTTGAGGCCAGTGATGCAAGGTAGAGCGCTGAGGTTAAAGCGGAGTTACCTCCTCCCACAACGGCCACTACCTTGTCTTTGAACAATGGGCCGTCGCATGTAGCGCAGTACGAGACGCCTCTCCCGGTGAACTCTTCCTCGCCTTTAACATTCAGCTTCCTCTTCTCGCTGCCCACAGCCAGTATTACAGCGTATCCGCAAATAGTCTTCTCCGAAGCAGTCTCAGCGCACCACAACCCGTTCTTCCTGTAGATGTTGACGACCTCGTCTTGGATGATAGGCACGTTGTACTTCCTCACGTGGCTCACAAACTTGTTTACAAGCTCTTCACCCGGGGTATCAGGTAGGCCAGGGTAGTCGTCTACCACAGGCGCTTCAGTCATGTAACCCCCTACAAGCTTCGCTATTACAACAGGCTTCAGCTCGTACCTAGCACTATATAGTGCCGCTGTCAAACCGGCTGGACCCCCGCCCACTACGATCACATCGTATACTTCCTCCTTACCGGTTACCTGCATAGGTGCGGCTTTTAGTTTGAACCCCATAGTAAGCACCCGAAGGCCTATTGCATTGTATGCGGGAAAAGCTGTTTAAAGCTTGATTCACCTATGTTTACCATAGGTGGTGAGCTCGTGGAGTACGTGGAGCTGGGTTGGAGCGACCTCAAGGTCTCTAGGATAGGGTTGGGTACATGGCAGTTCAGCGAGACATGGGGTCTAACAGACTACGAGAAGGCTAAGGCTGTTATCGCTAAGGCTGTTGAAGTAGGTATAAACTTCTTCGACACCGCTATGGTTTACGGCAGAGGTATGAGCGAGACATTTCTGGGGAAGGCCCTTAAAGAGCTGGGTGTTAAAAGAGAAGAAGTCGTGATAGCGACGAAGATACCGGGCGAGTTCCTTCAACCAGACGACGTCTTCAAGGCTGTAGACAGGTCTCTTAAAAGGCTTGGGGTCTCATACATAGACTTGCTCCAGATACATCACCCTCCAACACACCATAATATACCTACCCAGAGATATGCTAGGGCGTTGGAGAGGCTTGTAGTCCAGGGGGTCGTCAGGTACCTGGGTGTAAGCAACTACCCGGTGGCGTTGGTCGAGGACTTGAGGGCAAACTTGTCGGTAACCGATATAGTGAGCATGCAGTACAGGTTTAACCTGGTTGAGAGGTGGTCGGAGGAGGAGTTGATACCCTACGCTGAGGCGAACGATGTAGCCTTCATACCCTGGAGCCCCTTAGCTAAAGGTGCTCTCTCAGGCAAATACAACTTGGAGAACATAAGGGAGTTCAAGGACCTTAGGTCGAATGACCCCGTCTTCAACGAGGAGAATTTCGGGAAAATCATGCCGCTCGTAAACAAGCTTGTCGAGATAGCGGGGAAGTATGGTAAAACCCCCTCGCAGGTAGCCCTGAACTGGCTGGTCAACTACAGCCCGGTTATAATCCCTATCCCAGGCGCTAAGACGCCAGAGCAGGTTAGCGAGAATGCTGGGGCTATAGGCTGGAGGCTCAGCTACGAGGACTGGAGGGCTATAGACGAGTTGAGTAGAAGTATCAAGATAACCTATGTCATCTGGTAGAACAACTTGTACATTAATATTGATAAGATCGCTAGAGGAGGCAACTGGGGCGGGATGTCTTTCAACTTAAACAACCTTACCCCAACCAACTCTTTTTTACTGGGCTCGCTCTCCCCCGAGGGGAGCACTATCAGGTGGTTCCCAGGAGTCTTCAATACATGGGATAACTCTAGTTCTTCCCCTTCATCACTGTAATAGTAGGCCCCAGCCAGCTTTAACAACTCCATGGCGTCATTCAGCTCGGGGATTACTATTAGTGGCTTGTTGAGTTTAATGGAGATCTTAAATGCTTCCGGTACTCCTATTTGAGCGGCGGCGCCAACTGGCTTTATAACGACGGGTGTGAGAGAAGGAAAAGCGTACACTATTCTAACGAAGTCGACGACTCTTTGAACGCTCGTAGGACTGTAGATTCCAGCGTAGATAACCATCATTACACACCTCTTTTTCACTTGGGTAATCGAAGACTTGTTCCAAATATTAGGATTACGGGATTTTTAATTCAGGCAACCCCTATAATTCGCGTAGCGAATCGTAGATGAATTGAGCTATCGCCTTCGAGAGAGGTACGGGTACCGCCTCCCCGATCATATTGTACTGCTCATCTCTCCCACCGTAGAAGACGAAGTAGTCTGGGAAACCCATGAGCCTAGCCTGCTCTCTAACTGTTAAAAACCTGTTCTCGAAGGGGTGTATGAAACGAGAGGAGCCGAGGACTGTTGGGGCTGTATCGTTCGGGTCTAGTCTAATGAGGTTGGGTATCTCCCCTGTCGCGCCCTGGAAATATATCATGGCTTTCCCATGCCTTAGCCTAGCCACCCTCTTAAGCTTCCTCCAGCTTAAATCCGGTGGGGGGTCGTGGTTCGGTAACTTGCTCCCAGGCGGGGGAAGGCCGTTTAATACGTCGGCTACTTTAACCCTATTCTCCGACTTCCTCGGCTTAATCTCAATGTTAGATATGAAAACCCTCTTCCTCCTACTAGGACTCGAGTAGTCCTCGGCGTTTAAAACATTAAAGTACACTCTCTCATAGCCAACCCGCTTAAACTCCCTTATCAAAGCCTCTTTCAGATCCCCTTCCATTATAGCGGGCACATTCTCCATTACGAAGATCTGCGGCCTCAGCAAACCTACTATTCTAATGAAGTGTAGAGTTAACTGCCCCTGTGGGTCAACATACAACCTGTCTAGAGGCCTCCCCTTCCTTCTTGGGTTGGCGCCTGTGAAAGGCTCGCAGGGAGGGCTACCTATAACCACCGGTATGTCTAGGCTCCCCAGAAAATTCTTCAGTGTAGAATAGGTGACGTCCTTGATGTCCTCGGCTAGCACCACCGGCTCCGGTATGTTAGCTTTATAGGTCAGAGCAACTGGTTTGAAATTATCTATTGCTAAAACAGGCTTGTAGAGCCCTGTCTCAACGAAACCGATAGAGAAGCCTCCTGCACCCGAGAAAAGGTCGACGAAAACTACTTTAGACTTCAAAATCCATCACTGTAAATATACTCGAGAAGCCTGTCAAGGGACTTAAGTTTCTCCCTAAGGAAATTTATCTCGTAATCCCTATCCACTTCAACAAGCAACGTGTTGTCATTAGGGCAGTGGAAATCGTTTGCCAGGGCTTCTTCGTACCTAAACCTCCTATGACATGTAGGGCACGCGAAGAAAGTGTTCTCTTCGAGCTCTCTTACCCTTGTTGACAATTTTTCCCTGGATTTCCTTAGCCTTGTGATGATGAAGTTGGCCAGGGCATCCCTATTAAGGATCCAGCCGTGTAGAACCTTGTCTTTATCCTTTACTTTAACAGGGATTACGATAGCCTCGTCTGAGAGCTTTTGGAGTATCTTCCTAACAATATTCGACTTTATATTTAGATCCTTGCCGGCAGTCTCCTCTATAATTAAATCGTTGTTTGAAAGCATGAATTCAAGGATCTCCCTACCTTCCTCACCCATCATTTTCTCTACAATAATCGTTGTTATCTCGACAAGCTCCCTCGTTTTTAGCGTGCCGGTCACTGTTTTTTCTGTCGCCAATTCTCAACACCTTTTTACCTCTAGGTGTGGGAATCACTGTTAACTTCGCGCCACTAAATTCTCTATGTAGCTCTGCACCCTTATAATACCTATCTAGGAAAACTGCTAGCGCAGCTACCTCTGAGTGCGGCTGGTGACCTACCGCCACATTGTAATCCGCGAGCTCGTAGAAGATTCTCGGGACTTTCTCTGCTCCAACCACAATAAGCAGGTCCTTGCCGCTATCACGTATCTCATCTATGACGTCATCCACGTGTAGGCCGTACATTGTTAAGTGGACTACCAGCCCTCTTTGCTTCCACTTTTTAGCGTACTCCACGGAGTTCACACCCATAATCACGTCAAAAAGCCCTCCCCATAGCTGGGAGATTTTTCTAAGAGACCTTGCAACACCTTCGTCTACAATGTCTCCTAGAATCAATCTATTGGCGCCGAAAGCCCTTGCAACCAAACCAACATGCGTTGTAACCCTCTTATCTCTACCGGGCCTATGCCCTATTCTCAAAACATAGATTTCAACCATTCCTCACAAGCCCTTGATAGTTTTTAAAACCTCGTTTTTAAGCTTGTCCAGGTTTATCCTCTTCTCGGCGGAGATAGGTATTATTTTACTGGAGCCGCCTATGAGCATCGCTATATCATTCGTCAACTCGTTTACCACGCCATTGTCCACTAGATCTATCTTGTTCAATGCGATTAACAAGGGTTTCCCGTGAACACCTATCTCATTGAAGACCCTCATAGAAGATTCTATTTCATTTACAACCCTGATCTTAGGCTTAGAAGAGTCTACTACCAGTACTATTAGGTCGGACGCCGTTATCTCCTCGAGAGTAGCGTAGAAGGCCTCTGTTATCTCCGGCGGGAGATCCCTTATAAAACCTACAGTATCCGTCACAACTACGTGAACACCGTTTATATCCATCTTGGCGGTCTTCGGGCTAAGTGTGGTAAAAGGCTCGGGTCCAACAGGCATGTTTTTACCTGTCAGGGCATTAAACAGCGTTGTCTTCCCCGCGCAAGTGTAGCCGGCTATCGCTACGTGGGGTACACCTTCCCTCATCCTCCTCTCCCTCCTAACCTCTCTAACCCTCCTAATCTCCTCGATCTCCCTCCTAATACGGCTCTCCCTCCCCCTCAAGTACGTGTAGTATTTCTCGTAGCCATACCTGCCAGGCCCCAGGTAGCCGGCTAGCTCACCGAGCTTAGACCTCCTGATGAAATCCTTGATTAGAGGTAGCATGTGTTTGATCCTGGCTAGCTCTATCTGTAGGAGGGCCTCCCTGCTACCGGCGTGTTGCGCAAATATCTCGAGTATCAACATGACTCTGTCTACAACCTCAGTATTAACCTCCCTCAAGATATTCGAGACCTGGCTTGGCTTCAAGATATCCATTACAACTAGTTTTTGAGGGGGGTTCCGGGACAAATATTCTAGCTTATCCTTCTGAATGTAAGTCCTCGTGTTAGGCTTCCTAACCATGTGTACCTCGTCTACACTCCCGTATACTGCTTTAATCAGAGTCAACTCCTCGTCGAGGAAATCCCTGTATTTGCTGGGTATAAAGGCTACTACTCTACCAGGCTTCACTTCTTGTTCACTCTAATTAGATCACCTACGGTGAAATAGTCCTCTTCATCGCTCGCCTGTTGAGGGGTCTCCTCAACTGTTCTTTCGATAAGCTTGATCCCGAGAATTTTCTCAAGTCTCCTAGCCAGCTCTAGACTAGGTTTAAGCCTCCCCGACTCTATCCTCTTAATCGTGTTCTCGCTCTCCCTGATTTTAGCTGCTAGAACGCTTTGAGTCCACCCCAACCTCTCCCGGGCTTCTCTTATCCTCTTGGCGTAGTCCTCAACTATCTCGAACTCATCTTTAAAGCCCCCGGCACTCGTCTTCACAACGCTTCTACTCTTAGAGACTACTAGTGGTTTCCTGTTTTCCTCAACATATGGTTTCGCTTTACCGCTTCCTACAAGCCTGCTATAGCAGTCTGGGCAGACGTGGAGGATTGAGCCCTCGACTACAACTTTCTTGCAATCCCTTTCGTTCGCTACCTCCCTGCCGCATATTTCACAGTAACATGGCATTTCAATAACCTGGTAGAAACATCTTCTCTAAGCCGGTTTAAAATTATTGAGTCCGGGTTTTAAAGACCTTCTTAATACAGATAAAAGGAAAGGGGCTTTCATGTCAAGCGAAGACATCCAGGATAACGCTACTGAAGCCCGGATCTCGGAGGACGACTATGTAAAGTATTTGGAGAGCAAGGTTAGAGAGATGGAGAACGAGATTAAAAGGCTCAACATGAAGATCAACTACTATAAGAAGGAAATAGAGAACCTTCTGTCTCCCCCTTTGATCGAGGGAGTCCTACTAAATTTAATCGACGGGAATAAGGCGGTTGTCAGGAGCACGACAGGGCCTAACTTGATCGTCTATATCTCGGAGAGTGTTCCCCGCGATAAACTTGTCCCAGGTGCTAGGGTGGCATTAAACCAGAGGGGTTCCACAATAGTCGATGTTCTCCCGGAATACGAGGATCCCTATGTTCAATCCTTCGAGGTTATCGAGAGGCCTGAGGCAACATACGATGATGTAGGAGGTTTGAAAGAGCAGATAAGAGAGTTGAGAGAAGTCGTTGAACTACCATTGAAAAACCCGGATTTATTCAAGGAGATCGGTATAGAGCCTCCAAAGGGAGTCCTGTTATACGGGCCGCCTGGTTGCGGTAAGACTTTGCTCGCTAAGGCTGTAGCACGTGAGTCTCAGGCAACGTTTATCAGTATTGTGGGGAGCGAGCTAGTCCAAAAATTCATTGGAGAGGGGGCCAGGATAGTTAAAGAGGTGTTTAGCCTAGCTAGGAGGAAGGCCCCAGCCATCGTATTCATAGACGAGATAGACGCTATAGCGGCTAAGAGAATTGACATAGGTACAAGTGGTGAAAGAGAGGTTCAGAGGACGCTAATGCAGTTGCTAGCGGAGATAGATGGGTTTAGGCCTCTCGACAGGGTTAAGGTGATCGCGGCGACTAATAGGATAGACATACTGGATCAAGCCATCCTGAGGCCGGGAAGGCTTGACAGGCTGATCGAAATACCCCTACCAGACAGACAGGGCAGGTACGAGATATTTAAAGTGCACACGAGGAGGATGAAACTAAGCGACGACGTCGACTTGTACAAACTAGCTGCCATGACGGAGGGCTTGAGCGGGGCCGAGATCAAGGCTATTGTAACAGAAGCGGGTTACAACGCGATTAGGTCTGGGAGGAGAGTTGTGACTAGAGAGGACTTTGAGCAAGCTGTTAGGAAGGTCTTGTCTAAGAAGAATATTAGGAGAGGCATTAGTGAGGAGAGGGATAATAGTCTCCGCGTAATGCTTTAACATCCCGCGTGGATTGTTTTTATCGGGTTGGAACTATCACATATCCTATAGTCCAGGCAAATGTGGTAACTCATGCTTAGGAGAAGACTTGCGGAAAACGAGATAGAGGAGTTGAGGTATATAGCTGGGTTGCAGTTCGGTGTTGGAGGGGAGTTTATACCAGATGACGCGGAAGGAGAGTTCAGTAGAAGTACACTCAAGCTTAGGAGGATAATCGTTGACTCGAAACCTTACCTGGCTGTAAGGGCCTCAGACTACAGGTTCAACCTGTACGTTACATCCGGGCTTGTATTAAATAAAATCCTCCCCCATCCAAAGATGCGAGTATACGTGTTGAGCAAGTACGCGGAATTCGTAGCTAAAGGAGGCAATGTCTTCTGCAAACACGTATTGATGGCTGACCCGGATATCAGGCCAGAGGATGAGGTTCTAGTCGTGGACGAGAAAGGGGGGTTACTTGCCGTGGGCCGCGCTGTTAAACCTGGGTGGGAAATGGTGTTTTATAAGTGGGGTGAAGCAGTTAGAATAAGGCAGGGGGTTTCAGAGTGAACGTGGTATTGTTGGAGAATGTGCCCGACAAGGATCTAGAGGGCTCAATATTCATAACGGGCTTCCAAGGTTTCGGCATGGTCGGCTATTTAACTAGCAGACACCTGGTTTTGGAGCTTAAGCTGAAGAGGATAGGTTTCATAAGAACCAAATATTATCCCGAGACAACTATTTACACCAAGGAGACAGGTGTCGTATACCCCTTTGAACTCTACTATGGTGTGGTAGAAGGCAGAAAGCTGCTTGTTCTAGTAAACAATGGCACACCCAACGTGCGTGAGAGAACAGACTACGCTGAGCTAGTGGCTAAATGGGTGAAGGAGAAGAAGGTGTCAAAGACGATACTTGTAGGAGGGTTAGATCCGAGCCTGAAAGAGAGCGAGGACGAGAAATACAGGTGGGTTCCTATAGGGGGCTACCAGGAGAGGTTGAACGCTAAACTACTCGAGAGCAGACATATAATTGGGCCGCTTGCCCTCCTGATGATCTTCATGGACGCCTACAAGGTGCCTGGCATTGCTTTATTCTCCTACACAGAGCTCTACAGGCCGGATCCCAGGGCGAGCGCGGTCGCAGTGGAGGTAATAAGCGACCTTTTAGGGTTTAAAATAGATACCACGAGGCTACTTGAAGAAGCGAAGATTATCGAGTCGATTGAAGCTGAACGGGAGAAAATGCTTAAATCCGTAGAGATGGAGGAAGCCGAGAAGAAGGGTCATCCAATATACCTATAGAACACCTTGAGTAGAGTTCAGTTTTCCACGACGAGCATTATCCGAGTATCTCTAGCTCCGCTTGAATGTTTCTCCCTTTCAAAGTAGTCACGAGCCTCTGGGCGAGCTTTAACTCCCCTCTACTCGAATTCCCGGGCACGAAGACTCTGACCCTCGAATTCCCCTTACTCTCCATCAACTCGAGCACTCTCGCAGAAATATTGCTCAAAATTTCCTCATCTAAGTAATCAAAGACGCCGTCCTCGTGTTGGAAGTAAGGATACGTGTTAGACAACTGGATAGGGTATAATCCTAGAACTGGGTGTACTATAAGCACTTGACCCACCACACCTTGTTTCAATAATTTTTCTCTCAGGGATCCAAAGTCTTTCCCCGAGGATACGACAATAGCCGCGTACTCTCCTCCTTTCCACATCCGGCCAACCACTTCGATACTCTTCTCCTCCATCGACCTCACCCTGGGGTTGAAGTAGGTGTCTTCATCTAGCACTAGGAGCGCCGGGGAGTCGGGTTTGGAGAGAGGGTTGAATTTTTTCAGCATGTCCGCATGTCTTTTAATTACCTCGAAAGCCCTTCTAAGGCTTGGGTGAGTCTTACTTCTCTCCTCTAGTAGCTCCCATAACCTCCCCTCCCTGATACTCTCTTTGACAACGTTCAGCTCCTTCTTCAACATGTACAAGTTGTGTAGTGCTATAAGCTTGGTTCTTTCTTCAGCGGGCATTTCGAGCAACTCCCTCACAGTGTACCTCGAGCAAACAGGGCAGTTGCAGGGTAAATATGTCAGCTCTTCAATTCTCTTCGTCCCCTCTGGCAACATGTATCTCCCCTCGCGAGCGTATAGTACGTAGCTCGCTGAGTCAAACAAGTCTGCACCAAGGGCTACCAGGAATGGGAGGATCATTGGGTGCCCTACTCCAAACACGTGTAGTGGTCTCCCAGGTGGGAGAACCCTCTTGGCTAGGGCAACATACTCTAGTAGAGGGCTGTAGTCGTATTTTTCAAGCAGTACTGTAGGCGATCCAAAAGCGAATATGTGGTATGGCGTCCTCCAGGCTCTAACAGCTGATTTCAAGAGTAGATCCATGTAGGGTGAGCCCTGTATAGGTAGAGTCCACAGGACGTCGCTATCCATGATTAACGGTAGCGCCTGGAGAGCTCTCCTCCAAGTTTCCTCTACAGCGCGGTGGGCTTCCTCCCAGCTCATTTTTGTGCCCGTAGGGACATCCAGTATGACACCTATGTCTGTTCCAATAAGCTTCTGATACTTCACTATCGTAGGGTTGTCTACCTCAACGTCACCGTAGATTAATACCTGGTAGCCCCCGGAATCGGTCATTAAAGTACTATCCCACTTCAACTCCGCGTGTATATCCCTGGCTACGCCTTTATTCCTCCGGTAGAATAGGTAAGCATTGGTGATGAGAGCGTTAAACCCTAGCCCCCGTATCGTATTCAAATCCAAATCCTGTCTAACGGGGTCTACAACAGGAAAAATATAAGGTGTCTCCACAACTCCATGTTTAGTCTTGAGCCTACCTATACGACCAGCTAGGTCGTACTCTCTTGCATCAAAGTACTCCACAATCATTCTCCCTTTAGCGTCTTGCGCCTAGTCTCCAAGTACTGTTCTAGCAATCTATACAGCGTCTCAGCTATAGGCCCCGTACCCTCAACACCCCTCTCGCTAACTCTATAGCGTCCTTGAACCTCGACTACTCTAGCCTCAGGTATAACTCTAACCAGGTGTTCTGGTAGCTTCATCTCTTTGATGATGATGTTCTTGAACTCCTCGGGGTCGAACAACGGGACCTCCAGGACTATGATCTCGCTCAGCCTCTCCCCTTTCACTATCACCTTAGGGTACTTGTTCCCCTTATCGTCTTGAGCGTTCTGGATTAGGATGTTGAGAGAGGGTGTGTCGAACCCGACCAGCTTCCCCTCATAAGACCTGCCGTCAGCTAACACTATTTTAACTCTTTTATCTATCAGGCTTGAAAGCTCTCCGGCAAGCCTTCTCGAAGCATCTAGCACGCTCACGGTTCCACCCACAGAGCATTTATGTATGCGGATATTTTGAATATTTCTCTACTTTGACACCTTAATAACCATCGTGTGAGACACGAGTCTGCCGGGTAATGCTTAAAAATATCTTAAAAACTTAGTAAGACGTTGACTAAAGGCTAGTAGCCCTGGTTTATGGCTTGATACTATGATTCAAAAATACGATTGCCAGGTAAGCGAAGTAGAAAGGCTGAGATACCCTGGGGTGTACAGAGTTAGGCTTCAATGCGGCGATGTTTCAATAGATATTGAACTCCATGAAAAAACTATGCCGGATCTAAGGAAGGGAAGTAACGTTGTTATCGCGATAACGGAGAGTAAAGAGGAGTGTCTCCAACACTACTTCTGTGGCAAGGGTAGCGTTGTCTCGAACAGGAGTATCGGCGAAACATATAGGACAGTCATATCTATAGGCGGTTTTCTCCTCGTCTTGAAGACAAAACAACAACTAGGCTTCAAACCCCTAGACGAAGTCTACGTGGGAGCGTCTTCTGTCTGAGGAGGCCTCTCGGAAACTTTCACCAAACTCTCCACCACTATAGCCCTGGCTTATCCAGGGGAGAGCGTGAAATACTATATTCTGAAAATATACAGGTACATGGGTTCGAGCGAGGAGCTTGTTAACGAGGAGTTGAAGAAGCTTAGCGAGTTGATAAAGAGCAGGGTTGAGAGGAACAGGGGGGTTAAGGTCATAGCTGTGAGCGTAGCTGAGAGGAATAGAGCCGAGGGAATGTTGCTCGTAGGCGTTAAGAACGCCGAGGACGAAAAAGAGGTGCTGTTTATAAGAGACTACATAGCCTCAAACTTCAGGCATATAACTGTCGGCGAGGCAAGGGAGCTCGGTGAAACCGGCTCGCACAACATCCTTGAGCTTATAACAAATTTTTAAAGAAGAGGAAGAACACCGGGGTCATCCCACCCTGGTCTCTCAGGGTAATCCCAAGATACCCTAGGCAGGAGGTGGTTAAAACCCGAGAGCATACCAGCAGGGACTGCGTGGTTGTGGGGGAGGTTGCTAACTCGACGCCGCCTGCCGACGCCTGCATACCAGTTGAGGACTTGAACAAGCATACACTGGTGACGGGTGCTACTGGCACTGGGAAGACATTCACCGTGGCTACAATAGTAAACAGGCTTACCGAGGGAGACTACTCGGTGTTCTTCAAACCCCTAATCCTGGACTGGCATGGAGAGTACAGTAGCTTGCTCCGCGACCCGGAGGTGAGGGATCCATTCCAACTCCCTATAACGCTACTAAGCAGGGAGGAAGGGTACTACTCAGTGGAATTCGCCAGCCAAGTGCTAGGTTTGACACCAGCCCAAGAGTACGTCCTGTTGAAAAGCCTTGAATCCCTCGGAGGGGAGGAGGATCTGGACATCTCAGACCTCGTTGAGGCGCTTGAGGGTATGCCCGATGAGTCAGCCTGGTTCAGGGAGAGCAGGCTCTCGCTTATGAGAAAACTTAGGAGGCTGACTATTGGAGGATATAAGGATCTCTTTAGCGGTGGCGACCCCGATCTCGAGGTGGGCTCTAACAGGCCTCTAGTAATAGACTTATCCAAGATAGGCGACCTAGCTATAAGGAGGGTCTACGTGGCGGCCTTCCTTAAAAAGATCTTCGATAAAGCTCTTAGAGGGGTTTTTAACTCGAGAAGGCTTCTAATAGTGGTTGAGGAAGCACGTAACCTGCTCGGCAGGGACAACTACGTTGAGATACTTGTAAAAATGCTGGATGAGATTAGGAAATTTGGCGTAGGCCTTGTAATAGTCTCGCAATCACCTTCAGCGCTTGTTGAAGACGTGATGGCTAACACGTCGACCAAGATGGTTCACTCGATTAAATCGGCTGTGGATCTCGAGGTATTAGATAAGGTTGTCAACATGACTGGCGAGATCAGGGAGATACTGCCCTATATGGATAAAGGAGAGGCGGTATTGTTTTCAAGTTTTTATAAAAAACCGTTGTTGGTTAGAATAGTTTAGTCTTCCTCCTTCTTCTCCTCTTCGCCCGGCTTCTTGCCTGTTTCAGCACCTTTCTCCTTGGCCTTACTAGCCGCTATTACATCATCTATCCTTAGGATTATCGTCGAGGCTTCGGTACCGGCTTTGATAGCGTTAGCTATCACGCTAACAGGCTCTATCACGCCTTTCTCCATCATGTTCACGAAGTCGCCTGTGTTCAAGTCTACACCAATCCACTTACCATCCTCCTTCTCGTGGGCGGCCCTAAGCTTCATTATAATATCGACTGGGTCTAAGCCGGCGTTCTCGACTAGTGTGACAACCAAGCCCTCTAGCGCTTTAGCGGAGGCCTCAACGGATAATTGCTCTTTTCCACCCACCTTCGTGGCGAACCTCCTAATGTGCTTAGCTAGCTCTGCCTCTACGGCTCCACCGCCCGCAACGATCTTACCGTCTTTTATGGCATCCGCCACAGCCGACAAGGCGTCTCTCATACTCCTCTCCGCTTCGTCTACAAGCCTCTCTAAGCCGCCTCTTATGACAATGCTGACAGCCCTCGGGTTCTTGCATCCCTCCACGAACACCATCTTGTCCTCTCCAATCTTCCTCTCCTCGACTACAGCGGCGTAGCCTAGGTCCTCTGGCTTCAGATCCTCTATGTTACTCACTATTCTACCCCCAGTCGCCCTCTCAAGCTTCTCGAGGTCGCTCCTCTTCACCCTCCTAACAGCCAGGATACCCTTCTTCGCCAGGAAGTGCTGGGCAACCTCGTCAATACCCTTCTGCGTTATAACAACATTAGCGCCGGTAGCAGCGATCTTCTCCACCATCTTCTGTAGAATATTCTCCTCCTGCTCGAGGAAGGCCTTTAGCTGGTTGGGGTCGCTGATCCTGATCTCAGCATCTATCTCCGGCTTCTCGATCTCGAGTGGTGCGTCCAGTAGGGCTATCTTAGCGTTCTCAACCCTCCTAGGCATACCTGGGTGGACGACTTCTTTATCCAGTACTACGCCGTAGACTAGCGTCGAGTCTAGTAGGGCACCCCCGTACTTCTTGATGATCTGGATGTTGTCTAAGTCTATGTAGTTCTTATCCCCTCTCTTCTCGACGATCTGTTTAACGGCTTTAACAGCTATCTCCGCGAAGTAGTCTCTAGCGTCGTGGACAGCCTTACTCGTTAGAGATGTTTTAGCGATCTTCTTCAGTAGATCCTCATTGTTTATATCTATCGGCTGGGCTATCTGGTCGAGTAGTTTCAGGGCCTCCTCCATAGCTTTCCTGTAGCCGCTTACAATAACTGTTGGATGGATGTTCTTTGCCAGGAGTTCCTCGGCTTGCTTCAGCAACTCGCCGGCGAAGACGACAGCTCTTTTAGTCCCATCTCCTACTTCGTTGTCCTGGCTCTTAGCTACTTGAACAAGCATTTTAGCGGCTGGGTGCTGTATCTCAGCTTTATCCAGGATCGTCGCGCCGTCGTTTGTTATAGTTACATCTCCCAGGGCGTCAACCAGCATTTTATCCATTCCTTTAGGCCCATACGTTGTTTTAATCATCTCGGCAACAGCTCTAGCAGCCATTATGTTAGTGCGCAGGGCATCTCTACCAGCAGTCCTCTGGGTGCCTTCCTTCAGTATCAACACAGGGATACCTGTTGGCTCTACAGTCACATTCACCACCCTTGAAAGGAATTATGATCCTAGGTGAAACATGATGATAAGGCTTCTATATAAACTTAACTTTGCGTGAGGGAATATCGTCTAAGCGCGGCATCGCCCTTATATTCTTCGAGCCTCCACGAGATTACTCTATAGTACTCGTTTAAAACAGGGTCTTCCAGCACCACCCGAGGGTCTGTTCCATCGTCTAGTAAAACGATTATGTTTAAACCAACCACTTGAGCCCCTCTAACCCCCTTTATCCTGAACAAGTGTGCTAAAGCTGTGGCAATACAGCCGGGGCACCCGACGCTCTTAATCCTCAACACCAGCTTCCTCATTACGAGGCCGCCTTCCTCAGCCGTTTTCGAGACGGGAGATCCAGGTAACCACTATGCGTCTTAAAGTTTATATAGTGTGCTAATCGATGTTTCCACCACTGGCTTCACCTGGTTGCAACCACCCTATCAATTTTTCAAGGAGGGCAGGCAAGCTCGCGGTAGCCCCCGGTAGGATGCTGTGATATGGATGCGTCGACATCACCGGGCTCAGGTAGCTCTCTCCTAACCTTGTCGAGCATCCCCAAGTAATAATCGAGGTCGATCTCCACCGCAGTGTTCTCGCGGAACGGCTTCAACCCGTTTTTCGACGCTATAAGCATGTAGGGAGGGCCCTCACCCTCCACAACGTACCTAGGTGGTTTCCTGTACCCTCCCCTCACGCTTCTATACCTCGTTATGACGAGCAACCGGGGGTCTAAACCCCTCGTCAAACCCAGCTTGTAGTCCTCAACAACCTTGTATGCTTTAAGCAGGGCTCCGGTGAAGCTACCTGGCTCTCTAGCCTCAGCCAGCTTACTCAACGCCTCGATCTCAGCTGTCTTAACAAGCTCGGGGGTGTCTCTCCTAGCTGCTAGAACCCCTTTTATCTTCAAGCCCCCGTTGGACAAGAGGCCGTAGTACCTGTTAGCCACACCCCTCCTACTCCCGGTTTCCCTCGGGATGTAGAGCCATATGTAGTATGACTCGACTTTAGCCTCGTAGCCTGTTGCCTCTGAGACTAGTTCCGCAAGCTTCCTGCAACACCCCTCGCTGGGGACACCGCTCACAAACAAGCTGTCCACGATAATGTGCACTACCCTGAAACCCTCCTCGCCAACTCTCTCTGAGGCTTTCCTCATGATCTCCCGGCTTGTCGCTGTGACCGCTTCGTGGGCTGATATGGATCCAAACAGACTGTTCCTGTAGCCCAGGTAGCCGAAGCTTGCCACGAGAAGCCATTTGACAGCGCTCTTCCTAGCATTGTACAGCTCGTCGCCAGTCTTCTTGTACAACCCGTCGTAGAGATCCTTGAGATACAATAGTTTTTCAAGGCTCGCGGGTACAACCCCTCTGCGCTCCAGGCACACGTCTTTCCCAGCGTAGTCGAGGCTCATCCTGCTCTTGCAGTAAGGGTCGTTGACTGTCTCCCCTGATATGTTGAGCCGGCTTATGATAGACGGGTAGAGGCTCTTAAAGTCTATTTGACAGACATTCCAGTATAACCCCGGCCTAGGCTTGAACACAACCCCGCCCCGGTCAAGCGCTATAAGGTCGACCAGGCTCCTAAACTTCTCCGGCCTACTGTGCTCCCTCTGGATAACGTACTTCATCTTCCTCGACTCAAGCGCTTCAATGGTGGTTAGTACTCTGCCTATCGTCACATTATTCATCAGGCTTAAAGGAGTGTAAGACAGCCTAGACCACTCATAGTACTCGTGGGCGCTGAACGAGCCCCCTAAAACCCACTTCCACACAGACTCCCTAACCGCCGGCTCCTCTGAGACAAGCTTCAAGTATATACCCGGCTCCGTGAAGACTATTAGCGGCCTGTATTCAAAGATGGCTGAAGCGACCTCCCTGATACTCCAGGTTCTCAGGTGCCCCCCTTCTACAGTATAGCCGCCGTTCCCAGCGCTGATCACCAGGCTTCTTAGAGCCGGGTCTCTCTCACTATAGCTCCAGGTGGTTGAAACCCTTCTCTCCTTCAACTCGGTTACTCTCGTTAAAGGCCTCAAGCCCGCTCTGTAGAGAGCCTCCACTAGGGGGTGGGGGTATTTGTTCAAGGTCTCCAAACCGTTCTTCTCGCCTGTAGCCAAGATCCGCTTAAGTTCCCTGAAGCTCTTGGCGGTGAAAACAACGATGCTCTTTTTCTCCCTGTAGTAGGGCGGTGTAAACCACTCTTCGACCCAGGCATCTTCGACCAGGCCCTCGTAAACCAATTGCCTTGAGACAGCGTAGGGGTTGCTCGAGTAAATATAGCCGTAGTAGAGGATATCAGACTCTATCTCCCGAACCCTCCCAGCCGCCTCCTCGTAGAGCTCCAGGACAACCCCTCTACTAGGGCTCGGCCGAGCGTCCAGGAGCCATGTTGCGGGCCACGACTCCCCCACCCGGCTATGCTCTCCCATACTCATATTTCTTCCTCAACTCGGCTATTTTCAACAGCAGGTGGAAGACGAGGGGTTCTAGAGGGTCTACAACACCCTTATACGAGAGCAGTGAAGCCGAGTAATCTACCTCCTCGAGTAGCTCCTCAACGACCTCTCTTATGCCAGGGTCCACTAGCGGGAGCAGGCTCCTCCACCTCTCGATGTACATATTCACATAGTACTTGAGGGAGGGCGTGGTTCTACCCAAAAACCTCACCCCACTTTAACCCAGTTGAGCAGGCTAACCGTCTCAACAGGGGCTACAGCGTTCTTCAACGAGTCCACTTTGAACAATCTACGCAACCCGGTCGGCTTGGCGGGGTGCTTGACGAGCTCTGCTTTAACCAGCCTGCCCAACCTGTCCAGCCTGATTATCACCTTAACCACGTGGTGGTGCATACTACCCCCCTCGGGCATTCTCTCGCCGAACTTAGTCTTAGTGTTGAATATTAGGACGGAGTTCCCAGCTGAAACCCTGTTTATCAGCCCCGATATCTCTGTGGCCTCGTAGTACGTGGAAGGGTCTTCCCCGAGGAAGTTGTAGGGGTATAATAGGATTACCGTAGCGTCGCTTTCATTGCTTAAACTCTTCAATACTTGGACGAGCTCTCTAACCCTGAAGACCCTGCTCACACTCACAGCGGGTAGCCTGCAGTCGAATATCCTGCAGAAAGCCTCTATGAGGTCTGTTCTAATACCCCCGAACTCCAGTGAGACAACAACATATACCCTACTATACCTGCTCCTAATGGATACTGCCCTGTGGAACAAATAGTTCAACACGTAAGAGTCCCCGTAGAACTCTATGCTCCAATGTTTTTCAACAGGGTTTAGAAGCTCGTCTACCGGTCTAACACCTGTTATAAGCAATTCAACCCCTGTTAAAACACTTATTATAATGAGAGATAGGGTTCCCCGAAACTTTTGGTTCAGCCACCATTATGTTTTTTAACGTGGGAGCGATAACTGTTATCGGTGTTATTTCTTGGAAGACCTTGTAAAATTATTCGAGGAGTATTCTAAGCTCGAGAAAGAGTATCATGAGGAGTTGAAGAGTATAACAAGCAAGTTCAGGCACCCGCTTCTAAAAGCCTTAATAGAGGGTATTGCCCAGGACTCCCTCAAGCACTCGTTAATGTATAAGGCCCTAGCCGAGATAGCTAGAGGGGGTCTACCCTTCCTGACAGAGGAGGAGGTCGAGTACATTAGGAGGGGGATAATCAAACACATACAGACTGAGGCGAAGATGATTGAGGAGGCGAAGCGCCTGCTCGACGACGCTAAGGAGCCCTATTCGAAGCTCATACTAGCCGCTATACTAGACGATGAGAGGAGACATCACGCGCTACTGGTCGACGTGCACGAGAAGATAGCTGTTAAGGAGAAGTTCAGCGAGGAAGCCCTCTGGGATGCTGTTTGGAGAGACAGCCCCTGGCACGGTACGCCAGGTGGGTGAGCCAGTCACACCCCACGTTTTTCATCGAGCATAAACCGCTTCCCAAGCTAGTCTATCCAGTCGTTGCCCTCGATTTTCTCAGGTATGTAAGTGTCAGCTAGGAACTTAAGCCCCTTGCTAGCCATGGCCTCTATCTCAAGCTTGTTCAGCGTGTTGAAGAAGATGCATAGCTCTCTAATCCACTCCGGCGTCCTAAACCACGGGTAGCCTGTTAAACCTTCTTTCTTCTTAAGCTTACTCCTCACCTCAGAGGCCTCGATGCACTTCTCCGCTACATCGTATCCAACTAGCTCTACAGCCCGCTCTATGTCGCGTTGCTTCGCTTTTATGACATAGTTCTTCCTCTCGCTCTCGGATAGGTATGGTTTCTTCTTCTTCAGCCTGCCTAACGCGCTCTTGGTGAAACCACCTAGCTCTCTAACATTGTTTAGGATCTTCTGGAAAACCCCGTCGCCGAAGACATCTGTCATGGATACTCCTATAAACCTCGCGTTAGGGGTTGCAAGCCTCTCGCTCTCATACGACAGGGTTATGGAGCCTATCTTAAACACGCTGTAGATATAGAACCCGTAGGGGTCGCTGTCCGTCAGCACGTAGACCGGTAGCTTCAGCTCCTCGTTAAGCCTCCTCACAAACCTCCTAGTAGCCCTGTCAGGCTGGCCGGCGCTGGTGACTAGTATCGCCTTGTACTTACGCCAGAACCCGTACCTATGTAATTGCTGGAACACAGCGTCTTTCTCCACGACGAGAACATATTCAGCTTCCACATCTCTGAACTCGAGGAGGTCTGGTGTCGGCTCTATCGAGTATGCTCCATGGCCCATTTTACTCAAGTCTATTACATCATCCCCGCTCTTGATGACTAGGTTGCCGACAACCTTGCCTTTCTCCTTGCTGAGAATAAGCATTTCCTCTCTAAGGACGTTCATGAAGACCTCTAGGTCTCTTATCACGCTATCAGACTCCTTCTGCTCGTCCCACGTGTTCTCGTGAATCGGTTTCCCGTCGACATCCCTGTAGCTTATGCTGTGTTTACCCCTGTAGAAGAGGTCACGGATAGTAGGGTACTCGTTGTTGACTAGAGCCTCATATATTATCGACGCCATCAGGAGGGTCTGCATGAACTTCCTAGCCTCGTTGACATCAATAAACGATCTCTTCAGGACATCGGGTCCTAGAAGGAGCATTTTACTCTTCTCGTCGTATATGGTGTTCGACAACACTCTCTTCGGCATGATGAGGGTAGGCTTCTCGCCTCTCTGTATCTGCTCGATTATGGTTTTAAACCTCTCCTTTAGCACGCGCATCGCGTTTTTTCTAGCTTTAACGTCCACACTAGACATGTAGAACCCTCTAAGCCCCTATCTCAACATTCTTTAATACCTCGTTGATCTTACTCTCAGGTATACCTGTTTTAGCGGATATTATTTCAACTATCTTCTTCACCAGGATCTCCCTATCGAGGCTGTCTCCCGAGAAGATTACTTCAATCGACCTAGCTATCTCTGGTATGTATTTAGCTAAGTGGACGACCTTCCGTTGAGCCTCAAACTCCTTCTGCTTAGCCGTCAAATACCCCCGTAGCCTCCTGGCCACTTCCGAGATCGCGAGCTTTATCTCCCTCCTAACCTCGGGGACATCAGCGATGCTCTCCTTACCCACTCCTTTGAACGGCACCTTAGTGCTACATACATGCACTAGCAGTACTATTGGAGCCGGGAAGGAGACCAGGTAGTTCTCCCACGCGATATCTTCTTTGACCACGCTTGTTATAACATCGCTACCCTCATCGTACAACAACGGTATTTTATTAGCGTACCTCAGAGTGGTTGGTTTATCCGGCTCGCTTAACGGTACTTCACCGCCGTAAGCTATGCCGGCCTCGACGATGAACGGGTGTCCTTCATATGTTGAAGGCCTCCTAGTCACTGCTTCAACGAACTCGGGCTCGAACATCCTGTTTAAACCGGCTTTAATCACCTCGGCGCCTAGGGGTGAGATAGCCGAGCTCGACGGGGGCTTGTACTGGCTGTAGGTTTTCATGACGTTGACCAACTTAAGCAGGTCGTCCTCCTTCAAGCTGCTCGGGCTAGTCGACGGGTCTATTCCAGCCCGTGTCAGCAGGTCTCTAGCCGTCACCTCCCCAACGCTCTGGAAGTTTTCGACAAGGGCTTCAAGTATCGTGGGCTGTTTACTCGACTCCATGATCATCTTCAACATCTCTAAGTCCACGCCGTAGGGGTGGGGCTTGACCTCGCGTGGGGGACGGGGGATGACGTCTATCACCCTCTTGTAGAATACCACCTCGTTGTCGGGCGTGTACATCACTATGTTGGCGTAGGGCGTGACTATGGCTGTCCTATTAACGTATTCTTTTATCCTCGCCTTAGCCTTACCCCAGTCCCCCTCAATCGTCAAGGATACTATAGTTCCATGCCAGTCCCTCTGCTTCCTCCAGCTACCTCTCTCAAGCACGATGGGCTCGTTTTTGTTTATGTCTATTCTGATCTTGAAGAAGTATATCCTCCTATACTCTCTTTTACTCGTTATAACCTCGATGGGTCTTCCCGTGGTCATCTGCCCGTAGAGCACAGCCATTTTAACGCCAAGGCCGTACATGCCCCGGGTCTGCTTCAGGACGTATTTAGAGCTGAAGAGGACTCTCCCAAAAGCATTGGGAACTATGTCGGGCGGTATGCCAATGCCGTTGTCTTCAACAGTAACTCTATAGAACTCTTGGACGGGGTCGGCTCTCTGGATCACTATCTTTATATCGGGTAGTATGCCGTGGGAGTCGGTTGCGTCCAATGCGTTTTCAACAAGCTCTCTCACAGTCTGGTAGAGGGCTCTAGCAGGGTTGGCGAAGCCCGCGATCTCCTTATACTTGTAGAAGAACTCCGCGGGGCTGATCGCCTTATACTTCTCCGCGGTCTCGCTCGACAAAACCACTCCACCTTACTTCCTTTCCGTTAATGCATTGTTAGAGACCTTTAAACCAGTGGACTACAAGGGTTACTTTCACTGAACCCCGGGTAACCCGGCTATTTTAACATATCTTAAACAACTCGTTTAAAGCCAACTCTTCTACCCGGGTGGTACAGGTTGAAGGGGATAGACGGCCTGGTGGCGGCCGCGATACTCTTAATGATAGCTGTCGCCGGTGGAATGTTGATATACAACTATGTCATGAACTACCTCTCACTACCCCAGCAATACGCCAACTTGAAAATAGTCTCGGCTAAAATAATTGTCACAGGTAGCACGTCCACTCTATCGCTTGAGGTAAGCAACCTCGGCAATATCCCGGTGAGCATCACAAGCGTCACAGTATACACTAGTAGCGGTAGCTACACTATAAGCGGGGTGAATGCTCAGGTGCCCGCAGGCACTACCACCACGATCAACATTAACATTAACAGCACTATCACCAGCGCTATAGTGAATTCAGCAGTAGTCTACGTGTCAGCAAGCTATACTTCGAGTAGTGGAAGCGGCGTAACAGAGCTGGTTAAGACCCCTGTCTACCAGTAGGTGTTTTAAATGCTCAAAGCCTTAAGCTTGAAGAAGATTTTTTCTTCCTCAAACCCTAGGCATGAAGACTTCTTCACGAGGCTTGTACACGATTACCAGGAAAACACTTTCTTCCAGGAAATCAAGGCGAGCAGGGTTCTAGAGGAGTACCTGGTCGGCGGAGTAGTTAAAGTTAGGATCGTCGAAGGCGAAGACGGCCTATACTATGTAGTTGAAGAGCCGGGTCTAGCCCCCGGGGAGGCGGAGGTTCTCGGCCGTATACTAGGGATAGGGGTTGAGTGTGAGACCCTTGAATGCATTTCATCCATGTTAGATGGTGATGGAGGCTCCAACGGACTTGCCTCTAGGCTCTACTACCACTACATGAAGATTACAACCGGCTACGGTCCCCTATACCCTATTCTACTAGACCCGTTGGTTGAGGAGATTTCTCTGAACTCCTCTGACAAGAGGGTTTGGGTTATCCACAGGGCTTTCAACCAGCTGGGCTGGATTAAAACAAACATGATGGTTGGAGAGAACCTCGTGGACAGGCTTGTCCTTAGCTTCTCGAGGAAGATTAGGAAACACGTGAGCATCGCGTCGCCTATTGCCGAGGGTTTGACGAGGGAGGGGTATAGGGTCAGCCTCATCTTCGGGAGCAATGTCTCCAGGAAGGGTAGTAGTATTGTCGTGCGGAAGAAGCCGGAGAAGCCGTGGACCATAACCCAGCTTATAAACAGCGGTGTACTGAACAGCCTGATCACAGCATACCTGTGGCTTGTCCTCGAGTTGAAGGGCTGGATTATAATCGCGGGGGGTGTTGGAGCTGGGAAGACTACTCTCCTACAAGGGCTCTTAAACCTGGTGCCTTTCAATAAGAGGGTGATCACGATAGAGGACACACCTGAATTATATCTACCGAGCGATCAGTGGGATCCTCTCGTCGAGAGCGTCCTCTCACTCGACTCGGGGCAGAGCATAGACATGTACCACCTTCTAAGAGTTAGCCTGAGGAGGAGGCCAGACTACATCGTGGTCGGCGAGGTCAGGGGCGTTGAGGCAAGAGTGCTGGTTCAAGCATCACGCCTAGGCCACGGGGTTTTGAACACTATACACGGAGACAGCCCGGACTCGGTTTTGAAGAGGCTTACAGCCTACCCTATATCAATACCTAGAAACCTGCTCGGGAATATATGGTCTATTGTCATAGTGGGGCAGACGAGCTATGGGAGAAAAGTTGTAAGGGTCTCAGAGGTGACGGAGGAGGTCGACCTAGTCGACGTCGCGTTTTTCGAGAACGGGGTCTTCAAGCCAGTGGAAATAGGCGAGCTTGCTTCAAGGTCGGCTAGGCTCACCAGTAAACTAGGGGCGAGGGCTCTTGAAAGAGAGCTAGCTGAGAGGAGCATCTTCCTTGAGAGACTTGTAGCAAGGGGCGTCTTCGACGAGAAGGATCTGATGAGGGAAATAAACGGGTTCTACAAGAACAGGGCGTTATCTACTGGTAGTTAGAGTTATGCCGCGGCCGGCCAAAACCCCATTATCCAAGCCCGGTAGGAGTATCTCGGAGATAGAGTTAATGGATTTCCTAACACTACTACTAGCGTTCGAGACCGGGGGGCTTAGACTACCCAGGTTGCTGGAGGAGGTGGCTGAGGGGAGGGTTGAGGCAGGCGGCTATATCAGGGCCCTCGCCTTAAAGTACAAGGCGTTGGAGAGGACTGCCCTAGACGATTACACTGCTTTGAGGAAGCTGGCGGACTCAACCGGCTCGGCATGGCTCGCGGATTTCCTGAGGGGTTATAGCGAGGTGGCTACAACGAGCGGGGAGACAGCGAGGTTCGTCGAGTCGTACCTCGAGAAAACCTCCCTATCTCTTAGAATGAAGCTAGAGAACATGCTTAAACTAGTGGAGGGTGTCTACGAGGGGTTGATGCTGGCTGTCTTCGGCCTGATAGCTCTCACAGTAATCCCATTCCCAGGGGTGGGCACCATGTTTCTGTCAACGGCTGTTGTAATGGTGGCAGTTCTATCATACCTCGTCGTGCTGAAGATATCGGGTGACACTTTAACCCTATCTAGGTTGGAGCACTTCGCGTCGATAATCTTGGTTGGTTCAACGCTGATAGTCATCCTCGTCAAGGGTGGACTCCTACTCCACTTCACTCTCGTCCTTGCAACCGTGATCCTCCTGTCACCGAGGGTTAGGAGGCTCGTCGAAGTCGAGGGAGATGTAGTCGGCTTCCTCGAAGAAGCTTTCTCTATGACAAGACACGGTATGACCTTGGACCAGGTCTTGCATTACGTTGAATTCGAAGACAAGAGCCTCAGGCTATTCAAGAAGACCCTGCTACTAGGGCACGAGCCCGGCTCCCTGCTCGACGCGTTCCCCGCACTAGCCCGCATGGTTTTACGCAATTTAACCACACCTTTAAAATACACTATCCGCCACGAGAAGGTGTCATCCTACGTTCTAAAGTTCGTTGAACTTGTATCGGAGGCCCGTGTCGGGTTGAGGAAGAAGGGTTTCACATACATGGTCTACTCGTTTATCTTCCCTGCGACCGTGTTTGTAACCTACTTCCTGGTTCACCCGATGACCGCTGTGGCGGGGTATGCGATGAGCCTCCAGGAGGCTAAGGCTATAGCTTACACGGCTTTCTTCAACACATATCTTCTCGCAGCCAACATATCCGGGATAGGGTTGTTCAGGAGCTGGAAAACAAGTTTGATATGCATCGGGGCTTTATCAGCGATAATACTCTTCCCTAGCCCTTGACGACCCCGATGGGTCTAAGCCTGATCACCGGGTTCGCTATCCCAACCTTCTGTGCTACGAGGACAACCCTGTCTACATCCTTGTAGGCTTCAGGGGCCTCCTCGCTTACGACACGCCTGGTAGCGGCTTTCACGGCAATACCCTTCTTCGCCAGCTCGCTTATAACTTTGTCCGGGCTATACGACCTGATAGCCTCGCCTCTACTCAGCCACCTACCCGCGCCGTGTGGCGCACTATACCATGTCCTATACCCTTCGGGGACGCCGACCAGTATGTAGCTTGCTGTACCCATGCTACCGGGTATTAGGACGGGTTGTCCTATATCCCTGTACTTGGCCGGTAAAGCTGGGTGGCCTGGTGGGAAAGCCCTCGTAGCACCCTTCCTGTGGACTATAACCTTATACCTCTTATTCTCGATCACATGCTCCTCGATTTTCGCGATGTTGTGGGCTACATCGTAGACTATCTCAAGCCCTAGCTCCTCGGGATCCTTCTTGAAGACCTCCTTAAAGCTCTCCCTCGTCCAATGAGTGATCAACTGCCTGTTAGTCCACGCGAAGTTGGCCGCGGCCGCCATTGCGTGGAAGTAGTCGTCTCCCTCCCTACTCTTTATTGGGACAGCAGCCAGCTCCCTGTCAGGCACTGATATCCCATACTTCCTCATCGCTCTCTCCATGACTATAAGGTAGTCGCTTGCAACCTGGTGCCCTAAACCCCTGCTCCCAGTATGGATCATGACTGCTACTTGACCCACGTGGTCGAACCCTAATACTTTAGCGATATCGGGGTTGTAAATCTGGTCGACGACTTGTATCTCCAGGAAATGGTTTCCAGCACCAAGCGTACCCAGCTGCTCGTGCCCCCTCTGCTTCGCGACATTACTGACCTTACTTGAATCAGCCTCCCTCCAGCTACCATGCTCCTCAATATACTCCATGTCCTCCTTCCATCCAAAATCCTTCTCGATAGCCCATTCAACACCTCTATCCAATACTTCATCAAGCTCTTTCACACTCACCCTGATCTTCCCAGTGGAGCCGACGCCGCTCGGTATATTCCTGAACAAAGAATCCACTAGCTCTTTAAGCCTCCCTCTTACATCCTCCTCATCCAAGTTCGTCCTGAGAACTCTCACACCGCAGTTTATATCATAGCCTATCCCGCCCGGGCTGATAACGCCCTCCTCAACGTCAAACCCTGCTACCCCGCCTATCGGGAAACCGTATCCTTGGTGCCCATCAGGCATCACATAAGCATACCCTGCTATGCCTGGCAAGCAGGCTACGTTGGCGGCCTGCTCTAGGGTTAAATCCTCGCTCATCTTCTCGAGCAGGAATTCGTCGGCGAAAACTATAGAGTCTGTCCTCATGCACTGTTTGTAAGACTTCGGTATCCTCCACTCGTAGTTGCTTATCTTCTCAATTTGAACTTTTGGCATAGAGAAACACCGGTTGAGACCTGCTTTTTTAGAATTTCATGTATAGAACCTAATAAAGCTAGATTCAACGGTTCCGGGGCAGGTGTCTGTCAAAATAGTCTTCTACATCTGATAAAGGCACTGTCTCCTGCACCTTCTTAACCAGGTCTCTGACGGAGACAACCCCTTCTTTAAACTCTCTCTCGCCTATTATCACAGCTATATCGACGCCGCTCCTGTCAGCTTGTCTAAGAGCTTTCTCAATGTTTTTTACTAGGAGAACTGAAATAGAGGTAAACCTGCTCCTCAACCTCCTAGCCAGAGTGTAGCCTAAGCTCAAGGGGATTTTCTCGGATAAAATCAGTATTACGCCGGTGTAGCCCTTCTTTGCCAGGAGGGTATCCCTCTTATCCCATAATACAAGGGCTATTCTATCTAAGCCTAGCGCCAGCCCCGTCGAGTACTCGTGGATGTGGCTGTACACGCTTGTCAATCCATCGTATCTACCGCCGCCCCCAATACTCACCTCCAGCCCCCGGGCTACTTTGTACTCCCATATCAAACCCGTGTAGTAGGCTAGGCCTCTGACGAGTCTAGGATTAAACTCGACTCTGTAGCCTAGGTCGGTTAACGTTTTAGAAAAATCCTCTAGCCTCCTCGTCTCGTTCATCGCTCTATCTAGATCGCCTCCTAGCTCTTGCTTAAACTCCTCTACTAGTGATACAACCTCCTCCAACTTGCTCTTCATGAGTTTGAGAATTATCTCCTTAGCCTTCTCCCCGTACTTGTCTTGAAGCTCTTTCATCAACTGCTCGTCCATCTCTTTGTCTATCAAGTGGAGTACGTGGTCTTGTTCTTCAAACGGTATTTTGAGCATGTTCATGAAAGCCCTGTATATAGCAACGTTGCCCACCATATACGTGTGCTCGACACCTAGGTTGTCGAGGAAGACGGACGCGGTGTAGGCCGCTGAGACATCGCCGTTGACGGTCTCATCTCCAATAACCTCCAGACCCCCCTGCCAGAACTCCCTGTACCTCGCCTTCTGCGGCTCCTCGTATCTAAAGCACTGGGATATGTAGTATAATCTAATGGGCTTAGGCCTCCCCCTCATCTCTCTCAGATAAGTCCTGATCACACTAGCAGTAACCTCGGGCCTTAACGCTAGAAGCCTCCCTCCCTTATCCTCGAATACATACATGCTCCTCTTGATTTCCTCGCCGCTTTTAGCCTCGAACAACTTGTAGTACTCCACAGTGGGGGTTATAATCGGCTCGAAGCCGTTCTTCGAAGCTGTCTCTGAGAAAACCGTAAACAGGTGGAAGTAGAGTCTAGCCTCCTCGCCGGTTACATCCCTCATACCTCTCGGCGGGTTTAGAATATCCAGCGACATACGTACCCCTTAACACACATGTTGATTAAACTAGTTGTTGATAAGGTTATTAACGGGAATGGATCGTAGACGCCCCGATCTTTCCCCGGTGGAAGGGTTATGAAGGCTCGATCCTGGCTAGCTCGTAGTATGTTATCTCGCCCTGGAGGCTTACAATGGCTACTATAGGGGTTATGTTGTTCCTCATAGACTTCTCGGCGAATTCGATGATGTCTTTAACTCCAAGCGGGCTCTTCTCCTCTAGGATTAGCACGAGCCTTATATCACCGTGTTTATCCTTCATCATGAACACGTTCTTCCCGAGAACCCTCACTTTCCTACCCCTATCTCTTAGATCCTTGTAGACTACTAGGTTGGACCACGAGTATTCCTTGAAGCATTCGAGCGACGATTTCATGAAGTCCTCGAGTGTGGAGATAATTCTACCGCCTGTTTCAACTATGACCCTCCCTGTTAGAAGCAGGTAGGAGATCTCTATGATGTTTAAGAATAGCTTGTCACCGCTCTTCTCGCCAAACCATTTTTCCTCGAATTCTCTCGCACCCCCATCTTCAACCAGGCCTGTGCACGAGCCTTTATCCACTTTTACAAGAGCGTTCATCAAGCTTACCTTAAATACCAGCTCTCCACTATCTCATATTTACAAGGTGTTTTAATGCATAGCTACAGCTACCCTATCACGGTTAAGGCTGTTTGGTGGGATGACTCAAGCAGGAGGGTTTGCTGGATCAACACCCTCAAGCTACCCTTCGAGGAGGAAGTGGTCTGCAGCAACGACCCGGTTCGCATAGCCAAAGCGATCATAGAAATGGAGGTCAGGGGGGCGCCGGCAATAGGCGTTATCGTAGCCCTCGCTGTGGCAGCCTACGCAAGCAAGCTGGCGGGGGAAAACGCTACCAATATCCAGGAGAAGCTTCACGATGCGATAGACCTCTTGTGGAGGACTAGACCCACAGCATACAACTTGTTCTGGGCTCTCGAGAGGATGAGGAGGAAGATCGCCTCGGCATCGGGCCTAAACCCCCGGGAGCTCGCGGACGCTCTCGTGGAAGAGGCCCTTAGAATACTTAATGAAGATATTGAAGCCAACATAAAAATAGGGGAGTACGGAGCAGAGCTCGTTAGAGAAGGGGCGACGATCCTAACCCACTGCAATGCGGGTGCTCTAGCCACATCAGCCTTCGGGACGGCGGAGGCCGTGATCCGTGTCGCATGGTATAAGGGGAAGAAGATCAAAGTGATCGCGACGGAAACAAGGCCCCTCCTCCAGGGGGCTAGGCTGACCGTGTGGGAGTTGATGAAAGAGGGTATACCTGTAACATTGATTACGGACAATATGGCCGGCTACGTGATTAGGCGGGGGTTGGTAGACCTGGTAGTCGTGGGTGCTGACAGGATTACGAGAGAGGGCTTTGTAGTCAACAAGATTGGCACCTACATGATAGCGTTGGCGGCGAAGAGGAATAACATCCCGTTCTACGTGGCCGCCCCCACGAGCACTATCGACTTGAACTCGAGCATAAGTAATGTGATAATTGAGGAGAGAAACCCCATGGAGGTGAAGACAGTGATGGGCAGGCTGATAACACTTGAGAATGTAAACGCGTTGAACTATGCTTTCGACGTAACGGATCCAGACCTTGTTGCAGCGATCATAACGGAGAAGGGCGTCGTCTACCCGCCTTTCGAGGAAAACTTGAAAAGGCTCTTCGAGAGGTAGGCCCAGGATACATGGGCCTCTTCAAGACTCTTAGGCCACCACTACTAATTTTATCTGAGCTACTACTTTTATCAATATACGCAACCATAAGATCCCGTCTCATGACTACACTAGGAGAATTCTCATTGCTCGCCAGCGGAATACTCGACCCGGTTTTAGCGGCATCCATGGTTCTAGGCTTCAGCCTCTTAAGCGCTGTCGCCTACGACTCCCTTGTAATCGCTGCTCTAAATGGAGCCTGGTTTTACATTGTAAGCACATTTATCGTTGGGGGCAGGGGATGGGTTTTTACACTAGATAGCTTCACGTATTTTCTATCTATCCTAGCAGTCGGCTACTACTTCATATATGTTAAAATTTTACGCGGGGATGTACTGAAGTATTTTCCGCGCTCAATAGCCGTTTTAGGGAGACGGAGAATCCTGGGGTCAAGTTTTTTCCCAGCATTCCTGGCAATATATTTCTACGCTTTATCAGCATCTATCACCCCGAGCTTCCTTCTCAGCAAGATCTCCGGCTTCAACATCCATGTTCTACAGCTCCTCCCCGTAAACATTCTCTTCAGCTCTCTTTCAGTGTATGTTACCAGTAGCCGGGCAGACTCTTCCACTGGGCTCAACGAGGCTGTAATCGTGTATATCGGTTTCGCAGTTGCTTCGGCTACAGGCCTTCTGGCGGCAACAGTGTTAGCGAGCGAGTTTTTATGGTATTTCTCCGTTGAAGTAGGCTACCGCCTCTCGGACGTGGTGGATTTGCTTGGTGAGGGCGGTTTAGACCTGGGTTTTGGAATAGGCGTGGCGCGTAAAGGTAAAAGGCTAGACCCCGTTAAGCTCCCCGGGCTCGGTGATACAGGGGATGACTGGTATTGGGGTCGTCTAGGTGATCAGCTCTCAGTCAACCCTGAGAAGCTGGCCAACACGCATGTAATAGTAATAGGGTCTTCAGGTATGGGGAAGAGCACTTTTGTGAAAAACCTTGTGAAAGAGCTTGCGTCGAGAGGAGGCTATAACATCATGGTTTTCGACCCGCACGGCGAGTACATCGAGTTAGCTGGCCTAGTAGGCAATGTCACACTGATAAACCCGTGGGATCTGGGCTTGAACATCCTGCACCTCGGCTCGAGATCACCTAGAGAAAGGGCCCGCAGGCTCTCCGACATCGTTGCCGGCTTCTTTAACCTGGGCCCCATCCAGCGCCGAGCCCTCGAAGATTTGATCGTAGAGACGTATAGGAGGAAAGGTATTCTCGAGGAGGATAGAACCACGTGGAGCAGGCAGCCTCCCACCTTGAGAGACCTTGTCGAAACATGTGTAGAGGAATCGTCGAGTAAAGTAGCATACGCCTCACTACTCCCCTACGTGAGGACTCTTGAGGAGACTTTATCCCATGGAGGTGAAGCGGGAGGGTTGCCCAGCCTTCTCGATGGGAACGTCCTAATCGACTTATCCAGCGCCCCTGACGATTACGCTAGGTTGATCTACGTTGACTTGATTCTCCAACAGGCTTTGGGTGAGATGAAGAGGCGGGGGCTTGATAGACGCCTGGTTATAGTCGTCGAGGAGGCGGCTTCGTTAACGAGGAGCAGGGTTCTTGAAGAGACTTTATCGAGGTTGTACATGGAGAGCAGGAAGTTCGGGTTCAGCATTATATCGGTGGTTCAAAACCCGTTCACCCTGCCTGAATCGATAATAGTGAACTCGGGGATCAGAGTCGTATTCGGGCTGGGGGAGCCTAGGAGTATAAGCTATGTCGCGAGGCTTCTATCGCCCGGCGGCCCCTCCGGGAAGCTGAGGTTGATCGAGAAGACCCTGTCTAAACTTAGACCAGGCTACTACATGGTTAGCCTGCTTGGAAGCGAAAACATATTTCTTGCCTCTAAGACATATAAACCTAATCGCCAAGGTGTTGCCTCATGATACTTGAAGAAGGCGAGGAACCAGAAGAGAAAGAGGAGTCTCCAGCCGAGGAAGCTGTTGAAGAGGAGGGAGAGGAAGTCGAGGTTACACCAAGTAAGATAGCTCTGTTGGAGCAGTTAGTTGATCTGACCCGTAAATGGGAGAAAGTGATAGCCGGCGAGGAGAGTTTAGATGTGTTGAAAACCACCCCGAGTACACCGGTTGTAAAAGTAAAACAGGTTAAGAAAAAGCCTGGTAGGGGAAAGAAGGCTGGTACAGCCAAGAAACCGAGGAAGAGGAAGAGTAAGTCGAGAAGCAGGAAGAAGAGCGGGGAGTCCTAGAAGCTTTGTTTCTCTACGACTACCTCATCGAAGCCTATTTTCTTCAAAGCCTCTACTATCAGATTGGTTTCTACTCTCCTATCGAAGACTAGCTCGACGAGATCCTCCTTGTTTTTCATCAACCTTATCTTCTGGACTACAACGAGCCCCCTAAGCGATTCAGCTGGATCTTTCGGGGGGAACAGGTATTCCTCAAATTTTTTCCTACTCAGCCTGTAATACTCGTCGAAGTTTCTTATAATCCTCAACGACTCCGATAGATTCCTTGATTCTCCTATAGACTCTGAAATCTTATCCAGCAGGCTTAAAGCATCTTCCTTCTTCAAAACCACGTGAGCCGACCCCGTGAAATCTATGTTTATTTTAACCTGCATGAATCCCAACTCTGCTCAAGACTCTGAGTTTCGTAGCTCTTCCCGTCGTAAGTTTAATAATAGAAGTAGGGTTAATAATCTAGTGAAGGTGTCTCATTTGTTTAGAGCAGTATACCCGTCTGGAAGCAAGTTTAAAGCCATTGCGGCGGCACTGGTTAAAATAACCGATGAGGCCCCGTTCTTCATTAAACCGGATGCTCTTGAAGTCAAAGTCTTCAGCCCCGATAAGACCGCGATGACGATCGTCAAAATCCCTAGCGTGGCCTTCGAGGAGTACCATTTCGACGCGGAGGACTATTTCGTGGTTTCCACAACGGATTTAAACAAGGTCTTGAGGAGGGGTGGCAGGACGGATATCTTGGTTTTAGAGCTGGATAAGAATGCCGGTGTGTTGAAGACTGTCTTCAGAAACAAGAAGACTGGTGTTGAGAGGACGTTTTTCGTAGAGCTAAAGTCGACTGTACCGGAGGAGGTGCCAGACCTGAATATAGAGCTAGGGGTTACAGTAACGATCCTAGCAAGCGACTTCAGGCTTCTCATAAGAGACTTAAACGCCGTGGGGGACTATGCTACATTCCACTTCAAAGACAATAAGCTCTATGTCTCCACGGGGGAGCAACAGAAGGAGTACAGAGCTGTATTCGAGGAGGGGTCACCGCTGATCTCAGTCTCTTCCACGGTGGACGAGGCTAAGGCTACCTACACCATCGACTTACTCAAGCTGGCTGTCCGGGCGGCATCCGCCTCGAAGAACATCACGTTATCCTTCGACAATGATAAGCCTATGAAGATAGTCTTCGAGCTTGAGGGAGGGGGCTCAATAGTATACTGGCTGACGCCTAGAGTTGAATAATCTACGACTAACCCATAATTACTTGAAGTCGGCTTATAGAGAACTGTGGACTCCTCAACCGCCCGCTTCTACGTATCCCTACCACTTGTGTGCTCGAATAATTTACTTTGTAAACCTAATCCACTAGACGTAGGTTTCACTGATGATCCCTTATCGAGGTCCTGAGACCCCTAGAGGGGAGGTCGAAGTGTTGTTACCGATGTGCCTGGGAGTATACTGCGGCACACTCGGGTTGGCGGTAGGCGAGACACGGGTTCGAGCTAGGTAGCCTCTGAGAAGAAGCCGCGCGCTAAGTTTTACAGCAGATCGACAAAACTCTAGTTCAGGGTACCTTATGTATTAGAAACCTACAAAATAGCTACTCTGGGAGTCTACCAATGTGAAGATCGGCTTAAAAACACGAGCAGATTAATGACATCGCCGACAATATCTAATAATCAAATGCAAGCCAGCCTCGATCGTCCACAAACATCGTCTTTCAACCTATTTATCAGCGTCAAGAATCCTAATTAACGTGGAGGGGATATTCGATCTCGGAGCCCCTTTACGAATTGAGGAAGAGAATTGCTGATGCAGTGAAGTATATGGATGGGAGGGAGTTGAATTATGGTGGAGTTGGTAGTGTCAGTGCCAGGGTTGGAGCTGATAGGGTGTTGATTACTCCTAGCGGCGTGGTTAAGTCCGCCATGACCCCTGAGGATATCGTGTTGGTTAATCTCGAGGGCGAGGTATTAGAGGGTAGGCACAAGCCTACTCCCGAAGTAAACCTACACTTAGAGATCTACAGGAACTACTCTCACTTCAATGCCGTTATACATGCACACCCAGTATACGCTAGTACGCTAGCAGTAGCCTGGCGACCCCTACCCTCCTTGACAGAAGAGTTGGTACTATACACTGGCGGGGAAGTCAGGGTAGCCAAATACGCTCCCTTCGGCACTAGAGAGCTGGCGGAGGAGGTTGTAGAGGCCCTGCGGGATAGGTCGGCCGCTCTATTGGCAAACCGCGGCGTAATAACGTGTGGTAGAAACCTCGAGGAAGCGTTAGAAGTACTAGAGGTTGTCGAGAGGGCGGCGCATATATACATACTAGCCCACATAACGGGCTGGTTCAGTATACCCAAGAAGTCGCTGAAGAAACTACAAGAGTTATACCGTGCGAAATACTCCAGCATATCCAGTTCGCGCTCCGAGACATAAGTGCTTTAGAGTTGTCTATTACACCCGCCTGGGAGATGGAGAACCCCGGTCTCCTCGTCAACGCGGCTATTCTACCTGATCCTAATCTGGGAGCATGGAGTCACTAAATCGAAACCGGTGTTAGCTGGGGCTCACCAGGTATTAGCCTACTTCTTCTCCTCGAGTTTAGACAAGAGGTCTAGTAGAGCCTCTTTACCGGATGTCTTACGGGCTGGCCTAGGTGCTGGTTTAAGCTCGAAAGAGAATTTCCATGCTGGGTTTGGGCAGACGTTCCTCTTCATGCAGGATAAGCAGCAGTGGGGGCAGACGTATAATTCAGGGAACATGGTGCACTCTCTTGTAGCGTTGTGCTGGCCGCAGAAGTCGCATCTCTCCCAGTAGATAGTCAACTAATCCACCTCCTTGGATACATTATCTGAGATCTAATTAAATAGGCAGTGATTCCATGCCCCGTCTACATAGATACATAACGTTTTCAACTATATTATCAATACGCATATATAACGTTTTTAACACGCGTATCTGCATTGTTATTTCACGGTGTGCCAATGTACGAGATTGTGTTCGTGGGCAGGGGTGGTCAGGGAGCAGTTACAGCCGCTAACATCCTAGTAGAGGCGGCTCTTATAGACGGCCTCCAAGCCCAGGGTTTCCCCTTCTTCGGGGCTGAGAGGAGGGGTGCTCCTGTAGCAGCGTTCTCCAGGGTTGACGATAAGCCTATTCTAAGACACGGGATGTTTAATACCGCTGACGCAGTTGTCGTATTAGATAACAAGCTTATCAACCAGGACTACATCTCCCAGTTCAAGTTGAGGGATAAAGGCGTCCTCGTCTTGAACACACCCTACAATACCCCGCCGAGGGATTTCAAGCTGAAAGTCGAAGGAGAGTATTCTGTTTATGTTGTGAACGCCACGCAGATCGCTTTAAAACACAGGCTCGTAATAGCTGGGTGGCCTGTTGTCAACACGAGTATGCTGGGGGCTCTATCCAAGGCTACTGGCATCGTCTCCAAGAAGGCTGTTCTCGAAGCTGTTAGAAGGTATTTTAGCGGTAGGATAGGCGAGGTCAACGCGAAGGCAACTGAAGATGCTTACGAGCTCACTGTTAGGGTGGTTTGATGAGAGTGGTGGTGGAGCCTTCCAGGTTTAAGATCCCGGTAGCTAGGCCGAGTATAGGTGTAGCCGGTAAGACGGGTAGTTGGAGACTCGAGAGACCTGTCGTGGACAATAACGCTTGCACTAGGTGCTTCCTCTGCGAGATACACTGCCCGGTCAACGTGATAAGGGTTGAGCCTGACACAGGGGTCTCAATAAACTACGATTACTGTAAGGGCTGCGGCCTCTGCGCAGATGTATGCCCTGTAGGAGCGATAAAAATGGTGCCGGAGGAGTGAGAGAATGGGGTTGAAGCTCGTCTTAACCGGCAACTACTCTCTCGCGTACGCGGCTAAGATGGCTCGAGTAAACGTTGTCGCAGCATACCCTATCACACCCCAGACAAGCGTCGTGGAGAAGCTGGCTGAGCTGATAGAGGGGGGCGAGTTGGATGCCGTGATGATAAGAGTCGAGTCGGAGCACTCGGCTCTAGCAGCGTGCTTCGGGGCCGCTCTCGCGGGGGCAAGAGTCTTCACAGCGACGAGTAGCCAAGGCCTACTCTACATGCATGAAATGGTACACTGGGCTTCAAGGGCTCGCATACCGATCGTGATGGGTATTGTTACCAGGACTCTGGGGTCGCCCTGGAATATATGGCCTGATCACACCGACTACATGGATCAGAGGGATACCGGCTGGGTTATGAGCTTCGCCGTAGACAACCAGGAGGCATTCGACTTGACTCTACAGGCATTCAAGATTAGTGAAGACCCGAGAGTATACCTCCCAGTGATGGTGGGGATAGAGGGCTTCATACTTGGACATACAACAATGCCTGTCGAAATCCCGGATCAAAGCGTTGTCGATGAATGGCTCGGTTCAAGGAGGCAGCCATACGTTATCGACGGTAGCGACCACCTGGCTTTAGGCAACCTGGCTTCACCCGAGGACACAGAGGAGTTCTTCATGGACATACAAAACGCGATGGAAGAAGCTAAGAAAGTGATAGCGGAAGTTGATAGAGAATATTCGAAGATCGCCGGCAGGCCGAGTATGGGCCTAGTAGAGTGCTTTAAATGCGAGGACGCCAAATACCTAGCGGTAAGCATGGGGGCGTGGTCGGGTGATCTAAAGGAGGCTATTCTGCAGTTACGCGACGAGGGGTTTGATGTGGGCTTAGCTAGAATCAGGTACTACAGGCCCTTCCCGGTTGAACAGTTGTACGAGAGGGCTAGGGGGGCTAAAGGCGTCGTGGTCTTCGACAGGGCTATAAGCTTCGGCTCAGCCGGGCCCATCTTCCTCGACACGCTTGCCTCCATAGCCAGGTATTCTAGGAAGACGCCTTACGTGAAGAACGTTGTCGCAGGGTTAGGCGGTGTGAACATCACTTCAGAAGACTTCTCTAAGATCATTAGAAAGTTTGTTGAGGAGGTTGAGTCAGATGATCTTGTCCCCTTCGAGTGGTATCATAGGAGAGGTGGTTGAATGAGCAAGCCCGCTCTACCTTATAAGGCTAGGGACGTCGTGTTGCCGGGGGATGCCGCCTGCCCTGGTTGCCCGATACCGATAGCGTGGAAAGTGCTCTCAGCTGTATTCGGGGACAAAATGATCCTTGTGATACCTGCTTGCTGCTCCTCCGTCGTGGTGGGGATGTACCCTGGTAACTCGCTGAAAGCAAGCGTGATACACGTCCCCTTCGCGTCGGCTGCCGCTGTTGCTTCAGGCGTAGCCGAGGCCCTGGAGAAGAGGGGTGTAAGCGATGTGCAGGTGATAGCTTGGGCCGGCGATGGGGGGACGGCCGACATAGGTATGGCTTCCCTAAGCGGCGCGGCCGAGCGGAACCACGACTTCATCTACATAATGTACGACAACGAGGCCTACATGAACACAGGTATTCAGAGAAGCTCTTCAACGCCTAGGGGGGCTTGGACCACCACAACACCCATACTCGGGAAGGGGGAGGAGAAGAAGGATGTAGCCAGGATAATGATAGCCCACGGAGTACCCTACGTTGCCACAGCTAGTATAGGCTACGTCCACGACTTCTACAGCAAGCTTGTGAGAGCCAGCAAGATCAAAGGCTTTAAATTCATAAGCCTACACGCCCCATGCCCCGTCGGCTGGAGATTCGACCCCAGGTACACTGTAAGGGTGGCCAGGCTCGCCGTTGAAACAGGCCTCTGGATCCTCTACGAGTACTACGATGGGAGAATACACTTGTCGGGGCCGAGCAGACCTCTCCTGGATGCTTCGAAGAGGAAGCCTGTTGAAGAATACTTGAAGCTTCAGGGGAGGTTTAAGAACGTTGACGAGAAGCTGATTAAGAGTATCCAGGAGTACGTTGAGAACAACTGGGAGTGGGTTAAAAGGCACATGTGAGCTCAATACAGCGGGTGGACTTTCTGGAGTACTATTGCGGCTATGCTTAGCGATAATGCTAGAAGTATAAGGACATACGGTTTTACTTTAATACCCACATCGGACTCCTCGTAGAATCTAATGAGCCCGGCGGCTGTCAAAGGTGCTGTGAGTTCTTTTCTCCTTTTCCTAGCCTTACTCAAACACCTACACCGCAAGCTTTTATCTGCTAGACTCTTAATAAGCATAAAGCTGGTGCACACGCTTGGAGTTGAAGGAGGCTCAGGATCTCATAAGGAGAATATACTATGAGAGAGACCATGCTAGAGGGTTGTTCACGACATTCACGTGGTTCGTGGAGGAGGTTGGCGAGCTGGCTAGAGCGATCCTTGAGATGGATAAGCCTAATATGCGGGAGGAGATAGCCGACGTCTTCGCCTGGCTTCTAAGCGTAGCCAACCTTCTTAACATAGACTTAGAAGAGGCTTTCAAAGCCAAGTATGCTAGGGCTAACGGCTCTTTATAGCCCTGATTATATTGGAGGCCTTCTCGTAATCCTCCTCGACGATAGTCCCTGTCACGATGACATCGGCTCCAGCCCTAGTGAGGCTCCTAGCGGTCTCCGGGGAGCGTATGCCTCCTCCCACTATCAGTATGAGGCTAGTGTGCTTCTTTATGATGCTGGGGAACGCTTCGGGGACTGGCCTACTAGCGCCGCTACCGGCTTCAAGATACAGGTACTGGTAGCCCATCATCTCAGCGGCTAAAGCGTATGCTAAACCAAGCTCCGGCTTATCGGGCGGTATAGGCTGTATTCTCCCGACATGCGCCACCGATGTGTCGCCGTAGAATACGATATACCCTGTGGGCAACGCCTCCAACCCGTATCTTCTAACCAGTGGTGCCGCCTGGACTTGGGCCTGCATGAGATAGTATGGTTCCAGGCTGTTCATTAAAACCATGAAGAGAACTGCGTCGGCCCTAGGCGTCAGACAGTTGATGTTGCCTGGGAAGATTATCACGGGTAAACCTGTTGTTTTCTTTAAAACGTCTGCTATCTCGCCCGCGTCCTCGGGGGCAACCCCGATACTACCTCCGATCAGGAAAGCGTCTGTGCCAGCCTCATACAACCCGAGAGCGATCTTCTCTAGTTGGCTGTAGTCTATCTTCTTCGCCGGGTCTATTAGTGTGAAGTGTAGCTTCTCCCCTCTTTCAACTTTCTCCCTCAGATACTTGCTGACCCTCCCCAACTTCACTCCCTTTCTCCGGTTTCCTGGTTTCAACTGTGATTTTACCTTCGAGATATAAATCTATGAACTTGGCGTATACGTCCACGGGCTCCCATATTTCGGGAACCGGCTGAGGATACTCGGCGTAGAGCCCGCAGGAACCACATGAAATCACTGCTTTTTTGAAACCAGGAGTATCGGTCTTCTCGAATCTAACGCTCAATGTTTTAGCACCACATCTAGGGCACTGGAATACTGTCGGGAGTTTCACCTCTCTTTTAACCACTCTTTTATATTTCTTCCTCCTCTTACCCATCCCGGCCTACCTCGAGTACAACTTTCTTCTAAGGGTTGATGTTAGATTCTGAGTAAGAATCTCGTTTAATATTTTAACGTATTCTTCAAAAGACTCCAGGTTCACTGTCTTATAAAGCTTTTTCCTCTCGGAGACCGCCTGCTCAACGAGGTGTTTGCAGTAGCATTTCTCCCTCTTACCCACCACCCTTATAGTGAAATCGTTGCAACTGCAGAAGAGCCCTGGAACCAACACGTAGTCGCCTGAGGGGCCTAGGTAAACCCACGTGTCTAAGTCAACGTTCTGGACTTGCAGTCTAATGAACCTCCTTAACGCTTGTTCATCGTACTGCTCGAGCTTCTCGGCCTCCTCGATCACGCTCTTCAGAGAACCCTGCACAGTACACTTGTTGTCCTCAGCCAAAACTGAGCACCATGGTGATGGGCCCGCGGGGATTTGAACCCCGGGTCACGGGGACCCGAACCCCGCATCCTGACCAGGCTAGACCACGGGCCCCTACTCTATTTGAATAGTCTAAGATAAAAGGGTTTAAAGTATTTCCTGGATACTGGTATCCCGCCTGCTTACCTGGTTCATACCTGGGTAGAAAAATGAGTTTGCCAGACTGTCTACGTAGGCTTGGTTATAGAGAGTTTACAGCTCTGCAGAAAGAGGCTTTTAAGAAGATAGCTGGGAGAGGCTTCAACGTCGTTATAGTGGCCCCAACCGGCGTGGGCAAAACAGAGGCAGCTATCCTGCCAGTCTTCTACTCTATTTCAAGGTTGAGAAGCGAGCCTATCTCCTGTGTATACATCACTCCTCTCCGAGCGTTGAACAGGGATATAGCTGAGAGGATAAGCAGGATAGCGGAGTGTTTTGGCGTGAGCGTCGCGTTGAGACACGGCGATACACCCTACCACGCTAGGAAGGCCATCCAGAAAAACCCTCCCCAAGTACTTGTTACAACACCAGAGACACTCAATTACATTCTCTTAAACGAGGACTTGTTGAAGAAGTTGTCTAACCTTAAATTCGTGGTCTTAGATGAGCTCCACGAGATTATCGAGAGTAAGAGGGGTCTACTCCTACTCACAGTGCTTTATCTTGTCCTAAACTACATAGGTGTGAGACCAGTTATAATAGGCTTGACGGCGACTCTAAGTGACGAGAACTCTGTGAGGCAAATCCTCTCCTCGGTCAACAAGCTCCCCACAGAGGTTGTAAGAGATGTTGGAAGTAAGAGCTACGAGATAGAGGTGGAAACCCCTTCTTGCACCGGGGAATGCAAGGAGCTGGCTAAGTACATAGGGGATGAGAGGGTTGTTGCGAGAGCCATGTACATATTGGAGAAAATCGCTGGGAGCAGTGGCGTCCTCGTCTTCACCAACACCAGGACTATGGCCGAGTACTTGAGCAACCTCTTGAACTCGATTAGCGAGAGGCTCGGGTACGAGGTCAATATAGGTGTACACCACGGCAGCCTCTCAAGGGAGCACCGGGAGGAGGTGGAGAAGAGGTTTAAGAACGGGGAGATAAAGGCGGTGGTCGCTACATCGAGCCTAGAGCTCGGTATCGACATAGGTAGGGTGGACTATGTGGTACAGTACTTGTCGCCGAGGCAGGTGACAAGGCTTGTTCAGAGGATTGGTAGAAGCGGGCATAAGCTAGGTGGTGTGGCGCGCGGTAGTATTGTATCGACGAGCAACCTCCTACACTACTTGGAGTCTATCGTGCTAGCGAAAAGAGCTGTGAGAAACATCCTTGAAGAAGAGGAGATATACACCTCCCCCCTGGACGTATTATCGTATGCTCTAGCAGTATACTCCCTGGTGAACCCCCGGGGGATTAATGTAAGCAAGGTTTACGCGGATATAGTCCAGAACGCTTTATACAAAGACTTATCATACGAAGACTTCATGGATGTGGTGAATTACCTGGAGTACAGTAGGATAGTGAAGTTGGAGTCCGGGATCATAAAACCCACCCGTAAGACGAGGCTCCATGTCTACAAGACCTCTATGATACCTTCAACAAGGGAGATCAACGTATTCGATGTTACCGGCAGAAGAGTCGGAGCCTTAGATGAGGACTACGTGGTTCTAAATATCCAGCCAGGGGACTTCTTGGTTCTTGCGGGGAGTGTTTGGAAAATCCTATCGTATGCCGAAAGCGAGAACAAACTGTATGTGGAGAAAGTGGCAGCGCCGACAGATGAGGCTGTAGTACCCTTCTGGGAAGGCGAGAATATACCTGTTGAATACAAGGTTGCCAGAGAGGTTGGGAGCGTGTTGCGGAGGCTGGCCAGAGGCGAGGTCGAGAAATTGAGGGAGGAGTATGGCTTAAAAGCAGATCTCAGGACTGAGGTGGCCCGGCTTTTTGGAAACGACAAGACGATAGTCGTCGACTATGTTGTCCCGTTGGGTGTCATATTTGTAAACGTGTTCGGCGGCTCTAAACTAAACTTGATGCTTAAAGACCTATTATCATATTACATCAAGAAGACAAACCCGCTTGCGAAAGTAAGAGCGTATTCAACCCCTTACGCTATTGTGATCAGAGCTGGAAACACCGACCTAGGGTTGTTGCAGAAAGACATCCTCGGTTTCTTCAAAAACCTTAAAAAGTTTGTTAGCGGGGAGTTCCTAGCAGGAGCTGTAAGGGAGAGTAAGACCCTTCTATGGCGGATATACCAGGTGGCCCAGAGGTTCGGCGCTATATCCCCCGAAGTAGAGAGAGTGAGCAACGCGCTGCTCCAGGCATTCGTTGACACCGTGATCGGGAGGGAAGCGTTCAAGGAGGTTCTAGCTAAAGACTACGACGTTAGATCAGCCCAAGAGCTCTCGGAGCTTATTGAGAAGGGTGTGGTCAGAGTTGAGGGGAGGGTGTCGGAGAGAATAAGCGAATTCCACCGAGAAATCTTGGAATATATAGAGGTTCCCATATTCAAAGGCATAGTGTTCGATCAAGAGGCTTACCTCTCTAAGCTTCTATCGCGTAAGGTAACGCTACTATGCTTGAGCTGTGGTTATTACAAGAGTGGGACTGTAGCAGACTTCCTGGATAAGAAAGAGTTTAACTGCCCGAAGTGCGGTAAGGCGACTCTAACCCTTGTTAAAGGACGCGATATTTCAAGAGAGCTCGGCCTCGTCAATAAATTGAAGAAAGGTGAGAGGCTTAACAGCGACGAGGATAAAATGCTGGATGAACTGAGCAAGAGGGCTACACTGCTCTACAGGTTCAAGAAGGATGCCTTGCTTGCTTTATCTGCTAGAGGGGTTGGAACCCACGAGGCGGCCAGGATATTGAATAGTGTTGCCAGGGGCGGCGATCTCATCCAAGAAATATATGAGAGCGAGAAGAGATTCCTAATGGTTAAAGAGTACATTAGCCGAGACCACTAGAAGCCTCTCTACCGCCTTTAGACAGCTCGTACAGTTTGCTGAACAACGCCAGGATATGGTCGCTATGTCTCCTCGAGGCCCGTTTGAACGCCTTCGGGTTGTCTAGTATAAGTGGGATAACGACCTTCTCGACAAGCTGGTCGGCTAGGGGGCATGTGTCAACGCATAGTCTGCAGGAGAGGCAAGGCGTCCTGGGCAAGGGGCCTCTAGGGGTCATTTTTATAACATTCAGCGGGCACCATAAAATACAGCTAGCACACTTAACACATGACCTAATCCTATAAATCACTTTCAGGACGTCTGCCAGATCCTCTATGTTTTCATCCCTCGTAAACGGCTCGACGAACATCGTGTCCCCGGCTACGCGGATACGAGTGTTCTTCGACTCGACGAACAATGTTTCACCTTCACGCCATACCTTGGAGGCGAGCATCCTAATGTTCTCGGAGAAGACCTGTTGTGACTCATCATCGATTATGACGTCGTTGAACAGTATTCTCGCGGAGCCCCCTTCTCTCTCGACCTTTAAAGGGGCTAATCTTGCTTCACTAGAGAGTAGCCTGGACACGTATTCCCTCCTCCAGTCGATCACATAGCCGGGTATTCTCTTTGAAATCCTCTTTTTGGCAGATGCTGGTGTAAGCCATCTCCACAATCCATACTTAACCCACTCCTCTGGCTGGTTCAGCCTTCTCCTCCAACGTCCTAGGACTTCAACCCACCTCTCCCAGAGACACGGGTAGTGTGTTGAAACATCTTTGAACTCGGCTAGATAGCTGGATGGGCACAAGTAGCATCCCAGCCTATCGAAACCCCTGTCGTAGAGTTTATTGTAGGAAAGGTTGTTCGCGTAGATATAGAGCCATATCGAGAGCTGGCTCCAATCCTGGATCGGCGTAGTGGACACGACGTGGGGGATCCATTTATTCCTCCATAACACAGGGCTCTTCGCCCTGTCGAGAGACTCGTATGCTCTCTGCCCCACAATGTTCAAGGCTCCGTTAGGCCATTTCACTCTACTAGTCTTCGCTATAGGCACCAGCTTTATTATCTTGCAACACCACCTGTAATCCTTTCCAGGAGGGCCGAAAGTCTCGACAGCGCTCCAAAACATGTTTCCAGCCGATGCTGTCACAAGGTTTAGACCATACTTCCCCGAGACCTCCTCGACGTTTTTGAGCGTCTCAGGTAGCTCTAAACCCGTGTCGTTGAACAACACGTCTACGCTTCCAAACGCTTTCACCGCCAGGTGTAGGCTGACCAGGCTGTCTTTCCCGCCTGAGTAGGAGACGACAGGCTTATAGCTGTACCTTCTGTGGACTTTAAGGAGGTGTCTGATAGACTTCTCCTCAAGCGCTACTAAGCCCTCCATATTCTTCTTCACTACATCTTGGATACTGCTAGGCTTCCTGCTAGTCTCGACTGGAGGGCGCTGGTCGTAGAATATTTTTGTTATAATGAACCGGCCGTCAACCTTCTCCGCTAAACCCCTGATCCTCCCCTTATAGTCGAGAACCACGATGCTTCTCTGGCTGGTTGAAGGCGGGTTGACGGGCATGTCCGTGTAGAAGTGTTTTGAGTCTACTTTAACATAGTCTACGAGCCCTTTATCCAAAACCTCGTATGCCCCATGGTAGCTGAGCCTGAACCTCCACGAGTCGATGAATGGGTTGAAGTAGAGTTGGCCCCAGACATTACCCGAAGAGGCGACCTCCCACATCAAGTCCCAGTGGGGGACTTTGTTGAATAAGACAACCCTGTCCTCGAATAGAGCCTTGTACACCTTGTCGCTACCGAACTCGTTGACAACAGTCTCCCTCAGCCTAGCCAGATCACCGGGTCTAGCTGTCTTAGCGTCCCCCGGCTCCGTTAACCTGAGAACGTAGTATAGGTCTATTTCGTCCTGCCTCGGCTGTATAACCGGGAGGTCGTCGTAGGGATCCCAGTAGATTTTAGCTACTTTAGGCCATGTCCTCGGCATACAACGCATCACTGGAGGCGATCTCAAGCATTGTGATTTAGTTTAAACCCTCTAATAAGCACGCTTCGCCTCGTTAGTTTCGGGTGGGAGTCATGAATGTTAGCTACCCGCTTAAAACGGGTTGTAGGATGGATCTTGTTGAATTCGTGAAAAACGTAACAGTGCAGGTCGTTGTAGTAGCGTGGGCATTATTCTTCTTATCCTGGGTTGTCGGCTGGGCGTTGAAGGGGCTGCCTATACCCTCCACTAGGATTAAGAAGACGGGTGAGAAGATTCTCGAGGATGGTGTCTGGGCAGCGTTCTGGCTCGCTGTGGGGAGCAGTGTGTTCGCCCTTGTCTCCTACATCGCCTCAGCGGTCTACCAGCCCCTGCCCCCGCCCCCAACACCACAGGGGTTTTAGATGGACATCCTCTACCTGGCCTACTATTTGTCTATACTAACCTACGTCCTAGGCGCCGCTTTAAGGGGTCTACCCATACCCTTGGTGTCCATCAAGAAGCTTGGCTCGAGGCTCATGGTGGACGGCGTTTTCTCGGCTTTCCTAGTGTTCAGCTACAAGGGTTTAGTGTACAGTATCTCCTACTTCAGCTCATTGCTGGGATCCAACTGGGGTGCTTTCAACGCATGGTATATCGCTGAGGCAGCAGCCCTGACAACGCTTTTCCTGGTCTTGAAGACCATAGGCTTTATCTACAATAAGATTGGGCTTGGATTCCTCGCGTCAGGTTTGATCTCGCCTCTAGTGAGCCTGCTCATAGACGTGCTCGTGACGGTCACGGTATTCTACCTAGCGGTCAGCGTCATATACGCGACGGCGAAGACCCTGATAGCGGTCGGCCTACTCCTCTACTCAGTACCCTTCAGGCTGACGAGGCCGGCCGGCGCTGTGTTGATCGCGTTGCCAATAGTCTTCACCATCGGGGCCCCCTTCCTGCCCTCCTTCGTATCCTTGTTCTCGACGGTGACCCCGCCCGATCACCAGCTCATCCAGGGGGAGCCAGCGCTCATAAGCCTAGTCGACCTAGTGGGCAACCCCGTGGCCTACTTCGTTTTAAACTCCACCGACCGGGAAGGCAAACTGCTGTACACGTATCTGAGTGATTCAAACAGTGTTGTGAACGCCACCTCTATAGATAAATGGATCCCGGTCGGCCCGCAGGTGTTGGATTTCCTCCTGCCCGGCTCGAAGTACACTGTTGAAGCTAATATAACCCAGGGCTCGAAACCGCTCAACCTGACGTACAGGGTTCCCAACGTAATCTCCATTAATGTAAACCACTTCATATACTACAATACTGGTGAAGCCATTGTCGAGAACATTAGCAGAGTTAATGGAACACTCACAGTCGTGTTCGACGTCTTATACAACACTAAAGTATACGTTGTTTACGAGGAGGGGAGTAGCCTAGTAATATCAGTGGACGGTGGTGCGAGTGGAGGATACGAGACTTCCTTCAAGTGGTTTAACGTGAACTACAAGGCTTTTACAGCGGATTTAAGCCCCGGCGTGCACACTCTGGCCGTCCAAGTCGGCGAGCTCAACATATCTAAGCCGGATGTAAGCGAGGTCTCATACCTCGAGATAACCGTCGAAAAAGGATCGGTTATGCCTCTTGCGGTTAGCCTGGTCTCCCTGACGTTTTTCAGGCTCCTCGTGCTCCCGGTAGTGTACATTCTAATATTAGTTTCAGCGACGCTGGGGCTAGCCAAGCTACTAGGTGGTGTCGAAGCGAGGATTTCAAGAGTTATGGTGTTCGGCCCATGAGGAGATTGGAGAAGGCGATAGTATGCATGACTTTAATAATGTCCGTGCTCTCATTCATCGAGGAGCACGGTTCTACAGGACTCATCCTACTCGCAACAGGCCTAGCGCTCACCCTTCTATTGGTGTTCCTTCATGGTAAGATTGAGGGATATTAAAGCCTTATTGGCGAGAGTCTCGCAGGCGGGTGAGGTTAGAGTAGAGCCGCCGGACTTGTTCTATATTAACCGAGGCAAGGTTACGGGTATACGCTACTTGATCGGGGAGGAGATGGGTCTCGATGTTAGGAGTTTAAGCCCTGTGAAACTGTATGATAACGTTGAAAGACTAGCCTCGGTCATCGATAAACTCCCGCACGGTAGCGAGGTTAAGATAATTAAGTTTAAACTCGACTTAACGTCTTTTCTTAGAAAACTTGAAAACGAGATGGCCAATATCAAGGCCTCCATGGAGCTAGCAAGCGAACCCTTCTTGAAGACGAGGTTGGAAGCCAGGCTGAGCAATCTCAGCGAGCTCTATAAAATGATTGTAGAAGGCAAGCCGTTGCTGAGGCTATCGTTTATCGTTAAGATCAGGGTTGAAGCGAACACGACTGAGGAGGCTAAGCAGATACTCTCATACCACTCATCAATAATCTCCAACGTTTTCAGGTCTACTCTCGGGTTGAAGATTAGGGAGGCTGGAAGAGAGCTCGGGAGGATCCTGGCCTACGAGCTCGGGCTATCCAACGATTTAGACGTCAAGAGCTTCATAGGGCCGGTAAACGCTGTGGCGCCGGTTCTACCCGTCCCAGCGGTTAAGAAGCCGCGCGCCGACTACGAGGACGCTATACTGCTTGGTGTTGAAGCGGAGGACGGTACCCCTGTAGTGGTACCCGTAGACATGCTTCTAAAACACATGATTGTGATAGGTCCCACGGGGAGGGGTAAGACAACTCTCCTCGCTAGGTTGCTCGAGGGCTTTTTCTCAGTTGGAGCCGGCTTATTCCTTGCTGTGGACTTCAAGGGTGATCTAGCCGCCTACATGGAGAAAGGTATCGCGAGGATAATAGAGCCCAGGGAATACCCGCTATCGGTCAGAGGGCTGTTTGATTCCAGCATTGAGGCCAAAGGCCTTCTAGCAGACCTCCTGTCTTCGTCTCTCCAGGTGCCGAGAGAGATTTTGATGGAGTCGGTTGAATACGTTTACTCTACGATCACCGCTGGCGACGTCGTCAGCCATGTAAGAGCAGATATTCTACCGATACTGGAGTTCCTGGGAAGGGATTCTAGACATAAGGATCTAGCTGAATTGATCATGCGCGACAACATGTTAGCTAACTTGGGCAACTACGGGTACGCCTATCAGACAGCCTACGGGCTAATACTACTGTACCTGGCTCGGAAGACCCTTTTCCAGAGGGGTACCGGTGACATACGGCTTATCGTCGTGGACGAGGCTTGGAGGATATCGAGATCTAGACTGGTAGCGGAGCTCTTCAAGGAGGGTAGGAGTAGGAGGGTGGGCATGGTTCTATCAACTCAGAACCCAAGCGACCTCCCCAGAGAGGTGGTCGAGAACGCTCACCTAGTGGTTATATTCGGCTCCCCCAACGAGAAGTACGCGCGGGACGCGGCTGGGATGCTAGGCCTGGAAGCCGAGGATCTAGCGGGTAAGCTCAGCAGGCTCGGTGTTGGGGAAGCCTTCTTCCTTAACGCCCTAGACCCGCACCCGGTTGTATTTAAGGTTAGAACCCCTATACATGCAGACAGTGATGAACGGCGAGCATCCTGAGCTGTGATGTGTGCGGTCGTATCTGAAATCGCAGAGAATTTAATAAGCCAAACATACTCTCACTAGCCTAGGGTGAGTCGTGTGGGTGGCAGGCAGAGGACAACCATCTTCATGACTAAGGAGAAGAAAGTGACAAGCGAGAAGAAGGCGAAGCCCGAGGAGGCCTCTGAGAAGGGGAAGGAGAAGGGTAAATAGGTTGAGCGATGAGATTTACGTTGCTCTGCCAACAAGCGTTTTACTTGCTGAACCCCCTGGCCTGCCGAGGCTCATGAAAGCATACCAGATCCTAAGATACTCCTCTATATTCGGGGTAGGGAAAATTGTGTTCTACAAAGATTTTTCTACAAGCGGGAGATCCCATGAAGAATCCGCGGTTTTCTTAGAGAAGGTTTGGAATTACTACAGGACACCCCCCTACTTGAGGAAGAAGCTCATACCCATAGACAGGGATCTGAGGGGTGTAGGCCTGCTCCCGCCTCTCAGGCTAGAGGTATTCCACGTCTCTAGGAAACCGTATAAGGGGCAGGTGAGGCTCGCCCACGTGAAGAAAACGCGGGAGGGTTGCCTCGCAGACATCGGTGTAGAGGAGGAGTATTTTGTTAAAGGCGAGTGCAAAGAAGGTATCAAACAGGTTAGAGTGGTCGATGTAGACAGGAGGGTGGTTGAAGTAACCGAGGGAGGGCTCTACACAGGCCCCGAGCTAGAGTTTAAAAAGTCTCTGAGAGAAGTCGTCGATGAATACGCGGGTAGAAGCCTCATCCTGGCCACAGACAGGAGGGGTAGGGTACCCCCTATCCACGAGTATGCCAGGAGGCTCAATAAGACGATGCTCGTGCTCTTCGGGTCTCCTAGCCACGGGTTGTTCGAGATGGCTGTAGCCGAGGGCTTCAACTTGAGGATGTATGTTGAAGACGTGTGGAATACGATACCTGGACAGAGGGTGGTGACTGTACGGAGCGAGGAGGCCCTGGTTATAACGCTAGGGCTCATAAACATCTTGAGGAAGACCTGGGCTGGGCTTCGACCAGCCGAATGAAAGACGAGTAGCCGGTTAGAGGGTCACCTTTAAAACCTTGTCTAAGTGTTTACAAAGTGTAGCTTGGGGTATGCTTAATGGGTCATAGAAAACTAGAAGCGCCGAGACACGGTAGCCTGGGTGTCAGGCCGAGGAAGAGGGCTAGCGAGTTAACCGTACGCGTGAGGACGTGGCCTGCGAAGACGTGGATTGAGGTACTTGCGGAAAGGTATGGTAGTGAAGTCGAGAAGCTCAATGTTGCTAGGAGACCCATGTTGCTAGGCTTCCCAGTATACAAGGCTGGGATGTCCCACGCCCTTATAGTCGAGGACAGGCCCCGCACCCCTCTAACAGGTAAACCCGTTTTCACGCCGCTCACGATACTGGACGCCCCGCCTATCGTAGTGTTAGGCTTGAGAACCTACGTTGCTGAAGGAGGTGCCTTGAAGACCCAGGGGGAGGCTTGGAGAAGCCCTGTAAACGCGGTTATCGAGGTATTCGAGAAGTTTTACAAGGACAGCCCGTTCTTCAAGCAATACTCCGCCAAGGAAATCGTCAGGAAGTACCTCGCGGGGTTAAGGAAGGTTAACCACGGTCTCGTGAAACCTGACCCCGGAGGCGAGTACGGGTTCAAGTTTATTGAGACGGACTTCGACGACAGGGTTAAACAGGTTTTGTCAGGGGAGATCAAAGCGGTAAGCTTAATTGTATCAACGTTGCCTGTATTCTCGGGGATCGGCAAGAAGAAGCCCGAGATATTCGAGATCAGGGTTGGGGGAGGTAAAATAGATGAGTTAACATCATACGCGGAGAAGGTTACAGGAGGCTTCGTAACTGTATCAGATGTATTCCTAGAGGGGCAGTTGGTGGACGTTGTAGGTGTAACAAAGGGGAAGGGCTTCCAGGGCGTTATAAAGAGGTTTGGAGTAAAAGAGCTTCCGAGGTGGCATAAGCACAGGAAGGGTAGTAGAAAGATCGGCGCGAGGAGCCCTGGCTTCGGCACTGTGAGCGAGCCGCCTCAGGCAGGTCAGACAGGCTTCCACAGGAGGACTGAGCTGAATAAGAGGATCCTGAAGATAGGGGTGAACGGCCTTGAAGTCGTCCCCGAGGGAGGCTTCCTCCACTACGGTTTGGTATACGGCCCCTACCTCTTGATCAAGGGGAGCGTGATAGGGCCTGTTAAGAGAGTTCTCATGCTAAGACACCCCGTTAGACCACCCTTGGGCTGGTTGCCCTTAACACCCCCGCAGATAACTTATCTAAGCCTTGAGAGCAAGCAGGGTGCTTAGAGATGACGTGGCAGTTAGTTGTTAAACCCCTGTCGGTTGAGAAGAAGAAGGCGATGGTCTTTGACGAGAACGGCAGCCAGGTCGGCGAGGTCGAGCTTCCACCAGTCTTTCAGGTGCCTGTTAGAGGGGATTTGATTAGAAGGGCCTTCCTAGCCGCCTTCACATCCAGGTTGCAACCAAAGGGTAGAGATCCTCTTGCAGGCAAGAGGACCACGGCGTACAGCTGGGGTGTAGGACGCGGTCTGGCGAGAGTCCCAAGGAACCCTAATGGTAGAGCGAGGTTCGTTGTGAGCGCTAGGGGAGGCCACGCGGCTTTCCCACCTACGCCGGACAGAGTTTTAGAAGAGAGGATCAACAGGAAGGAGAACGCTCTGGCTCTCGCAAGCGCTCTCGCGGCGACCAGCATCGTAGACCTCGTCAAGAGGAGAGGGCACGTATTCGACGCGAAGTCCCTCCCCGTAGTCCTAGCCGATAGCGTCGAGGAGGCTGTCGACTCAACTAAGAAGGCCAGGGAGCTACTGGTTAAACTAGGCTTGTGGAGTGATGTAGAGAGGAGTAGGGAGGGGATTGGGATCAGGGCTGGGAAGGGCAAGATGAGGGGGAGGAGGTATGTTGAGCCGAAGAGCATACTCTTCGTAGTGTCCAGTACTGACAAGCCGGTAGCCAAGGCGGTGAGAAACCTGCCTGGAGTTGACGTGGCCACACCCAACACTCTCAGCGTGTTGCACCTGGCTCCCGGGGGAGTACCTGGTAGGCTTGCTGTTTTCACGAAGAAAGCCCTGGAGGAAATAGGGAGGAAGTTTGAGGTGGTGGTGTTTTGAGCGAGCTGGACAAGCTGGCGAAAGTGATAATTAGACCTGTACACAGCGAGAAGGCTTTGACGCTCATAGATAAAAACAATACGCTGGTCTTTATCGTGGATAGAAATGCGAGTAAAGCCGTTATTAAGGAAGCTGTTGAGAAGCTCTTCAACGTTAAGGTAGTTAAGGTTAATACTTTGATCACTCCTAGAGGAGAGAAGAAGGCGTATGTAAAGCTGTCGAGCGAGTTTAAGGCGAGCGATGTAGCCACTCAACTAGGGTTGCTGTGAGGTGGGTTAGATGGGTAAAAGGATACTACCGCAGAGGATGGGCAGGGGCTCCCCTACCTTCAGGAGCCCGGGCCACCTCAGGGTGGCCCCGGCGAAATACCCCCAGTTGCCGGCTGACAAGACTCTTAGAGGGAAGGTAATAGACCTAGTCCACGACCCGGGCAGGTGGGTTCCCTTAGCCGTGATAAAGCTGGAGACAGGCGACATATTCTACGTCCCGGCAGTGGAGGGCATGTATGTCGGCCAGACCATCGAAATAGGCCCAGATGCTAAGATAAAGAACGGGAACATCCTACCCGTGGGTAGGATACCTGAGGGTACACAGGTAGCCAACATAGAGAAGAACCCGGGTGACGGGGGGAGATACGCGAGGGCGGGCGGCACCTATGCTGTGATAGTGGGTAGATCAGGCGATAAAACGCAGATACAGTTGCCTAGCGGGCGAGTAGTGGAGGTCTCGAACAACTCTAGGGCTATGATAGGGGTTGTCGCAGGCGGGGGTAGAATTGAGAAACCGCTCCTAAAAGCCGGGGGCTCCTACTACAAGTGGAAGGCTAAAGCACACAAGTGGCCTAAAGTGAGAGGTCTAGCAATGAACCCGGCATCACACCCCCACGGCGGTGGGAGGCATGTCGGCAGGCCGACGACAGTTGGCAGGAATACTCCGCCTGGTAGGAAAGTCGGGCATATAGCGGCTAGGAGAACCGGTAGAAGAAAGGGTAAATAGCCTTTTCACCGAAACCTAATTTCTAGATAGCACTACCCAGCCTCCCCTAGGTTCTGGTCGGGATGGCTTCGAGTAGCAGCGGCAACGTTGACTTAATCGTGAGTAAAGTACAGGAGATATACCTCCAGACGATTCGCCGATATCCAGTTGTGAGAAGCCCGCCTGAGATGCTGAAGTATTTGAGGGACTACTTCAAGCTGGTTGTCAAACCCCATGTCGTGTATCTCACGGTGGCGGCTTTCCTGAACAACAGGCCTGTCCTGTTCGAGGGGCCTCCTGGTACAGGTAAGACTGAGATAGGTGAGGCTATACTCAGCCTCTGGAGCGGGAAGTCTGCTTTCGTGCTTCCATGTAGTGAAAACTACGATGAGTACCGGGTTATAGGGGACTTCCACCCAGCTATGGCTGTAAGCAAGGGGTTTAACGAGGAGAGCTTTATACCCAGGCCGCTTCTAGCGGCCATGATACTAGGCGCTGGTGTATTAATAGACGATATAAGAAGGAGTAGCGAGGAGTTCCAGAACATGCTCCTCGACATAATAGACAAGAGGAGGATCATAATACCAGAGCTGAAGAAAGTCTATTATCAGAAAGACGAGGGATTCCAGATCATATTAACCAGTAACCCCTACGACATTGGCCAAGGCGAGCTCAGCGACGCGTTCCTTAGACGAGTCGTCAGAATAGAGTTCAAGTATCCGTCGCTTGAAGAGGAGCTCGAGATCATCAAGCTTAGACTAGGAGACCTAGCTAAGAGGCTTGAGCCCAAGCTGGTTGAGGAGGCACTGTCTATTGTAAGAACATTAAGGCAGAAAGCTGTATATAAGCCTGGTATATCGGACAGCGTTATGTGGATGACATTGACATCTCTACTAGCCGAGATCCGGGGGCTGGAGAAAGCTGGTAGAGAAGAGCTTGTTGAAGCAGGTAGAGTAGTCTTATTGAAGAACACTGAAGACGAGGATTTGATCAATGAGCTCCTACCAGCACGTGAGAGATAGCGTTGAAGACCTGGTTGAAGCTGTTGTTGAGGAGGTCTACCGGAGAGTTAGAGATGGTAAGCGGCTTCCCACAAGCCAGTTATTAGACTTGACTCTGCTTAGGCTAACGTTGGAGCTCCTGCCTTACGAATCCGATAAGCTGAAGAGAGAAGTCGTCGAGGAGCTTTACAACTCTTACATTAGGAAACCAAGTGAGGCAGACATTAGAGAGTGGTCTTTCCAGCCCAGTAAAGACGGGCTTCAACGAATCCTGACTGCAAGACGCCGGGGCCTGCGTGTAGAGGATGTAATAAGGGATGGAAGCGCCGAGGAAGTATTGAGCTACATTTGGCTTAGGTCTCATAGAGTACTCTACAAGGATAAATCGGGGAGGCTTAGCGTCAACAAGAATATTTCAGGCAGGGTTATCAGGGAGGCTAAAGCCATCGGGGTCAAAGATGTGGTAAAATACTTGGGTGAGGTTCCCAGCAAGTATTGGCCTAGCGTGTTGACAAACGAGTTCCTGAAACACGTGGATGACTCTTTGCTAGCGGACTTGACTAGGAGGTTCGTAGGCTATAATAAGAGTGTTGACAAGAGGATTATGGAGGAGTGGTCTGAGAGAGCCTTAAGAGGGGGGCTCCGGCTCGAAACACTGCTCTCTGCTAGGAGACTGGATAAGGATCTTTCCACCAGGATGCCGGGGTTAAACAAGGAGGTTTACCGGCATCTAGACCTCAGCGAGTTGGAGAATGAGCCTCTGCCTACAAGGTGGAAGATTATATCAAGCTTGTATAGAGTCGAGAAGTTTAGGGGAAGGCTATCCGAGCTCAGCCCTATAACACTGGCTGGTCTAACCAGCTTGGAGAAACTAGAGGGGTCGGCTAGAAGTAAGGCGTTGCTGGGGCTAGCGTTGAGACACTACGTGGACTACTTGATATCCGGCGAGCAGGGAGAGAGGCAGCTGGCGTTGTACTATGCCGGGAAAGTAGATGCCTCTCAAATAGATCACTCCTTGAGGCAACTCCTAGAGAGCATGTTAGGCGAAGACCAGAGGAGGTTTGAGCGCGTTGTCTCCAAGCTGTTCCCCGACGACGCCATAGAGCTCCTCTCAATGAGGGTTCTCGACCACGCTTCCACGAAAGGCTTAAACTATGAGGTTATAGAGAGGGCGTTGAGGCTTGGTTGCAGAATCTTCGAGAATGCTGAAAAAGGTTCCCGAGTAGGGGGGAGAGTGAGGTCTAGTAGAGGTAGAGTAGATGTGAGGGCGACAGTATTCAATTACTCTAGGTTTAACTACAGGCTTTCATTCAAGGATGTACTTAGGAAAAGGAGTGTTACAGTCCTTATAGATGTCAGCGGTAGCATGCTCAGGTACAGTATATGGACCCTTATAGCGCTGGCCAGCTTAATAGAGGTAGTGGATAGAATACTACTGTTCTGGGATAAAGTCGAGGTCGTTAAACCCCCGGCGAGGAAGACTAGGCCCCTAGTCTACAAATTCCTCGAGAAACTCTACACCCAGAAGTTCAGGGGCTACACCAATATAAGCCAGGCGATCAGGGCAGTCAAGGCCAAGCCAACGAGCAGGGTTGTCCTCATAGTCTCGGATCTCCAGCAGACGGTGAGAGATACTGAGCCATGGGTTGAGGTTTCAGAGCTAATCGAGAGGGGTGTGAGAGTCATCGTGGTAACGCCGCCACGGCACGATAATGAGGTTTTAAGGAGATTAAGGGATGTGGGGTGCGAGACGATAATCGTTAAAAATCCCAGCAAACTACCCATTTTACTTAAAAAGAGGTTAAACATTAAAATCTAGACACAGGCATATCTGGATCGAGTGCTTACAGGTGTATCCCAGTGGCAGTGGATTTAAGAGAGATGCCGCCCGAGTGGAAGAAGTTTAGGTATAGAGGTAAGAGCTTAGAGGAGCTACTCTCAATGCCAATGGATGAACTCATCGAGTTGCTACCGGCTAGGGCTAGGAGGAGCCTGAAGAGGGGCTTCACTAAAGCCCAGATAAGGTTGCTCGCGAAGATAAGGAAGATAAGGCAGAAGCCTGAGCTGGCTAAGAAAGCCGTTATCAAGACCCATGTCAGGGATATGATTGTTCTCCCAGAGATGGTCGGTCTAACTATAGCAGTATACAACGGGAAGGAGTTTCAGCCTGTTAAGATAACACCCGAGATGATTGGGCATTACCTCGGCGAGTTCAGCCCTACAACCAAGAAGGTCGTCCACGGCGAGCCTGGCCTAAAGGCTACGAGGAGCAGTATGTTCGTCGCTTTGAAGACGTAGAGGTGGTTTGATGCCTACATGGCACTACTCGCTTAAACTCAGGGATGAATCAAAGATAGCGAAGGCTGTGAGATACGATATACCCGTCTCCATAAAGTACATGAGGGAGGTCGCGGCGGCGATCAAAGGGCTGAAGCTCAAGGACGCCCGGAGGCTCCTAGAGAACGTCATCAAACTCAAGGAGCCTATACCGTTTAGGAGGTACTTCGGCAAGGTAAGCCACAAGAGGGGTTTGGCTGGGAAATACGGGTGGCCGGCTGGAAGATACCCTGTTAAAGCTGCGAGGTACATGCTCGAGATCCTGGACAACGTCGAGGCGAACGCGGAGAATAAGGGTTTAGACAAGGAGAAGCTCGTAATCATCCACGTGGCCGCTCATAAAGGTGTGACCCTTAAAAGATACATGCCTAGAGCCTTTGGCAGGGCTACACCCAAATACCGTAGGACAACCAACGTTGAGATCGTGGTGAAGGAGGTGGGTTGAGTGGTAGGCTCGAGAGTTAAGCAATACTTCATTAATCTCGGTATAAAGAAGAGCATGATAGACCAATTCCTTGGAAACTACTTTGTAGACGCGGGCTACGCTGGCGTCGAGTTGTATAAGACGCCTACAGGCCACAGGGTGGTAATCTACGCTGAGTACCCGGGTAGGCTTATTGGGCGCGGCGGCTCCGTGATCAGAAAGCTGACGACGATCTTCCAGACGAGGTTCGGGCTTGAGAACGTTAACATAACGGTTTCACCAGTACCAGACCCCGACCTAAACGCGAGGGTAGTGGCCTACAGGATCGTGAGGGCGCTGGAGAAGGAGATACCATACAGGAGGGTGATGATGGCGATGTTGAAGAGGATTATGGATGCGGGAGCCCTCGGCGCCGAAATAGTTATAAGCGGTAAGCTGAGGGGTGAAAGAGCCACGTACGAGAAGATGAGGACTGGTAAGATCTACAAGGCTGGGGATCTAGTGGACTACATCGTCGACAGGGCTGTGGCGAAAACACTGTTGAAGCCCGGTATATTCGGTGTCGAGGTGATTATAGTGAAGCCGTCCATCCCGCTACCAGACCAGGTGGAGATCAAGGCATTAAAGCCCGAGGAGCTCCAATCCCTACTACAACCGGCTAAAGAGAGTGGAGTGGAAGCTACTGGTGAAGGTGGTGCGAGTGAAGGCAAGTGAAATAAGGAAAATGCCTCCCGAGGAAAGAGAGAGGAAGTTGCTTGAGTTGAGGATGGAGTTAGCCAAGTTGAGGATGCAGTCGAGGGTGGGGACTCTAACTAATACAAGTAGAATAAGGAACGTTAGGAGGGACATAGCGAGGATACTAACCGTCATGAGGGAGGAGGCTAAGGCGGGTAAAACCGTGGTTGCCGAGGAGGTTGCCAGGGAAGAGGCAAGTGAAGGTAGTGCAGGAGTTGAAGCTAAGCAGTAAGAATATTATCTACCACGAGTTGATAGGCTTAAGAATACGTGTTTTATCGTACACGGATGAAAAACTCAATGGATTAGAGGGTGTAGTTGTTGATGAGACTTTGAAAACCCTCCTCCTCGAGACTAGCTCGGGTAGAAGAATTAGGGTTTTAAAGCCCAATGGAGTATTTGAATTCAAGCTCCCTAACGGGGAAGTAGTGGTTATAAAGGGGGATTTAATCTTAGGTAGACCAGCTGAAAGGCTTAAGAGAGCTAAGAGGTGGTTTAAATGAGTGTGGCGCGTAACATCGGCGTTAAGGGTGTGGAGCCACCTAGCGAGACATGTAACGATCCTAAGTGCCCTTGGCACGGGCACGTGAAGGTGAGAGGCGCTATTCTAACAGGTGTGGTTAAAAGCGCTAAAATGCAGAGGACAGTTGTTGTCAGACACGACTACTTGTACTACGACCCCAAGTACAAGAGGTATGAGAGGAGGCATAAACATATTCACGCTCATCTCCCGCCGTGCATTAAGGTGAGAGAAGGGGATGTGGTCGTTATAGGTGAGACAAGGCCTTTGGCTAAGAGCGTTTCATTTGTTGTTTTAGGCGTAGTCGAGAAGGGTGGTTGAGATGGGCGCGAAGAGAGCTGTAGCAGGTAAACCAGCTTTCTCCAGGCGTAGGGTTAGCACTGGTCTCCAAGTCGGTTCCCGTGTAGTAGTGGCCGATAACAGTGGTGGTAAAGAGGCAATGATAATAGGCGTCCCAGGCTACAAGGGTAGGCTGAGGAGGGTTCCACCAGCCGGTGTAGGCGACCTCGTTGTAGTCACGGTTAAGAAGGGTACCCCGAGCGTCAGGAAGCAGGTCTTCAAAGCCATAGTCATAAGGCAGAAGAGGCCTTACCGTAGGGCAAGCGGCGTGTGGGTGGCATTCGAGGATAACGCTGTAGTGTTGCTTAACCCCGAGGGGACGCCCAAGGGGAGCGAGATAAGAGGCCCGGTGGCCAGGGAGGCTGCGGAGAGGTGGCCTCAGATAGCAAACCTAGCCACAATGATCGTCTAGGTGGGGTGAATGGCTTTAACAACCTCTAAAAAACCATCTAAGCAACGTAAAGCCCTCTACAAGGCTAAGCTACATTTAAGACACAAGTTCCTCACAGCTAAACTAAGCGACGAGCTCGCGGAGAAATATGGTGTTAAAAGGCTCCCTGTACGCAAGGGCGACACCGTCAAGATACTTAGAGGGGATTGGAAAGGGCATGAAGGCAAAGTCGTGGACGTGGACTTGAAGAAGGCTAGGATTTTTGTTGAGGGCGTGCAGCTGAAGAAAGCTGATGGAACACTAGTCTATTACCCGATTCACCCTAGCAAGGTTATGATAACGAAGCTAGACTTGAGCGATAAGTATAGGATGAAAATCATAGAGCGGAGGAAGGGTGAGGGAGAATGACGGGTTCGAGGCATTTAAAGGCTCTGGTAGCGCCATACTACTGGCCGGTTCTGAGAAAAGAGTTTAAGTGGACTGTTAAACCATCGCCAGGCCCGCACCCGATAGAGTACTCTCTACCCCTGTTAATTGTTGTGAGAAACGTGTTGGGGTACGCTGAAACCGCTAGAGAGGCTAGGAGGCTTATAGCCGAGGGGAGCTTCAGAATAGACGGGCGTGTTGTGCGCGACTATAAGTTCCCAGTCGGCTTCATGGACGTCCTACATATCGTGCCCACGGACGAGTATTATAGGGTTGTGCCTGTCCCAACCAAGGTCATAGGGTTTGTTAAAATACCTCGAGAAGAAGCCTCGTTCAAGCTCTGCAGGATTGAGGACAAGGTTACAGTTAAGGGAGGTCATATCCAGCTAAACCTCCATGACGGCAGGAACGTTCTGGTAAAAGTGAGCGATCCAAGAAACCCTGTCGAGGATGTATACGATACCCTTGGCACCATACAACTATCCCTAGTGGGCAACAAGATAATGGACTACATACCCCTCGCAGAGAACACTCTGGTGATAATATCCGGTGGGAGAAACGTTGGTAGAGTGGGCTTGCTGAAGAGTGTTTACAGGGGTATGGGTGTAAGGAGGAGTATAGCTGTAATTGAGGATAAAAACGGCAACTTGTTCCAGACAAGCTTGAACTATGTTTTCCCAATAGGTAAGGAGAAGCCCTTGATCACACTGCCGGAGGGTGCGTGGAAATGACATCCGGGGTAGCGGTTGAAGAAGAGAAAATTCTGGAAAAATGGAATAGCAATCCGATGCTGAAGCCGAGGATAACAAAAGTTACAGTGAACATCTCTGTTGGGTCTGCGACAGATAGGTTGGGTAAAGCGATGAAGGTTCTGGAAGAGCTGACTGGTGCTAAGCCTGTTCCGAGGAGGGCTAAGAGAACTATTAGGGATTTCGGTATTAGGAAAGGCGAGAATATAGCGGCAATGGTGACTCTAAGAGGCGAGGAGGCGTTGAGCTTTCTTAGGAAAGCATTAGAAGCCGTTGGATACAGGCTGAAGGCCTCGAGCTTCGACGACAACGGTAATGCCAGTTTCGGGATTAAAGAGCACATACACATCCCTGGCGTGAAGTACGACCCTGAGGTCGGTATTTTCGGGATGGATGTTTGTATAACAATTGAGAGGCCTGGCTATAGGATTATGAGGAGGAAGAGGATGAGGAAGAAAAGAGTGCCTAGGAGGCACAGGGTTTCCAGAGAGGAGGCCATGCTCTTGCTCAAGAAGGAGCTTGGGGTGGAGATAGTCCCAGAGTAGGTGGTTTGATGGGTAAGTACAGGCTCCCAAAGGAAAGAAGCTATGGGAAGGGTAGTAGGAAGTGCCGGAGGTGCGGCTCCAGGGACGCTGTTATACAAGCATATGGGCTATACCTTTGCAGGCAGTGTTTCAGAGAGCTAGCGGCTTCAATAGGGTTTAAAAAATATGGTTAAATAAGCTTTTTTAACCAATATAGAGGGGAGGTGTTGCTTATGGTTATGATGGACACGCTCGCTAATGCCCTGGCAGCGATTCAGAACGCGTCGATGAGGTCTAAGAGTGAAGTGTTGATAATGCCTGCGTCGAAACTCATATTAAATGTGTTGAAGGTTCTCCAGAGAGAAGGGTATATTGGCGAATTCGAGTACATCGATGACGGTAGATGGGGTAAGGTTAAGGTTCAATTACTCGGGAGGATTAACAAGATCGGGGTTATCAAGCCGAGGTTTAGCGTGACGTACCGGGAGCTTGTGGAATTCCCGGAGTGGTTGAAGAAGTACTTGCCCGCCTACAATATCGGGGTTCTAATCATAAGCACATCAAGCGGAGTTATGAGCCACCGGGAGGCAGTCGAGAAGCATTTGGGAGGAGTCCTACTAGCCTACGTCTACTAGGTGGTGGGGATGGCTAAGGCAGTGTATTCCAGCTCTACGATCAATATACCCGATAACGTTAGCGTTGAAGTAGAAGGGTTGAAGGTCAGGGTTAAAGGACCTCTTGGAGAGCTGGAGAAAGATTTCAGCCATGCTAAAGGTGTCGGGATAAGAGTGGAGGGAAATAAAGTCGTTGTGGAGGGGTATTTCCTGGATAGGAAGAAAAAGGCCTTGATAGGCACTATAACAGCACACATCGAGAACATGATAACGGGTGTGACAAAAGGCTTCACATACAAGCTTAAGATAATTTACTCACACTTCCCAATCACTGTGCAGGTCGATGAGAAGAACAATGTTGTTAGGATAAAGAACTTCCTCGGCGAAAAAGCTGATAGGATAGCGAAGATCCATGGAAGAAACGTGAAAGTAAAGGTATCCGGCGAGGACGTTATCGTAACAGGCATAGATATTGAGGAGGTCGGTCAAACAGCGGCTAGCATAGAGAGAGCTACTAAGATAAGAGATCTCGACAGGAGGATTTTTGCTGACGGCATTTACCTATATGAGAGGGGTGTTGGAATTGAGAGATGACATAGAACGCTTGCTAAAGTTAAGGGAGAGGATTAAATCCAAGAAACCCGAGTTCCTGCGGTATTTGTGGTGGAAGAAACCGAAGTTCAAGAACGATCCTAAATGGCGTAAGCCCAAGGGCATTGACAACAAGGTTAAAAGAAAACTGAAAGGCTATCCGCCTCTAGTATCAGTGGGTTACGGCGGGCCATCCGAAGTAAGGGGCTACCACCCATCCGGGCTCATCCCGGCGGTTGTGTCGACCCTGGAGGATCTCAACAAATTGGATCCCTCGAAGAACATCATATATATAAGTGGCAATACAGGGTTGAAGAAGAAGATCGAGATTTACAGAGCAGCTGTATCGAGAGGCTTTAAAGTGGCTAACCCCCCGAGTGTGGTGGAGGTGCGTAGTGGATGAGTGATCTAACTTTCCAGAAGAGATTAGCCTCCGAGATACTTGGTGTAGGTGTCTCGAGAATTAGAGTAGATCCAGCTAGGGTGGATGATGTCGCTGATGCTATAACAAGAGAGGAGATTAAGAGGCTTATTGAAGAAAAAGCTATCTATGTCGTGCCAGTTCACGGGAACGCTGGGTACAGTAGTAAGCTAAGGCACGCTCAGAGGAAGAAGGGTAGGAGGAGGGGCAGTGGGAAGAGGAAGGGAGTTAGGACGGCTAGAATGGATGAAAAAGCGGCGTGGATGAATAAGATTAGGAAGATGAGGAGGTATCTAAGGTATTTGAGGGATAGAAAGCTTATAGACAAGAAGACTTACAGGAGGCTTTACATGCTTGCGAAGGGTGGTTTCTTCAAGTCCTTCAACTCCCTCCGAACATACCTTGTTGAGCAAGGTATTTTGAAAAAGTAGGTGTTGGACATGGCTAGAGGACCTAGATACAAGGTTCCGAAGAGAAGGAGGAGAGAGGGTAAAACAAACTACTACAAGAGATACAGGATGGTGATATCCGGGAAGCCGAGGTTCATTGTAAGGAAAACCCTGAACTACATCTGGGTTCAAGTAGCAGTAGCTAAGCCTAACGGAGACTACATAGTAGCTTCAGCACACTCCAACGAGCTAGTCAAGAAATACGGTTGGAAAGGAGGTACGGCTAACACCCCATCAGCATATTTAACAGGGCTTTTAGCAGGCTATAGGGCTTTGAGGAAGGGTATTAAAGAAGCGATTCTAGATATAGGACTTCATAAACCTGTGAAGGGAGGGATAGTGTTCGCAGTCGCTAAAGGTGGGATAGACGCCGGCCTGAGTATACCTGTGGGTGAAGGGGTGTTCCCGAGCGATGATAGGATTAGAGGGGAGCATATAGCTTCGTGGTCTAAAATCCTTAGAGAGAAAGGTCTATTAGAGAGATTCTTCTCGAGGTATTTGGCGAAAGGTTTAAACCCTGAGGAGCTCCCACAACACTTCGAGGAGGTTAAGAAGAAGATAATAGTGGAGTATGGTGGTTGATATGAGCTCAAGCGCGGTGGATAAAGCGGCTTTAGAGAAGTGGGTTCCGAGGACTAAAGTAGGTAAACTAGTGCTTGAAGGCAAGATCACGTCGTTGAAGGAGATATTCGATAGGAACCTCCCCTTGTTGGAGCCGGAGATAGTTGACTACCTTTTACCTAATTTGAAGTACGAGAGAATAGACGCTGGTCTAGTCCAGAAAATGACTGACGCGGGCAGGAGGACGAGGTTCAGGGTTATAGTTGTCGTCGGCAACGAAGACGGTTTTGTTGGCGTGGGGTTGGGTAAGGCAAAACAATACGTTGAAGCCTTGAACAAAGCTATCAGAGACGCCAAGTTAAACATAGTTCCCGTCAGGAGGGGGTGTGGTAGCTGGGAGTGTAGGTGCGGTGAGCCGCATAGCGTCCCCTTCACTGTTGAAGGTAAAAGCGGTAGTGTGAGAGTTATCATAAAACCAGCCCCAAAGGGGACGGGGCTTGTGGCAGGTGAGGTCGCCAAGGTTGTCCTGAGGTTGGCGGGTATAAAGGATGCTTGGACAGACACGTTCGGTGAGACGAGAACCACAGTAAACTTCGCTAAGGCGACAGTCAACGCCCTTAAAAACACATACAGGTTCGTTACATCGCTCGACTGGCTGAGAGGGTAGGGGTTTGGGGATGCCAGTACTCTACGCTGTGATTAGGATCAGGGGGATACCCGACACCCCTGCGGACGTAGAGTATACTCTCAACCTGCTTAAACTAAGGAGGAAGTATAGTTTGGTGATATACCCGAAGGATCTACCCGGCTTAGAAGGAATGCTGAGGAAGGTGAAAGACTGGGTTACCTGGGGTGAGATAGATGAGGAGACGCTTGCCCTGCTCTTGGAGAAGAGGGGGCGTGACAAGGGAGGCTTGAAGCTAAGTAGAGACATCCTGAAGAAGTTCTTCAACGTGGACAGCTTTGAGGAGCTGGCGAGAAAGATATTGTCCGGCGAGATAGTCCTCCATAAGCAGGACGTCATTAAACCCGTCTTCCGGTTACACCCCCCTAGAGGAGGGTTTAAGGGAAGCATTAAAAAGCCCATAGGGGATCACGGCGAATTAGGCTACCGTGGTAGCGGGATCAACGATTTGATTAAAAGAATGCTGTAGGTGGTGTATCGTGGTCGTGAGGAAGAGGAAGAAGAGCAGGAAGCTAAGGGGTAGAACCAGGACGATGGGCTGGGGTAGGGTGGGACAGCACAGGAAGAGTGGTTCTAGAGGTGGATTTGGTGCGGTGGGCCAGCATAAGCACAAGTGGATATGGATGTTGAAGTACGCACCCGACTGGTATGGTAAACACGGCTTCGTGAACCCAACTAGCAGGACGGAGCTTGTGAGGGAAATCAACGTCGGAGTACTCGATGAGATCGCGGATAAACTTGTTAGAGAGGGCAAAGCTGTAGTGGAGGAAGGCATGATCGTTATAGACGCCACGAAGCTCGGCTTTAACAAGGTGACCGGGAAGGGGAAGGTAACGAAAAGGATGAAAGTGATAGCCGAGTATATCACTGAGAACGCTAGGAGGAAGATTGAGGAGGCGGGGGGCGTAGTCCAACTCCTAGAGTGAGTAAAAGTTTTTCAACGTGGCGGTTAAGTTTTAATAGCCGGGAGGCATCTTTAACCCAAGTAGTTGCGTCGGCTCTCCGGAGAAAACGGTGTTGGTAATGGGTACTCTAGATGTGATGGCTAGGATCGCCGATTACATGCCTACAGCCAAGAAGCCGGAGAGGAAACCATCACTCTACGAGAGGTTGTTTTGGACCGCGATGGCTTTAATCGCGTATTTGATCATGGCGAACACGCCCCTATATGGTATCTCGATCCAGCCTCAGCAGCAGATACTGCTAATCCAGGTAATATTCGCCTCTAATAGAGGTACTTTAATGGAGCTCGGTATCGGGCCTATTGTTACAGCGGGCTTGATAATGCAGATCCTTGTTGGCGCTAAACTCATAGATCTAGACTTGACGAACCCCGAAGACAGGAAGAAGTTTACTTCAGCGCAGAAAACCCTCGCTGTAATACTAGCTGTCTTCGAGGCAGCCATGTATGTCCTCTCCTGCAGGTACTGGCCTATCACCGGGCCGAACCCGTTTACATCATGCTCAGCCTCCTGGGTTGCGAGGCTTGTTGTCGGCCTGGAGATCTTCGCTGGCGCCTACGTAGCTATACTCCTCGACGAGATGATACAGAAGGGTTGGGGGATCGGATCTGGTGTAAGCCTGTTCATACTAGCAGGCGTGGCGACCATAATATTCTGGAACACGTTCAGCCCTGTCGTAATAAACGGCTCGGCTATTGGTTTAATACCATACTTGATCCAAGTTTTGTCGAGTGGCGGCAGTATATCCAGCGTGATGGTGAGACCAGGCGGTAGAGACCTCGTTGGGTTAATAGCTACAATAGTCGTCTCAATCCTGTTGATCTACTTGAGTAATATAAAAGTAAACATACCGATCACCACGCCTAGACTTCAATCCATCAAGACTAGGATACCCCTCCAATTCCTCTATGTCTCGAACATCCCAGTCCTCTTCGTCGGAATACTCTACGCCGACATACTCGTTTTCGCCTCGTTGTTTAGGACCTACGGCGGTGGAATAATACCTCAATGGCTTGTTAATGCGCTGGCCACCTACGATCATAACGGGAACCTAGTTGGGGGCTTGGCCTACTACTTGAACTCCCCGTTGGGGGTTTACAGCGCGTACGCCGACCCTGTCAAGACCGTCGTGTACATTGTTGTGCTGGTGTTGTTCTCAATAGTATTCGGCTACATGTGGGTTGAAGTATCGGGTTTAAACGCTTCAGCTCAAGCACAGCAATTAGTTGACAGCGGCCTGGAAGTACCCGGGATGAGGAGGAACCCGAAGATACTTGAGAAAATGCTCGAGAAATACATTACACCGCTCACAATTCTCTCAAGCTTGATAGTCGGTGTCTTAGCTGCGATCTCGGACGTTCTCGGCGTATACGGCGGTGGGATGGGCCTACTCCTGGCAATAGGTATCGTCCAACAGTACTACATGCTGATAGCCTACGAGAGGGCTCTCGAGGCATACCCATTGCTGAAGAGGCTTATTGGCGAGTAGTAGGATTTATAAAGCTCCAAGCCGATTTTCAGGATTACACGATAGGAACTGCGAGGGTTACAAGGATGCCTAGGCCAATGTACAGGTCTAGGAGTCTAAGGAGGGTTGTTGTTAGGACTCCTGGCGGTGAGCTGAAGATACACTATGAGAAGAGGAAGCCTTCGGTCGCACACTGCGCAATCTGCGGGAGGCCTTTGAACGGCGTTCCAAGGCTGAGGCCTAGCCAGTTGAGGAAGCTGGCTAAGACGGAGAAGAGGCCTGAGAGGATTTACGGTGGCGTGATCTGCCCGAGGTGCCTTGCGAGACTGTTGAAGCAGTCAGCTAGGGCTGCCGCCTAACCTCCAAACCTCTTCGGAGCGGTGCTGGTTTTGGTTCGGATAGCTGTAAGCGGCCCTCCTGGTAGCGGTAAAACGACTCAGGCTAGAAGAATAGCGGACGCGTATTCTCTAGTCTACTACTCCGCTGGAAGTATTTTCAGGGAGATAGCCAGGTCGAGGGGTCTCACCCTCGAGGAGCTATCGCTAATAGCGGCTAGAGACCCCCGCGTAGACTTAGAGATCGACTGGAGAACACTCCAACTCGCATTAGAGGACAACATCGTCTTAGACGGGCATTTAACTGCGTGGATTGCAAGCGATATAGCTGATTTCAAAATATACATAACGGCCCCCCTGAATATCCGCGTGCTGAGAATAGCCGCGAGGGACGGCAAGCCTATCCACCAGGCGCTCCGAGAGACAATTATACGTGAAACCGTCCAGAGAAAGAGGTTTATTGAATACTACGGGATAGATCCAACAGATTTATCCATATTCAACCTGGTAGTAGACACTTCAACTCTGACAGTAGACGAAACATTCGCGATCATAAAGTCGAGTATAGACAAGTTTTTAAAAACACGAAAAACTGCTATTCATTAAGGGGGTTGATTATGCCTGCTATCGAAATAGGTAGGGTATGCGTCAAACTAACCGGTAGGGAAGCTGGCAGGAAGTGCGTGATTGTGGATATAATAGACGACACATTCGTATTGATAACAGGGCCGAAGAGTCTAACGGGCGTGAAAAGGAGGAGGGTCAACATCAAGCACGTCGAGCCTCTTGATAAGAAAGTGGCGATTTCTAGAGGTGCGAGCGACGAGGAAGTGCTGAAAGCGATCGGGGAGAGCGGTCTAACGGACTTCATGAGAGAAAGTATTAAAATCTCCCCGCAAGCTATTTGAGTAGCTTTTTGAAAGATTATGTTAGAAAACTAGAAGCGATTTTAGGCATTCCTAAACTTCGCATCAGATGGTAGCCTCAACATGAGGTTAAGCCGGGGGTAGGGGCCTGGGAGCCAACGGGGCGGAAGATGCGTTCTAGCATGATTAAATACGCCCTTCTATAACATAAGACTAGGGTGCGGTGGATGGGTATAGTCGAGAAAGCCCTGGCCTTCATAGACCATATCACGGTGAGAGCCGGGTATGAAAACGAGTGGATCACGGTTAGAGAAGCAGATACATCCCCTGATTACGGTAGGCTACCCTACGAGAGGCCTATTCAAGAGCACCTAGTGAACGGGGTGATAAATCTAGATAAGCCGCCTGGGCCAACGAGCCATGAGGTCGTCGCGTGGGTTAAGAGAATAATAGGGGTCAGCAAGGCTGGGCACGGGGGTACCCTAGAGCCCTCGTGAAGAGGGCGGGGATACCCCAAGGTTACAGGTGTCCTGCCTGTAGGGTTGGAGAACGCTACTAAGGTTATAGGCAATGTAGTACACACGGTTAAAGAGTACGTGATGGTTATCCAGTTACACGATAAAGTCGAGGAGGATAAGCTGAGGAGGGTTGTAGAGTATTTTAGAGGGGAGATCTACCAGAGGCCACCCCTCAGGTCGAGCGTGAAGAGGACTTTGAGGAAGAGGAGGATCTATGAAATAGAGCTCCTCGAATACACTGGAAGGTTTGCTTTGGTAAGGGTTACATCAGACCCAGGGACTTACATGAGGAAACTAGCCCACGACATGGGCCTGCTCCTGGGCGTTGGAGCCCACATGAGGGAGTTGAGGAGGACTAGGACGGGGCCTTTCAAAGAGGATGAAACATTGTTCACGATGCAGGAGGTGATGGAGGCGGTTACCCTGTGGAGGGAGAGCGGGGACGAGAGACTGCTGAGGAGGGTTGTACAGCCCGTTGAAGTATCGATTGTCCACATGCCCAAGATTATGATCTTGGACACAGCTGTAGACGCGGTAGCCCACGGCGCCAACCTAGCTGCCCCTGGTGTTGCCAGGTTGACCAGCGACGTTAGTAAGGGGTCGACGGTAGCTCTACTCACTTTAAAAGGCGAACTAGTCGCCCTAGGGGTCTCACAGTACGACTCGGGGGAGATCAAGAATATGAGCAGGGGCGTCGTCGTCAAAGTTAAGAGGGTGTATATGCCGACAGGAGTGTATCCACAAGCCTGGAGGAGGCAGGTTTCAAAGACTTGACCCACTATTTCAGGAAGGGGAGTTTAGGGGAAAAAGTGTTAATCCCGTTTGTCTACAGAGGGATAACCCTCCAATTCATATCCTACACCAGCTTGTTCTCGGGAAGCAAGGTGGATGAAGGGACACGCCTACTCTTAGAGTACTTGAAAATACCACCACGGGGCAACGTCCTAGACGTCGGGTGCGGTTACGGGGTTATAGGTATATCCGTAGCCAAGGTTTCACCGAACATTAGGGTGTTCATGGTTGATATCAACCCTCTCGCAGTGAAAGTAGCGAAGATGAATGCCAGGTTGAATAGAGTTGACGAGAGAGTCACGGTAGTAGAAGGGGACTCCTACAACCCGTTTAAGGGCTTAAGGTTCAACGCGATATACTCTAACCCGCCTCTCTCGGCTGGAATGAGCGTTGTAGAGAAAATAGTGTTGAACGCGATCAACTACCTTGAACCCGGCGGGTGGGCGCAATTTGTCTTGGCAAGGGGTGGGGAGAGCATCTTAGAGAAGGCAAGTAAAGTATATGGGAGGGTTGAGAAAATCAGTAAGAAGGGTTACATGATTATATATCTCGAGCCCTGAACTGTTAAAGCTTAATAATACTGAATCAATCTAATCTAATTAGAATCACTATATGAAGGCCACATGCTTAGAATAAGGGTGGTTTTGCATTCGACAAGGCCTAGCTGATGTAACAAGGTTTCACCTGGTTACATGCCTGCAAGTTGAGTATCGAGAAGAGGGTTTCTAAATGATACAAGTGGTGATAGTCTACTGGCTGACAATATTTGTCACTGTGGCCGTGTTAGCGCGTATTTTAAGCAGCCTCATCAAGTTGATTGCCGTAAATTGGAATACAAACCCCCCTAGAGCTCTAGGCAAGATGTTCGAATTCCTCGAACGCCTGGGCTTGGATACTTCGGTTAGGAAATCTTTCACAGAGTATGCGAAAGACCTACTCTTCTTCAACATCCTCTTGATCGTAGTGGACACGGTGTTGCTTGCGAAGCAGAGCCTGTTTTTCAACGGTTCCGACTTACCGTGGGATTTAGCGTTTAATACAGCAGTATCCTTTGCCACAAACACGAATCTCCAACACTATGCTGGGGAGCTCGCTTTGACTAATATGGCTCAGAGCGTTGTCATAGGGTCAACCATGTTCATAGCCCCAGCTTCAGGCATAGCCGTCTCATTTGCATTCCTCCGTGCGCTGAAGGGGGTTCCAGTGGGCAACTATTACCGCGACTTGGTGATGATCATAGGATTACTCCTACTACCCCTGTCCTTTGTAAGCGCGTTAATCCTAGCAGCCCTGGGGGTTCCCCAGAGCTTTAGAGAGTGGGTTTTAGTCGAGAACCCATACACCGGATCCTTTACCATAAGGTTAGGCCCTATCGCGTCCTTCGAGGCTATAAAGCTTCTCGGGACAAACGGAGGCGGATTCTTCGGGTCTAATTCAGCACACCCCTTTGAGAACCCTAGTGGTTTAACAAGCTTCATCGAGTCGGTTCTAATGCTCCTAATACCAACAAGCTTGCTATTCACCTACGGCGAGATTGTCGGGAAGAAGAGGGGTTTATCCTTGTTTGCCATAGCCTACCTAACGGCCTTCATAATAATAACGATCTCTATTTTAAATGGGCTCCCGCCTTTAGCCAACCTCATTGAGCCGAGACTCGGGTATTCGGCTACACTGGTTTTCAACACTGCTTCAATTCTCTCTAACACAGGTGCGACTGCTTCAAGCCTGCTTGGTATGAAGCCTTCAGCGGTGACTTCCCTCCTCCTATCGATGTTTATACAGGCTATACCAGGCGCAGACGGGGTGGGGCTCCTCTACTTGCTGACATACTTATTCATAGTGGTTTTCATCGGCTCGCTGATGGTGGGTAAAACGCCGAGATTCATAAACATCCCGATATCTGTGAGGATCGTTAAATTGTCGACAGTTGTATTCCTACTGCACCCGGCTTTAATATTGATCCCTACTTCAATAGCATTATTGTTGAGAGAGTACACCTCTTTCTCCAGTGTTTTAAACCCCCAGGTCTACACTATGGTCTTGTACGAGTTCACTTCAGCCGCGGCCAACAACGGCTCAGGTTACCTCGGTTCTTTAGGGAACACCTTTTTCTGGAATGTTTCAACAGCTATAGTAATGCTCCTGGGAAGGTACCTGCCTATAATCCTATTCCTGCTAATAGCAGAGGATATCTACAAAGCTAAGAGGAGTATGGTTGAGGAGCCGGTTGAGACTCAGGGGGCTCTATTCGTGGTGTTCTCTATTGTCATGATACTAATCTTGACAGCGCTGACATTCTTCCCATTCCTCGTGATCGGCCCGATGATGATGGGTGGTTGAGTTGAGGAGAGTTGAAATCAACTGGTTTAGGGTTCTAGTCGAATCTGTTAAGAGGCTGAACCCGCTCTACCTAGTGAGAACTAGCCCTATAATGTTCATCGTGGAGCTCGGCGCATTCTTCGAAGTACCTCTAGTGTTCTCGCCTTCAAGATACCTGAGTGCATGGTTTTACATAGCGGTATTTGTCATCCTGCTGTTGACAGTGTGGTTCTCCACATTCTCTGAGTCGCTCTCTGAGCATGAGGCTAAGGCCAGGGTCGACTTCCTGAAGCAGTTTGAGAAAGTAATAATAGCGCGCAAGCTTGTGGGCGAGAAGATCGTTGAAGTTAAGTCAAGCGAGTTGAAGCCAGGCGATTACGTGATCGTCAGCCAGAATGAGGTGATACCGCAGGACGGATTTGTCTCGGATGGGGAGGCCTTTGTCGACGAGTCTATGCTGACAGGCGAGTCAGAGCCCGCGTTGAAGAGGAAGGGGGATAGAGTTATCTCGGGGACTAAAGTAGTCGCCGGCGAAATCGTGGTCGAAATAGCTGCGGAGCCAGGTAAGAGTTACCTCGATAGGATGATAGCGTTGATCTCGACCGCTAAGAGGGGTAGGATGAGGAGTGAGGTAATGTTATCGTTGTTGCTTTTAGGGCTCTCAATGATTTTCCTAATCGTGGTGGCGGCGCTATACTTAGTTATGGGGGCTTTCGGCAACTACCCCGACCCATCCCTCATGATATCGCTTCTAGTAGCATTGATGCCCACCACTATAGGCGGCCTACTCCCAGCCATAGGTATCTCAGGTGTCCTCAGGCTAGCTGAGCATAATGTGGTAGCCAAGTCTGGTAAGGCGGTTGAAGCGGCCGGCGACGTCGACGCAGTAATCTTCGATAAGACTGGCACTATAACGGAGGGCGTTAGAAGCGCAGTCGAGTTCATTCCTCTAGGCAATTACAGCGAGAGAGATGTAGCGGTGGCAGCATACTTGTCGGCTATAGGGGATTCTACACATGAAGCTAAATCGATAATAGAGCTTGCCGAGGAGAAGGGTTACAGGCCATCCCAGCTCATGATAGATGAGGCTATGGTGTCCTCTAGAATCGACTACACGCCTAGCAGGAGGTATGGGGGTATTGTATTCTCGTGGGGTAGGGGTAAGTCGGTGTTCAGGGAGGTCAAACTCGCCCCCTTATCCAGGGTGGAGAAGGAGTTGCTCGTCTTGAGAGAGCTTGGCGGTGAGGCGAGGATTGTCAAGGGGGCGCCTGACGCTATCATGAAGTTGCTGAATATAGAGAGCGACCCAGTAATCGATAACATAGTTAGGAGAGTCGGCTCTAGAGGCGACACTCCTATGCTGGTTGCCTTCAACGAAAACCTCGTGGGGTTCGTCGTATTGAGGGATAGATTGAAGAAGGGTATCAGGGAGAAAATACAGGAGCTCAAGTTAATGGGTATTAAGACGATAATGATAACAGGCGACAACCCGTATACAGCTGCGAGCATAGCGAGAGAGGCTGGTATAGAGGACTTCTACGCTCAAGCCAAGCCGGAGGATAAACTACTGCTCGTGGAGAGGGAGAAGAAGAATGGTCATGTAGTAGCTGTCATGGGTGACGGGACAAACGACGCCCCGGCCCTAGCTAAAGCGGATGTAGGGGTGGCGATGCAGACGGGGACGAGGCCCGCTAAGGAGGCCGCTAACATGATTGACCTGGACTCCAACCCGGCTAGGATCGTAGACATAATTAAGCTGGGCAGGTCTATTCTAACCACGAGGGGCGCTCTCACGTCGTTCAGCATAATGAATGATATCGCGAAGTATTTCACAATACTGCCCTTCATAATATCAACAGTATTCCCCCAGGCGGGCTTCCTGAACTTCCTCAACCTCTACAACACTGTTACGACAGTCTTGGCGACGATGATCTTTAATGCGATAATTATACCTATGCTGGTGCCCCTGGCGGTGAAAGGGGCTGGGTTCAAGGTCTCAACCTACAAGAAACTGCTTGCGAGAAACCTCCTCGTCTACGGTTTAACAGGGGCTATAATACCATTCATCGCGATAAAACTGTTAGACACGGCTGTTGCCTGGGCTATCTACGGGGTGGTACACTGGTGAAGGTCCCTAAGACCGCTCCCAAAGTCCTGGCACCCCTTATACTCCTGGTAGCCCTCTTGTTAATCCTGGGGGTCTTTTACCCCCTAGTAGTCTGGGGGTTCTCACACCTCCTAGCCCCCTGGCGGGCTGAGGGGAGTTTAAACGTGGCGTGCGGTAGAGTGGTGTCCTCGTCGCTTATATCCCACTACAACGAGTCTAGCCCCCTCTTCCACCCATTTAAACCTAGCTCAACGACCTCGGGCGTAGACCCCTATGTCCCACTACAATACGCCCTGGATCAAGTGGATAGAGTCGCCAATGAGACGGGCTTGCCACGCGACCTACTCGTAGACCTACTAGTAGAAAACGCCGCTAAAAACAACATGTTAAACCTCTACATCTTCACGCCAGACTACAATATAGTGAATGTGGAGGAGGTCAACCTAGAGATAATGAACATACTCCAGAAATGCGGGGGAAGCTGATGGGCCTCCAACAACTATTGTTTATAACGTTCATTTTAATATCAGCGGCTGTACTAGCATGGGCTTTAGCGAAAGAGGGTTGAGCTGGTCGAATACATATATAAATAGAGTAGTGCGGCGGCCGGGATTTGAACCCGGGATCTCCGGCTTGGGGGGCCGGCGTCCTGATCCAGGCTAGACGACCGCCGCATCCACCTATTTACTTCTTAGGGTGTCTATTTTATAAACTTCATCACATGGTCTGGGGTAGTGGTAAAAAGTTGATTTAGATGAAATGCCCGGCGGCCAGGTTCACCCGGGCGTCCTCTCCTCCTCTGGTTCGCCGCGTCTCCTGCTCTCGTTTCTAACTACCTGGATAACATAGTCTATGAACTTCCTAACCTCCTCTAACTCTTCCTCCGGGATCTTCTCGATTTTACGGTTTTTACTCTTATTCGTCAGCAATTTAAGGAGGAGTAGTCTGCCCAAGGCTGTTTTAGTGTTTATCTTCCCCTCATTCCAGTCTCTCCAAATAGCGTTTGCTATACCGTAGAATTCGGGTATGCTATCCAGCCCAGGGTCGCCTACGTCGATGACCTCCTTGCCCAGGTACTTGTACCTCTCCTCTTTCTCTCCCTCAGAAAACTCCTTTGTCCTCTTTTTGGTGTACTCATGCACCAAGATGCTTCTCCATGTATAAAGGTTTGTTTTGGAGTTTAAATAATTCCTCAACACCTTGTAAGAAAAGCCCTACACCTGTTTCCCCGTTCTATTCGGCTTCGCACTATATAAAGCTCCTTTAGCTTAATTATGTTCCCGGATGATGAGAAGAGGGTCTCATGACAAGTGATGTGAGCCGGAAATGCTGATTAGAGTTCGCCTTTCAAAACATTTGTTATAAGGTAGGATGCCTCCTCAAGGTCTTTATGAGTGTCTATTGCCCTCCAGAACACGTTCTCGTATTTGACAACCCCGAGCACGCCTTCCTCAGCCATCTTCGGGAAAGCCGTCTTCTCTAGGTCGCCTTTCTCCGGGAAGTACTTTAAGCTATCGGAGCTCAAAGCGTAAATTCCAGCGTTTATCCAGTAATCCGTTATGACAGGTTTTTCGATGAAACCGATGATCCTTTCACCCTCTATCCTCAAGATCCCATAGGGGCTTGGGAGAGGTATAGACGCTATGGCGCCGAGAAAACCCTCATCCTCCTCTAATTTAGCTACGAGCTTTTTTGGATCCAGGTTTGTCAGAATATCCCCGTTCAAGACGAGGAAGACCTCCTCCTTCGATAACACGTGTTCAGCGTTCTTAATAGCACCCCCTGTTCCAAGAGGCTCGTCCTCGATAACGTAGGTTATCTTCACGCCGTGTCTGCTGCCGCTACCTAAATGCTCTATAAGCTTCTCTTTCTTATAGCCAGCTAGTATAACTAGTTCTCTAACACCATGCTTCTTCAACCACTTGATCTGCCAGTCGATGATAGCCTCCCCAGCCACCTGGACTAAGGGCTTGGGTGATTCCTCGGTGAAGGGCCTAAGCCTTTTCCCAAAACCACCTGCCAATATAGCCGCCAACATAATTGGGCTTACCCCGAGGCTAAAGCCTACGAATCTCTATTTATTTGAGTAAAAGTATTAAAATCCCCTTCACGAGATTCAATAAAATAGGGCCGCCGTAGCTCAGCTGGGAGAGCGCCCGGCTGAAGACCGGGATGCCCGGGGTTCAAGTCCCCGCGGCGGCATACTCGTAGAATCCTGGGGTGTAGTCTTGGTCAGGATATATCTTGTTCCTCTAACAGCCACAGGCTTCCTAGAGTACGTCGACACCATATCCTCTCTTGTAGAGGATAGCTTCACCAGCGCTGGGGTGAGGTTGGAGACGTATAATTGGCCTGAGGTTGTTAAGCCCAGCCTGAAATGCTATGATTGGGGTAGAATGCAATACATTGCCAGCTGTGTGGTAGAAGAGCTATACAAGAAGACATCCACGCTGGATCCCGAGGGGTATAGCCTCGGGGTGGGGATGCTGGATGCTTATGAACCCGGGCTAAACTTCGTTTTCGGCCTAGCAGTCCCCGCGAAGAAAACGGCAGCCGTGTTCACTAAGAGGTTGAGGGAAGAGTACTACGGTAAGCCCGCTCGATACGACTTGTACGTTGAAAGAGTCGCCAAGGAGGTGACACACGAGCTAGGTCATCTACTAGGCTTGCAGCACTGTGGGGATAGGAAGTGTGTTATGAGCTTCAGCAATAATGTTGTTGAAGTCGACTACAAGAGCAGGTTCTTCTGCGAGAAGTGCGCGGTCGCCCTTAAAACCATGGCATCACATTATATGTCGAGGACGAAATAGGCTAACCACTCATCCTCCTTAACAATTCTCATCAAGCTATACGTTACAGCCTTCACCTCAACACGCCCTTCATGCCTAGCCGGGTCGAAGAACTCTCCCAGGCACCTGCCCACAACACTATACCTTAACTCCTCGCCCTGTCTCTCAACGACTAATCTCTTCACTCTGATATCCCTGCACATAATTCTCTCGGAGTAATATAGCGTTAAGAGGGATTCAAGCCACCTGTAAAGGAGGTTTTCGAGGTCGAAGCCCTCGGCTTCAACATCCCTCGATATTCTCTCTTGGAGGCTACTCGTGTCGACCATGGTTTCAAACAAGGCTACCCCCGCGTTCTCGAGGAGGCTTAATACACTGTCTCCCCGGGCTCTAACATACACATCGCTTGTGTGCTCTAAGAAGTCAAACCTCCTCCCAGGATCCGAGTAAACAATTTTTCCAGCATCCAACTCTAACACCCTCAAATCGAGACCCGGCTTCCAAGGATTAGGTTTAATCGCTGTTAGACCAAAATAACATTTTTGAGGTGTAAGCTTGAGCAAAGCAGATTTCGAGCCATACCACGAGTACGTTGATAAAAGCTACCAGCCCGACCCCGAGAGACATGTGATAGTGGCCTTCAGGATTAAGCCCGCCCAGGGCTTCACAATCGAGGATGCTGCTGGTGGAGTAGCAGCTGAGAGTAGTACTGGTACATGGACAACACTCTACAGCTGGTACGACGTTTCAAGAGTCAAGAGGCTGAGTGGAAGGGCATACTACTTCAAGGACTTGAAAGACGGGTCTTACCTAGTAAGAATAGCGTATCCGGTGGAGTTGTTTGAGGAAGGCAATATGCCGGCGTTTCTAGCAAGCGTTGCGGGCAACATATTCGGTATGAGGAGGGTTGAAGGGCTTAGAGTAGAGGACATATACCTACCTAAGCAATTCCTAGAATACTTTAAGGGGCCTTCTAAGGGTTTGAAAGGGGTCAGAGAGATATTCAGAGTCTACGATAGGCCTATTGTGGGGACAGTGCCTAAACCCAAGGAAGGGTATTCGCCCGAGGAGGTTGAGAAGCTCGCATTAGAGCTACTAATGGGGGGAATGGACTACGTCAAGGACGATGAGAACCTTGCCAGCCCGAGCTTCTGCAGGTTTGAGGCTAGAGCGAAATCAATAATGAAGGTCATCGATAAAGTCGAGAAGGAGACCGGGGAGAGGAAGGTTTGGTTTGCCAACATAACAGCTGATGTAAGGGAGATGGAGAAGAGGCTCAAGCTGGTTGCCGACTACGGGAACCCGTATATAATGGTCGACGTAGTCATAACAGGCTGGTCCGCGCTAACCTATATAAGGGATCTCGCAGAGGAGTACAAGCTGGCTATCCACGCACATAGAGCTATGCACGCCGCCGTCACGAGGAACCCCTACCACGGTATATCAATGTACACGCTAGCCAAACTCTACAGGATAATAGGCATGGATCAACTACACATAGGCACAGCTGGTGCCGGCAAGCTTGAAGGCGCTAAGCTTGATGTGGTTAGGATAGCCAAGATGTTGAGGTCGGAGAAATATCAGCCAGACCCAGACGACGAATTCCACCTCCCACAGGAGATGCACCACATTAAGCCAATGATGCCGGTATCATCCGGTGGCCTACACCCAGGTAACCTACCTATCGTCATAGAGGCTCTGGGAACAGACCTTGTCATGCAGATCGGTGGTGGCACTATAGGACACCCCGACGGCCCTAGAGCAGGTGCTACGGCTGTAAGGCAAGCGCTGGACGCTATAACCAAGGGTATACCTCTCGAAGAGTACGCTAAGGATCACAAGGAGCTTGCTAGAGCGCTAGAGAAGTGGGGTTTCGCTAAACCAATCTAGAGCATCCCCGCCTTTAGTTTTTTCAACTTCTTAGGCATTCCCATCGTTTTTATAATAATCTCTCTCATGATTAAATCCAAGTTATAGAGGTGTTATATGTGGGTTGCTATTATAGAAGTCTTTTCTACTCCCTCGCCGGTTTCACCTTGATCACCCTGGTAGTCTTATCTGGATTAACCAGGAGCTTAGATGAGTACGCTTACGCGCACTTCAGGGCGTACAACAGCCTTGTGGTCTTAGTCACGGAGACCGCTAGCATAGGGTTTCTAGGCGTGGCCTGGCTTATACTGGTAGCTGTAAGCTTCTTTCGCTCAAGGAGGCTTGGCAAGCTGACTTTTAAGCTGGGGCTCCTCCTAGTGGTATCAGCGGTATTGGATGCCGTGTTGAAACTAGTGTTTAGAATACCTAGACCGGGAGGAGGCGCGGTGCCTGAAGGCCTCTTGCGAGCATTAGAGTTCTTCAGCTATCCTTCAGGGCACGCAACTAGAGCTGTGGCGATCTCCCTTCTCCTAGGCGGGGAGTACGGGTACCCCTGGAATATCCTCTTATACACCTGGGCTACGGCAGTGTGTTTAACCAGGGTGCTACTCGGTGTCCACTGGCTCTCAGATGTCGTCGGCGGTGCCGCCGCTGGCTTCATAGTATCCTATGCAACTGAAATACTTGACATACCGGTAAGGAGGCTTCTCAAGCTTATCCACCTTGACTTCATCCTGGGATCTATGTGAACGATTTAAAGACCCGTAGGAGTAATATAGTAGGTGGAAGCCGGGGTGCCCGAGCGGCCTAAGGGGCTGGCCTTGAGAGCCAGTGGGCGTTCGCCCGCGCGGGTTCGAATCCCGCCCCCGGCGTTGGAAACCTAATACCATCATCACCATGTTACTGAGTTGGTCTAACACCCCCTGGTACAGGGCTGTTTCGATCTTCATAATTATTTGTAATACTCATATTCGTTTATGTCTAAGACTTCTCGGGGCTGTGGGGGAATCTTATAAGGCTTTCCATATCACTAGTTAAGTGGTAGGGATGAACTCTGTGAGCTGGGCGAGGGGGACTCCATGGAGCTGTCTTCGGCGATGGGAGCCGGGGGTGAGCCGCTAGGCGACTAGCGGC
>Ga0080004_1086474_pt1 | contig 105088 bp, 77 predicted proteins | sample WasSprMetagenome_FD_69207 | JGI IMG/M metagenome (GOLD analysis project Ga0080004, IMG submission 69207) | Sulfidic aquatic microbial communities from Washburn Spring, Yellowstone National Park, USA - WS (SPADES assembly) (version 2) | ecosystem: Environmental > Aquatic > Thermal springs > Hot...
CCCTTCTGTTTTTTGATTACTGGTTAAAGGGGAAGGGATGGCTGCCCCTCAGCACCAACATTATCGAGGCGGCCTTTAGCCGGCTGGTCAATAGAATAAAGCATATTGGTCGAAGATGGAGTGAACGAGGCCTGATTAACTGGCTTCGCCTGGCCTTGCGCAAAATCTTCTATCCTGAACTTTGGAGAAAACTGTGGAATTAATATCTGCGACTAGGTAAGATGTTAAAATTGAACTTTTTGAAAGTTGAATATAAGTGGATTTTAAATGATATCACGTTACTTTGGGACAAAGCCAAAAATTAAAATCAAATAAGATGTTTTATTTAACCGGACGACGCCGCAGCCACTGCAGGCGAATCCTTTCCTGAATTTCCTCCTCAATCCGGCAAATATCGCTCTCTTTAGTACTGAGAAATTTCAGGTGAGCCCGAAGATAGGCCAGGCCCTGCTCACAGAGAAGGCCGAGCCAGCGGTCTCGAGCTGTCTCATCCATTAATTCAGGCGTTTCTTCGACATAAGTTATCTGGCTTCGCGGCGTAAGCTTAGTTTCCTGGGACGACCGTCTTTTTGCGTAGAGATTAACGCCCTCATAAAGTTCTAACTCGGCAGCATGAGGCGCCCAGCGGGTTGCCCAGCGGAAATAGCGTTCATAAAATTTCTGACTTGATTCAGAGAAGCCAGGCAAATTTTTCATTTCTTCGATGATAAATTTTTGAAGTTCCTGGCTGGCTTGAGTCCAGGGTTCGAAAACGGGAAGACGAAATCCGCGATAAAAGGCAAACCACCCTTTGGGTATCCAGTAATCCCGGAAAAGATAGGGGACATAGCCGGAGAAGGGCTGAACCCACTCGTGGGAAGGATAGCCATGGAGATTAAGATAAATATCAGGCCGCCAGCGCTCCTGAATTTCCCTTCTTACCCTGGCCTCAGGCAGTATGGGATTTTCCCGACCAACAAGAGAACCAATGTCAACACCCAGGGAGCTGTAGCGGCCGGCATGGAGACTGTGATGAGGGGTCAGTTTCTGTAATTCGTAGGCCAGAGCGGCTCCATCAGGATTTTCCATGGGAAGAAGGATAAGATTTACTTTTTTAAGATAGGAGCGCCACGCTTCTTCCTTGATTATTTTTTCGGCCAGCTTTAAAAGGTAGGTCGTCGCTGAAACCTCATTGGCATGCTGACGACCCGAGGCAAAAAGGGTTGGCTTGAAAGTAATCAGCCGGGGCAGGGAAAAATAGGTTGCAGCTGGCAGCAGGGCTTCCATGACCGGAACCTCGCGACCTTCATAGGAGCGGCCAGCAATATAGCCCCGCAGCCTACCGCTTCCGGTTAATCCCTTAACCAGCTCCAGACATTTTTCCGGCGAAATTATTTCAACGGGAACCGTGGGTATGGTCCCTTTTTTTTCTTTTTCTGTCAGCACAGCCTCTTTTTTAGTCCTGACAGCCAGGGCGATCTCGCGGCTGAGGTCTTTATATTTAATCCTTAGAGTAATCTGCCTGAGGCCGGGAAAGGCCAGACCATCAGCAACAAGACCTTTTTTCTCAAGAAAAGGGAGGTGATCAAGAATCTGGAGAAGGCCAAGATAATCTTTTTCATTTTCCATTTCGGCCTCAAAGAGCCCATCCTCAAGAAGATTTGACCGGCTATCCCAGGTTAAAGCCATGAGTCGAAGCGATTTCGGTCGAAGCCGCTGGAAATTCAGACGCCGGCTGGAACTTTCCAGATGACCCTTTTCTTTCCAGCTAATGACCGCTGCGGGTGTGGTCGCTTTCCAGTCCTCGAGCTTCACCCTGACCCGGGTCGGCTGACCTTCCCTCGAAGGATAGATGATGGGAAGAACATTGCCTGGAGCCGAAAGCCGCGAAGTATCGGTGACTTCATCTCTTTCTTCCATTTCTATTTCAGTTATTCCCCGCAGATAATCGAGGGTATCAAAATAGATTTCGTCGTGGATGGCCTCGAGGCTGCTAATCATTTCTTCATCCAGATTCAGCCTGAAATCCGGTTCCGAAGCCTCGAGCTCTATGGCCAGCTGTTTAAAATAGGGCTGTTTCGAGGATGTGGGCTGCTGGCCGGTTTTTTTCATAATATGCTGATGGAGCGCTGGAATTATTTCCTGATGATAAAAAGTCCAGAAATTTTCAAGGTCACCGGGAAGAAGGACTTCTGCCAGAACCCTGCCCTCACTTTCCAGCCTCAGCCACGAAGGAGTAATGGTGACTTCACCCCATTCAGGCAAAACCGGCCAGTAAGTAATTTTTTTCCGCAGCGGACTGAAGCCTGCGGTCAGGATCAGCCGATGAGAAGAATCGTAGGCCAGGACTTCATAGATAGGTTCATCGTCATCTTTAAGTTCAAACTCAATTTTTTCCAGAGGCAAAGAAAGCTCGCGGGCCAAAATTTCATCCACCGGATAAAGCTCCTGAAGCCAACGATGGGGATCAGCATAAAATCTCTTTGGTTTCGTCCAATCATCCTTTTCTCTGGCCACTTTGATGACCAGACGGCTGAGGTTCTGACCCTTGAGCTCTGGCGCCACCTCTTCGACCAGCCAGAAAAACCCGGCTTTATAAGAACTCAGAACTTTCACCTCAACGGGAAAAGAGGCGTTCTGAAACCTGGCTTTGATCTTTTCTTTAATCTGCTTTCTTTTTTCCGGGCTTTCGCTCAGGGCCAGGGAAATTCGCAATTCCTTTATTCCAGCGGGAAGTTCCTTTAATTTTTCTTCAAGCAGGCGCAGAGCCGTCTCGCCTTCCCAGGGAAATTCCTTTTCTTTCTCGAAGATTACCTGGCTTTCCCTGAGACCGTCCATTTTGACCTCGGCTCTGGCCCGGGGAAAGAGCGAGTTCAGCCTCGTCTTTAAATCATCCCTGAAAGCGCTGTTGGGCCGGGGTAGGGTAAGTTCAATTTTAATTTCTTCAATTTCCCGGGTTTTGAGTTCTTTGAAAATTTTTTCGAATTCAGAATAAAAAAAGGCTTCAGCCGCTCCCTTTTCGCCCTTAAGCAAATCTTCAAGTTCCTGCCGGATCTCCTTCCAGCTAGTCTCCCCGGGCCCATAATTTTCTAAATAAGGGAAGATCTGGCTGAGATAGCGAAGGGTTTTTTCCAGGCCTTCATTATCGGCCGCCAGAATGACGACAGCACTGGTTCGCGGAAAAGCCTGAGGCACGAGCAGAATTTTACCCTGACCAGGCTCAAGGGAAGGCGGTTTCCATTTACCCGCCTTTTTTAATTCCTCCGTTAAAGAGCTTTCGCCGATAAGAATGGGTGCCTGAAGGGCCCTGGTATCTTCAATCTGTTCAGCTGAATAAAAAATAGGAAAGGCCAGGCCCGCGCTTTCCATAGCGATTCTTATGCCCAGCAGGGGCAGGCCTGGAATTATTTTATCCGGGGGAATAACTATCAGGCCTTCAAGGCCATCAGGGATATTGTCGCCATTGCTGTCGCTATAAAGGCCACGCAAAGTGAAAAGGTCCAGCAGATCAAAATTTTTCGAAGGGCCACCCCGCGGCGAGGGGCTGCGAAAACCTGGAGTCAAAAGCCTTCGGGGTAAGCCCACGCGTTCAAGGGAAATTGATTTTTCTTTCTGCTGATCAAAGATGAAGGTCAGCCGGGAACAACCGGCAAAGGAAAGAAGGTCAGTTCTTTTTCCCCGGCGATGGTCTTCCTTTAGAGACTGCAGAGCGGCCATGATTTTCAGACTTTCTTCAGCGGAAAGAGAACCCATTTCTATGACTATTTCCTTGATTTCACCCCGGTCATAGCGAAGCCTCTGGAGGGAGCTATAGGGAGGTTCGATTTTGGGCCAGGCGTAAAGAATTTCCTTCAGAGCTACCTGAATCGCCCGGCCGGAAATGCTCTGGGTGAAATCAGCTATGGCCTTTTCGACCTTTTCATAGGTTTCACCGGTTTCAGGTCCATAGATATCCCAGAGATAGGGAAAACGATGGAAAAAGGCTCTGGCTGTAAGAAGCAAGGCCTCGGGACTCCCTCCACGAAGGTGCAGGCCCCATCGCCCGGCCAGGGAGATGACCCTGATCATCCCCTGATCCCGGGTTAAAGGAGCCGGGACCATGGCCTTAAAGAGCTTTTCGCGCCAGAAACGGAAATTGTCACCGATGAGAATGAAATAATCTATTTTTGACCAGTCGCTGATTTCTCTTTCCTGACGCACGAGGTCAAAACTAGGCACAAGGCTTTCAAAGCTCAGCCTGGCAGCTATTTCGGCCGCTGCAGCGACCTCCAGAGGATGGGGAGAGTCAGGGAGGATGAGGGTAAGATTGAGCCTGTCGGCCAGACCATCGCCATCAGTATCGAGAATTGTTTTTTCCGGGCTGAAGATATCAGGAAGGCTGAAAGGCCGGGAAATTTCCTTACCTTTTAACGGAAGGCTTAAAAGGCAAAAGGCAAGAGAAAACCAGATTAGAACCCGCAAATTCAATCCCCAGTTTTTATCTCCCATTTTTTCTCCTTTCCTGGCCCTTCTTTTTTTTAAATTGATTTTTTATGGCCAGATAAAATTTTTCGGAAAAATGATTTTATCATTGATGGAAGGGAATTTTAAAAAGGGAAAAGGGCCAGAGGGAAGGCCAGGGTCCAATTCAGGCGAGAAAAATTTTTCCTAATTCTATTTAATTTATTTTGGAATTAGGGCAAAAATTTTTTCTAAAATTTCAAATGAGTTGTTCAGAAAAAATTAGATTTGAAAATTTTTGGTCCGATTTTGGTATAATTGCTTTTCCTTTTTTCTGTCATGACTAAAGAGCTGATTTATCAAGGCAGATACAGAATTCACACCTATGAAATCGATTTCAGAGGCCAGGCCCGGCTCAGCTCTCTTCTCAACTATCTTCAAGATGTGGCCGGAGCCCAAGCTCTCGAGTTTGGCTTTTCTGTTGAGGCCCTTTTCCGCCTGGGGTTAACCTGGGTTCTTTCGCGCTATCATCTTAAAATCGAGCGATATCCCTCGTTCGGAGAAGCGATAGAAATTCATACCTGGCCTTCTGGCCGGAGCGAGTTTTATGCTCTCCGTGATTATGAGGCCTATGATGAGAGCGGGGAGAAAATTCTGGCCGCTACGAGCTCCTGGATGATAGTTGATCTTAAGAGCAAGCAGCCGGTTCCTGTAGATTTCCTTTATAAAGAAAAAATTATTTTATCCAGGCGGGCTCTGGAAGATAATTTTGAGCCCCTGCCGCTTTTGCCTTCGGCGGAAAGGGAAGTGGAATTTCCGGTGGAAATGAATCATCTTGACCTTAACCGCCATGTCAATAATGTGGTTTATGTCCAATGGGCTTTAGAGGCCGTGCCACCTGAGATTCTCTGGAAGGAACAACCGGTGGAAATCGAGGTGAGCTATAAGGCTGAGGCCCTTTATGGCCACACGGTTCTTTCCCGGGTTTTCCGGCCACGCCCGGAGGAAAAGGAATTCTGGCATCAGATTGTTCATGGGCAGAATGGTCGCGAGCTTGCCCGGCTCCGAACGCGCTGGCAGGCCTGGGATGTTCAAAAAAAGTTTAAAAAAAATAAAAACAATAATAAGAAGCGCATAGAATGAAGGAAGAAGCGCATAGAATGAAGGAAATAATAAAAGAATGAAAAAAATAAAAAAGGAGGAGAAGATGAGGAAATTTTTTGGCTGGTTAGCCCTCGGGCTACTGGTGGTTTTCTTCGGGGCGGCCTCCCCCCAGCAAACAGGTCAAGCGCAGGCCAAGCCTGAGGACATTCTGAAGAATTTAGTCCTGGTGGAAAAGGTGGCTGAGGCTCCGGCGAAGATGAAGGTCGGTCTGGAAAGTATTACGGCTAAGGATTCTTTAGCCATGCTGACCTATCTCGCTTCAGACCTTCTTGAGGGCCGGGAAACAGCCACTCGAGGCTTTCAACTGGCGGCGGAGTATGTGGCTTCGCTCTTTTCTATGTGGAATATCAAGCCAGCCGGTGACCGTCAGGTCGGCGCGGCTGGCCGTTTCGGCGCCATGATGGGTGCTCAGCCAGCCGCGGCTCCCGAGCGGAGCTATTTCCAGGAAGTTGTCCTTAAAGAAATCGCGGAAAGCTCCAGCCAGATCGTGGTGGAAACCAGAAAGGGCGATCTGGTTAAATCCAGAACTTTTACGGGCGGGGTCGATTATACCAGCACAAATGTTATTCCGGAAACCGTTTCCGGAACAGTGGTTTTTGCTGGCTACGGCATTACCGAAAAAGAAATTGGCTACGACGATTTTAAAAATCTGGATGTTAAGGACAAAATTGTCCTCATCCTTTCTGAGGCTCCGGGTAAGGACAATCCCAACTCGCCTTTCCAGAAAAAAGAACTTAAAGAAAAGTATTTCCCGCCTGAAAGCCCGATGCCCATGATGCGAGCTCCGGCCGGCCGGTTTAATAAGATTGAGGCCATCTCAAAGCTCGGTCCAGCGGCTATTCTTCAGGTGGCCAATACTACCCCTGATCTGGAAATCATCAAGGGTTTTGTTCCGAGGCGCCGCGCCTCCGATGACCGACCCATTGATCCGCGACCCCGAAGACGGATGATGCTTCCCGGTGCCGGGCCAACCATGCCCTTTGAAAGATCGCCGGTAATCAATATTACGCGGGAGATGGCCAATGCTATTTTAGAGGGGGCTGGAGTAACCATCGATGAACTTAAAGCCAGAATTGAAAAGACCTTTAAACCGGCTTCTCTGGCTTTACCCGGAACAAGAGTGACGATTAAGTCCGAGGTTAAGGCTTCTCTGGTTCGCTGCTCCAATGTTCTCGGTTATATTGAAGGCTCTGATCCCAAACTCAAGGAAGAAGTGGTCATCATAGGTGGCCATCTCGACCATCTGGGAGCCTTTGATGGTTATGTCTTTAATGGGGCCGATGATAATGGTTCAGGCTCGGTGGGTGTCCTCAATGTGGCCAGGGCCATGGCTCTGAATCCGGAAAAGCCCAAGCGGACGGTTGTTTTTGCTCTCTGGACAGGCGAGGAAAAGGGGCTTCTTGGCTCCAGGTATTATGTCAGAAATCCAGCTTTTCCTTTAGAAAAAACCGTAGCCTATCTTAATCTTGATATGATCAGCCGGACTTTTGATGAGGCCAGTCTGGCCCGCATGAGCCGCATGTTTAATCTGCCTTCAGCCCAGGACCTTTTCAAAAAAATAAAACCGGAAAACTTTGTTCCTATCTCCTATGCCTCGGGTGGACTGGGTGAGGTGCTGCGGCAGGCGAATCAATATGTTGGCCTTGACCTTCTGCTGCGGGAATCAACGCAGGAAGGAAGAGGTATGGGCGGTAGCGACCACGCTTCCTTTGCCGCGGAAAAAATACCCTGGCTTTTTGCCAATACGGCCATGACCTCTGATTATCACCAGACGAGTGACAGTGTTGAGAAGGTCAGCGGTGATCTTATGGCCAAGATTTCAAAGCTCATTTATATGACGGCATATCTTATTGCTGATAAGTAAATTCATCCTGAAAAGAGATAACTGAGGATTAAAGCTCGAGGGTGAATCTTTAAGGGAGCTTCTTAAGCTCTGAAGCCCGAGGCGATTTCTTTAAGGGAGGAAAGTCTTATTAGAAAAATATTTATTGATTTTTTGTTATCTTTCAGAAAAGATAGAAATCGTGGCGGCGATCATGGTTGGAACCAGGAAAAGGCAGGTTATTGTTCTGGCCATGCACGGAGTGCCGCCCCGTGATTTTCCCCATCAGGAATTAAGGGAGTATTTCGAATTATCCTTCAAGGCAGAATACAGTCCCTTCTCTCTTTCTGAGTCTGAAATGGGGCGTCTCGCTGAACTTGAAAGAAAGATGAGACTCTGGCCCAGGAACGAGAAGAACGACCCCTTTTATTTCGGCTCGCTGAGAATATCTCAGGCTCTTGCATCTTGTGCTGGATGTGAAGTTATTCTGGGCTTCAATGAATTCTGTGCGCCCTCCCTTGAGGAGGCTCTGGAAGAAGCCTGTCGGCGGAAACCTGAAATAGTCCTGGTTTTAACTCCGATGCTGACTCCAGGAGGTGAACATGCCGCCCGGGAAATTCCTGAAGCCATAGAAAAGGCGAAAGCTAATCATCCTGGAATCAAAATAATTTATGCCTGGCCCTTTGAACCTGAGGAAATAGCCTGTTTTCTTCTGGCTAAAGCTGAGAGAAAGTTGAGTGAGCCTGAAAGCGAGGGTCTGGAAAGAGAGAGGTAGGAAAGAGGAAAGTAAAAAAGAGAGGAACAAGTTATTAGAACAGGATTAAATAGGATTTAGCTGAAAGAAAAAAGTGGAAAGTTCTCAGTAAAGAAGAGAAGGATGGAATTGTGTTTGAAGGAAGGAAAAACCAATCTCGAAAAATTAATTTAAATTCAAAAAATAGTTAAAGAACAAAAAAAGTTTAAAAAAATTAAAAAAGAAAAATTAAAAAAAGCAAAAAGATAAAGAGGAAAAATTGGGTTTTTGATGTCAGGAGTAAATTTAATTATTATTTCCAAAAAATATCAGGAGTAAGAGATGAAAGTAGTTATCATCATGGGGTCAAGGGGTGATCTTGATTGGTCCAGAAAAATTGCTGAGGCCTTAAAGGAATTTGGCCTTAGCGCGATTCTGCGTATTGCCTCAGCGCATAAAGTTCCCCTGAAGTGCCTGGAGATAATTAAGGAATATGAGAAAGAAGGGGTAATTTTTATCACGGTAGCGGGTCGAAGTAACGCCCTGAGTGGCTTTACCGATGCTCAGACAGTCTGGCCGGTGATTGCCTGTCCGCCTTATAGCGAGAAATTCGGTGGCCTCGACATTTTTTCTTCTTTAAGAATGCCTTCAGGGGTAGCTCCTCTTGTTGTCCTTGAACCGGAAAATGCGGCCCTGGCCGCAGCCAAAATAGTTGCTCTCGTCGATCCTGAGGTGAGAAAGCGAGTGGAGAAATTCCAGGAAAGGATGCGCCAGAAATTAGAGGAAGATGATGCCTCCCTCCCCCAAAAGTGACACAAACATTTTCTGTCAGACACACAGGAAAGTTGCCTCCTTTTATTACCATCGCTACGCCAATTTTCTGACGCGAGGGGAGGCTCTGGCCTTTATTCCCAAAAAAGTGACACATACATTTTTTAAACATACATTCCTGACCAGACACACAGAATAGGGACAAAAAAATTTCAGCCAGAGGGCAAAAAGACAAGGAACAAGACGTCTTTTTCAGTGATATGAAAAAAGAATAAATAGCTATTTTGAGTTAAATATTTCTGGCTAATCGCGCCTCAGAAGATGATGACGCCAATTCTTTAGAAATTTAGTAAATACAGGCAGAATGAAATAAAGGAACAATTGACTTTCTGCTCTCAATCCGGTAAGATTTAAGCCTGTCGAAATCAGCATGATGGTAGCAAAAAGATTGAATTATTTATCCCGCCTATAAGTAATTCTTTCAGGATAAATCATATTGGAAATTTGTTATAAAAAAGAAGAGCAATAAAAATAAGGGATGGTTTAATCAGGCATCAAGAAAAAAAGATTAAAAGACTTTATAGCAGCATGAGCTCATAGGAGAAAAGGAGCCAAAAGAACGCAGAAGGTAGAAGAAAAGAGGGAAAGAAGGAAATAGGAAAATCAAAAAAAAGAAGAAGAGAGAAAAATGGAGAAATAAAATAAATCAAGCAAGCGACCATAAGACATTGCAAAAATTAGTTACGAAATTAATCAAGGAAATCAAGGAAAAAGATGAAAAAGATTAAATGAGAAACAGGGGGAAATAAAAAGGGGCAAAGCTTAAGACATGATAAGAACAGTGAGGCATATGAAGTGGAGAAGGATAGTTTCAAGAAAGTCATAAAAATCTCAAAGGAAAGAAAAGAGCTGGCGGTGAGCATATCGAAGTACTCCTATAAAAAATATCTGTTCAGTCTTGTTTTCCTTTTAATTTTTTTAATCGGCCGACCGGTCGAATTTGGCCAGGAAAAAAGCTTTTTCCATGGTTATGCCCTCCAGAGGCCAGTCATTCGGGTGGCCATCGGTCGGCGGCTCGACGAGGCTTTGATTCGGGCCTCATCAGGAATGAAGGTTTATGAAGTAAGCGATCGCTATCAACTGGTGTCGGCTGAAAGCTATGAAATTCTATTCAGGGGAAGCAAAATCCAGCTCTCTGAGAAATTTCTGGTTCAGGTTGGCCAGGCTGAAAGTCGCCGTGAAGCCGAAAAGCTGGCCAAGCAGCTGAACAGCAAAATTGGCGGTCGGCTCATTATAGCTGAGGAAATTGACCGTTATCGCGGCCGCCGCCTTTATGCTCTGCGCTATGGCGATTTTCTGACGCGAGGGGAGGCTCTGGCCTTTATTAAAAAATTAAATGAGGCCGGTATCAGCGAGGCCTGGATCTGGCGAGAAGAGGTAGCCCGGCTGGAAAAGAATGCTTTCTGGGCCCTGATTGATAATCAGCTCCTTCAGTTTAAAGACAAAACTACCCTTTATCTTATCCCGGTCAGTCAGGGAAGTTTTTTAAGCTACAATGGGACAGCCTATCGCGGCATGTTCATCGTTCAGATGACGAGTTCTGGCCTGCAAATCATCAACGTTCTTAATCTGGAGGATTATTTGAAGGGCGTGGTGCCTGCGGAGCTTTCTCCAGACCGCTTTGGTAACCTTGAGGCCCTCAAGGCTCAGGCAGTCGCAGCTCGAACCTATGCTTTCCGCAACCTGGGCTTAATGGCCTCTGAAGGCTTTGACCTTCTGGCCACGCCTGAACATCAGGCCTATGGAGGTCTAGGTGCTGAGCACCCTCTGAGCAATCGGGCTGTCGAAGAAACAAGAGGAGAAGGCCTATTTTATCGAGGCAAGCCCATCGAAGCCTTATACACCTCCACCTGCGGCGGTATGACCGAAGATGGCCGCGCCATGTTCGGCGGCTCTGATCTGGCCTATCTCAAGGCGACACCATGTGTTGAGGAAAAAATGACCGAGTACGAGCTGAAGACAGCCCAGCCAGCCCGACACTTTCTTCTGGGGACAAGAGATATTACCCAGGAAATAACCCTGCTTGCCTCCCTGGGAATAATAGATCCCGGGAATTTTTCTGATGCGCCGGCCACCTATCTGAATGACCATTTAAGGTCCGGCGAAATTGTAAACTGGATGAAAGCCCTGATCGATTTCTTGAAAATCAGACCACATCCAGTTAATCCACCAGCCGAGCCTCTAATTCCAGCCACCTTCGCCCGCTATGTCATCGATTGCCTTGATTGGACCGAAAGAATGCAGCATCTTCTCCTCCAGAGTGAAGTTAATTTTCTGCTCGGAGATTTTCCTTCAGGCCAGGAGAAGGACCGCCGCCCTGTGGCCTATTTAATCCGGGAGGGTTATTTTCCCCTGCCTTCAGAGAGAAGCCATCTTTCAAAACCCATCAGCCGGGCCGAGGCCTTGCTTACCTTAGCTCGAATTATTCAGAAAGAAAAGAATCCCCTCAGGAAGGCTCGCTTCCGGAAATTCGATGGAAACAATCTCGAACTTGAAGCTAATGGCGAAACGCAAACCTTCAGGTTTTCGCCTCAGGCCTTTCTCTTTCGCTCTCTTGACGGCCAGGTTTTTCCAGCCGCCTCCCTCCTTTTTCTGGGTGGGGAAGAGGTGACTTTTATGGAAAGAGACCATCAGATTCTCTGGCTACGGGCTGAGCCTCAACCCCTGACCAATGTTCTTGATCGCAGCTCCCCCTTTTCCAGCTGGCAGGTTCGCTGGGGCCGCGAGGAGCTTTCCCGTCGTCTCAATGAATCCTTTCCCGTGGGCGAGCTCAAAGATTTGAGAATACTCAAGCGAGGCGAGTCTCACAGGGTAATTGAGCTTGAGATAGTAGGCGAATCGGGCCGGGCGGTTGTCCGGGGCCTGCGAGTGCGCTGGCTTCTTGGTCTTCGGGACACCCTTTTTACGATTGATCGGGAACTGGACGCTGAAGGCCACATCAGTCATTTCATTTTTACAGGACGGGGCTGGGGCCATGGGGTTGGTCTCTGTCAGGTCGGAGCCTATGGCCTGGCTCAGAGAGGCGCAACTTATCGTCAGATCTTGAACAAATATTATCCCGGGACTAAAATAGGCAAGCTCTATTAGTTTTCTCCGGAAAGGAGAGGCCGTGTCAACGGAAAAATTAAAAGAAGAATTGAGACAATTACTCCGGGAAAAATCTCTTATTACCGGGGTGGAGCGAGTTCTGACTTCTGGCCGCATAAGCAATTATTACATTGACGCCAAAATGACCACCCTTGATCCTAAAGGAGCTCGCCTGGTGGCCAGCCTTATTCTTGAGGTTCTTCGTCCTTATGAAATTGATGCCATCGGTGGCTTTACCCTGGGCGCAGATCCCATTGTGGCGGCTGTGGCCGCTTTAAGTGCTGAAACTGACCGGCCCCTGCCGGCCTTTATTGTCCGCAAAGAGCCCAAAAAACATGGCGAACGAAAAATGATTGAAGGCCCTTTCAAGCGAGGCTGGCGGGTATGTATTGTTGATGATGTGGTTACCACCGGTGGCTCAACCCTTAAAGCCTGCCAGGCGGTTGAAGAGGAGGGAGGCATTGTCGTTTTAACCTTAGCCATTGTGGACCGTCAGGAGGGCGGCCGCGAGAATCTGGAATCAAGAGGCTATACCTTTGTTTCTCTGCTGACACGTGATGATTTGCTCCGTGATTGAGGGATCAGGGCGGCTCTGGGGCCAGATTAATCTGGGTTAATTTTCTGGATGAACAGAATCCATGAGGGGAGAAAAGAAAGAGAGGGCTGATCTGATGGTAAAGCAAAGGAGAGCTTCAGTTCAGGAAAGGCAGAATAAGCAGAAAGAGATAAGCCCGGAGAATTTAGATAAATTTCGAGCCTCGGGGCACACTTTTTATTGGCGGATTGAGAAAAAAAATCGATTTAAAAGAAAGAGGCAGCCTTTTGTTCTGGCCTGTCTTATTTTATTGAGTCTTCTTTCTTTTATTTCTTTTCCTGCCTGTACGCGGCCAAAGCCAGCTGCCCAGGAAACGGAGAAGAGTCTGGCTTTAGCTTCAAACGAAATCGCTATCAGGAATGTGGTTAAAGAAGAGGTTCATTATTATATTCGCGAAATTTACGCCAGTTCGGAATGGCAGGAAAAGGTTATTCCTGTTGGCGCGGTTCACAAATATCGCGCGCCTGCCGGTCTGGAAATTCAATTTCAGAGTGCCTCCGGAGAAAAGGATTATCAGCTTGATCCTGGTCGGGCCTATGCTTTCCGCTATGACGAAAAGGGCGAGCTTGAGCTCTTCGAGGGTTCTCACGGAAGAGAGGATGCCGTTGATCTGGCGCCCTTTGTCCCCACGCCCATGGTGGTAGTGGAAAAGATGCTGGAAATGGCAGGAGTGACTAGAGATGATGTTCTTTATGATTTAGGTTGCGGCGATGGCCGGATTGTGGTCACCGCAGCCCGAAAATATGGGGCGAGAGGAGTGGGGATTGACCTTGATCCTCGGCGCATTGCTGAAAGCCAGGAAAGGGCCAGAAGAGAGGGCGTAACCAGCCTGGTACGCTTTTTCCAGCAGGATGTGATGAAGGCCGATTTTTCTGAGGCTACAGTAGTGACGCTTTATCTTCTGCCTGAATCCAATGAGCTGCTCAGACCGCTCCTTGAAAAACAATTGAAGCCTGGAACCAGGGTTGTCTCCCATAACTACGAAATTCCTGGCTGGGAAGAGAAGCAGGCCGGCTATGAAGTGGTCACGGCTGAGGACGGCACTCAGCACACGATTTATCTTTATCGCCGCTGAGAGGCGCATCCAATTGACCAGAGGTCAAGGCCCGAACTTAGAGGGAAAATTACTTGTGGCCTGGAAAGGATTTTTATCCCGGCTAAAAAATCGATATTTTTTAATCCTCCAAACGAAGCTGTAGCTGATGGACAAAAATGCTCGCCCTTTGACCTGAATGGATGACCCGTCTTAAACTGCTGGGGTAAAAAATTGGTTACAATTTGATCTAAAAGATGAAGCTATCGTAAAGATTCCTCAGAGCCCGTACATTTCAATGATTTCTTCCCTGCTTTTGCCCAGGATGTTATATTTTTTGCCCACCTTGATGAAGGCTTCAAGGCCTCGATCGAGATGCTCCTTTTCATGGGCCGCTGAAATCTGAGTTCGGATTCGGGCCTGACCCTTGGGTACAACCGGGAAGAAGAAGCCAACAGCATAAATTCCTTCCTCGAAAAGGTCGCGGGAGAAATCCTGAGCCAGCCTGGCATTATAGAGCATGATGGGCACGATGGCGGTGTCGCTTTCTTTCAGGATAAAACCAGCTTCTTTTAAGCCTTTTTTCCAGTAGGCGGTATTGGCCAGGAGTTTCTCGCGGCGATCAGCTGTCTGGGAAAGAAGTTCAATGACCTTGATGGTGGTGGCGACAATGACCGGCGAAAGGCTGTTGGAAAAAAGATAGGGTCTGGCTTTCTGACGGCAGAGCTCGACAATTTCTTTTCGACCGGAAACACAGCCCCCTGAAGCTCCGCCTAAGGCCTTGCCAAAGGTGGTGGTGATGACATCGATTTTGCCCATAACGCCATAGAGCTCGTGGGTACCGCGGCCGGTTGGCCCGAGATAGCCCGTAGCGTGGGAGTCATCAATGAAGACCATGGCATCATATTTTTCGGCCAGGCGGACAATCTCGTCGAGCGGGGCGGTGTCGCCATCCATGGAGAAAACGCCATCAGTAATAATCATGCGGATTCTTTTGTCCTGATGCTCCCTGAGCTTTTCCTCGAGATGCTCCATATTGGCGTGCTTATAGGTATCCTGCTGGGCCTTGCAGAGGCGCATGCCGTCAATAATGGAAGCATGGACGAGGCGGTCAGCAATCATGACATCCTGTTCATTGAGGATGGCCTCAAAAACGCCGGCATTGGCATCCATGCAGGAGGAGAAGAGGATGGTATCTTCAGTTCCCAGGTATTCGCTCACCCGACGCTCAAGCTCCCGGTGGATGTCCTGGGTGCCGCAGATGAAACGAACCGAGCTCAGGCCGAAACCCCAGCGGTCCAGGGCCTCATGGGCTGCCCTGATGACCTCAGGATGGCTCGAAAGACCGAGGTAATTATTAGCGCAGAAATTGATAACCTGGCGCGGCGCTGAGCCCGCAGGAAATTCCACCACAATATCAGCTGCCTGGGGGGAATGAATATATCTTTCCTCTTTATAGAGGCCAGCCGCCCGAAGCGAAGCTAGCTCTTCCTGATAAGCCTTCTTTATAGCCTCGTTATAAGCCATAAGTGAACCTCCTTCAAACTGACTCCTGGAAAGTCATTATAGCCAATTGATTAATTTAAATTAAATAAATTTGGCCATCATGTAGGGGGAAGAGGTGATTTTACCTTCCCTCCTGGATGGCCCGGACAAGCTCACAGATTTTATTGACTGTATCAAAAGCCTGGGGGGTAGCCCGATCATCAGGAATAACAATATTATATTTTTTTTCCAGGAAGCGTTTAAGGGAGACCATGGAGAAGGAATCGACAATGCCGCTGGAAATGAGAGGGGTGTCCGGTGTTATCTCCTGATCCTCCTCCAGATACTCCCGCTTGACATAATCAAGAATGGTCTTTTGCATTTCATCCATCGCCATCCCTCCTCAAAAATGGTGACCCGAACATTTTTCTCCCTATAATTTTAGCCCATAAAAAATGCTGACACAAACATTTTTTGCGCCAAAAATGGCAAAGTGGTGACAAAAACTTCTTTGACCCGATTCAAGTAAAAGTGGGGACTCCAGGCAAAAATGCAGATAAAAAATAACATAAATATTTTTTATTAGCTCGATTCAGTAAAGGAATAGTGTCGGGTTAAACAAAAAAATGAGGGCATTAAAAATGGTGACAACATTTTTTTAAAAAATGGTGACACAAACATTTTTTTATTTGCTTGAATCAGAAATACATAAATTATGTAGACCCAAACATATTTTTATTTGCTCGATTCAAGAGAGAAAATTTGCTTGGTTATATCTTAATTGGCCCTTTTCTTCAGATATTTTGATAAAGGAGATTTTGCTCAGATTCAGTACTTCCTGGCTAACTAATCTTCATTATCTGAGAGTTTTTTAATCAATTTTTTCAATAAATTCTTCGGGTTTTTATTTGGGAAAAAATGTTTGTGTCCCCATTGCGGCTTCGAGGATGACAACAGCGATGGCCAGCTCTTTAAGGTGGGTCAGGGAAAGGTGAATACCTGTAATCCCTCTCTCCTGGGCCAGCTCAAGGGCTCGACCTTGAAGCCTGATTCCGGGCTTCCCCAGGTCGTCATTGAAGACCTCTATTTCCTGCCAGCTCAGGCCAAGCTGTTTGCCTGTGCCCAGAGCCTTCATAAAGGCCTCTTTGGCTGCGAAGCGGGCCGCATAGTGCTGGGCTCTATTCTTTTTCCGCTCACAATAGGCTATTTCGGCCGGAGTAAAAACCCTGAGGGCAAAAGTTTCTGCTCTGGTCGCAAGGAGCCGCTCAATCCTGCGGGTTTCTATGGCATCCAGACCAACACCGAAGATCCTGTTCATTTTCGGGACACAAACATTTTTCCCAAATTTATTTTTTATTTCAATTTTTATTTCAATCCTGATACGAGAAAGAAGCTAAGACCAGGGGAAGATAAATAAGATTTAGCTTTATGGCTAAGTCTGACCATTCATGGCGACTCATGAAGTTATCCTATCAGTTCATTAAAAAAGTTTTGAAAACATTATTCTAAGCTATAAATTTTTTAATCATTTATTCCCAGAAGAAAATTAAAAAACCATCAGGCCAAAAAGGCAAATAAAAAATCGCCAAAATTTGAAAATTCATTGAATCTGGCCATCATAAAATTTCCAGGTTGATCGAAAGTCTCGCCTCAGAGTTTCTTTTTTCAGGATAGCCCGGAGGATTTCTACCGGAATATTATTTTCCATTAAAATGGCATCATGGAATTCTCGATAGGTCATTTTGCCTGTTTTGACTAATTCCTTTTCCAGAGCTCTGAATTGAAGAGCGCCGATAAGATAGGCGAGTTGATAGAGAGGTCCATATTCGCCTTCAAAGGACCTTCTGACCTCAGCCTCAGCGTTGGCTCTTTCGTGGCCGACCCGGTTGACGAGAAAATCAATACACTCTTGAGGACTCCATTTTCCCAGGTGAAAATTCAGAGAAAATATTACCCGGGCGCACCGATGCATTCTCCAGAAAAGCATGCCCATTCTGTTTTCGGGCGTGCGGGGAAAACCAAGATCCCAGAGAAGCATCTCCCAGTAAAGGGCCCAGCCCTCTGTCCAGAAAGGGGTTCTGAATATGCGGCGGTAAGGCTTTAATCTGGCATTCATAAATCCCTGGAGATGATGACCGGGAATAAGCTCATGATGAACTGTAGCGCGGGCAAAATGAATATTGTTTCCTCTCATACTCATTAGCTTGGCTTCGTGGGGCATGGTATCGGTAGGAAATGAAACCCTTATTACTTCGCCACCCGTAAAAAAAGGATTAACCAGCTGCTGCTCAGGGGTCATCATTTCCATTCGCCAGATTTCTTTGGCCAGAGACGGTATGGTAATCAGATTGTTCTTTTCAAGAAAGTCAATGGCTTCAAGAGCCAGTTCTTTGACAAGCATGGCTTGCTGCCCCGGCTCAACATGCTCTCTCTTTACTTTTTCCAGGGCTTTTTTCCAGTCGGAGTCAAAGCCCATCTCCCGGGAAGCCTGAATCATCATTTTCTCACACCAGGCCATTTCCTTTGTGGCTATTTCAATAAGTTCTTCGGGAGTATAGGGTATCATTTCAAAAGAAAGCTCTTTTATGAGAGCCTCGCGACCGACAGGTTCACCAGTGATTTCTCCCTTTTTTACGCCGACTATTTTATCTCTAAGAAAAGTTGAGTATTTTTCAAGGGCGGTGACAGCTTCCGCATAGGGTTTTTCCACCCACCACATGAAAAGGGGATCGTAACCATGATAAAATTCATACCAATTTTTGATGATTTCTTTTAAAGAATCAATGACTCTGGCTGCTCTGAAAGCCAGGAATGATTTTGGTCTTTCTGTCTCCAGTTGGATTTTTAAACTTTCAAGGTTAACGGAAATCCGGCTGAGAAGTTCGGCCACCCTGGGCGGTTCTATCTTTTCAATTTTCTTTCTTGATTCTTCCAAATTTATTATTTCCGCGGCCAAAGGAATTAAGGCCTCAATTTCCATGAAACTTTTTTGCTGGCGTTCCAGCTTATATTTCTGAAAGTGGAGATAATTTTCAAAAAGAATGTAATCAACCTTGCCTTCAGGGCTGAGGCCGCCAAAGTTGATTTGATTGATTCTTGTCAGCCAGTCATCGTAAAAAGCGGTGAATCTTTTTATTCTGCTTTCGGCAAAGGGGATACTATAATATCTGTCTAAAGCTTCAAGATCTGCCGTGAAGAGCTGGATGTAGGGACGCATCTCGCTTTTAGATTGATCAAGAGTTAGAGATGAATCCAGGGAAAAGCCAAAGGCTGGCAGGAAAATCAATATGGAGAAGATAATTAACCTGAACCTTATCATCCTCTCCTCCTTTTTGTAAAAATTAGCATCATAAAATCTCCATTATAGGAGCCGGTCTTAAGCTTTTCCTCTTCTGAATTTTCTGATAATTCCACTGAAAAAAACTGTCGGGTCTTTTCACCAATGACTCTTAACGATTCTGGTTCTGGCGGCTCTGGTTCTTAATCCGGTCATTTCTTGTTGGCTGGTTATCTTCAGGGATGAGAAAATTGAGGGTAACATTAATCGGACTCTCATGACCGGCAACACTTCGGGCGGTGACGGTATAAACATAGAGGTTAACTCCACCTACATTTGAATCCCGAAAGAAAAAAGTCTGGCTGTTAACTTCTCCAATAAAGCGATAAGCACTGTCAGCTTCACCGACTTTCTTGCGATAGATGCGATAAGAAGCCAGAGGGATCTTGGTGATGGCCGCTACCCGGTCATTTTCGGGGTTACTCTCCCAGCGGATATCAGTGACATATCTGGTTAAAAAAAGTCCCTCGTCAAGATGAGTTTCCCACCGAATATTTAAAGGTTGATAGAGCCGGAAAACTTCCAGGCTTTTAGTGGCTACCGATGAAGCTCCCAGGTTGTCATAAACCGTGAGTTTGATCGTAAACAATCCCCAGATAGAATAGCGATGCTGGACAATTTTCCCCTCCGCTCCCCCGCCATCACCGAAGCTCCATTCGTACCTTGTAATATAGCCATCGGGGTCATAGGAAGCTGAAGCATCAAAACTCACCGTCAGAGGGAAAAGACCAGTTGTCGGTGAAAAGGTGAAATCGGCGACTGGTGGTTCGTTTCTTTTAAAAACCTCAACAATTTTAATAATAAAACCTGTCTTGCCTTTATTATCAGTAACAGTCAGTCGAACAGAGTAAATACCAGGATAATAATAAGTATGGGAGACAACAACGCCGCTTCCAAACTGGCCATCGCCGAAATCCCAGTCATACCTGACAATAGTACCATCAGGATCGTAGGAAAGAGAGCCATCAAAAGTTACTGTGAGCGGAGCCTCTCCTTTCTGGGGATAATAGGTGAAGTTGGCCACAGGAGCTCTATTGTCAGGAGGAATTTGGCCTGTGGAAGTAACATATATTTCTCCTCTTGAGTCCCAAACAAAATAAATTAAACTTTCATCCTGAGTTACGGCCAGATCACTGTAGGTGGCTCCGCTGGAGCCTGGAACCATTTTTTCTCCCGTCCAGCTACCATCACGCTTGATGTTATAAAAGACACCTACGCCGTCTCCCCAGCCTCCCACCTGCCAACAGACATAAAGATTGCCCCCGGCCTCAACAATAAAGGGATAATGAATATTATCTATTGATGATATGGGCACAGACTGCTCAAAACCAGCCAGCGTTCCCGTTACATAATAAACCTGACGGGTTGCGGTATAAAGTTCAGGCGTGCAGACTATGTGAGCCCGGTCAAGATAATCAAGGGCGATAGCTCCGTGCTGCTGGTCATTATCCGAAGGAGCCACTACCTTGGAGGCAGTCCAGCTGGCGCCTCTCGTACGAGACCGTTGGGAATAAGCAATCTGATACCAGGCCTCGCCAGGTCCTCTCTGCATCCAGCAGGCCGCCACCAGATTCCGGCAAATGGCAATATCAGGAAATTTAGACCTGGCTTGCCCCGGGCTGATCGCCTGAGTCCCTTCCCAGACGCCTCCAACCCGCGCTTTCGCCCAGATAGTTCCATCATCTGTCCACCAGACAATATGTATATCGCCTTCTGGACTTACGCCAAGGCGTGGCGAATCATAGTACAAGCCACCAGAATTTACCAGAATCTCTGATCCCCAGGTCCCATCCTTTATCCTTAATTTGACTCTATTCCTCTCAACCCAGACCACATAAACTCTTTTCGAGGCGTCCACTGCAATATCGGTAGCCCAGAAGGAGGGAGTATAAACTTCCCCTGATTGACTAAGGTTAAAAGGCGACGACCAGTTTCTGGTCGCGGCGTCATAATAGCTGTAAAAAACGTCTCCGCTATTGGAGGAATATAGCTCAAGCCAGACTACATGAACATGGCCAGCATTATCGACGGCTATCCGTGGTCCCCAGGACTCCCATTGCGGCGAGCGGGAAACATTAGTTTGAGCTTGCCCCCCGTCTATGGCTAATAAAGCCAGGGTCAGAAAAACTAAAAGGCGCTCCGCGCTTTTCATCCTGCTTAAGGGCAAAGACTAAAGCCTTAAAAAATGACCATCGGGCTTTCTTTATTTAAAGTCGAGAAAGTTGTGATTCCCCAGATAATTTTTTGATTGCCCGGAAAAGTATATTGAACGGAAGTGGTGGTTTTGCTGACGATGGCAAATAATTTGAACTCGCCAGTACCTTCTTTTTTATAAATTCGATATTCTTTAACAAAAGCATCTGCATTTTTGGGATTTGGCGACCAGCTCAGGGAATAGGTAAGCGTCGGTTCTTTTCTTATTCCGCTTAGGGTAATTTTTGCCGAGGGATTAAGAGGCGGATAAACAACGTGATAGGCTTCAACTTTCTTCGAGGCAATACCTATTTTACCTTTATCGTCGGTGACGACAAGACGGACGGAAAATACGCCCTCTTTATCATAAGTATGAGTAACAACTTTTCCACTGCCAGTACTGCCATCACCAAAATCCCAGTCATAGCTGACAATGGTTCCATCAGGGTCGTAAGATGAAGAAGCATCAAAGGTTACAGTTAGCGGGATCTCTCCCTTTTCAGGAGATAAAGTGAAATTAGCTACCGGGGGTCGGTTCGTTGCGGGCAGGCTCAGGGAGGTGACAAATATTTCCCGGCCGGCGTCCCAGGTAATATAAAGTGTACTTTCATCCTGGGTTATGGCCAGATCACTGTAGGTGGCTCCGGTTGAACCTGGAACAGATTTTTCTCCTATCCAGTTACCATCTCGCATGATATTATAAAATACGCCCACGCCATCTCCCCAGGCTCCTAACTGCCAGCAGACATAGAGATTCCCTCCGGCTTCAACAATAAAGGGATAATGAATATTATCTATTGATGATATGGGCACAGAACGCTCAAAACCGGCCAGTGTCCCTGTCACATAATATACCTGACGCGTTGCCGTATAAATTTCAGGCGTGCAAACTATATGAGCCCGGTCAAGATAATCAAGGGCAATAGCTCCGTGCTGCTGGTCATTGCCTGCTGGTGCCACTATTTTTGAGGTTGTCCAGCTGGCACCTCTAGTGTTAGCTCGCTGTGAGTAAACAATCTGATACCAGGCCTCGCCGGGTCCTCTCTCCATCCAGCAGGCCGCTACCAGATTCCGACCAACGGTAATATCAGGATACTTACACCTGGATTGCCCGGGACTTATCGCCCGGGTCTCCTCCCAGACACCTCCAACCCGGGATCTGCCCCAGATAATCCCCTCATCAGTCCACCAGACAATATGTACATCGCCTTCTGTACTTACCCCGATGCGAGGCGAATCATAGGGCCAGCCGCCAGAATTAACCAGAATTTCTGAGCCCCAAACCCCGTCCTTTATCCGTAGCTTGGCTCTGTTTCTTTCGACCCAGACTACATAAACTCTGTTGGCAGCATCCACCGCAATATCGGTAGCCCAGAAGGAATAACAATAAACCTCACCGGACTGGCTAATGTTAAAAGGGGACGACCAGTTTTTGGTCACAGCGTCATAATAGCTGTAGAAAACGTCTCCGCTATTGGAGGAATATAATTCAAGCCAGACCACATGAACATTGCCCGCAGTGTCAACGGCTATCCGGGGGCCCCATGATTCCCATTGGGGGGATCGGGAAATATTGACTATTTGTTGGCCCCATAAGGATGCAGACAGGTAGATAATAAAGGAAAACAAAAAGAAAACTCGACACTTTTTACCAAACACAGATTTCCTCCTTAACAGATAGAATCGAAATATCATTTTTTTCGGTGCCTAAATCATGGTCAGGGAAAAAGTTTTCCTTATTCAAATATAAATCGATTAAAAAAATTACCCCATCTCGAAATCTTCTTTTCCAGTTATTTTTATTATTCTTAATTAATTTTAAATAATGCTTAATTTGTTCGAAGGAAAGGGAGTAGAAAACAGCAGGACTTAGCGCCAAAAGAAGCTCCTTTCCGAGCGCCTGAGATTCATTTTATCCGTCTAACAATCCGGTTATTTTATGCTTAATTGTCATAAAAATTAGTCTAAGCCTTCTTTTATTTTTGGCACTTAAATATACTACAGAATGAACTACAAGTAAAGAAAAAAAGCAAAAAAATGATTCGGTCCTCAATTTATGAACTCTTTGTTAGCCTCTAATAATATCTGGCGGGAAAACTCAAGAGTCAGGTAAAAGCAGATTTGAGTCAAGCCAGAAGGTAGTCTCAGGAAGTCAACAATTTCCTGGTGGCCATAGTGCGGTTGAGTAACAGGAACTGATAACAGGAAAAATTAAAAAATGTTTGTATCCCGATTAGGGTGAGGTATAATTAGAGCTATGATTAAGGATGGCGCTTATTTTCATGAGCCCTTTACCGAGGACCTGGTCCGTCTCTTCTTTATGGACAAAATTATCTATGAAGGCAAAACCAGATATCAGCAGATCCATATTTTTGCCAGCAAGGTTTTTGGCAAAATGCTCTTTCTCGACAAAAAAATTCAGTCAGCCCAGGTCGATGAGTATATCTTTCATGAGTGCCTGGTCCATCCGGCCATGCTCCTTCATCCTGAACCCCGTAAGGTTTTGATCCTGGGCGGCGGGGAAGGGGCAACCCTTCGCGAAGCCTTAAGACATCCCACGGTTAAAAAAGCTGTGATGGTGGATATTGACCGCGAGCTGGTCGATCTCTGCCGGCAATATCTTCCCGAATGGTCGAAAGGCGCCTTTGAGGATCCCCGCGGCCGCCTTTACTTCCAGGATGCCCGCCGTTTTGTCGAGAAGACCAGGGAGCGCTTTGATGTTGTTATCTCTGACCTGACCGAGCCTCTGGAGGGCGGTCCTTCAGTTTATCTTTTTACCCGTGAATTTTTCTCCCGGATAGCTGACATTATGACTGACGAGGGTATCTTTGTCCTTCAGGCTGGCAGTGCCGACCCCTTTTATCACTGCTTTCTCGCTTCCTGCGCTCGTACTCTGAAAGAGGTTTTCCCTATAGTCAGGCCCTACTGGACTTTTATCTTTTCCTTCAGCCTGCCCTGGGGCTATGTTCTGGCGTCTAAAAAATTCGATCCTCTGGGCCTCAGCGCCCGGGAAATAAGCGAACGCTTCCGCAAGCGGCAACTCGACCGGCTGGGCTATCTCTATCCCCAGCTCTATCCCTCAATTTTTATTCTGCCCCGATACCTGCTCGCTGGCCTGAGGAAAGGCGAAGTCCTTACCGACGAAAAACCCTTTATCTGGAAAGCATGAGTTCACCTCGCACCCGTTCCCGAATTGACATGGCTCAGAAAAACCTGATCTGGGAGGAACAGACTCCTTCGAGTGGTCTCTACTTCCGGGTCAAAAGATGGCTCCATCGAGAGCGTTCCCCTTTTCAGCTAATTGAGGTCATCGAAAATGAAACCTATGGCCGGGTGCTGCTGCTTGATGGCCTGGTTCAGACAACAGAGGCTGACGAGTTTTTCTATCACGAAATGCTCGTCCAGCCTGCCCTCCACTGCCATCCCGAGCCGGAAAAGGTGCTGATAATTGGAGGAGGCGATGGAGGGGCTTTGCGGGAAGTCCTCAGGCATCCTGTAAAGAAGGTCATTATGGTGGACATTGATGAACGAGTGGTTGAAGTCGCCCGGAAATTTTTTCCCTGGCTTGAGCCCTGCCTTAAAGATAGCCGGGCCGAAATTGTTTTTGCCGATGGCCATGATTATATTGCTACGACCAGGGAGAAATTCGACATTATCCTCGTTGATTCCTCGGATCCTGTTGGTCCTTCCGAAGTTCTGCACCGGCCGGAATTTTTCCTCAAGTTGAAAAGCATCATGAGACCCAGAGGAATTATCGCCGCTCAGAGTGGTTCGGCCTTTTTCCATCGACCGTCAATCCAGGAAAAGCGCCGTTTTCTCGAAAGTATGTTTCGTTATGCCCATTTTTATCTTGGCCCTGTACCAACCTATCCCGGGGGGCTGTGGTGCTACGTCTTTCTTTCTGACCGGATAAATCCTTGGCGTGGTCCGGCCAGAAAAATAGTTCCTGGTTTGAAATATTACAGCCAGGCCATTCACCGGGCCAGCTTTGTCCTTCCCCCCTTCCTCCAAAAATAGGGACACATACTTTTTTCTTTTTTCTTCTCTAATTCTGTTTTTTTCTTAGCTTACCTTCCCTTACCTTATCTTTTCCTATCTTTTCGTTTCTTACCATACCATACCTTACCTTACATATTTTTTCTTTACTTTCTTTTCTTTTCTTTTCTTTTCTTTTCTTTCCTTTCCTTTCCTTTCCTTTCTCCCTTTCAGGTTCATCTTCCCTTGCTCTAATTTCCCTTTTTTTCTTTTGCCTTCCTTCGATTAGCTTTTTTAGCTAATATTTAAAATCAATTTATTTTCATCCATTTTTTATAGAGGTTTTCTTTTTTCCCTCTCTTAACCTGTGATGGCATGAGGTAAAGGCGAGGTCAGAAACAAGCTTTTTCGGCGGAATTATTGTTTAACAAATGAGCGTATTTATGAGCTTTTTAAAAAAATTAATTTATAAGCCAGGTTAGAAATTTTTCGTTACTGACTTTTTTCTCTTTTGTTTCATCAGGTTTAGCATTACCGAAAATTATTGATCCATGGTTTGCCTTCATCAGGCAGTTGTTCGCTAAGCTTTCAGTTTAACAATGGGTGACCATTAAGGAGGTAATCGCGGGAAAAGTAGTCTTCTCATCTTCGCGATAAAAAAGAAGAGAGCAGCTTAAAAAATGTTTCCGTTATTTTTATGTCCCAATTATTGAAAAAATGTTTGTGTCTCTATTATTTGAGGGAGAGGATGCGGCGGAGCAATTTTCTATCTCTGGGGAACTGGTCAACACCTGGTAGACGCCGCAGCAGCTCAGCCCATCTGGGGTCAGCCGCAAAAACTTTTTTGAAAAGGGGGAGGCTCTGCTCAACCTGGCCGGTTGAAGCCAGGGTGACGGCTGGCCAGAAAATCATCTCCAGATTATCGGGAACCATTTCCATGGCCCGGCTATATTCAGCCAGAGCTTCCTTGATTTTATTTTCGGTGAGAAGTTCATCGCCTCGGTTCATGTGCTGATAGGCCTTAGCGAGCTGAATTAAACGCCTCAATTCTTTTAAAGGCTCCGGATTGTCCTCGACCCTCAAATCATAGATTTTATCTTTCCAGCTGACGCCGCTTCCCCTGGTTTTAACAATCAGAATGGCGGCTGATTGCTTACCCCTGATATCGCCGCCTTCAGCTTCAGCCGCTTCCAGAGCCGCCATCAGCCGATCTACCAGCTCGCCCTTGGTTTTAGTATAAGCTTCGGCCATGGCTTTCCAGACCGTATTCTTCAGCATCATATTGGCCTGACAGGAAAAGCCGTCGCCGGTGATATGGCCAGCCTCAGGAATACATTTTTTGCCGGTGTGAACTGCCACCCGCCCCTGCGCATCAACCATGGCCACCTGTCTGACCGAAGCGCTGGGGTCGACATGAAGCAAGGCGTCGAGAGCTTCAGCTGCAGTTTTGCCGGCCCGCATGAGCTCAAGTCCCAAAGGCCCATAGGAAACTTCCACAAAGGACTGGGTGGCGACAGCCCCGACTCCGGCCTCGGCCCAGGAAACAATTGAGCCCACGGAAAACCAGTGCGATTGAACAGCTACGCCCATTTCGCCCCTTTCTTTATCTATGGCCACGATTGAATAGGTATGGGCCGGCCGGAGATGTCTCTTTTCGGGCATATTTGAAAAAACCGGGCCTGAGGATGAAGATGAAGATTTCCGGGAAATTATTTCCGGCTGCTGAGGTCTCAGGCAGAAACATAGCGAAAACACGATGGCCGCAAAAGGCAGGGAAAAAAGAGATGTCAAAACCCAAACCCGGCTTTTCTTAAGAAGAGATTTTTTCTTTTCGCCCATTTTGCCTCCTTTGCTAATTCTTGCCTCTGATTATCTTTTTTAGATTATAATTTCGAGTCCATAATTTGTATACCTGAAAATTAAAAAGGGTCTAATTTCTACTGGATGAAATTGGACATATTTCAAGACAGGCTCTTCGAGCTGAAATAGCCGCGGCGTCAATCTCAAAGAAAGGTGGAAGAAGAAGTAAAATGGCCGGGAAAGGACAGGGGAAGTTAAAGGAGAAAGTTAAAAGGCGGCTTTAAAATCAGAAGGAAATTTAAAGATAAACAAGCTAAAATAAAAAGGAAGAATAAAAATGTTATAAAAATAGAAGAAAACGCTATAAAGATAAAAGATATAAGTATGGAACAAAGGCAAATGACAGAGGGAAAGGGAAAGAAAAGGGAAGAGGAAAGAAACAAGGAAGGAACGAAGAAATCGGGATCAGGAAAGAAGAGAAGGAAGAACAAAGAAAACAGGAAAAAAGGGGAGAGCGAAAAAGATGTAAAGATAAGGCAAAAAAATAAAAGGTAATGGAAAGAGAAAATTTAATGATGAATGGAAATAGAAAAATTAATGATGGGAGGAAAAAGGAATAAAGCAGAATGAAACACAGATGGAAACAGGGAAAAGATATGCTGGCTGAAGGAAGTGTGTCGCCTCGAGCGACTTCACTTTCTGGAAGTAACTCGGGAAAAATCCACTTTCTTATGATTAGGAAAAAAGGGCCTGCCTTAAATAATTTTTTTCTTATATTTTTTCTTTTTCTTTCTCTGATTTCTGTTTTATCCTTTCCTCAACCGGTCCTTTCAGATCCAGATCGAGGCCAGACACCGTCCCGGCCCATAATTACTGATAGCCTGAAAAGAAAAGTTGAAATACCGTTGCGGGTAGATCGGGTTCTTTCCCTTCAGCCTGAGATCAGCCGCCTCATGGTGGCTCTGGGCGGGGGCGAGCATCTGGTGGGCATCGACCGCTTCCTTCGCTTTGAAGACCACCTTTTCCACCTGATTTATCCGCCAGCGAAAGAGCTTCCTCTTATTGCCCTGACGGATGAGAGCATCAATGCGGAGACGATTCTTCGCTTCCAGCCTGATGTGGTATTTGTTTCGCCTTCCGAGCCTTCGCTGGCTGAATCTTTATCGCGAAAGCTGACGATACCGGTCATCGCTCTTTCGTCCATGGGCCGCTTTGACCTCCTTCTGGAAGAACTGGTTATGACGGCTCAGGTGGTCAATAAAGAAGAAAGGGCGGCCGAGCTTAAAGCTTACTTTGAAGAGAAGCTGGCCTGGCTGGCCGAGCTCTTAAAGCCGGTGGTCAACCGGCCCAAACCCAGGGTTTATCTAGCCTTTTGGTCTTCGCTGCTAATGACGCCCGTTTATTATGATCCGGTGAAAGCAGCCGGCGGCCTGAACCTGGCTGAAGGTCTTTTGCCATCCTATTCAGGGACGGTGCGGACGGTCGTCAGCCTGGAACAGATTCTGCGCTGGAATCCGGATATTATTCTAGTTCATGGTAATTATCCGCCTCAGGAAAGACAGGTGACCGTGGAAAAAATAATCCAGGATAAGCGGCTGAGCTATGTCGAGGCTGTAAAAAAGAAAAAGGTCTATTATACTTTCGGGTTCTGGTACTGGTGGGACCCGGCCGAGGCTCTTTTTGAATGCTTCTATTTAGCCTCGCTTTTTTACCCCGAGCTCAGGGAAAAAATTAATCTGAAGACCCTGGGTGAGGAGATTTTTGCCAAGTTTTATCATGCTCCCCAGGCCTTCTCCCATCTCCTCCAAATTTTGGGGACACAAACATTTTTTATTGAAGACAGGGATATTTTCCCCTTTCGCTCCAGGTGATGATGCTTGAGGCAAAATTTTATGCCGAAGGCAGTATTTCGAGTTGCTGACGGAACGAAGAAAAAGCGTTCGCCTTGAAGGCAATTGCTTAAAAACAATCCTTTACGTCTTTCTGATGGCGACCGGATTTTATGACCCCGGTCAAATGGCTCCTGAATCTTTAAAAATTAACTCAAATAGAAGCGGGTTTAAATATCTATTTTAAAATCAATAGCTAAACTCATAGAATAATGGTAGATACAATCGCGGCAGAAACTATTCTCTTCGGTTGCGGGCGCCTCCAAGGCTGGCTATAATAGCTCAATTTAGCGCAGGAAAAATATGCTATTATTACCATAAACTTAAAGCGGAGATGCTTTGAGAAGCAAGGCGGGAATAAACGGAATAAGGAGGCTGGAATCACAAAACTGCCAGAAATAATACTCGCGGATCTGGATAATGATGGATTTGGATAATGGTTATAAGCCAGAAATAAAATAAAGAGCGCGGGCGAGAGTGAAGTTCATGGCTGCGGAGCCTGATTTGAACCAGGAGAGTCATCCCATCCCGAGGATTGAACTTGAAGACGTATAAAGCCTTTATCTGGATAATTGTTTCTGCCTGTTTTCCTTTAATTTTTTTCTTTTCCCTTATTCTGGGCTCCTACCATTTAAGCCCCATGATGGTGGCTCAAACCCTCCTTTCTCCCCTTATTCCTGCCTGGCAGAGCCAGGTAGCCGAGGTGGCTCGAAGTATCGTTTTCCAGATTAGATTGCCGAGAATAATCATGGCCATAGTTGTCGGTTGCGGCCTGGCTCTTTCTGGTGCCTCGCTCCAGGCCCTTTTCCGCAATCCCCTGGTCAATGAATATCTCCTTGGCCTTTCCTCGGGCGCCGCCTTCGGTGCTTCGCTTTCCCTTGTTTTCTTCGGTCCCAGGGTGCCGGTCCAGGTCAGTGCTTTCATTTTTTCTCTGGTGGCCGTTTTCATTGTTCTTTGGGTGAGTCGTTCCACTGGAGGCTCAATTGTTTCCCTGCTTCTTACGGGTGTAATTGTTTCGGCCTTCTTTTCAGCTCTTCTGACCGTCGTTGAATATCTGGCGAGTCCCTATGCCCTGCAGGCTCTTTTTTTCTGGCTCATGGGAAGCTTCTCCCTGGCCGGCTGGCGCGAGGTAGCTATGACGCTTCCTGCCATTTTTCTGGCCGCCTTTTTACTTTTCCTTTTCCGCTGGCGGCTCAATCTGCTTTCACTCAGCGAGGAGGAAGGGCGTTCCCTGGGAATTAATGTGCGGCGGGAAAAATACCTGGTCGTTGGCCTGGCCACTCTCATGACCTCGGTGGCTGTGGCTGCTGTGGGCATAATTGGCTGGATAGGCCTGATTGTACCGCATCTTGCCCGGATGATGGTGGGGGCCGATAATCGCCGGGTGCTTCCCCTTTCAGCCTTGCTGGGTGCTACCATTTTGCTGGCCGCCGATGACCTGGCCCGCTCCCTGACTTCCTTTGAAATTCCGGTGGGCATTTTTACGAGCCTAATTGGCATCCCCCTATTTATCTATTTACTGAAAAAATCTGCCCGGATCTGGTTGAGTTGAGGAGAAATGTCTGGATTGAAAAAATTTTCTCCTGCAATTTTAAGGGGAGGCTGTGGAGGAAATTTCGGGCAGCAACTTCAGGATATTATGATTTCGGGCAAGCTGAGAGAGAAAAAGTTTGGATTACCCTTTCGGGTCAAAAAATTTTAGGTTATCACGATTTGGAGTAAGCTAAGGGAAAAAATGTTTGCGTCCCCAATTTGGGTGAAGAGGTTACGATTCAGCTACGATGGCTTCAGCCTGGAGGTGGCTGACCTGGCTTTCCCGGCTGGAAAAATAACCGCCATTATCGGCCCCAACGGCGCCGGGAAAACTACCTTGCTTAAATGTCTGGCCGGCCTTCTGCCCGTCGAGCGCAAATCAATCTTTTATGGAAATCAGGATATAACTGCCCTTAAAGAGCAGGTCAGAGCCCGGATCGTCAGCTATGTGCCCCAGGAACACAGTATGGCCTTCAACTATTCGGTTCTTGAATTTGTGGTCATGGGCCGGGCAGCCCATCTTTCCCTTTTTTCGTTGCCCTCAGCTCGTGACCTGGAAATAGCTCGCCTCTCCCTCGAATATGTTGGCTTGCCTTCTTTCGCCTCCAGAATGATGAGCGAATTAAGCTCAGGCGAGCGGCGTTTAGTTCTTATGGCCCGCAGTCTGGCCCAGGAAACTCCGGTTCTTCTCCTGGATGAACCCACCACCTTTCTTGATCTTCGTCACAGTCTGGAAATTCTCGAGCTTGTCCGGCGCCTGGCCAGCGAAAGAAACAAAACCATCATTTTAACCCTCCATGATATCAATCAGGCGGCTCGATTTGCTGATTATCTTGTTCTGATGAAAGGGGGAAGAGTCGTGGCCTCGGGCGAACCGGCCCTGGTTTTAACGGAGAGTCTTTTAGGTGAAGTCTATGGCCTGAAAGTTTCGATTATAGATATTGGCGGCCGCCGTCTGGTTTTAACCATTTGAGCTGGCCCTGACCATTTCGAATCGCCCTGACCAATTAAAAAGACCCTGGCCAGAAGGACCATTAAATAAACTTTCTTCAGAGCAGAAATTCCTCTAAAATTTTCCTGAAAAGTTTATAATTCTCCTCATACCTTAAATCTATCAGCTTTATCCACATAAAGCCAAGAATTTTTCTTTTTTCTCTTATTCTTGTTCTTGTTCTCCTCCTTCCTCCCCCCTCTTTTTTGGCTTCATTAATTTGAAATTAATAAAAAAAATTTTATATTTGTTAGATTAAATAGCTTATGTTAAAATGCCTGAAAGAGGGAGGAATAAATGAATATTTTAATCACGGGCCCGGCTGGGTCGGGCATCCAGACAATTGAAAATCTTCTCTGCGCCATCTTTAAGGAGGAATATTATGTTTTCTCCACCAAAGAGTACATGAGTCGAATCAGGGGCGGAGCCAATACGACGACCATCAGAGTTGAGGCAAAAAGAGTCAATGCCTTTTCTTCCCGGATTGATCTTCTCCTTTCCCTTGATCGCCGCGGTCTTAACAGACTGCGGGAGAGAATCAATGAAAAAACCTTAATTTTTGGCGATGTTGAGACCGAAAGTCAAAGCACCTTCAGCATCAACTTTGATCAAATTGCCTCCGAAATTGGCCATAAGGTTTTTGCCAACAGCGTGGCTACGGGATTCATCCTTGGTTTCCTGGGCAGGGAAAAAGAAAAGGCCGAGGAGATTACTGGAGCATTCTTCAAGGATAAAGGTGACGAAGCCGTCAGAAAAAACCGGGAAGCTTTCTCTCGTGGTTATGCTCTCGGGAAGGAAATGGCCGAAAAAATTGATTTCCAATTGGAAATGGAACCAAATGAAAAAATAAGAAATGAACTTTTTCTTAACGGAGCTCAGGCCATTGGCCTGGGAGCTCTTTTGGGCGGCTGCAACTTTGTTTCTTCCTATCCCATGACTCCTTCCACGCCGGTTTTTACTTTTTTAGCCGAAAAGGGACCGAAGTTTAACCTGATTGTGGAGCAGGCTGAGGATGAAATTGCGGCCATCAATATGGTTCTTGGTTCCTGGTATGCAGGCGGCCGGGGACTGGTAACCACATCAGGTGGCGGGTTTGCCCTCATGGTGGAAGCTCTGAGTCTGGCCGGCATGATTGAAAGCCCCTTGGTCATTCATCTCGGACAGAGGCCGGGGCCGGCCACAGGACTTCCCACCAGAACCGAACAGGCTGACCTTCTCTTTTCCCTCTTTGCCGGCCACGGTGAATTTCCCCGCCTCATTTTTGCTCCCGGTGATCTTCAGGAGGGAATTCGGCTGACCTTTGAGGCCTTCAATCTGGCTGATAAATATCAGATGCCGGTTATCATTTTAACTGACCAGTATTTTATTGACACCTATTATCATCTTGAGCCGCCCGAAATAGAAAAATTTAAGCCAGAGTATTACTTTGAAGAGAATGCTCCGCCTGACTATAAACGCTATCAGTTAACACCTGATGGGCTGACGCCGCGAGCCGTGCCAGGAGGGGATGGATTTGTCTGTGTGGACAGCGATGAACACGATGAAGAGGGGCATATCACCGAGGATAGACTGATGAGAAAATTGATGGTGGAGAAAAGAAATAAAAAATTAGAAAAATTCAAAACAAATGACATGATCAGACCATCCTTTTTTGGCCCTGAATCCTATGAAATTCTTTTAATCTCCTGGGGTTCGACCAAAAATATGGTTCTGGAGGCACTCGACAGAGTTCAGGATAAAAGGATAGCCTATTTGCATCTGCCTTTGGTTTATCCATTACCTGAGACCTTAGGGGAATATCTCGATAAAGCCAGAAAAACAATCATCATTGAAAATAACTACACGGCACAGCTGGCCCGATTGATCAGGATGGAAATGGGATTCGAAATAAAAGAAAAAATCTTGAAATACGATGGGCATCCTTTTTCTGTCGAGGCGATCGAACAGGAACTGAGGTTAAGAATTTAAATTAAGGAGAATTAAAAATGGGCAAAGATAAAAATGTCGCCTGGTGTCCGGGCTGTGGCAATTACAGCATTCTTCCGGCCATCGATAAAGCCATTGACGAGCTTGGCCTGGACCGGAGAAAAACGGTTATGGTTTCAGGTATAGGCCAGGCAGCCAAACTTCCCCATTATACTGAAATCAATTATTTTAATGGCCTGCACGGCCGGAGCATTCCCGTGGCCACAGGAATTAAAGCCACCAATCCAGAACTTGTGGTCATTGTCGTGAGCGGTGATGGCTGCCTTTACGGGGAAGGCGGGAACCACCTCCTCCATGGGATAAGAAGAAATCCTGATATCACTGTTATTGTTCATAATAACATGGTCTATGGTCTGACCAAAGGGCAGGCTTCCCCCACCAGTCAACCCGGCTTTAAAACACCGATTCAGGTCTGCGGCGTTTTTGAGGAGCCCTTCAATGCAATTTCTGTCGCCATTGCCTTAAAGGCACCTTTTGTCGCCCGGGCTTTTTCCGGCGATATAGAAAGAACTAAGGAAATAATAAAGGAAGCTATCCTGACCCGGGGATTTTCTCTCGTGGAAATTCTCCAGCCCTGTGTCTCTTTTAATAAAGTGAATACTTTTGCCTGGTTTAAGGAAAGAATCTATTATCTCGACGAAAAGCACAGTCCTGAGGACATCCGGAAGGCCTTTGAAATTTCTCTGGAAAAGGAAAGATTTGCTCTTGGCATTATTTACAGGAACAAGGAAAGAATAACCTTTGAGGAAAATCTTTCCCTTTGTGGCCTGAATTATCCCATAATCAAGAGAACCATTTTGCCGGAAAAGATAGCCGACTGGCTGAATTGAAAAATCCTAAGTTCACCTTAATTTTTCTAGGCTATTTGTGCTCTTTTTGGCCTTTCTTGATACTGAGAAAAAATTCAATCTATTTCTGAGGCTACATGCTAAAATTATCGCCAGGAACGAAACTTCCCTTGCCCAGCTTTAAGACCATTATTTTCAAGCTGAGGGTGATGGGCTAAAAGAAATAATTAATTAAAGGCTTTTCTTCGCTTTTTCAGGAGAAATTTGATGATTCAGGCTGATGTGAAGTTATTAATCATTTAAACATTTTCCATGACATGAAGGGGACGCTCAAACTGCCAGTCGCCGCGGGTAAAATCAGGAAAATCAACGGGTTTGCTTTTACTGGCGACTGACTTTTCACTGAGAGGAGTGACCACACTCCAGGTAACGGCATCATAAACATCCATATCCAGAGGCCGGCCCTCCCGCAGGGCCTGAATCAGGCGATAATCCTCAATAAAATCCATGCCGCCATGGCCCGCACCACGCGACCTTTCCTCCAGCTGCTGCCAGATGGGATGGTCATATTCTTGGTATTTGTCAAGTTCTTCCCAGCGATGGGAGGGACTTCGCCCCTCAATATAGACCCGCTCCGGCCAGCGCTCAAAAATACCCTTAGTTCCCTGAACACGGTGGATGCGGCTGTAAGGCCGGGGCGAGGAAGTATCATGAATGAGAGTTATGACCTTGCCTTTGGCTGTATAGATAAGAGAAACATTGATATCGCCAAGGGCGTAGCGGCGTCGGGCCTCAGGGCTCTGGGGGCCAAATTTTTCAGCCGCATAGAGATTAAGGCCCATGGATTTAGAGCTCATGGAAACAAGATAGAGGAAGCGGTCGCCTCGATTGATATCCAGGCACTGGCTGACCGGGCCAAGGCCATGGGTGGGGTAAAGGTTGCCATTGCGGCGGGCATGGTGGTCAGTTCGCCAGAGGGCTTCTCCCTCGCCGCTAAAAAGAACATCGCGCAGGTCATGAAGATAACCGGCTTCAGCATAGAAAATTTCGCCCAGAAGACCCTTTTTCACCATATTCAGACACATCATCTCCGGCCGGTCATAGCAGCAATTTTCCATCATGATGCAATGGCGCCTGTATTTTTCCGCTGTTTCCACAAGCTCCCAGCAATCGTCAAGGGTATAGGCAGCTGGAACTTCGGTGGCCGCATGCTTGCCTGCCTTCATGGCGGCCACACAGACTGGAACATGCCATTCCCAGGGGGTGGCCGTAAAAACCAGGTCCACATCCGGTTGCTCACAGAGCCTCAGAAAATCATAGGGTCCTTTAAAATAACCTTTGGGCCGGGGAAAGCCAGCTTCTTCTACCCATTTCTGGATGCGAGCCACCTTCTCTTCCACAATATCGCAGACGGCTGTAATCACGGCCCCTTCTATTCGCAGGAAATTGCGGGCATGGGCTGAGCCCATACCGCCAACACCAACCAGGCCAATTCTAACCGGGTCAATGGGTGGAACGCGAAATTCCATCAGAGGAGCCTTACGGCCGGGCAAAGAAGATGGAGTGGAACTATCACCCGTCATCTCTCGCTTTTCTTCCCGGAAATCTGACCCTTTTTCAGGAAATAGAGGCTGATTCTTTTCTTTGCGCGCCAAAAGCGGGCTTAAACTGGCAGCCAGGCCAGCCCGAAGAAAATCCCTTCTTGTCCATGGGCTCTGTTTTTCCTTCATGGCCATTTCCTTCAAAAAATCTTTGCCTGCTAAACTTGTTAACATAAAATAGATGTAGAAGCAAATTGAACCGGCCTCTTCGATAAAAAATGGGGTCATTTATTAATCTTTAGCTTTTTATTTCGAACACATGGGGCTGATAAATTAGCTTAAGGGAAAAAATTAGCCAGACCTTTAATGAGTTTTAAAATTGAAGAATGATTTATCCTTTCGGGGTTCAGACAAAGGGTAGCTGGCGACATCTTCATCAGCGCCTTCCAGGGATTCAAACCACAAAAAAATTAAAATAAAGATTTATCCCGGCCTTTTGCTCTGAGAAAAAAGTTCCTTCAGGCTCAGAAGGACCGAAATTCAGGATAAAAAAGAAGCAGCAGCAACTTACTCTTTAAGGATGAAGCAAAAAGCTGGGGCTACTTTTATAATTTTGAGGCATATCCAAGAATTCAATGAATTTATCCGGCAAGGGCGCTAAAATATCTTAAGATATTCAGGGCCATGGAAAAAGTCCGAAAAGAAGAGGAAAAAATTCATAAAGAACAAAAAGCCCAGAATAAGACAATCAGGCCCAAGAAGAAACCACGGCGGCTCTCGCGGTGGGTGGCTCCTTTCTCGCTTGTATTTCTCATTTTTTGTCTGGTCCTTTTCTTAATCCTCCTTCTGGTTATCCCCAGCCAGCGCTTTTCTTCCTGGCTTCTGGCCAGGGTGAATCAAAGGCTTGAACAAAGTTATTTCCTCAAAATCGAGGCGGAGCGCCTGAAATTGAATCCCTGGCAGGCAAGCCTCGAGGCCACTCGACTTAAGGTCTGGTTCCGGCGAGCTCAAAATTATCCATTCTCGGAGAAATCTCCTGAAGAACTTTCCCCTGAGGTATCATTGAGCCCTCTCTTTGAGGTAGAAAAAATGGCCATTAACCTGGCCATAATGCCTCTTTTCAGGCGTCAGCTTCATTTTCAGGCAATTTATTTTGATTCACCGCGGTTTAATCTGATTTCTCCTGGCATCTGGAAGCTTCCGGCCCGAGCCTCGCCGCCCGGCGATAAAATAAAGAAAGAGAGAAAGAAGGAAGGGTCATGGCAATTTCGAGTTGACCGCTTCCAGCTTGAAAAGGGCGCGCTCGATCTGTCACTCGATCAAAAAATCAAGAATCTTACTCTTGAGGAAATCCAGGGGGAAATAAAATCAGGCGAAAAAGCTGCGAAATATTATGGTCGGATCTCCCTGGGAAAAGGAAAAGCTTTTCTTTTCCGTCAACCGGAAATTTCGCTTGCCCCATCAAGTTTTGACTTTGAGCTCAGCGAAAGCGAAGTTTTAATCAATAGCTTTATCTTTCAGGCCGATGGCCTTATTCTCAGCGGTGATGGTCAGATTAATTTTAAACCCCAGCCTTTTCTTCGTCGGGCCAGGGTCACGGGAAAAATCAATCTTGAAGAAATTCCCTGGCGTGAAAGCCTGAAGACCGGCTGGCCAAAGGCTGGGACATCCTTTATTTCAGGCTCCTTTCCCTCAGGAAAAATTAATTTTTCTCTGGAAGCTGCGGGAGAGGAAAACATCCTTAAGGGTGAGGCGAAGATCGAAGGGAAGGGACTCTCTTTCTACTTTCCTTTAGCGCCCCTTCAGGGTTCCTTGAATTTTAAATTGCCCCTCATAAGAGGCCGGCCTGAAGTGAGTAACTTTATGGCCGATTTTTATTTAAGCCTAAAGGAAACCGGCCAGATCCAGCGAGAACTTCCCTCAAGGGCTTCGTTTTTTAATTTTTTTGAAGGGAAGGCAATAACCTATTCAGCTCAAAAATATTCATCTCCAAAATCCTTCTCTCGGGAATCAGGTCAAAGCGAAGGAGGGAAAGACGGAACTGAAGTGCTCAGGAGCGCACCTGTTTTGAGTGGCGAGCTCAAAGGTAAGATTAAAGGAAAAGAAATTGAGCTTAATCGCCTGAGTCTTGACCTGGCCGGCCTCAATTTTTCTTCCTCCGGAAAACTGGAGGCGTCGAAAAAATTCCAGGCTGAATTTGAGCTCAGAGCAGGCGACCTTGCCAGGACTTTCACTCAATTAAAAGCATATCTTAAGCCGTATTTCCTTAAGGATTCAGGCCAGAATCAATTTTTGAAAGAAATAATGGCTGAAGAAAAGGAGGATTTAATTTCCGGGAAACTTGCCCTGAAGGGCACTCTTGGCGGCCTCTGGCCCGAAATTGGTGGTCGGATTCATCTTGAGCTCCGGGAATTTCAGGGTCCGTTCTGGCCAGCTGCCCAACTTGAAGCTGAGGCCGAGTTAAAGGAAAGAAGGATTAATCTTTCGCGCTTAGAACTTTTTCTGCCGGCTACAGAATTTTCGGCTTCAGGCTTTATGCCCTGGCCCCTGCGCCGTGATGACGGGGGAGAGAGGGAAAAACTTGATTTTCTTTTCAGGCTGAAAATAGATGACCTGGGAAAGCTGGCTCAGACAGAAAAGCTGGCTAATTTTGTTCAGAAGAAATTTATTCAGAAGAAAGATGGTGGGCCTGTCTTCCTCGGAGGCTCCCTTTTCCTTGAAGCCAGCCTTAAGGGTAATCTGAAAGGGCCTCTTTTATCCTTTAAGATCCAGGGAAAGGATTTGGCTTCAGAGATAGAAAATCTGGCTTTTTTCGAAGCTGAAGGGAAATTAAGTCAGTCTCTTTTGACGAGCCAGTATCAATTGAAAAAGACATCCCCATCCCTGCCTGTTACCGGAAAATTAACTCTGGACCTGAAGGAAAAATTGCTTGAAGCTACCTTAACCGCCCGGAGCCAGAATCTGGCCGATTTTTCCTGGCTTCAATCACGCTTTCCGCTACAAGGCCAGGCCGACTTTCAGCTTGAAATCAGGGGAAAGAAGGCTAATTATGAGTATTTCTATAAATTCGATGGAAATAATATAGAATCGCCTTATTTTTCGATTCCGGGCCTGACTGTTTCCGGCAGGGGCCTTTTGAGGGCCGAAAAACTCGAAGAAGCTTCCCTGAGGGTTAATTTCGATCCTCCTTCTTTCAGTCTTTATTCATTTCCCCTGCAGGCCACAGGACCTTTTGAATTTAGCCTTCGCTCTGGTTTTCTTTCCATTTCAGGATTTAGCCTGAAGGGCGAAAATTTTAATTTTCAGGTTGAAGGGACCCTGGGCCTGGAAAAGATGGCCGGGGAGCTAAATCTTGAGGCCAAACTCCCCCTGAAGCTAATTGCTGATTTTCTTGAACCAGCAGAAAGAGAATCCCTGGCCGCTCAGGGGGAGCTTGTAATTAAGGGCAAAATCGGCGGCTCTTTCAGGCAGCTGCAGCCGGATATTACGTTTTCCATGAGTGACGGTTTGTTTGCTTCACCTTTTATGAGGTTTCCCGCTGAGAAGATTAATCTTTTAGCCAGGTTGCGGCCGAACGTTTTTGAACTGGAAAAACTTAGCTTCCAGCTTGGCCCGTCAAGAGTCTCGGCTCAGGCCAGGTTGCCTGTGGAAATTTCTTTAAATGAAACCAAGAGAAATGAGACAGAACGAACAGGAATTGATGGACCAAATGAATTAAATTCTGGAAAAGAAAAAAAGTTTATAGGGAAAGAAAATAGCGATAAAAATAACTCTAAAGAAAACGAATATAAAGAAAACGAAATAGGCCAGCTCTTAGTAAAAAAGCAATGGATAAAGGCGAATGAAGAAGGAAGAAAGATTGAAGAAGAAAATAAAAAGATGGAGGAAGGAGGCGAAGCAGGAACGAAGGGAAAAGAAAAGGAAAAATATAAAAACATAAAAGCGAATGAAGAGGAAAGAGGAAAAGAAAAGGTAAGAGGGAAGGAAGTAGAAATGGAAAAGGCGAAAGAAAGAGGCAGGGTGGAAGCAGGAGAGAAAGAGCAAAGGGAAAGGAAGGAAAATCAACAGGAAGAGAGGCAGAAGGATAAGGATAGGGAGAAAGAAAAAGAAAATGGGAATGAAAACGAAAAAGATAAGGATAAAGGGAAAAGAAATGAAGAAGCGGAAGGGGAGAGGGGGGAGTTCAGCCTGAGCTTTTCTCCAATAAATCCCCTGGATTTTCTCGGCCCTTTTGTTACCCGATTGCCGGCTGAAATCAGAGAAAAGATTGAAAGCAAGGAAATTTCAGCTGAAATTGGTGGTGAGATTAAACTGAGCCTGGCGCCACTAAGAATTCCTCTACCTGGCCCACCTCAGAGCCTGAATCCCGGCCAGGGTCAAATTTTCTGGCCCGATAAAGTTCAGGGATTATCCCCTGACAAAGCGACCGCCAGTCAGAAAGCAAATCTTAATGGTAATAACAAGGCGAATTTTAATAATAATGTGGCTGATTCAGTCTCGATTTTACCCCGGAATTTAAGTCAGGGGGGCGATGAATCTAATAAGCGTTATCTGAAAGTTAATAATGGCAATTCTGGGGAAGCTGTATTTAAAAATCCGGGGAAAATTATATTTAAAAAAGATTGGAGGGCAAAGAATCAGGGGCAAATTCAAAACAGTTTCAACCTGAATCCTCCGGGTGTGGAATTTTCAGGTCAGGAGGAGGACAGGTTCTCTGCTTTTAAAAAGGAGTGGCTGGCCAGCCTGAAAGGCGAGGGAAGCCTCAATCCAGTGAAGATTAACCTGGGAGAAATTTCCCTGAGCAACGAAAAGCCCATCATTTTTCGCTTTGAACCCGACCTTCTAACTCTGGAAGAAGCGACATTAAAAGGCGAATCCTTCCAGATTATTTTTGGCGGCGAGATAAAAAATCCTTTATCTTTAAAATCTGAAATTAAGGCTGAAGGAGGGAAAGGGTTTGAAAATTGGGCTGAAGATCAATGGGGAATTGTTAATCAGAAGGAATTTGAAGCTGAAAGCTCCATCCGGTTTGAAAAGAAAATCAGGGCTAAAAGGGAGATTGATTCAGGAAGGGAAGCTGAGGCCCGAAGGGAAATCCTGGCTGGAGGTTCTGCCGTTGAAAGCAGGACTGAAGCTATAAACAGGACTGACGATAGAGGTTGGACTAAGGCGCGAGGTCGGACTGATGCTGAAAGCGGGACTGAAGATGAAAGGAGGAAGGAGGCTGAAAAGAGAATTGACGTCCTAAATATAATTGACGCCTTAAGAGGAAGGGCGGATCAAAGCGCCCCGGATGGCGTAAAAGAAACCTTGAACCAGCATTCTGACCTGAACCAGAATTCTTTCCTGAAACAGAAAACTGGCCTAAACCGGGGCTCTCAGGAGGTAAGTAAGGCATCTCAGGTCAATTTTTATGTTCAGGCTGCAGGCAGTCTGGAGCCGCTTTCAGATTGGCTCGAAGGAATTGACCTCAGAGGGAAAGTTGCCCTGAATTTCCATTTTTCTGGTTCTCCTTCATCCCTTAAGCCCCATGGTTCAATTGAACTCAGAGAAATTTCGCTGGAGCTTCTTGACTGGCCTTTGCGCCTGAGTAATTCCACCGGCTATTTCTTTTTTGATGGCCGTCGTCTCGAGATTCGCTCCTTGCGGGGCCTGGTGAATGGTACGCCCTGGGAGATTGCCGGTTTCTTCGGGCTGGATGAGCGGGGCCAGATTGATTCCGGTTTCCTTCAGCTTGAGGCCCGGGAAATTCCCCTGGAGATGGAGGGTCTTGGAGGAAGCCTGGTCAGCCTTGGCCTGAGGCTTGAACCGAGAAAACCAGGCTGGCTTCTCCATGGCGATGTCAGGCTCAAAAAAACATCTATTACAGCGGAGATTGGCCAGATTTCCCGGTTCTCCCGGAGGCGGACGATGCTACCGGCTCGGGCAGGACGGAGGCCTCTGCCATCCGGCCTTGAGAACTTAGCGCTTCAGGTTGGCCTTAATCTGGAGGAACCGGTAGTTATCAGCAATTCCTTTCTCCAGGCAAGTTTGGCTGGGGCTCTGACCCTCACTGGAAATTTAAGTCAGCCAGTCCTTCTGGGCCGGCTCATTAACTCAGGTCCGGGCGAATTTATCTGGGCTGAAAGGCGCTATCGCCTGGAGAAGATGGAGGTTGATTTTCCTGGCCTTTACCCGCTCGAGCCTCGCCTGGAAATTGTGGCCCGGACAGAGCTTGTCCATCGCTATGATGAACTTTCAGTTCGCCTCAGCCTGAGCGGGCCTGTCTCTGAACTTCGTTTCAGCCTTCAATCCACCCCGCCTCGCTCCCAGGAAGAGCTGGCCTTTCTTCTCTTAACTGGTAAGAGCCTCGAGGAAATAAGAACGCAGGGAATCGGAGCTTTACGGGAACAGCTTCTTCTGGCTCTGATGACACCCACAGCCTCACGCCTTGGCGGTGCGATGAGGCGGCTTTTCGGCGTAGAGGAGGCCCGGATTGAACCCCTGGGAATTGCCGGCGAGACTGACCCTGGAGCCAGATTGACTCTGGTCAAGGAGGTTACGCCAGCCGCAAGAATTACAAGCTCCATTGATATAACCAATTCCCAGCGCCAGAGCTGGGTGCTCGATTATCGTCTGACCAGGAGTCTTCTTTTTCAGGGCTTTCGTCTTGATGATGGAAGTTACGGCGCCGGTCTTCGCCATAGCTTTTCTCTAGGTGGGGGGAAAATAGCCGGGATAGTTTCGGGCGAAAGGAAGAAAGAAGAGGCAGAAGAAAAGAGGGTTATCGCCAGTGTCCGAATAGAAGGCAATCCCGTTTTTCCGGAAGCTGAAATCAGAAAAAAAATAAGTCGCCTCCGGCCGGGCAGGCCATTTACCTCCACTTTACTTGATAGAGAAATAAAATCCCTTGAGTCCTTTTACCGGAAAAATAAATACCTTCAGGCCAGAATCGAGCCGCAAATGGAAATTCGAGATAAGCGCAGGGTGGAAATTGTTCTGGCGATTCAGGCCGGTCCAAGAATCGAGCTCAACTTTGAAGGCGCTTCCATTTCTAAGAGCCTTCGCTGGCGGGCGGAAAGGATATGGGCGAGAGAAATAGCTCCGGAAAGGGCAGCGGCAAGAGTAGCCAGGCTGATTGAAAATTATCTGAAGGGAAGAGGATATTTTCGGGCTGAAGTGACTTACGACTTAATTGAATCAGGGCTTAAAGGGACAGCCTTTCATGAAATGAATAAGGTCGGGCGAGGCTCTGGAGAAAATGGGGGGAAGAGAAGCTCCGCCGAAACAAAGGATGTTTTCGCAAGCGAAATTAAGCCTTTGGAAGCTGGAATATACTCGTGGCAAAAAGCAAAAACAGAGTTAGGGATAAGGCATGAGATAGAGTCCGGGGAAAAAGCTGGAATAAGTCCTGGGGACAACGGAGAAACAGAATCCGGACAAAATTCCGGACAAAATTCAGAAATTGACTCTAGGAAAAAAGCTCCAATGCCTTCTGGGGATAAATCATTAATTAAAAATAAAGAAGGTGCAAAAGTAAAATCAAGTAAGAAATCGCCAATAGAGTCCGTGGAAAATACAGGAATCGAAGCCGGTGAAAAGACAGAAATAAAGTTTGAGGAAAGAGTTGGACCAAGCTTTGGGGAGAAATCAGAAAGGCAATCATGGAAGAAGCCTGAAATAGATTCCGGGGAAAGAGCTGGAGTTGAATCTGCGGTGAATAAAAAAGAAGAATGGAATGAGAGAATGAAAGAGGAAATGAATGAGAAATGTAATGATAAAAATAACCTGGAAGTGAAGGAAGAAGTTACAGGGGGGAAAATAGACGATGAATTCAATAAAAAGATAAATGAAAAAACAAAGGAGAAAATAAAAAATAATAATGAAAAGACAAATAAGGTGAATGAGATAATGGTTAATTTCAAAATAAGGCCAGGCGAGCTTTACCGGGTTGAAAAAATCGAGATAGAGGGGGTAGGGGAGGTAAGGAAACAGGAGCTTCTGCGAGCGATTAAGGGCTGGCGCACCGATGAGGCGAAGGGCCCGGTTCTTTTTGTGGTTGAACCCAGGGCCGTTCTTGAAGCCATCAGAAGATTCTATGAGGAAAGGGGCTATCTTGAGGCCAGGGCCTCAGCTGAAATCAGAGAGGATGAAAAGAAAAAAGAGCTCTATGTATATTTAAAGGTTGATGAAGGGCGCTTAAGCCGGGTGGCTGAAATTAAAATGGAAGGGTCCCGGGCCATCGCTCCTTCTCTCCTGGAATCGGTCATTGGCTCTCGAACCGGCAGGCCCTTTAATCCCGATCAGGTCTCAGCTGATCGCCAGAATCTTCTGGCTTTTTACCGGGCCAGGGGATTTCGCGAGGCGACGGTTTCAGCCAGAGTAGAAATGATTGAGGGCGGGCCTGATGTCCGGCTTATTTTTCAAATTGAGGAAGGATGCCTTCATGAGGTTAGCTCGGTTGAATTCAGGGGAATGGAAGAAAGCCGGAAACAGAAACTGGCCGAAATTTTTGGACTGAAGAGGGGCGAAGCTTTAACCCTGGAAAAAATTTCTCAGGGACAGAAAGCCCTTTATGACACCGGCGATTTCAGCCTGGTGCAGGTTATGACCGAGCCTGAGGCCGGTGAGCCCGGGAAACAGAGAGTGCGCGTTGAGGTGCGACCTGAGCCGGCCCTTAATGTTCGCTCTGGTCTACGTTATAACTCTGAGAATAAGACCGAGGTTGTAGCCGGCCTTGACTTTCGTCATTTCCTGGGAGTCGGCCGCCACGGCCTGATTAATTATTTGCAGAACGAGAGAGAGCGGGACTTTCGCTTCTCCTTTCATGACCGCAGTTTCCTGGGCCTGAAGGTGGAATCCCTCCTTTCTTTTTATCTCACCCGGAGGAAAGAAGCTTCCTTTACGACGGATGAGGCTGGGGCAAGCTGGCGTCATCAATTGACCCTTCCGGGGAGAGTTGTTCTTTCCACGGTGCTGCGGCGAAGCCGCATCCATACCTATGAAGTCGAGCCTTCCGGGCCATTCCCCTTTGATATTTCCCTGAATCTGACTGAGTTGTCACTTCAGGCCGTGCGCGATACCCGTGATGATCCCCTCGATGCCCGGAGAGGTAGCTTCTTTTCCTCGAGCCTGACCTATTCGCCTGAGGCTCTGAAATCCGAGCTGACTTACCTGAGCTGGTTTGGCCAGGCCAGCTTTTATCAACCTGTGGGAGAGAGAGTCGTTCTGGCTTCGAACTTCAGGTTGGGTCTGGCTACGGCCTTTGACCAGGTTATGGTTCCGGCGCGGCGCTTTTATGCTGGCGGGAGCTATTCGCTGCGGGGTTTTAGACAGGATAGGGTCGGCCCCTATGACCCTTATCTTGAGCGACCTGAAGGCGGGGAATCAGTTTTTATTTTTAATCAGGAACTCAGATATCGTCTTTTTCCTGGTCTGGATGGCGTTCTTTTTTATGATGCGGGCAATGTCTTTCCTGAAGTGAAGGATGTGAATTGGGCGCAGCTGCGGCACAGCCTGGGTTTAGGCCTCAGGTTGCGCTCGCCGGTGGGGCTGCTTCGGTTTGACCTGGGCTTTAATCTTAAACCCAGGCCGGGCGAACCCAGGCAGGTTTTCTTCTTCAGCCTCGGCCAAATCTTCTAAATGGGGACACAAACATTTTTCTATTTAAGAGGCATTACAAGCATTTTTTTAAGGGTGACATAATTATATCCTATGTAAGAAAAAGCATCAATAAATGCGGGCTACCAACAGGATTCAGAGATTTCTTAATGATGACATGCAAGGATTTTTAAATTATGATATGAAAATTTTTTAATCAGACAAAATTTTCCCGGCAATCGAGACTATAAGAAAGGCACTAAAATCAAAGCCAAAGCCCGTTTTAATAGCCAAGAAAATTTGAACATCCTTTAATCAACATCCTTCAATATTTGATCAATTTTTAAAAAATGCCAAGAAATTATTCCGGGAATAAAATTCCTGTGAACATTGAAGAAGATTTAGCCTACTCGAGAGGCGCTCCCAGGAAAATTTATAAATAAAGAATCAGGATAAATTAAGTCTCATGTTTGTATCGGATTCTTTAAAATATGATGACGGAAATAATTGGTGAAAAATTAGCAGAAGAGATTAAAAAAATGTTTGTGTCCCCATTTTTATCATGACAGGACGCTAAAATATCTTTAAAATATTCATGGCTATGAAAAAGGTTAAAAAAGCTCTAGAAAATGTTTGTGTCACGATTTTTGTGGTTTTGGTGGGGGGTATCCTTTTACGGACCATTCTTCTCGGTAATACTTTCCAGTCAGCTGACAACGCTGCATTAGCTGACCGCATCCTTCATCATCGAGGCTATGCTTGGATGGTCAGAGAATATTATGGTTTTTTAATCAATTTTATCGTTAAAATTTTTGCCGCCACTCTTTCTGCCCTGGGAATAGGATTGAATGAGTTCTGGTGGAAGCTCCCCATAGCTTTATTCGGAAGCGCCCAGGTCCTTCTCACTTTCTTTTTCCTGCGGCGCTTCTTGAATTCCCTGCGGTTAGCTTTCTGGGGAGCGGCCTTTATCGCCATTCTCCCCATTCATGTCATGCAATCGCGCTATCTCTGGGGATATGAAGTCCTGGGCATTTTTTTCCTAACCATCTTTATCTGGCAATGGCTTGCCTTTCTTGAACAGCCATCAATCTCCGCGGGACGTAAAGCTTCCGTCTCTCTGGCTTTCTATTTAATCAGCCATGGATACATTCTTCCCCTTCTGCCTGTGCTTTTCCTGTCACTTTTTTTCCTCCCTGCCTCCCAGGAAGAAAAGCCCCATCCATTTAAGCGCTTCTGCCTTAATTTAAATTATTTTATTCGCTTTCGGGGCTGGCTTTATCCACTCCTTTTTTCTCCTTTGACTGCTGGCGCTCTGAGGCATTCCCAGCAGAAACCATTCCGCCTCGGATTTTACCCGGAGTATTTTCTTGATTTTATCGCCAGTACCGGGATTTTTCTTTTCATTTTTATTCTTTTCGCCCTCCTTCTTTTTGCCCTCAAAAAATCTTGGCGTCAGTCATATCTGTGGCTTTTCCTCATCCTTTCAGCCAGCTATCTTTTTCCCTTTTTTGTGGTGGCGCCTCCCGGTATTACTGTAGTTCGAGGCTATATGAGTATGGGGCTATACTGGCTTGTTCTTTTTGCCCTGGCTGTTTGGGATGAAATTTTAAATAAGGCGGGAAAATTTTCTCCGGCCAAAAAAGAACCCCTTCTTTCAGGCGACCAGCCGGAAACTTCACTCCAGATTTTCTCGCCAGCAAAATCAAGCAACAGGGTTCCCTCCGGCAATCATGGTTCGATTCCCCTGAATAATTTATCTCCACTTAAGCTGGAGGGCATGAATCTTAAAAATTTCTGGCCGACAGCAGTTTTAACTTTAATTTTTCTGGTCACCGCCTGGGGAACAATCGAAAGCATTTTTTTTGGCGACAGACTTTTTGATCCTTCCCTGATTAAGAAGGGAAGAGGTGATGTTGCTCCTGACCCCGGAACCAAAGCAGCTGGCTACCTTCTGCATAAATATCTACCTCAAGAAAAATATCCAGCAGCTTCCTGGCCGATTCTTGTTCTCCATCGCCAGATTGAGCCGCCCTGTGTGAGCTATTACTGGCGGCGGCAGGCAGTGGCTTTTTATGATTGTAATCTGGAGCAGACATTGGCCGCTTTTGAGAAATATAAAAAAAGAATGGCCTTTGTTGTGGCCGACCCGGAACAGGCAGATACGGTCGCTTCTGACCCGGAATTTAAATTAAAGATAGTTCTTTATGATCGGGGCCAACCATGCCTTTTCCTTTTTAGCCGCAATGAAAAGGTTCTGCCTGAAATTAAAGCTGAGGTAAAAGAGTTTAATCAGGCCTTTGATCGAGAACTGTCTCCCCGCATTTCCTTCAGATAAAGATTAACGACCGCCCGAATTCAGACCTGAGAGGCTTCATCAGCCCGCTAAACCAAATAAAAATTCAGTAAAAAATTTTCATTCTAACCTCGCTGATTTCGGCCCAAAGCTTTTTATCAGCTGTCTAAATTAAGCTTGAATTTTTCTATTCAAGGTTAAGCTAAAAAAATTTTTATTTGAAATAAAGATTTTATAATTTATCAGCGAAGGTAAAAATCAGCCCAGGATAAAATTCTGTCCCCTAATTTTTAATATAAATTCACAAGCTGGCTCGATTAATCCTAATGGCCGCGAGAGATGCCTTCAGAATTTAATTTGATTGACTTTCTCTCCTTAATGATTTAGATAAAAGACATAAAAAATTAGATGAAGGAGGTAAGTTAAATGAGAAAGGGAAAAAGCTCGTTTTTATTAATTCTGCTTCTCCTGGTGACATCGCTCTGGCCTCAATCCAAACCACCAAATCAGATAAGGCTTCAATATTATAATTCGCCTTCGGGAGTTCTGATTCTTCCTGAATGCATCTGGGCTCCGGCGGGAGGTGGTGGCACCTGGATGACCGAGTTGCAAATTGCGGCCATAACTGATGTTTCCGCTATTTATGTCGCCTTTTGTTATGGCGGAGGAAATTATCGTGGTCCCTTTACTTTAGCTTCAAATGTTTCGAGCGGCGAAGTTAAGATTTGGCCGAATATTCTTGAAGCCTTAGATAATATTGACCCCGACAATACCTTCAGTTATTACGGCAGGGTAGGGGCTTTATGGATTGCGACCGAGGATTTGATTCAAGAGAAGATTTTAGCCTTGGGGAAAACAAACAATGGGCCTTACGGGAAAATCGTGCCCGCACTGGCTGATATTGATGCCAATTTTTGCTCCAATGAGCCATTTCGGCCCATGATAATTGGAGGCCTGGTAAATAATAATGCCTACCGGTCATCAGTTGGTGGCTTTAACATGAGTTCCTCGCCCATCGAAATTACTTTTGAACTTTATGACGCTTCAGGGGCAATGATTGGATCTCCCTTTACTGAAACCTTTGCTGCCTTTGATTTTAAGGCCTTTAATCCCTTTAATCGAGCCGGTGTTCCTTACCCAAATAATTCCTATGACGCTGCCTACCTTGTTATTCTGCCTGAATCGGGATTGGGCCGTGTCATGTTTTTTGGCGCCACAGCCAGTAATACGACCAATGACCCAGCAACCATTCTTCCCTTTCAGTTGCGCTAAAAATGGTGACACAAACATTTTTATTGATCAGCTGGATGTAGTTAATTAAATCTATTCTGTTTTTAGAAATTCATAAGACGGGAATTATAAAATCATAGGTCAACTCACCTTAAAAGGGTGGTGGTTTCATCGATTTTTTATCGTGAATCCCGAGCCTCCTTTTCGCCTGAAAGAGCTCTTGCATATGGGGAAAAATATTGTTTTATAAAGCCTTACATTGGTCCCTTTTTAAAGGTTAGTGAAAATAATTTGTCCTCAATTTTTAAAATACATTTATAGCATGCTTAAATTGTTGTATCTTATTGATTTTAAAACAAATGCAACAGATATAAGCCTAATAAATCACCACAATTTTTACGATGGAGCCTTAAAGGTCTTGACTTTGCCTTATATTCAAAATAGAAATAGATTAGAAAGGAGGGAAAATGGTTCAAAAAATCGGGCTAGGTCTCTTTTTTCTGCTTTTAGCGACAATGGCTTTCGCCTATGATAACTCGCCTTCCCAGAACATAATCCTGCCTGAAGTAATCTGGGCGGCCGCTTCTGGCGGCGGCACCTGGACCACTGATATCCAGATTGTTGATCGAACGGGTAGTTCCACAGTATTTGCGATTTTTTATTATGGCGCGAGCGCCAGCTATAGTCGGACTGTTTCTCTCTGGACCGGCGGAGCAAGGAATAGCTGTGCTACTTTCTCCAATATATTAAGTTATATGCAAGGTTTAGATCCGAGTTTCACTTATTACGGCAGGGTGGGAGCTCTCTGGTTAATAACTCAGGATTCATCTCATAAAATCCAGGCGACAGCTATAACTCGAAATGGTAATTATGGAAAAACTTTCCCCGGTCTGGCCTGGGCTGACAGTAACACAGCGAATAAAATGAGAAATATGATGATTTTGGGTTTGAAGAATGAAGGTTATCGTGTCTCTATCGGATGTTTTAATGCCTCGGATGCCACCATGGCTCAGGTGGAATTTGCCCTTTATCGTTATGATGGGACCTGCATCGGGGTTTTTTCGAAAAGCTTTAATCCTGGAGAATTTAAAACCTTTAATCCTTTCAAAGAGCTAGGCATAACTTATTACATTTCCAATTGCTGGTTAGAAATATTTCCGGATGAATCAACCTTATGGGGCGACGGAACAAGAGGCCTGATGGTTTTTGGCTCCCTGGTTAATAATACGACCAACGACACCTTCGCTCTCATTGCGGTGCAAAGAGATTAAGCCAGTTAGACTCAAACTGAATAACAGGCTGAAGGCCAGCTGAATGAGTTTTAATTAAATAGCTCGAAACAAAGTACCCAGGGGAAGATATTTATAGAAAGCGCATTTTTTGGAAATTGAAAAAAAATTGTAAAGGGAAAAACTCAAGAAGCCACCTCATTTCCAGGATTAATCTGAAGGTCAGCTTATAGTTCAGTCAGCTTTTAATTTGAGCCAGAAATAAGTTTTTGTCTCAGAGATGTCTCAGAGATCAGTGCCCGAAAATAAAGACCTGAAATTTCAGAAGTTGTATTCAACGTAGAAATAGAAGCGGGAAAAAGAGAGGTTAACTTTTTGCTCGAGGACATCAATCTGCGGCTTGAGATAATGCCATTTATAACTGATGACAAAGGCCATATTTTCCACGAGGAAAAAAGCCAGATTGGCCCCGCCGCCAAAGGAAAGCGCGGTGAAAGAGGAATTTTTAAAAACTCTGTTTTTTACTTCTAAATCAGACGAACGAAAGGGCGATTTATCTTCAATGGCGAAATCCTCAAGGCCCGGATATTTGCCTGTTGCCAGACCCAGCGCCGGTCCAAGGGAAAGCTGAATCCGCCAGCTTTCAAGCGGGACAAGATAGGCAAAGCCATAAAAAAGAAATGACGAATTATTAAATTCCTCGGAAAAATAATGATGCCTGGTGTGGCCATAATAATAGGGATGGGGCATTGACAGGGTAAAATTCCCTTTCGCTTTGAGGGGAAGAGCATTGAGCCCCAGGCCGGTCTTTAATTTCAATCTGTTTAGGGAAAAGTATTTGCCAACATTTATTTCAAGACCAAGAGGTATGGTCAGGCGAAATTGCTGCTTCATTGAGCCTTCCTCACCATAGGCAGGAAAAGTTATCGCCATTGAGGTTGTGGCCTGATGGAAGACGAAAATGCCGAGATTGAGATTGAAGAAAATAGCCTGGCTTGGGAAGGTAAAGGCATTGCCCCCCCTGGCTTTCTGGCCGGGAGTGCTGGCTTCGTCAGGCAGAAATTTCGCGGCCGAAGTGATTTTTTCGTTTTGTTGATAAGCTGATGCCAGTGAAGGCCGAGGGAAAGCCAGAATAGAGATTAAAAGAAAGAGCAAAGCGATAAGGAGCAAAGCGGCTCTTCCCATTACTCCCCCCATTAACTTTGAAGCCACCTTTTTCATCGTCGCCTCCTTCTTTAATTATTCATTTTTTTAATTCAAATGCAAGTTTTCCCGTTCGAGCCGGTTAATCCGTCAGCGAGTTCAGGGTTTTGCTTTATTTCACCCAGAGCGTTAGAGCGTTTGACCTCACCTTTGGATGACTCTATTTTTGCCATCAAGGCCAAACGGAAATTTAAAAAACCCATAAAGCGCCCTTATGTTCGAAAGCATTATTTTTGTCTGACTCCTATTATTATGTCGTTGAGGGAGGCTTCAGAATTAAACCTTATTCAGGACTCTGTTCAGCAATCTGGTCAATTGGTCTTTGCTGATTGAATCGTGGACTGGACCCGTCCTTAATTAGCTGGCTGATTAGGCTGCTGAATAGGCCGCGGATATAACAATGGAGGCTAAAATTAAAGAGAATGGAGAAGAAGGTATGCTCTTGAGCCCAGAAGCAGATTGCAGCCTGAGTCAAAAAATTCTCAGATAGCTCTCGAAAAAATTTAAAGTCCCAGCAAAACCTGGGAAGGAAAATTTGTCTGTTGCTTTCAATGATTTTTTACTTACAAATTTTTGGTTTAAAAATTTGGTTTAGCAAACAGAAACAGGTGAAAAAAGCGTTGTTTTAATATATAATAATTGCCCTGCGGAAGACAGGCGAAACCGGGGTAAAGATTCGCCCGCGGGCGAAAAATTGGTCGGGATAAAATGATAAGAATGGGGCAAAGGAGGGCTGAAATCTCCAGGGAGGAAAAAGAAATTTTAAAAATGAGGTTCAGGCATGGATATTCTGGCATAATCATTTTTTTAATCACTTCTTTTCTGGTGAATGTGGCTGCAGCCAGAAGCGATGAAGTCAGAAGAGATGGCATCAGAAATCGTGAGGCGAAAACCCAAGGGGTCATAAGTTATGAGGTCAGCAGCCAGGTTGACCCTTTCTATCTTCGCCTCCTCGAGGAGGGGAAATCGCTCTTTGCCCAGAATAAACTGGCCGAGGCGGTAAAAAATCTGGAGATTGCTGCCTTTGGCCTGATTGAAGAGCGAGCTCACCTTCTTGAAGCCTATGTTTATCTGGTCATCAGCAATTATCGCCTGCGCCAGGTGAGCCGGGCCGCTTACTTCATTGCAGAGATCGAGCGCCTCAATTTAAAGCCGGAATTCGATCGGGCGAATCTTTCGGCTGAGTTTTACCGTCAATTTCTGGAGACGGAAAGCATTCTATGGCGCCTGGCTCTGGCAGCTCAGGCCCGGCCTCCGGCTAAAGCCAGAGTGGTCCCTGCTTCTTTGGTGATTCGTCCTCAGGAATCGGGGAAGATGAGTTTGTCTCTGGAGGCGATGAAGAAGGAAGGTCTTCCTGTGGCGCTTTTGAATGACATGCTTCCGCCGCCCCAGCCGACTGCCATTCAGGAGGCGATCAAGCTGGAAGAAGTCGTTAAACATGACCCGGGCAATGGGGCAGCTTCACTTCGTCTGGCCATGGTCTATGAAGAACTCGGCCATTGGTCTAAGGCGCGTAGTGTCCTCAAAAAATATCTGAAAATAAATCCTGATTGTGCGGTGGCCCATTTTGAGCTGGGTCGTGTACTTTTGCAATTACGAAAAGCTAAAGAAGCATTAGAGGAAATCCAATCAGCGGCCTCTGTCCTGGAGGGTGACATAGAATTTCATTACCAGAAAGCGCGGGCTCATGAGCAGCTGCACCAGATAGAGGAAGCCAGGCGCGAGTGGGACCGCCTCTCCCAAAAATGGGGACACAAACATTTTTCGCCCGCATAGAATAGAACCACGCTAGAGAAAAGGGGGCAAATATTTCTGTATGTGTTTGTGTCCCCATTATTTGGGGGGGTGGGGGGCCCATAAATCAGGCAGGCCCTGGTCGTTAATGATGGCTTCAGGCACCACCGTAACCATGGCCTCGGCCTTTTCCCAGCCCACAACCTGGGCAGCTCGCTCAACCCCCCTGCTCAGTCGCGGCACGCGCCACCGCCCATCATGGGCATCAGAGGCAATAATATGAACAAGATCAAGCTTCAGAAACTCCAGCGCCGCCTTCTGAACCGCAGAGCCGAATTCCCCCTCAAGGCTCATGGAAGTTATCTGGACCAGAGCGCCCATGGTCACCAAATCATAGAGCAGGCCGGGCCTTTCCCTGAAAACAAGGCAACGCTCCGGATGACTCAGAATAGGGGTAAACCCACCGAGCATTACCTCAAATAAAAGGTCTTTAAGCCCGGCAACAGGGTATTCGCCTGGAAGCTCGAGGAAAAAATAACTGCCGCCATTCACCCGGAGCGCGCGGCTCGCTTCAAGTAACTGCGCTAAATCGTGGCGCACATAAACTTCCGCCCCACGCACAAAATTCATGGGGCAGGCAAGAGGCTCTTTAACCCAGGCCTCAAACCTGGACTCAAGCAGGGCGAGGTTATCGCTGTGCTTGGTCAGCCTGAAAATATGGGGTGTCAGGCCAATTGTTTTAATGCCATCCTGGAAAGCAATTTCCACCATATGACGGGCCTCAGCCTCGTTACGCGCACCATCGTCCCAGTCCGGAAGAATATGCGTATGAAGGTCAATCATGGTTAAGGTCAATTATGATTAATGATAATCATGATTAATGACAATCATGGTTAACGACAATCATGGTTAATGACAATCATGGTCAGACTCAACCACTGCCCATCAAGCAGTTCCCAATTTGCTCTGAAATTCACTTTCCCGATGATAAAAAACAGATTTCTCGCTGTCAACCTATTAGAATACCCTCTTTAAAAATATGACTCTTCCCGGGCCTTTTTATAAATTTTGGCTATTTTTCGCTTCTCAGGCAGTGCTGAGGTGTCGGAGGAAGAAAAAATGTTTGTGTCCCCATTTTCAGGGGCGGGCTTTACGGATCAGGCTGCGGGGCAAAACCAGCTTGCCCTGATAGTGAACATAATTCAGCAAAATCATAACCCGCTGCTCGCCACTCAAGGTGCGCTGAAAGATGCCTTTAAGACCGCGCCACGGCCCCTTAACCACCTCAATCAAATCGCCTGGTTCAGGCGGACCTAAATCGTCCTCCAGAATGATAAGTCCATCAACCTCTCTGGCCTTTATTTCCTGAATAACAGCAGCCTCAATGGGAATTGGGCCCAGCTCATTTCCCACAACCCGCCTCACGCCCCGCGTAAAGCGAACCAGCCTGTATTGCGAGGGATAATCAAAATGAACAAACTCATAGCAGGGGAAAAGGGAATGAATCCGCCCATCTTCCTCTTTAACCCGGGGACAATAGACCCGCAGCCCCGCCTCACGCAACAGCGTTTCAACAATCGCTTCTTTGAGTGGCTTTGTTTGAAGAACAAACCAATTTTTCATTTTATTTTTTTGTTCAAGCGCTGTTTATCTTCAACCGCCCCGGTCCTTTTTTCCCTTTTACCTTTCCTTCGACAGCAGCGATTTTAAAAAAAATTTTAATTTTTCGCAAGCAAATTTCTTTTGACTCCTGCGCCGGCTTGAGACACAATTAAAGGGTCTTTTTAGGATTGTGATGGAACGGCCAGCCTGGAAGCGGCCTTGTAGTGGCCTTGAAGTGGCGACCGTCTAATTACTGACTTTTAATTACTGACTACTAATTACTGACGGCTAATTACTGGCGATTAATTATAATCAGAGACAAAAAGATGGCAGCAGATGAAAAGAAACGCAAATTGCCCTTCCCCCGATCATGCAATCATCATATATCCTCCTTATTTCGCCCCAGTTTCCCCATAATTCATCCTCCTTATTTCTGCCTTCTTTATCGGGTTAATTTTCAATGAGAGTAGCTTATGTCCTGCCGTCAATACATATACCCTCAGGGTGGCGCTCCTTCTGCTCCGGCCTCATCAATGCACTCAGCCATTATGTTGACCCGATAATTTTCGTTGCCGCCAGCGACATGGAGGTCGCCACATCACTTTTCCCGCATCAACGTGTCTTTTCTCTCCCTTTAACCCAGCGCGCCCTCCTCACCGATCTTCATGCCTGGCCCGCTTTGAGCGCCTTCCTCTTTGAAATAATAAAAAGGCGCTTCAGACGCTGTGGTCAGGGCCATGGTCATGGCCATGGTCAGGGCCATAATCATGGCCGCGACCATGATAATATTTTTGATTATACTTATGGTTATGGGGAAATTGACCTGGTCCATTCCCTCGAAGCTTACCCCACCGGCCTCATTGGATTCCTTCTCGCCCGCGAGCTAAGAAAGCCCCATGTTATTTCGGCCATCGGAACCTATGCTGTTTTATGGGCCAATTACAGGATTCATAAATTCATTTACGGCCAGATTCTGAAAAGAGCCAGGGCCATTTTCCCCATCTCTCAAGGAACAGCCGCCCTGATTAAAAAACATTTCGGCCAGTACCTTCACGGCGTCCCCATTCAGACAATTCTCTGCGGCAATGATTATGTCCGATCCATCAGCCGGGAGGCGGCTCTCAACCGCGAATTTCCTGAAATTCCAACCATTCTTTCCGTTGGCGTCATCATTCCCCGCAAGGGATACCATATCAGCCTGGCCGCTTTCGCTAAAGTTAAAGAGCAATTGCCACAGGCGCGCTACTGGATAGTCGGAAGCATTGATGATGTTAATTATTTTAAGCAGCTCCAGCATTTTATCGCCGCCCATCGCCTTAAAGATGTGGAGTTTCTGGGCGAGGTGTCAGAGGAAAAACTCCGTCAATGTTATGAGCAGGCTTCGCTCTTCCTCCTTACGCCACAACAAATCGGCCTTTATTTCGAAGGCTTTGGTCTGGTTTATCTCGAAGCTGGAGCCTATGGCTTGCCTGTAATTGGCACAAAAACAGGCGGGGTTCCCGATGCAGTTAAGGACGGAGTTACCGGTTTGCTCTTTGAGCCCGGGGATGTGGAGGGCCTTTCCCGCGGCCTCCTTCTTCTCCTTACGAACCGCGACCTGGCCCGGAAACTCGGTCAAGCCAACCGCGATTGGGCCGAAACTTTAACCTGGGAAAGAAGCGCCAGACAATACTATGAGGCCTATTTAGATTTAATTAAAATTTAATTAAGCAAACTTAATTGCTCTGTTGCTCTGATTGCTCCCTTCCGGGCTAATGAGGTGCTTTAAATAAGAGCGTCTTTAAAATTATAGAGGCCCTGTACCCCACATTTTTAAAATATGTTTATGTCCCCAGATTAGGGGGCCTTATGCCCTTCCTTAAAAAAAATGTTTGTGTCCCCAAAAAGGGACTTGACAAAAAGGGGCAAATTTCATAAAAAGATAAAGCTTTTTAGCGTTAGTTACGCCCGGCAAAAGGACTGAGACTGAAAAGAAAAAGGAAAGAAAAGGCGCTTTTTCAGAGTTGGTGCTGACGAGGCAAAAGGGATTAAAGAACCAAATTGAGCTAATGGCGGTAGACTGCACATTTAATTGTCGCTAACTCCAATATTATCAATCATTTACAAATATTTAAAATTTCTTAAATGCCCGAATTTCAGCGACTCAATTTATGAAAGCTCATTTAATTCATTCTTTAATTTATTTTTCTTGCTCCTATAAAGAGCAAATTTAGAGAAAATTTGAGGAGGATCTGGTGGAAGGGAAGGAAAAAATAAAGTCCAGGATGAAAATAAAAAAGAGAAGGATTCATTTTTCTTTTTCTAATTTTCCTCTTTTTTCTTCTTCACCTCGTTCATCTTCATCATCTTTTTGTTCATCATCACCGTCATTATCATCGTCTTTCTCTTTTCTTCGTTGGCCGCTTTCATTTCCCCCCACCAGAAAATTAAAATTTGCCATTACGACAGCCACCACCCAGACTGTCTCCATGCAGGGGAAAAAGGTGAGGTTTGCCCTGACAGCCATCCACACGACGGGAAAAGAAAGCGCCTACGCTGTGTTTTAATCTCTTGAGGATATGCGATCAGAGAAAAATAAAATCAGAGTTGCGGCCAGCAAAAGATAAGAGGAATCAAGAAATTTTCAGCTGAGGGCAGGGATAAGGCAAAAGCCCTGGTTTGAAGAAAGAACGGGGGTTTAATCAAATGACCTTAGAATTTATCCTGAAAATCGGAGGGATGCTCCTCGGGGTTCTGGCGCGGATGCTTCTTCCTTGGCTGCGCAAGCTCATCGCCGGGGAAGCCACCGGGTTCAGCCGTCGCTACCTTTATCAGAGTCTGGCTTCCTTCATTCTTGGCGTAATTATCACCATGCTTATTTTCCCTAAGTTTGAGGCTTCAGCCGGCACCGTCTCGCCCGACCCTTCCTCCTCCCCGGGCTTTGAGGCTTATTTTAAGCTCTTCTGCCTGGCCTTCGGCTTCGGCTTTGGCTGGAACAGCCTGGTGATTGAGGCTGGCCAGTGGCCCGCCTCCCTCCGCCGCCGCAAGATCAGATACGATGCATAGATTGTTTGATCGCAATAACTAATGTCTGCATATTATCACTGCCATTTCTCGCATGAAAAAAAGAAGCACAGACGATAACTTACAATTGATAATTTCCGTATCGAATAGATGTATCTGTTGTTCGCTATTTTACAGTTTATGGTCCAGCAGGAAGACCTGATATGAGTATTTTTAAATTCATAAAATGGATCTTATAAGGAAAAAAGCTTGAAATTTATGGAGACGGCAGCCAAAGCAGGGATTTTACATACATAGATGATATAGCGGAAGGAACGATTTTGGCACTAAAACCAGTAGGTTATGAAATAATAAACCTTGGAAACAATGACCCTCATAAACTTTCTGAGGTTATTGAGTTGATTGAAATGTATACTGGGAAAAGTGCAAAAATAGAAAAAAAGGATTTTCATTTAGCTGATATAAAAGATACTTGGGCTTATATTAGAAAGGCAAAAGATATTTTAGGATGGGAATCACAAATAAAATTTGAAGAAGGTATAAAAAGGACAGTTAACTGGTTCCTGGACAATTGGAACTGGGTGAAAGAAATAGGATATAAATGATAGTTCCTATAGAGAATGTAAAACAAAGAAACGAAGGAAGTACTTAGAGAGCCTGAAATAATTAGATAATCTTATTATATGATCAAAGAGTCGATGAAATATTGTTATAAGAATTAGTAATGCAACAGAAAAAGAGGACAGAAAAGCTAAACATCATAGCACAAAAAGTTTGGGAATTCAGGAAAATCTATGAAAGATGAATTAATAAAAAAGGCAGTCAGCGCAACTAAATCATTGATTATATTTAAAATCGCTGGCGAGATAGTTTCTTTAGGTATTACCATTTTTTTAGTGCGTTATCTCAGTGAGAATTATTATGGCATTTATAACTTGCTATATTCGACAATTGGATTAACGGTCGCCTTTATCTCGCTTGGCTTGAATGACACACTTAACAGATTTATCCCTGAATATTATCAGAAAGGGGAATTCATACTTGCAAATCGGCTTTATAGAACTGCCTCTTTATTGCGGTTTCTCACAAATATTGTCGTAATAATTGTGATTTTCGGATTATGGCATTATGTTGCATCGTTTCTGAAAATAGAACCATATCGGGATTATTTTTTGTTATTCTCTCCTATCATAATTCTTTTCACTCAATGGGGTCTTATCAATATATGTCTTAATAGTTATTTTCTGCAGAAATACACACAGATGTTTTATTTGATTTTTGTGGTTTTAAAAGGAATTGGATATGTAATAGTATTTTTGTTCAAGTTGGATTTAAGGGCGGTCATTTTTGTAGATATTATTGGTTTTATTATCCTTCTTATACTCTTACAATATGTTTATGCACATAAAATACCAACAGCGGGCGGCAGTGATAAATTTTTACCTCAGGAAAAAAGACGACTTTTTCGCTATTCGTTTTATTATAATTTCAATGACTTAGGAGTGCAATTGTTGGATGTCAATATTGACAATTTTATTTTGGTATATTTTTTAAATCCCGTGGTAGTAGGTGCTTATTCTTTTTGTAATAGAATTTCCAAATTAATCGGTAGATTTATTCCTACTAATTATTTAATGGATGTTATAAGGCCAGCTTTTTTTTCTGCATATTCAACAGAAAAAGAAGGAGCTAATAAGTTTTTTCAATTTATGATAAAAATTACCTATATTTTCTATTTGCCTATTTTTGTAATATTTGCAATCTATAATAAAGAAATAATAAATTTAATTACTGGTGGTAAATACATAGAATATGGCGGAGCTCTGGTAATGGTGTTTTTATTTCAGATTTTATCAGCATTTCAACTACCCTTAGGACTTGTGGCTCAACTGAATGAACGTGCCGAAATAATTTTATATAGCCGTATATTTGGAATATACAATTTGATTGCGGATATTATTATGATTAGATGGTGGGGCGTTATGGGTGCGGTTATAGCTACCGGCACCGCAATATTATTCAAAAATATATTTATATGGTGGTTTGTGAGAAAAGATGCATCGTTTAAGGGTATGAGAAAATTTTTTGAAATTTTAATGTCAATAAGCATTTTAATGGCTATAATAATGTTTTCAATCAAGATACTCATAAACATAAGGGGTGCATTACAATTGTTTTATATTGTGCTCCTTATATCTTTTACCTACTTACTTTTTTTTAAATATTTTTTAAATCAAAAAGAGAAAGATGTTATAATTAACTTACTTCCTTCTAAAATAACCTTACAGGTTCAAAAGTTATTTCTTTGAGAATATAAAAAGTATGCAATCGTTATATATCTGCAATCTTTGCAGAAACAGCGAATATCAAATTTATCTAAAGCTAAATGTTTGCCAACAGTTTTCAAATGTTAAATACCAAATAGTAAAATGTACAAAATGTGGATTAAAATCATTATATCCAATTCCTGATAGCGATGAATTGCAAGAGATTTACAAAAATTATTTAATAACAAGTTCAAGGGAGGAGACAGAGGCAAAAAGGATTAACATTTATATGGAAAAGTTATGGTTATTAAAAAAATATTCTAATGGTAATAAGCTTTTAGATATTGGTGCAGGAATAGGTACTTTTGTGTATATTGCTAACAAGCAAGGATTTGATGCAATTGGAGTAGAACAAAGTAAGGAGCTATGTTTAACGGCTCTTAATAAGTATAATATTAAACTAATAAATTCAAAGTTTGAAAATATTGAATTTGAAAAATGTTTATATGATATAGTTAATATGAATCATGTTCTTGAGCATCTTGTTTCTCCATTTGAGGTATTAGTAAAAATTCATAATATTTTAAAACCTAATGGCTTATTGCTTATTGAAGTTCCGAATCAGTTTGATAACATTTTTGTGAACATTAAAAAGAAATTAACTTAAAGTATTATTGAACCTTCAATATCCCTGCATCATTGCTACTTTTTTGAGCCGAGAACAATTAAGAAAATGATAAATAATGCAGGTTTCAAGATTATTGCTGTTCGCCAGTATAGAGGTAAACAAAATTTACTAAAAATTGCTATAAAGAAAACTTTTGAATTATTGGGATTTGGCGTAGGTAATTTTATAGAAGTTCTGGCAAGGAAATGAAGTTATTGTTAGATATTGGATGTGGCAATAATAAATACTATCAACAAGGATACCAAACAATAGGATTAGATTATACATTGAAATCACAAGCTGATATAATCGCTGATTTAAACAAAAATTGTATTTTACCATTCAAAGATAATACATTTGACTTTATTTATATGAGCCATTCATTAGAACATCTAACAAACCCGGTAGATATATTGTCCGAGGTTAACAGAGTAGGAAAAAATGGCATTCCTGTGATTATTAAAGTACCTCATCATTCTAATTTTAGATCTTATGAAATATATCACCGCACATTTTGGAATTATTTTTCTTTCGATGCGCTTTGTGTAGAAAAAGGAAAATCTGGAGAGCATAAAAAAATATTTCAATGTAATTCAAAAAGAATTGTATTACAATTATCAAGAAATAAAAGAAAATTTCTTAGGATATTCGGGTCAATTATAGAAAGGATAATAAATAGGTATCCCCATAAATACGAAAGTTATTTATGGCTTTTTCTTCCAGCCTATGAAATAATTTTCAATCTTAGGGTTGTTAAATTTGATAAATATGATAAAACCCAAAGTTAGTATTATAATCCCTACATATAATAGAGCAAAAACTATAATCAAAGCTATAGATAGCATATTATATCAAACGTATAAAGATTATGAAATAATTATTATAGATGATGGCTCAACCGACAATACAAAAGAAACAATACAGTCTTATTTAGCTATTGCTAATATATATTATTATCGCCAAGAAAATAAAAAAACAGCAGCCGCGAGAAACTTTGGGATAAAAAAATCTAAAGGAGATTATATTGCTTTTTTAGATTCGGATGATTTATGGTTTCCGCGTAAACTTGAAATGCAAGTTAAAATATTAAGCGAAAATCCAGATGTCGGAGCAGTTGGTTCAAATCAGATGTTAATTGATGAAAACGGTAAAGAATTGGGACTAAAATATTCTTATAATAAATTAAAGTCTGGCTTTATTTTTAAGGAATTGCTCCTTAGAAAGTTTTATATAAGTACTCAGACCTTATTAGTGAGAAAGGAGGTTTTTAATGACGTTGGTTTATTTGATGAGAAATTAAAAAACGCATTAGAGGACTGGGAATTAACTTTAAGAATTGCACAGAAGTATAGAATAATAATGATAAAACAACCATTAATTAAAAGAACAGTGCGTCGTAATCCAGAGAGTATTTCATATTTAGAGTTTAGGATAAAAAATCATCAATATATATTAAAAAAATATTTAAATAATTCCCTATTGACTAAATCATTTATCAGATTTGTATGGAGCAAAGCCCTTTATTCTTATGGGTATATATATTTGACTAATGGGATTTATAAAAAAGCATTCAAAAATTTTTTTCGCTCCTTTTTAAAAGGAAACATTATAAGCGTTTTAGGCATGATATGTGCTGTTTTGGGACCCATGGGTAGAAATTTCTTTAAGTGTTTAATAAATTTGAAAGAGAAGGTTAGGAGATGAAAATTTTAATTGTAACAGGCGATCATCCAAAAAATGTTATCGGAGGTTCTGAATACCAATCTTATTTAATTGCCAAAGAATTGCTAAATTATACGAAAGATGTGTTATTTATAGGCATAGATTCTAAATATAATGAAGAAGGGAATATAGATAATCTTAAATTTATATGTTTTAAAAAAAAATCGTTACACAAATACTTCAAATTTTATAATCTTTTAAAATCATACCGGCCTGATATTCTTTATGTAAGAACATTTTATTCCTTTTGGTGGATTAAAATTATTGGGCAGTTATTAAATGTAAAAGTAATTTATGCAATACATAGTGTAACACAGTGTAGGTTTCTAAAATTTAAAATTTTTTTTGAGCTTAAGGGTGTTAGAGAAAAAATCAGATATTTAAGAAAATATTTCCTTCATAACCTTAACATTTTATTTCTATTAAAACACGATTATATTATTTGCCAGACCCAAGAACAAAAAAACTTACTAAAAGAAAAGTTAGACTATAGAAAACAAGTTTCTGTTATTCCGAACGCTCATCCGGTACCTAAATATGAAATTATAAAATGTAATAGGTGTTTAAAAGTTGCTTGGGTTGGAAAGTATTTTAAAAATCCTGATCTTTATATTAAATTGGCTGAAGCTTTTTCCGATTATGACGGTATAAATTTTTTTATGATTGGTGTATTTCCATATAAATATAAAAGATATTATGAATTTATAAATCAAAAATTACATAATTTTGAATTTTTAGGTCAACTTAATATCCACGAGGTAAATAAATTTTTAGAAAATACGCATATATTAATTGACACAAGTGATTATGAAGGTTTTCCAAATACGTTTATACAGTCTTGGCTTAGAAAAGTTGTAGTTATAAGTTTAAAGGTAAATCCAGATAATATATTGACAGAGGAAAAAATAGGACTATGCTCAGGTTCTTTTGAACAAATGGTTAAAGATTTAAAATTTTTATTCGAGAGGAGAGATATTTATAACTTTTATTCACAAAGATGCTATGATTATGCTAAAAAAAATTTTAATATATCAAATATTGGTAAACTTTATCATAATTTATTTAATGAAGCTATTTTAAAACAAAAATGAATAAAATTAAAATTTTAATAAAACATCCAGAAATAAGAGATTATAGAGAGCCGTTTTTTAAGAAGTTACTAGATTATTATGATTTAACCTTCATATTAAATAAGGAACCGAAATTAAATAATATAAGATATGAAATAATAGGAACTTCTTACAAGAGTTTGTGGCTTGATATTCCAAAAGCATTAAAATTTCTTAAAATTATGTGGTTAAACTCCTACGATGTTTTCTTTACATCTACTTCTGCATCTTGAGCTAGTATAGCTGGTTTTATTATAGCAAAAATAAGAAGGAAAAAAATTATAATATGGGAAGAAAAGTGGAGATATGATAATAAAATATTGAAATTTATTACGAGTATAAATTATAAAAATTGTGATGCGATATATTTGAGTGGCACCAAAGCCTTAAAAGAAAATGATATGCTAAAAAGAAAAAATAATGAAAAAATATTTATTCATATTCAATGCAGTTTAGATTTAAGTAAGGTTGGACGTAACTCAATTGCATTTGATTATTTAGAAAGTAAGAAAAAAATATTATATTTCTTGCAAATAACTGAACTAAAGGGCCTTGATATTCTAATAAGGGCATTTAGTAATATTAAAAAGAAAATTCCTAACGTAATTTTATTAATATATGGAGATGGCGAGTTCTTGAAGGAATGCAAGGAGTTAGCATGCTATTTATGTTTAGGGAATGTCTATTGGGGCGGAGAAGTATGTGATTCAAATTTTAAAGCTGCAATATTTAATGAATGCGATATTTTTGTGCTTCCTTCTAAGATCACGAAACAGATAGAAGCGTGGGGATTAGTCGTTAATGAAGCTATGAGTATGGGCAAGCCTATAATAGTTACTAATGCATTAGGATCTTCAGACGATTTAGTGATAAATGATTATAATGGATATATTGTGAATCATTCCTCAGTTAATGAGCTTGAGACTGCTATAATAAAAATATTATCCAATGATGATAAAATAAGAGAAATGGGCAAAAGGAGCCGTCAAATTTTTGGAGAAAAGAACGATTATTTAAATATGGTCAATGCTTTTAGAAAAGCTGTGGATTTCGCGTTATATAGGAATAAAATATAAATACAATATGAGTTTTAGAATTAAAGGAATATTTAAGGAAATTATTAATGCATTATTATACAAGGTAACAGGTAAATACAATTTAAATAGGGTAATGTTATCAATTCCGCATGATGCAATAGTTCTTGATGTAGGCTCTGGTTATAAACCATCAATTAGAGCAGATGTTCTACTTGAAAAATATATATTAGAAACTAAGCATCGGTGCGGGAGAAAGGCTTTTATAGATACTGATAGACCTATGATTCTATCAGATATAAATTATTTGCCATTTTTAGATAATTCATTTGATTATATTATTTGCCGCCATGGAATAGAGCATCTTGAAGATCCAATTAAAGGAGCTAGAGAGTTATATAGAGTAAGCAAAAGAGGTTATATTGAATTTCCAAGCATTTTAAATGAATTAGTTTATGGCGGATACCCCGAACAAAAACAAAAATTCTTTGCGAAAAATATAAATTGCCTATTCCATGGTTATGGTGTAGAAAGACACAAATATTTTATTATCACAGATGGAAATTCATTATTTTTGCATGCTAAAACTTAAGAGAATTTTTTTATATATTTAATGCTTGGTTTTTTTTACAAAAAAGCTATATCTAAACTTAAAAAATTTAAAAAATCTGATTATTTTATCCTGATGAATCAGGGATTCGAGTGGTCAGAAGATAAGCTTCTCCTAGTTAATATCTTAAAAGAGTATGAGAATAAAAATGGGGATAATAATATAGATGTAATCGATTATTATAATCAGCTTGATAGCATTTATTTTTATCGTATGCCAATTCTAAAACGCATAATTAGAAATCTTTTTTATAAATCAAAGAGGAAGATTGATATATTTAAAAGAGTTGCTTGCCCCATATACAAAAAAATCAATTTTTTATAAGAATTATTTATGTTGTGATAAATACGGTAAATATCCAATAATAAATAAAATCCCAATATTAATCAAAGAAGCTTTAAATGCATAAATTAAATGATTAATAAATAAGCATTTTTAAGTATATGACCATCCTTCAAATTATGGGGTGTACATCAGATCAGTATGGTTCAATGGAGCAGTATCTTGTTGCTAAAGCGCAATATTTACATAATCTTTCGCACAAACTTATTGTTGCATATGAAAATATACCAAAGTCTAAAGAATTTATACAAGATTTTAAATATAATGGAGGTGAACTGATATATTTTAAATTTAGAAGTTCTTATAACTTTGAGAATTATTTTTCATTTTATAAGCTTATTAAAAACAAAAAGATAAAAATTTTACATACCTATTTTAGTCCAGCATGTTATTATGCAGCCTTAGTAGGAAGATTTGCTGGTATAAGAAAAATTTATAGAACTGCTGCAAATTTACCCCTATCATTGCATAAATGCAAAGGCTTCGTTGACAGATCATTATATATTTTGTCTCGTAGAATTTTTACCGAGATATTGTTTAATAAAGTATTTTGTAGATCAAAAAGTGTTTATGAGGAATACCGAGCTATGGGGATCCCAGAAAAGCAATTAGAAATTGTTGATGGCGGTGTTAATACTAATATTTATAGAAAAAGATTGGAATTAAGAAACCATTATCGTTCAAAATATGGAATTTTGCCTTCAGAAATAGCGATATGTTCAATAGGCCGTCTTGTGCCAATAAAGCGATTTGATATTTTGATAGAAGCAGTTAATTTGATAAAGAAAAATATAAAATTTTGTATAATCGGTGATGGCCCGCTAAGAGAAGCACTCAGAAACAGAATCTATGAATATGGATTAACGGAAAAAGTCTATCTTTTAGGACATTTTGAGAACATATCTGATATATTGAATATTTTTGATATATTTATATCTTGTTCTAACTCAGAAGGGATGAGTAATGCGATCCTGGAAGCAATGGCAACAGAAATACCAGTCGTATTATCAAATATACCACCACACCGCGAATTTTTTGATGAAGCAAATAAGAGGGGTTTGGTAATAGGGGAACTTTTTGAAAACAACTCGCCTGAAGATTTAGCATCAAAGATTGAGAAATTATTAGATAATCCTCCGAAACTGAAACATTTAGGCTTAAATTGCCGGCATCTGGTTGAACAAAGATATTCTCTGTCAAGGAGAATTGAAAAAGAACTTCATTTATATGGATTGATATAATGTGTGGCATTTTTGGGTATTTGTCCAATAAGAGAGATGACTGTGTAAAAATATTGCCAAATTTAGAGAAAATTAGAAAACTATTAAATCACAGGGGTCCTGATTCATTTGGTATAAAATTTCTTGAAGAAGATAATTTAATATTGGTTCATACAAGATTATCAATAATAGATTTATCTGAAAACGCAAATCAGCCAATGACTAACGAAGATGGAACTATCTGGCTTGTTTTTAATGGTGAATTCTATTCATATAAGGATTATGTTAATATGCTAATACAAAAAGGTCATTATTTTAAATCCAAAAGCGACAGCGAAGTTATAATTCACCTTTATGAAGAATACGGTCCTGATTTTATCAACCACATAAGAGGTATGTTTGCCTTAGGATTGTGGGATAAGAAAAAGTCTGAGCTAATTCTGGCAAGGGATAGGGTTGGTAAAAAACCATTATATTATTCTTATAAAAATGGAATATTTACCTTCGCATCTGAATTGAAGGCATTGGTGAGTTTGCAACATATCTCCAAAACAATATGCCCAGATGCATTAAATTTATATTTTGCATTTGGCTATATCCCGGGTGAATATTCTATTTTTAAAGACATAAAAAAATTAAAGCCTGGTGAGATTTTATATTTTAGACATGGTGAAATTAATATAGAACGGTATTTTAATATTTATCCTAAAATTCAAAACATTTCTTTTGAAGATGCCTCAGAACAATTATATGAATTATTGAAGGAATCAGTTACGCTAAGAATGGTATCCGATGTTCCTGTTGGTGTTTTGCTTTCTGGCGGAATTGATTCGGGCACAATTGCTTGCTTGGCATCAAAAATAAAAAAGACTATAAAAACTTTTTCCATTGGATTTTCAGAAGAAAAATATAATGAATTACCGTATGCACGAACTATTGCAAATTATATAAAATCTGATCATTATGAATATATAGTTAATTTAAAAGACATTAAAGTTATTTCAAAATTAGCGTGGTTTTTTGATGAACCATTTGCCGATTCTTCATCTTTGGCAACCTACTTGGTTTCAAAAATTGCACGAGAGCAAGTAAAAGTAGTATTAAGCGGTGATGGAGGAGATGAACTATTTGGTGGGTATAATTGGTATATATGGGTTTTATCATCAATTTACTGGTCAGATAAATTAAAATTTATAAGGCATATATTAAACAATTTTAGCCATATTTATCCAGTGAATTTTAAAGGTAAAAAGTTTTTAGAAACACTTAACAAAAATCCAGCGACTATATATATTAATAGAGTCTCAATTTTTGATGAAGATTCAAGAAAGGAATTATTAATAAATATCTTAAGCGATATAAAAGAATTCAACCAACCCGAAACGCTTGTTTTTGAATATTTTGAAAATATAGAAAGTTTATTGATGGGTATGAGGTATTTTGATTTTAAATTTTATTTGCCAGAGGATATACTAACAAAAGTGGATAGAAGTAGTATGGCGGTTTCATTAGAAGTTAGAGCTCCTCTTTTAGATCACAAAATATGTGAATTTGCTTTTAGCCTACCAGAGGATTATATAATAAAAAGGGGGATAAAGAAATATATATTTAAGAAAGCAGCAAAAAAAATTCTGCCACCAACCTTTGAATATGAGCGCAAACATGGTTTTAATATTCCAGTTGATGAATGGTTTCATGATGAGCTTGGCGCATTCTTAAGAGAAGAATTGCAAAATATAAAAGCTGCCAAAATAATAAATACAAATTATGTTCTAAAGTTATTGAATGAACATATTAAAGGTTACCAAAAAAATGGTAATAAACTATGGTCTTTGCTTATGTTTTTAATGTGGATTAAAAATTATTTATGAAAATACTATGGATTATCGAGAAATACTTTGATATTGCTCTAGATAAGAGCGCACGAATAGGAATGTTACATTCCCTTACAAAAAAACAGCACAATGTAATTATATTAACAGGTTTTAAAAAAAATAAAGAGCCAATTTTGCCTAACATAAAGCTATTAACATCAATTAAATTGCCCTTTCTTCACTACTTATCTTTAAATATTTATATTTTTGTCTGGGCGTTATATTATATGCTAAAACGCAAGCCAGATGTAATTATATGCTGTCATATGTCAGTGTTTATTGGGTTATTTTTAAAGATTATTAGTAATATTATTGGAAGGTCTACAAAATTTATCTTAGATATAAGAACGATTCCTGTTGAAATAAAAGGAATAAAAGGCAGATTAACTTTCTGTATTTTTGATTTCAACATTTATTTTGCAAAGTATTTTTTTGACGGCATAACAGTAATATCCAATCAAATGAAACTTTATATTGTAAATAAATATAAAATATCAAAGAAAATAGGGATATGGAGTTCAGCAGTAGATTTATCTTTATTTAGTCCTGAGATAATAGAAAATAGGAAATTATTGAATATTAAAAATAAAATTAATCCAGAAAATAAATTTGTTCTAATGTATCATGGAGTGATCACAAAAAATAGAGGTTTAGACAAGGTCATTGAAGCCGTCAAAATCATCAAGTGGGATTCGATAGACATTTATTTTATTATAATAGGAAATGGCAATGCTAAATATGAGCTTATGGATATGGTTAAAAAATATAACCTCTCAAGTTCTATAAAATTCATTGAGCAAGTAGCATTACCGGAAGTTCCATACTATATATTTTGCTGTGATATTGGTATTCTTCCTTTTCCCAATCTAATTTGGTGGCGGGTGTCAAGTCCATTAAAGTTGATGGAGTATTTAGCAATGGGAAAACCAGTGATAGCCACAGATATTGAAGCACATAGAGATGTGATTGGTTCGCAAAATTGTGCTTTCATCATTAAAGATAATAAACCTGAAACGATCGCTGACGCAATCAAAACTGCGTATAATAAAAGAACTGAACTAACAAAAATGGGTATGCAAGGCCGTAAAATAATCCTGGAACAGTATACCTGGGATAAACAGGCAGAAAATTTAATAAAATATTTGAGCACTATATGAAAGTGATAGATACATTTTCCGACATATTCTCGTATAGCAAGATTTTAACCACTCTGTCAATTTTAATCGCCTTGACACTTAGTTACGCATTAATGAGTGGCAATGCCTACCTGTTAACTGGCATTATAGCTTTGTTTTTATTTATAGTTTTATTAAAAAATAATGAAATAGGATTTTACATTATTCTTATATCGGTATTTTTTGCGGATTGGTTATGGCAATTAGGATTAATACCTGTCCAATTTACCTGGCTTCCAGAAATAATTATAATTTTTTATCTATTAAAGGCCATAATTCTAAAAAGAATTTATATTAAAACACCACTGAATAAAGTAATTTTTGCCTTTTTTATCGTAGGTATAATTTCTGCCATCATAAATGCCAAAGACATTATATCTGTTTTGCTGACCTTTAGATTAGATTTTAAATTTATCTTGATGTTTTATCTTCTTTTACTTCTCAAACTACCAGAAAAATTCTATAAGAACCAGATGAAATTGATACTTATTCTGCTTTTGATTCAAATTCCAGTTGCAATCATAAAATATTTTATTTATGGGCAAGGGGAAATGGCAATTGGGACATATGGATTATATGGAGGAACCTATTCAACATTTATTCCTATGCTTGGTATCGCTATTATTCTCCCAATGATGTTATTTAACAGAATTAAAATATTCTGGGGTATTTTGGCATTATTGGGATTTATAATTTTTTCAATCGTCGGTGGCAAGAAAGGATTATTATACTTTGGACCGCCAGTAGTTTTATTTATTCTTTTGAAAGCATTGTTTATAAAGCCATTAAGATTAAAAATAATAAAATTTTCTCCTATCTTTATTATTGTTTTAATATCATTTTCCCTTATTATCTATTTTGTTCCCTGGCTTAGACCAGCAATTTACGAGAAGGGCTATATCAAAGATTTTATTTATATATACGATATCAAATACACCCAATATGGCGACCCTGCAGGTAGAATACCGAGTATAATTACTACATTTAACATATTGAAGGCAGATTTTGCTCACTTCTTATTTGGCTATGGTCCTGGTTCAACTATAAAAAGTTACTTTCAACAATATGATACCCGCGCTGCCCAAAGCTGGCCAATCTGGATTGAGTACGGAAGCACAGAGATTACCCAAAAACTTATGGAATACGGTTGTTTAGGACTTTTATTCTCATTTGTGCTACCAATAATCATAATGTTAATTCACAATGAAAAAAAGAGTTCAAAATTAAATAATCACTTTCTTCATATGCTATCATTAATATATTCAAGTGTATTATTTGTATATTTTATATTTGGCATCGGATATTCATATGTATTTCACTTTGATATGATAGGTTATCTTTTTTGGTTTGGTGCTGCAACTTGTATAAAATTTTGCGAACACTTTGATTAGCTAAATCATGGTTGATAAAAAACCATATGTGTTGATTTTGGGTCCTTACCCTCCCTCCAAAGGTGGTATTTGCAGTGTTATTCAATATCTTATTAACTCTCCACTTAAAGAAAAATTTAACTTTATAAAGTTTAATACTTCGTCGCCTTTTTATGGCACAGAGAGCTATATGAAAGAAAGCATTTATAAAAAAATAAAAAGATTAATTAAAATCTATATTCAATACATTTATGTATTAAACAAATATCCCATCAATATTATTCATATAAATACTTCATTTAGACCTTATGCATTTTGGCGGGATTCACTTTTTCTATTACTATCCAGAGTGAAAAGAAAAAAAGTATTATTGCATATTCACGGAGGAGCGCTTAGTGAATTTCTTGAAAAATATTCTTCAAAATATATAAAATATCTAATAAAGAAAATTTTGCATTTACCTCAATATATAATTGTGCTCTCAAAAGAGCAAAAAAAACCCTTTGAAAAATTAAAAATATCAAAAAAAATAGATATTGTTCCCAATATGATTGATTTAAAAAAATTTTACAATACTAGTAATTTTAAAAAAGAATTTGGAATACCTGAGGATTACAGAATTATTCTTTTTGTCTCTGCTCATTTTTATAGGGAAAAAGGAGTTTGGGAGATTATGCATTGCATTCCTTATGTTTTGAAGGAAAATGAAAATATATTATTTATACTTGTCGGTTCTGGAGCGGAAGAGCAGAGGATGAAACAATTCTGTTTTGAAATGAAATATGAAAAATATATACGATTCACTGGAAATATAAAAGAGGGTGATGTTATTAAATTATTTTTATGTGCTGATATATTCATTTTCCCAACTTATTATAGTGAGGGATTTCCTATGGTTATTTTAGAAGCAATGGCTGCCGGCTTGCCTATAATTTCCACGCCTGTTGGGGCTATACCTGATATCATTGAAAATGGAGTAAATGGTTATATTATACCTACTAAAAATCCTGTTATTTTAGCTGAAAGAATAAACGTATTACTTAAAGATGAACAGCTACGTAAAAAAATAGGAAGCAAAAATAAACTAAAGGTTAGGCTATTTTATGACATAAATGTGGTAATCAAGATATTTGAACAAATATATAGCAATCTAATTTCATTTTGGACTTGATTTGTCAATTGATGATTTAAGGAGTAATAATAATTTATCAGCAAAGATAATGGGAGATGCAGAGAATTTGCTTCTTAAAAACCAGATAGTTGATTGTGTTTTGATGCTGCATGTAGCTGAACATATTAAGAATCCCTCAAAGTGTTTTTATGAAATAAACAGATGTCTGAAACCGGGTGGGAAGGTCATAATCTTTACTCCTAATTTATACAACATTAGCGGCATTTTCATATTTGGTAAGTTTGCCCCTTTCTGGCTGAGAAAAATAATTTTAAGAATAATAGGGAGATCATTATCATCTTCGCCCTATCATCTCTATTATAGAATGAATAGCATAAAGGGTATTAAGAAGATAGCTAAGATAACAGATGAATTAAAAATTGAGCAGACATTTTACATACCTTCAATACCAGATTGGTTTTATAAATTAAAGTGTATCTCTTTTGCATATTATATCGTTATGCGGTTAATATGTTTATTTAAATTGAATTTTTTTATCACCCAATTTTGTTTTATATTATCTAAGGAGTGCAAAAAAAGAGTGTTTGAAAAATAGTTATGAAAAAGGAGATTTAATGAAACAGATAATTCAAAATTATAAAACCGGGGAGTTGAAGGTTGAGGAAGTGCCGGTGCCGGTAGTAAGGCAGGGAATGGTTCTGGTTAAGAATGCATTTTCCCTGATAAGTGCTGGAACTGAGCGGGCAAGTATTGAGGTTGCGCGAAAGAGTCTCATTGAAAAGGCAATGTCAAGGCCAGAAGATTTTAAGAAGATTTTGAATTTAGCAAAGAAGCAGGGTTTATGGAATGCGTATAAGACTGCAATAGACCGATTGGAAACGCCAACGCCTCTGGGTTATAGCAGTGCAGGAATCGTTGCTGAAGTTGGAGAAGGTGTCCAGGAAATAAAAGCAGGGGATAGGGTTGCCTGTGCAGGCGCAGGCTATGCAACCCATAGTGAGGTAATTCTTGTGCCCGAGAATCTATGCGCAAAGGTGCCGGATAATGTGCCTCTTGAATGGGCTGCATTCACAACACTTGGTGCAATTGCGTTACAGGGGATAAGGCAGGCAGATGTCAGAGTGGGTGAGATAGTTGCAGTGATTGGATTAGGACTTCTTGGTCAATTGACTGTTCAGATTTTAAAGGCATCAGGTTGTAGAGTGATAGGCATTGATATTGATGAAGAAAAGATAAAATTGGCAAAAGAATGTGGTGCAGATTTTGCGTTTAATACCCATTCTTCAAATCTTGTATCTGATATCTTGCATTTGACATCTGGTTATGGTGTTGATTCCATCATCATCACTGCCGCGACAGAGTCAAATGAACCATTTTTGCTTGCTCCAGAGATCGCCCGCGACAGGGCAAGGATTGTGCTCGTTGGTGTGGCAAAGATTGATTTTCCAAGAGAGCCATATTATCGCAAGGAATTAAGCGTTCTTTTATCGCGTTCCTATGGACCTGGAAGATATGACCCGGAATATGAAGAAAAGGGAATTGATTATCCAATAGGATATGTGAGGTGGACTGAAAAGAGGAATATGGAGGCAGTATTACAACTTATGTCTGAGAAGAAATTGAATATTGAACCCCTTATAACCCATAAATTCAAGATTGACGATGCCCAGAAGGCGTATGATATGATTCTCGGAAAGACCCGCGAACGATTCCTTGGTGTCCTATTTGAATATGACATAGAGAAAAAATATTCAGAAAAAAATATTATCATCACCGTTTCTTCGGTTCCTCGTCTCTCCGTTTCTTCAATTAATGTCGGATTCATCGGTGTTGGCAACTTTGCCCGGAGTTGTCTATTACCAAATTTAAGATATGAGGGTGTGAATCTCATTGGTGTGGCAGATATACAAGGTGCACTTGCAAAGAGTGTAGCAAATAAATATGGCTTTAAATATTGCACTTCTGACTATAGAGAATTGATAAATGATAAGGAGATAAATACAATTTTTATTGCAACAAGGCACAATCTCCACGCCCCAATTATAATTGAGTCACTCAAAGCAGGTAAGAATGTCTTTTGCGAAAAACCTCTATGTTTGAATCAGAAGGAACTCAATGCGATTATTGCGGAATATAATAGATGCAACGAAGAAATGAAGAAAGGAAGAGCCGATGCCTCATCTCCTCGTTTCATCGGTTATCCAATTCTTATGCTTGGATTCAATCGCCGTTTTGCCCCCTTCACAGTAAAGGCAAAGGAGTTTTTGGGTAAAAAGATAGGTCCTTATGTAATAAATTACCGCGTGAATGCAGGAGTTTTGTCTAAAGGACACTGGCTACTTGACCCGGAAATAGGTGGAGGCAGAATCATCGGTGAGGTTTGCCATTTTGTAGATTTAATTGGTTATTTTATTCAATCACAGTTAAAGAGTGTATTTGCCCGGCAAGTTGGCAATTCAAAAGACGATGCCATGATAAACCTTTATTACGAGGATGGTTCTATTGGCACAATAAGTTATTTTGCAGTGGGTGATAAGGATTTTCCAAAAGAGAGAATAGAGATTTTTGGGGATAGTAAGGTCTGTGTTATTGATGATTTTAGAGAATTGAGTCTTTCATTCGGCGGTAATATAAAGAAAATAAAAAAATCACAGGATAAGGGATATAGAAATGAAATTATCGCATTCTATGAGGCGATGAAGAATGGCAAACCTGCTCCAGTGTCATTTGAAAATATAATTGAAGCCACCATTGCCACTTTTGCGATTAATGAGGCACTCAGTGCGGAGAAGATTATTTCCATAGCTGAAATAGGCTCTGGCAAATGAATATTTGACGGTCTTGAAACCCTGTGCCGTATGGAGCTATAAGCGGAAATGAGTTCATTAGCCCGCAAACAGTCAAAGCAAATTAAGTCGTTTAGAGATTTATATGTCTGGCAGAAAGCAAGCAAACTCTCAAGGGATATCGTTAAAGAATTAGTCCCCTTATTTCCCCCTGAAAAAAAATATCCTTTAACCGACCAGATAATTCATTCTTCTCGGTCTGTTCCTGCCCAGATTGCAGAAGGTTTTCGTAAATCATCACTAAAAGAGAAACATCTCTATTATGAAAGGGCATCAACTTCAAACAATGAAACTGAAAATCATTTAATTGAAGCATTGAACAATGATTATATTGATGAAAAGATATACAAAAAGTATTTAAGAAGAGTTATCAAAATTCGTATAATGCTATCACGATTAAAAAAGTCCATCAGAAATTGGGAATCCGCCTTAAAGGCTCAAAGCCGTTCATTAAAATGAATCGGTCCCGTATTCCAGTATAGAATGTATTAATGCACAAATAATGGAATGTTCTCAGCTGTGATGCAGTTTATCAATCAATGACAGAACATATAGATAAGTCTATCTTTTCCAAACTTTTATTCTCAATAGAGCGCAACAAGTATCTCGGCTATGACCCCTATGATGGTCTAAATAGTCCGATTTTAAGATTTCTCTGTTTCGGTATCCCGCAATTGCGATTGTGTGCCCAGCAATTTATAAAAAGATTGCCGATAAATTTTAGATGGCTCCTTGGTATAAAAAAAGGTATAAATCCTAAAGGAATGGGGCTTATTGCAATGGGATATTTGAATTTGTATGAGAATACAAAAGAAAATAAATATTCAGAAAAAGCAAAGGCGGTTCTTAACTGGTTAAAGGAGAATCCTGCAAAGGGATATTCTGGTTATTGCTGGGGATATAATTTTGACTGGCAGAGCCGGGCATTTTTTTTGCCTGCTGGAACGCCAACTATAGTCAATACCAGTTTTATTGGTAGGACATTTGTTAAGGCTTATGAGATTTTTAAAGATAAGAGATACTTGGATATTGCCCGAAGTTCCTGCGATTTTATTCTTAAAGACTTAAACCGCTTTGAAGATGGAGATTCACTTTGTTTTTCCTATTCTCCCTTAGACCATTATTTTGTCCATAATGCGACTGCTCTCGGCTCTGCATTGCTGGCAATGGTTTATGAAAAAACAAAAGAAGAAATATTGCTTGAAAATTCCAGAAAGTCATTAAAATATGTTGCAAAACATCAGCAAAAAGATGGTTCTTGGTATTATGGAGAGGATAGAACTGCCCGAAAGACCGGAATTGATAACTTTCATACGGGTTTTGTGCTGGAAAGTTTTAAGATATATGCATCAGCAACTGGTGACCATAGTTTTGATGAAAATATCAAAAAGGGGCTTGAATTTTATCAAAGAAATTTCTTTCTGCCTGATGGCGCACCAAAATATTTTTATAATAAAATCTATCCCCATGATATCCACAGTGCCTGCCAGGCAATAATTACTCTAATACAATTAAAAGAATACGGTTCAGATATAGAATTATGCAAAAGAGTCTATGACTGGATGATAAAGAATATGTGGGATGAAAAAAAGGGATATTTCTATTATCAAAAGGGAAAATTCTTTACAAATAAAATTCCCTATCTTCGCTGGTCCCAGGCTTGGGCATTTTGTGCGTTAAGCATCTATCTCAACTCAACTTCGTAAGTAGGCACGGAAATTTGGGGTTAATGTTTTTCCATAAAGGTATGGATGTCTATATTGGTGGTTGCAAAATAAAAAAAATAAGTAAGCAAGAACTTATAAGTGAGATAAAAAAATGGATAGAAGAGGATTCAAAAGGACGGTATATCATACCGATGAATTTGTCCAAACTAACACTTATGCAGAAGGACAAGAAATTGGCTGAATGTATTAGAAATAGTGCCTGCAATATAGCTGATGGATTTTCTCTTATTCTCGCATCCAGAATAATCGGGAACAAGATTCCAGAGCGGATTACTGGGATTGAACTAACTGAAGAATTAATAAAACTCTCCGTCCGTTGTAATTTTAAACTCTATTTTTTAGGTTCAAAACCAGAAGTTATCAAATTATGTGTTGAGAAAATTGAACAAAAATACCCAAATATTTCTCTTGTGGGCTATCACGATGGGTATTTTAAAGATTATGATTTAGTAGTCAAAGATATATCAGATAAGGCACCTAATATTCTCTTTGTAGGCCTTGGTATGCCACAAAAAGAATATTTTATATATGATTTTTATCGTAAACTCAATGCAAATATAATCATAGCAGTTGGAGGTGCTTTTGATGTTATTGCGGGGTTTAAAAAGCGCGCACCTTTAATAATTCAACGAATAGGGCTTGAGTGGTTATGGCGTTCAATATATGACCATACCAGAATGGTCTTGATAATAAAAAATATTTGGATATTCTTAGGTATTTTGATTAAAGATATATGGAATCAGAGAATTATCAGGAGGCAAAAACAATGATTACCTTAGGAATCCATGATGGGCATACGGCAACTGCCTGTTTAGTAAAAGATGGCAAGATTATAGCAGTTGTATCAGAGGAAAGATTGAATAGAATAAAGGAATGGGGTGGATTTCCAGAACTGGCAATTAAGGAATGTTTGCGTATTGCAGGAGTGATGCCTGAAGATATTAATGGCATAGGTGTCGTAGGTATAATGAAGCCAACATTACCACAGGATTATTATAGACCTCATTTTTATAAAAGGATTTTTGGTGTGTTAAGCAGAATGGATTTTCATAGAATTTTGGGTAGCAATAAAATGGTAAAGCCTGCTCAGACCATTTTATCTATGTTAAGAAATAAGAAAGAGATCGAGAATAAATTATTAACTCTTGGTTTCAAGACAAAACCATCTTTTTATGAGCATCATTTTTTACACGCTGCAACAGCACACCTGACTTGCTGGTTTAATCATAGTAAGAATCTGGTTCTGACAAGCGATGGTTCAGGAGATGCGGTATCAGCATCGGTTAATATAGCAGAAAAAAAAGAAATAAAAAGAATTGCAGCAATTTCACATTATCATTCAATCAGCGAATTATATACCCAGGTCACCCAGTATCTTGGTATGAAACCAATGTCTCACGAATATAAAGTTATGGGAATGGCACCATACGCTAAAAAAGAATATGCAAAAAAGACTTATGATGTCTTCAAAAAGTATTTTCGATTGAATGCGGATTCTATGTGTTTTGAGAACATATCAGGGCACTGGAAATGGCAATATCTTGGTAAATTTCAGAAGGATTTACAGGGACATCGCTTTGATAATATTGCAAGTGCAATACAAACGCTTTTTGAGGAGATAATCACCGAATGGGCAAAAAATTGTATTATTAAAACAGGCATAAAAAATGTGGTGCTGAGCGGTGGTAGTTTTATGAATGTGAAGGCGAATAATTTGATTCTAAATCTTCCTGAGGTTGAAAATCTTTTTATTTTCCCGAGTTGTGGGGATGAGTCGCTTGCAATTGGTGCAGCATTGGTGAAATATTTGGAATTAAAACCTGATGGCGAAATTGAACCGCTTGGACCAATATATTTTGGCCTGGAATTTTCAGACGATGAGATAGAAAGGGTGCTTGGGAATTATTCAGGCCTGATAGTGAAGAAGATAGAAAATATTGAGGATTTTATTGCCCAGGAGCTCACAAAAGGAAAGGTCATAGGTAGATTTGCAGGGAGGATGGAATTTGGAGCAAGGGCACTGGGAAATCGTAGCATTCTTGCAGACCCAAGAAATCGTGATGTTATCAAGAAGATAAACGAAGCCATTAAAAATCGTGATTTCTGGATGCCATTTGCACCATCAATCCTTGAGGAGAGGGCAGATGATTATATTGTTAATCCTAAGGGATTTTATGCACCATATATGATTATGGCATTTCCAACAAAAACAAAGGCACACAGCGATTTAATTGCTGCATTGCATCCTTATGATTTGACCTGCAGGCCCCAAATTGTAAGGAAAGAATGGAATCCGAAGTATTATCGGTTATTGAAGAAGTTTGAAGAACTTACGGGTGTGGGAGGAATTTTAAACACTTCATTTAATTTACACGGCGAGCCGATCGTCTGCTCACCTAAAGATGCTCTTGAGACCTTTATTAAATCTGGTCTGGATGGATTAGCGCTTGGTAATTTTTACATCACGAAATCCACATCCCCTACTTTTTATAAATAGAGATGAATGCTCATTCAGATTTTCAATTGTATCTAACAATAAATTTTTTATTTCATAAAACAGGCTCATGCAAAAAAAGAAGATAATAATTCTTGTTGGTGCTCGGCCCAATTTTATGAAAGCAGCACCAATTTACAATGAACTTAAAAAAATAAAGAAATTTAACACCCTCATTGTTCACAGTGGTCAACACTATGATAAAGAAATGTCAGAAATATTCTTTGATGAACTTAATCTACCGAAGCCATATATTTATTTAGGAGTTGGTTCTGGTTCACATGCTGAACAGACTGCCAGAGTAATGATTGAGTTTGAGAAGGTATGCGTAAAAGAAAAACCAGACCTCGCTATTGTGGTGGGTGATGTGAATACTACTCTTGCCGGTGCTCTGACAGCAGTAAAGCTCTGTATTCCTGTTGCTCATGTTGAAGCTGGTTTGAGAAGTTTTGACCGAACAATGCCTGAAGAGATTAACAGGATAATTACTGACCATGTTTCTGATTTTCTTTTTACTACATGTGTTGATGCAAACAGAAATTTAATTAAAGAAGGAATTTCAAAGGATAAGATATTTTTTGTAGGTAATGTGATGATAGATTCTCTCAGATTGTATATTAAATTAGCAAAGAATTCAGATATGTTGACAAAGCTTGGTTTAAAGAATGAAAAAGGGGTTAGAAAATATGCTGTGCTAACATTGCATCGCCCCTCAAATGTTGATGACATCAAGAATTTTGTGGATATTTTAAAAGCTATAAAAGTTATTGCGGAAAAAGTCCCTGTGATTTATCCAGCCCATCCTCGAGCAACGGATCAATTAAACAAATTAAAGGTTAAAGATTTGGCTTTTGATAATAACTTTGTGATTATTCCTCCACTTGGATATATAGAATTTCTATGTCTGATGTTGCATTCAACACTTGTCCTTACTGATTCTGGGGGGATTCAGGAAGAAACTACTTATCTTGGGATTCCATGTCTTACCTTAAGAAATAACACTGAACGACCCATTACTATAAGGCAGGGAACAAATAAGTTAGTGGGGACCGATCCTGAAAAGATTATTAAGGAGGCTTTATCTGTTTTATCTAATAAATTTCCAAAGAAACTTAAAAAGCCAAAATACTGGGATGGAAAATCTGCTCAGAGAATATGCAAGATATTATATAAAAAATTAACATGAAATTAATTATTGTTGTTAAAGAAATTTAAGGCGATTAGTCTGTATATAAAAAAGGAGATGAACTAATAATTGAAAATGGATAGATACTTAAAGTGGATAAGCAAACATCAATTTGTATGCATTCACTATCCTCACTGATGCCATTTTACATTGCTTTATCAAGAGGAATATTATCTAAAAAATTAGGTCTTACAAAAGAAATAGAAAGTGCATTTTTGCAATGTCCTGATCCATGTAAATTTACTCGTGGCGGTAATGTAGTTTTTGAAATAAAAAAGTAAATAGTATGCCAACCAAAAGAATTTCACGCCTGAGGGGGTGTGATAATTAATGGCATTCTTATTTTAAACAAGTTAAAGAAATGAGACTTCTTTTGCTTAAAAGATCTTTTGATTTTATTATTTCCTTTACGGGTATAATTATTTCCCTGCCTCTCTGGCTTTTAATTGGAATTATGATTTTGATAGAAGATGGCTTTCCAATATTTTACTGTCAAGAGAGGATGGGAAAGAATAGGAAGGTCTTTAGAGTATTAAAGTTTCGTTCGATGGTTAAGGATGCTGAAAAACAGGGTATATGGACTAATGAAAATGACCCTCGCGTTACTAAAATTGGCCGAATATTGAGAAAAACTGCAATGGATGAGCTTCCGTGTCTGCTGAATATTTTAAAAGGAGACATGAGTTTTGTTGGCCCTAAGCCTCTAGCAGTTGGAGAACAGCTGATGTTAGAGAAGAAAATTCCCGGTTTTGAAAAGCGGCTTGAAGTTAAGCCCGGTCTTACTGGACTTGCCCAAGTTTATAATTCCGACGATGATCCGTATAGAAAATTACAATATGATTTAGAATATATAAAAAAAAATAATTTTTTGCTTGATTTGAAGCTATTTCTTTTATCATTTTATAATACTTTTACATTTCGTTGGGACAAGAGGTCCGGCAAAAGGAGGCAGCAGATATAATCGGATAAAACTGATTTAATTAGGGAAATAATATAGTTATTAACATAAAAGCTGGATTGAATAGCAAAGGGTTGTTTGAATAATAGCGATTAAGCGAATGTTATTAAAATTTTTGATTGAATTATGTTGAGACGATTAGAGAGTCATGTTTGTCCTGGATGCGGGAATCAGCTGAGGCGCACCCACAGGCTGCTTCATCAGAAAATTATTTCTGTGATCATTCCCCTGGCACGTTATCGCTGCCCGAGCTGCGGCCACATCGTCCTGGCCCTTTCTTCCCATCCCCGCCGCGATAACCCTTTGCTTTCTCGACCCACCAACACCCTTTTTTATCTTATCATTCTTCTTGCTTTGCTTATTTTATTTTTTATTATCTGTTAGCCAAAAAATAAGGACATAAACATTTTTTAAGGAGGGATAATTTGAGTCATTTTGAACGAGCTATGGGGTGGCTGCCCGATTATCCTGATCTTCGCGATTATACTGACAGAACTGCTTCCGTCAATGCTCTTTTGCGGCCAAAGCGTCTGCGTCGGGGAGCCGGGGAGGGGAAAATCTTAGCCTCAAAACAGCAGGCGCCGCCGCCCAGGGTTGATCTCAGGGAGTGGTGCTCGCCCGTTGAGGATCAGCGCAATCTTGGTTCCTGCACGGCCCATGCCGGCGTGGGTTTAATTGAATATTATGAAAGAAAATGTTTTGGCCGGCATATTGATGCCTCGAGATTATTTCTTTACAAGGTGACGCGCAATCTGATGAAGGTCAAGGGGGATACTGGCGCCTATCTTCGAACCACCATGGGGGCCATGGTTTTGTTTGGCGTTCCCCCTGAAGCTTACTGGCCCTATACCGATGACCCCAATAAATTTGACCTTGAGCCTCCGGCTTTTTGCTATGCCTTTGCCCAGAATTTTCAGGCCATTGTTTATTTTCGCCATGACCCGCCGGGAACAAGGTTTGAGGAGGTGCTGAGCCGGGTAAAGGAGTATCTGGCCGCAGGCCATCCGGCCATGTTTGGTTTTACGGTTTATGATTCCATTGAGCAGGCGGAAAAGGATGGCCGCATTCCCTTTCCCAGCATGAGGGAGAGGATTCTCGGAGGGCATGCTGTTGTTGCCGTGGGCTATGATGATGATATGAAGATAAAGAATCGCTATGACCGCCGGGAAACAACCGGGGCCCTTCTGATTCGCAATTCCTGGGGAAAGGGCTGGGGCGATGGCGGCTATGGCTGGCTTCCCTATGAGTATGTGCTTGCCGGCCTGGCCGAGGATTTCTGGTCAGTCCTGAAAAAGGAGTGGGTGGATACCGGCGCCTTCGGCGAATAAATGGGGACACACACATTTTTTCAGGCCAGATAAGAATGTTTAAGGCCACGAAAACAGGCTGCATTTGAATAATTTAATATTAAACCAAATCAGGCGATTTGAGCTTTTGTCTGACCGGAAAGGTGAAAGGTTGATTTCTTGACATCGTTTCTGATAATATACAATAATTGTATATTATGAGAAATGATAGAGATTCCTTAACCAGAAAGATTTTGTTGCTAGTGCATGGTCTTCCCTATTTCAGCCTCGAAAATCTGCGGATTATTGATGTCCCTCCTTATCAGCTCAGGATCGCCCTTTCGCGTCTCGAAGAGAGAGGCGAAATAATCCGTCTTAAGAAAGGGATTTATACCTCAACTAAATATGTTGACCATGTCAGGGCTCGGGGAATGGACACGGCCTTTCTTGAGTTTATCGCTACCAGGATTTACGCGCCTTCCTATTTAAGCCTGGATTATGTCCTTTATGAAAATAACATCCTGAGTGAAGTTATCTTCGGTTTCACCCTGATAACAAGAAACAAGACCTTTACGATTCGTAACCATCTGGGCCGCTTTATTTATCATCATATAAAAGATGACTTATTTTCTGATTATCAGACGGTGAGCAAAAATGGATATGTTTATTACAAAGCCGATAGAGTCAAAGCTCTTTTTGATTTCTTATATTTAAGGAAAAATAAAATATTTTCCAGAGAAATGGCTGAAGAGCTGAGGTTAAATTTAGACGTTTTGACCCGGGCCGAGATAAACAGATTAAAGGAGTACATCGAAAGGGAAGGCTCAAAGAAGATGAAAGAAATTTTCAGGTTTCTTTTTTAAGATGCTTGATTATATTAAGGGCCTGTTAGAGGAGAAAAGCATGGCGACAATTGTTTTTAAGAGAAATCTGGTTAAAGAATATGTTCAGGTGCTTATTTTATCTTTTTTATATACTTATAAAAAATACCAGAACCTTATTTTTTATGGCGGCTCATCCTTGCGCCATTGCTATAATCTGCCCAGATTATCTGAGGACCTCGACTTCATTGACGTCAAGAAACAAATTGACCTGAATGGTTTAGCTGAGGATTTAGTTAATTTTTTTAAAAAGAAATATGGTCTTGCGGTTAATTCGAAGGTACAGAAATTCAGATGCACGGTGAAATTTCCGATTTTACATGAACTGAAGATAGCTTCGCCTGAAGAATCAAATTATTTATATTCAAAAATCGAAGTATATAAAGATTTTGATTTTTGTAAGGGATATCGTGTTGAGATTAAACCGATTTTTAAATTTGGCGAGGCGCTTCTTGTAAGAACCTTCGATTTGCCCACCCTGATGGCCACCAAAATCCAGGCCATAAGGCAACGAAAATGGGAAAGGACAACAAAGAATGGCCGAATCATCGCTGAAGTCAAAGGCCGGGACTATTTTGACCTGATGTGGTATTTAGAACAGGGTATCAGGCCCAATATGGAATGTATAGAAGGTTTATCGGATGAGAGGGCTCTTTATGAGGAGCTAATCAGGTTGGTGAAGAAATTGAATCCTTTAAGCATTAAATATGACCTTGAGGGATTGATTGAAGATCAGAGCCTTGTAGATAGTCTGAAGGATAATATTAAAGAAATCTTGATTTCGTCTCTTTCCAGGCGGCTGTAAAAATGGGGACACAAACATTTTCGTCACAAACATTTTCGTCATAATGGGCTCTAAGATGAAATCACTTATGCCTGAATTCCCTCGCGACCTTTCAGGACGGGTTCTGGCCCGGTTTCTTAAAAAATATGGATAGATGAAAGTCATTATAGTTGGGGCTTCAGCCGCCGGGCTTTACCTGGCATATAGCCTGGCCAGAGAAGGGCTTGAGGTTGAGGTCTATGAAAGGAAGGAAAGAGTTGACTGGCCGCGGCGGACGCTGATTGTCACCAGCCGGCTGGCTGACATTCTTGGCTTTGAGGTTGGGGAAGCTATTTTAAACAGGGTAAGCTACATGCAGCTTGAGGCTGGTGGCGAGAAGGTTAAGCTCAGGCTTGGCTCACCTGACCTGATTATTGAGAGGGGAAAGTTCTTTGCTTTGCTGGCTGATAAGGCCAGACGCGAGGGTGCTCGTCTCTATTTTGGTTATGAGCTTGTGGGCTTTTCTTCGGTTAATGGAGGTAGAGGTAAATTTAACTGTCTGGTGCGCCGGGCTCAAAACGGTGAAGTGAGGGAGGTTGAAGCTGACTATCTTGTTGGAGCTGACGGCGCTTTGAGCAGAGTAAAGGGGCTTTTGTCCGGAGCTGGGGAATTAGATACCTTGATTAGGCTATGCGGGCATGGGGAAAAAGGAGAACAATGGACAGATAGCGGGCAAAGGCAAAATCGCGGCGAGAGGCAAAACCCAGAGCCAGGGATAGATTGCGGGCAGGAGCTGAATGATGGGCAAAGCCTTAATATCTCGCAGAATCCAAATAGCGGGCAGAACCTGAGTTGCGCCCAAAGCCTGAATCGCGGGAAGAAGCGGAACCCAGGGCCGGGGTTAGGTCGCGGGCAAAACCTGAATGAGGGGCAAACGTTTAATATGGGGCAAAGCCTGAATTGCGAAAACCTGAATGGCGCGGGAGGTTTGAGTGGTGCGCAAAAGTTGAGTTTCCATCAGGCTCCTGTGGCTCGATTTTCGAACCTTGACTCCGGGCGAAAAAATAACGGGAAGAATTTCGCCAGGGATTTAAAAGCCCTCCTTCAGTGGCGGGTGGAATTAAAGGGGATGAGGGAGAGGGGCTTTTCCTTTCGGTTCGAGCCTGAGACCTGCTATGTCTGGTTCGATCCGGGGCGAACCCCCTACTTTTTCTGGGCTCTGCCTGAATCGGCTGAGGTAATGGCTGTGGGCCTGATTGCTGACAGGATGGACGAGGCTAAAAAGGCTCTGGCCTCATTCCTTCAGGAAAAAATGCCAGGGGCAAGATGGCTTGAGGCCCAGGCTGGCCTTGTCCCTCTACCTCGCTTTGTTTTTCCTTTTTTCCGGGTTTTATTTCGGGGAAGAGGAAATTCATGGCGCTTTTCCTGCTGTCCTGAAAATTTCAGAGGCCAGGCTGATGATGGTGCTTCAGCTTCAGATTGTTTGAGGCCAGAAAATTCTTTCGGACAAACAGAAATTAAAAATGACTTTGAATTAAATAAATTGAGGGAGAGTGTCGGAAGCGAAAGTAATCATCAGGAGGGCCTGGGCAAAATTATCCTTAATCGGAGTCAAAATGGCATTGGGTGTGATTCGTCGGATCGCAGAAAGCTAGCGCTTGATGGTCACATTTATCGGAATTTTTATAGTGGCAAGGAGGTTTTATATTCCTCAATTGGCGGGGGAGATGGCTCGGGCTCTATCTTTCTGGTGGGTGATGCTGCCTCTCAGGTTAAGGCGACAACTGTGGGTGGCGTTGTAGCCGGGTTGCGCGGGGCGAAAGCTGTGGCCAGTTTGATTCTGGGGCGCAAGGAGGAAGCAAGGCGAGAGCTGGAAAAACTTCGCTGCGAGCTAAATTTGCATCTTCTGCTTCGCAAAATTTTAAACCGCTTTGGCGAGGAGGATTACCGGAGGCTCCTTTTGCTGCTGCGCCGCGATAATGGGCTGGCCTCCTTTATTTCCCGGCACACCAGGGATGACCTGGCCTCCTTTTTCTTTAAACTCATTTTCCGTTATCCCCGGCTTGCCTGGGTCGGCCTTCGCGCCCTCCTCCCATAAAAATCGTGACACGTACTTTTTCCGTACATATATGAACGCCTGCATTATTCAGCAAGGTCATCAACGAAGAGGTCCTTAGAGATGTAAAGTTTCTTGTCTCAGGGCCCGTTAAAACCTGGGCCTGGTAAGAGCTCGGGAAAAGAAGAGGCAAATAAATCTCTTTGGAGTGATTATTTCTTTGGCCAGCAAAGAAAAGCTTCAAAAGGAGAAGGGTACGGACATTTTTATTGCGGGCAAGACTGCTTCTGTTAATAATCAAGTCTCCATGGCCGAATCGGCAGGTGTCAGGAAAAATTTTGTCGGCGAATACAGGCTGAGTCTCGGCTGCGGTGCCTTTATCTTTATTCTTTTTACCTTGCCTGGTTCGCTGGCCTCATCTTTGCGCCACAAATTCTGGTTTCTTAAATTCCTGACCTCTGATTCTTTCGTTCATTTTGCGGCCATGGCACTTTTCTCGCTGGCTTTGGCCTTTGATTATCTGCGCGAAAGGAGGCTTATTCCCTGGTTCAGGGTGGTGATGATTTCTCTGGGATATGGGATAATCCTGGAAATGATTCAGATGGTTATTCCTGGCCGGACCTTTGATCTTCGCGATATGGTCTTTGACGCTGCCGGCGTCATCTTTATACTGATCATCCTTTCCCTCTCCCCCCAGAAATGGGGACACAAACATTTTTGCTTTAGACAAAGGTCAGGGAAAAGCAAATAAGAAACAAAAGATTCGAAGATAAAAATAAGAAGTTAGAAGTCAGGTCTGCAAATAATTATGCCGGGAACCAGCTTCGCAGAAGGGGAAAATATGTGTTACCAGAAGCTGGCGACAAAGAATTTTCGCCGGAAATCGTAATTATTTGGCCAGGATTTCATCTTTGCGTCGCAGATGAAGGGAATGAATGTGATCTGAAGATAAAAAATATTTGATTAATGAAATTTTTAGTGAAAATAATGAGAGAATGAGCCTGAGAATGGCGGAAAAAATGTTTATGTCCCCATAATTATTACGATTTTTAGGCCCTTAAATTCGCGCAAGAAAGTATGTCTCGCGTTTTGTCATGGGTCCTGTTTTTGTCATGGGGATGGCACAAAAAAGTATGTGTCCCCATTTTTGTGCGGGGCAAGGGTAAGATGAGAAAGACAGCATGGTTGCTGGCAAAAAATGTTTGTGTCCCCATTTTGGGGGCCTCGCTTATCTGCCTCGCTACGGGAAAGGGTCTGGCCGTCACCTGGAAGGGCGAGGAGCTTCTGCGGCAGTGGCAGCAGGCCGCCTGGCGCCTTGGTCCCTTTAAGGTTCAGCCGATGCTTCTTCTCACCAATGCAGGCTATGATGACAATGTTTATTATTATTCGCGGGGCAATCCAGTCAAGGATTATACCCTGACAGCTGGGCCAGCCATCAATGCCTATCTGAGGCTGAAGAAAATTCTTTTCTCCTTCTATGGCTCGCCTCAATATGTTTATTTTTTTGAGACAAAGCGTGAGAGGACCTGGAATTATTATGGCCGGGCCGAGGTTAATCTGATTTTTAATCGTTTTCTTATCACGGCTGGCGGAGGTTATTCCGATGCGCGGGAGCGCTGGAATACGGAAATTGATATCAGGCCAAGACGGCGGGAGCGAAGCGGCCACGCCGAGTTTTTCTGGCAGCTACGGCGCAAGCTAAGTCTGGCTCTGGCGGTGAGGCAGGCACAGTACGAATATGAAAATCTTGAATACGAAATCTTTCGGATTGCCGAGGCCCTTAACCGGACAGAAAATTACGCCAATGTGACCGCCTATTTCCAGGTCACCGGAAGAACGCGCTTTTTTGTCGATGCTGAATATGGACTTTTTGAGTTTCAGAACCCGGCCAGTCGCCGCGATTCGGCCAGCCAGGCGCTTTATGCTGGTTTTGAGTTCAGCCCGATGGGCAAGATAAGGGGGCGGATTCATATTGGTTATAAATATTTTGATTCTAAGGCGGCCGAAAGACGCGATTATCGCGGGCTGGTTGGCGATACCAATGTGCAGCTAAGGTTGCTGCGGAGGCTGTGGGTGAGGGGGGCTTTGCGCCGCGACGTCAGATTCAGCCTCTGGTATGACAATACTTTTTATCTGGAAAATATCTGGAGTGGCGGCGGGTCGTTTTATCTGCATCGCAGGATCAGGCTTGATTACGATTATACTGACGGCCGCAATCGCTACCCCAAAATGGGGACACAAACATTTTCTGACCAGGAATTGGGCGCAGCTCAGGTGGCTCTGGTGAAAAGACTTGACCATTACCGGATTCATTCGGCGGCCCTCTATTATCGTCTGGGAAAAGATGTGGGGCTCGGCCTGGTTTTTTCTCACTGGGAAAGAGACTCTAACCTTGACTGGGAAGATGATCGCCGCAATTTCATCGGGCTCAACCTCACCTACTCCTTCTAACCCCCCCAAAAAATGGTGACACAAACATTTTCTAATCTTAAAACAAAGGAGGCCAGGCGCTTTTTCTTTCTGCAAGAAATGGGGATAATAATTGGTGAAAAAACATTTCTTTAACATTTTTTTAATAATGCTAAAATAAACATTTTTGCCTGTGACACAAATAATTATGCTTGAATAAATGGTGACATAAACATTTTTAATAATTGGGTGACAAACATTATTGCCTGAAAGAAAAGGTTGAAAAAAAGGAAAATAAATAATTTTACTTGGATCCAGAATTGTCGAATGGATAAAATATATCATCTCCGAAAGATGGCAGCGAAAAATTTTAGAGAGAAATGATAATTTTTCGGCCACGATTTCATAATCGCGAGGCAGGCGAGAGAAGGAATGTGGTGCGAGCATAAATTTATTTGATTGATGAAATTTTGTGCTAAGATAATGGCTGAGCGAACCCGAAAATGAAGCAAAAAGTATGTGTCCCTTTTTTCAGCAAAAAAGTATGTGTCCCCATTTTTTGGGTAGGGTAAAATGAGAAAAATAAGATGGTTAGTGGCAAAAAATGTTTGTGTCCCCATTTTGGTGGGATGGCTGGCTGCGCTGGCCCAAAATTATCTGTTTTCATTCCCGAGCCAATCCTGGTCTCCAGATGAGGAACAGCAGCAGAGCACAGCCAGGGACCAATCTGGCGCTGCTTCTCAATCGGCCTCTGAGAGCTCCCAGCAGGCCCAGCAGGCACTTCCCGGCTCTCAGCGCGATATATTTATCCGCGAATACATCATTGGCCCTCAAGACCTGCTCGAAATAAAAGTCTTTGAACTTCCCGAACTTAATCAGACGGTTCGCGTCTCCGAAGACGGCTCCATAACCCTTCCTCTCCTGGGCAACGTTCAGGTGGGTGGCCTCACCAAAGACGGCGTTGAAGAGAAGCTCAAAACGCTGCTCGAGGCGCGCTGGCTTAAAAATGCCCAGGTTTCAGTCTTCATTAAGGAATATCAGAGCCGTCGTGTGGCCGTTATCGGGGCTGTCGAAAAGCCCGGAATGTACGAACTCATCGGTCGCCTGACCCTGCTTCAGGTCATTTCCCAGGCCGGCGGCTTCAAGGAGAATGCAGCTAACGAAATCTATGTGCTGCGCGAAGGCAAGGACGGTGCGACGACCTCCATCGCCATTGATCTTGAAGACCTGCTTCTCAACGGCAACCAGAAACTCAACATCCCCCTTATGCCGGGCGACGTCATCAATGTCCCCGTGGATAGAATCATTCATATCTATGTTTTTGGCCAGGTGAAAAATCCCGGCGCCCTGCAGGTCAAGATGTCCAAAAAAATTACCCTGCTTCAGGCCATTGCGGCCGCCGGCGGCCTGACCGAGGGCGCCTCGAAAAGGGGCGTAACTATCAAGCGAGTCCTCAAAGATGGCCGCGAGGTGAAGATTAAGGTTAACCTGAATGATATTATTAAAGGGAAAAAACCTGACATTGTTCTCCAGGAAGGCGATGTCGTTTATGTTCCTGAAAGCATCTTCTGATTTTCCGGCTGGAATTAAGCCAGCGCGCGCCTGCGGCAAGAGCGAAGACCCCTGGCAAAATAGTGCTGAGTGAATCTGTTAAAGAGGCGAGAATGGAGTTTTCTCAGGAGAAAGGAGAGTCAGCCTCTCCTTAAGAGGATATGAGGGCGAAGGCGTGAAGACCTGGCAGGGACGAAGAATCGATGAACGCATACTGCTCGAAGTAATTTCATGAAGGCAAATTAAGTAAAGCAAATTAGCGATGGCAAATTGTCGAGGTCGAATTAGCGAAGGCAAGTAGGCAAGCGTTGATGGGCAAACAGAACCTCAGACAAAAGAAAAGATGCTCTTGAATTTTCCTATTCAATTTTTCGAAATATTTCAGTCCGAAAACTGGTTTAAATTGCTCTCCGGATGCTTTAGAAACAGATGCTTTAGAAATTGAAATAACTAAAATAAATAAAAGGCCTGAAATGAAAGTCAACTAAAATCTAAAAAGAAATTAGGATTTAATAAAGAAAAAAGGACAAAAAAAATAAAAAAGGAGAACAATCATGAATAACTATCAAGCGATGGAGCCCCTGGCTGAAAAGGAGGTTCATCTTCTTGATTACTGGAATGTCATCTGGCGCCGGCGCTGGACTGTCGTGACCTTTACCCTGATTGTTCTCCTGGCCACAGCTCTTTTCACCTTTACCCGCCGCCCTGTCTATACTGCCAGAGGCACTCTCCTCATTGAGAAGGAGCCAACTATTTTAACCTTTGAAGAAATATTTCAGATTGAAACTTTTCGCGACGATTATTATCAAACCCAGTATAAATTACTTCAGAGTCGGGGCCTGGCCGAGCGGGTGGTGGATCGCCTGAAGCTTTATGAGCATCCTGAATTTGTGGGCGACCCGGCCAGAAGGAAAAAAGCGATAAATAAAGAAGACCCGGTTTTAAAGAAGCAAATCGTTGATTCCTTCCTGGGCCGGCTTAAGGTTAACCCCATCAGGATGACCCGCCTGGTTGAAGTTAATTTTCGTTCCCGTGACCCGAAGCTGGCCGCCGCCGCGGTTAATGAGCTTTTTGATTCCTTTATTGACATGAATGTTGAAACCCGCTATGAGGCCACCGAGCAGGCCACGCAATTTTTAACCGAACAGATTGCCAGCCTCCAGGCCGAAATTGCCGATAAGGAGCGACAGCTCCAGGCTTACAGCCAGGAGAAAAATATTGTCGCCCTGAGCGAAACAGAAACAACCATTATCGATAAGCTGGCTGAAATCAACAAAGCGCTGACCGAAGCCCAGATAGACCGGGTGAGGAAGGAGGCTTATTATAATGAGGTCAAGAATCTTTCGCCCGATTTTATCCCTGAAGCCTTTACCAATCCCCTGATTCAAAAATTGAGGGAGGATTATGTCCGCCTTAGCCGGGAATATCAGAAGAAGCTTGAAACCTTCAAGCCCGAGTACCCTGAAATGCAGCGACTCAAGGCTGAACTCGATTCCGCCCGCAAGCTCCTGGAAAATGAAACTCAGAACCTGATTAAAGCGGCCTATTCTGAATATCAGGCTGCCCTGAAAAAGGAGAAATCGCTCGAGGAAGTTTTTAACCGCCAGAAACAGGAAGCCTTTAATCTGAACAGCAACGCCATCATTTATAATGCCCTCAAGACAGAGATTGAAAACAAGAAGAATTTACTGGAGTCGCTGATTAAGCGCCAGTCGGAGATGGGCGTGGCCGCAAGACAACGGGGCCTGCGCACGGCCAATGTCCGGGTGGTGGATAAAGCTGATGTGCCGCTGCGGCCGTCAAGCCCGAAGAAGCGGCAGAATTTAATTCTGGCCCTGATTATCGGGCTTATGGGCGGCATTGGCCTGGCCTTTCTTTATGAATATCTTGATAATACGGTTAAAACGGCCGAGGATGTCGAGCGCTATGGCCGGGCACCAGCTCTGGGCATTGTGCCGACCTTCACCGTTGATGGTTTCAGGCGAGGCTACGGCTATGGCTATTATGCCTATGCCTATGGTTATGGCCGAAAGGAAAAGAGGAAGAAGAAGGGAAGGGAGGCAGAAACAGAGGTGATGGAAGGAGGGGAAGCTGAAGCTGCGCTTCTTGCCGGAGAAATTCAGCCTGGAGGCGATGGGCGAAAGCTCAGAGAGATAGGCGAAATCAGGGGAAAGGAAGCCGAGGCTGCGGGCTCGAGGGGTGAAAAGACGAGAAGGTCAGAAGAAGACGGGCTGAAAGCAGGAGGGGAAAGAGGAGAAGAACAGAGAAAAAGAACGGCAGAGAGGCGCAAAGATGAGGAGAGAGAAAAAGCAAAAGTAGAAGAAAAGAAGGAGGAAAGAGCGAAGCGAGAAGCAATGGCTGCTGGAGCGACGGGAGCAAGGGCCGGCGAGCCAGGCGAAAGTGAGGAGGAAAAGAAATTGAGTCAGATCAAGACAATTGAGCTTATTCCTCATCTGGCGCCAAAATCAAGTTTTGCAGAAAGCTATCGCACCATCAGGACAGCACTGCTTCTTTCTTCGCCGCAGGAGAAGCTACGCTCCATTGTCGTTTCAAGCCCTTTGCCCTCGGAGGGCAAGACAGCCACTGTGGCCAATCTGGCGGTTACCCTGGCTCAGGCCAATCGTAAGGTCCTGCTGATTGATGCTGACCTGCGCAAGCCGCGGCTTCATCGTATTTTCAGGGTGAAAAATGTTCATGGTCTGACTAATTTCCTGGTGAGCGATGTGGAATACCGGGATTTAATCAAGGCGACGGAAGTCCCCAACCTGTATTTAATCAATTCCGGGCCGGTGCCGCCAAATCCGGCTGAGCTTCTCGGATCAGAGAAAATGGCGCGGCTGGTTGATTTTGCCCGACAATATTTCCATCACATTCTTTTCGATTCGCCTCCGGTGCTGGTTGTGGCCGATGCCATGGTTCTCGGACCGATTGTTGATGGCATGGTGCTTGTGGTGTGGGGCGAGAAGACGACGCGCGATGCCCTGGAAAGAGCACGGGAAAAGCTTGATTTGATGAAGATCAAGCTGATGGGCGTCGTAATTAACAATCTGGATTTGCGCCGCCATCACTATTATTACAAACATTACTACTACGATTATTATTACCGCCATTACTCCCCCTAAAAATGGGGACACAAACATTTTTTCCCCCAAAATGGGACATATCCATTTTTTAACCAAAAATGGGGAAGCCAACAATTTTGTAAACATTTTTTGTTGAAAAAGATAAAACAAATACTCCTGCAGAAAAGGATCAGAGAAAAGGTGACATAAACATTTTTTGACAGAGTTCGGAGCTCGGCCCCAAAAATGGGGGCGCCAACATTTTTTGGAGAAAAGAAGAACAAACTTTTTTAAAGGACGGCAGGTTAGAAAAAAGGGAATAAGAACATTCTCCTCCCCAAAGTGGACACATGCATTTTTTCAAAGATGACATAAGCATTTTTCATATTTCCAAACCATATCGAGTTCGTCGAGCGGTCCAAAAAATGGGATTTTTTCTTATGAAAGGCGGAGCGTTTTTCATCGAGAATATATAAGGACGGAAACTTCGCTCTTATAATTAATTAAGCTCGCCATTCATCCATAAATTTGACATTTCAAAAATTTTAAATTAGATTAAAAACGGGTAACAAGGAGGAAAAAATGGTTGGATTAAGGGCCGGGATTTTTAGGGCTAAATGGCTCGCCCTGGGGATTGCGGGGGCATTCTTCTTGCTAACTTTGCCCCTGGAGCTCTGGGCCCAGCAGGGAGCACAGGTTGTTCCAGGCCCGGGTTCTGGTGCGCTGGTCGGCTTTATTTATGGTGCTGATATGAAGACGCCTGTTTCCCGGGCTGTCGTGAGAATCAGGAATCTTCAGGATGGCCGGGAATATGCCAGTGAGCCCACAGATGAAAATGGCCTGTACAAACTTCAGGGAATAAAAGAGGGCCGCTACATTCTCGGTATCAGCACACCGGCTGGCGATTATAATTTTGAATATGAGATTTTCATCAAGGCTGGCGAGGTCGGCAAGCTTTCTCTGGCATTGAAGCCGGGCAATGCTTCAACTTTGGGCCAGGAAGAGGAAGAAAAAGAAAAGAAGAAGCCTTTCTTCCTGACACCTGTGGGCATTGCCATTGTCATTGTTGCCTCTGGTTTGGCTATTTACGGTACTTATAAGCTGCTTGAGGAACTCGGTGTCATTTCGCCCGTAAAGAAATAAGGTCTACTGAAAGCATTATCTCGAAAAAAGCCCAAATTTAATTCCTCATTTTTTAAAGAAGAGTTTTGTTGACCTTTTAACTTCTTTCCGTTCTTTCTACCCCGAACTTTTTCTTTTTCCCGCTATCTTTTCCCCTTAGTTTTTTCTTCCCTGACTTTCCTATTTTCTACAATCTTTTTATTTTCCATAAATTTATTTTTAGTTTCCCGCCTTTTTCCGGCGATTTTCCTGCGATTTAACCGATGCGATTAGACGCTCGTGCGAACAGCGCTGGCATTTATAGTTTTATTATATTTGTTTTTTGCATAATTCAGTCTTGAATCTGCATGTGGAGCGTGCATACTTTTTCTTTTTTCTATGTTTTCTATATTTCCCATAATCTCTATATTTTCTGTATTGCTATGACCTTTCATCTTATTTTCTTTCTTTTAGCCTGGAGGACATTTCAATTTTCCCTTAACTGCCGTAAGGTTTCCTGGTAAAATTTTCTGGCATTTTTAACCGGCTGGCCCAGGAAGGCTTCCTTTCAGGTTTAAAATTGACCTGGCTAAAAATTAATTTGACTTAAAATTAATTTAATTAAAAATTAATTTGGGTGAAAATTGATTCGAATTTCGAAAGGAAAGTGTTTTGGCGCCAAAATCTCGCTGAAAATAAACGGAGAAAGATGGGAAAGATGAGGATATATAATAAATTTTATCTCATAGCTCTTGCTCTTATCCTCTGGCTGATACCTCTGCCTTATGGTGGCGTTGAAGAATGGTCTATCTTTGCTCTGGAAGTAGCGACATTTATTCTTTTCCTGGTCTTTCTTCTGGTGCGATTTTCCGCAGATAGGAGGTCTGCTCATCGCGCTAATCCAGTGCGTGTTGCTCGTTCCGTCCATAATGCTCATTCTGAAAACCCCGCTTCTTCTGCCCACTTCTCATCTTCCGCTCCTTTTGCGCCTCAAGCTAATTTTGCACTTCAAACTCATCCGCCGCAGCCCACACATCAGATTCATCCCATAAATCCTACCCGCCAGCCATCTTCAGCTTATCTGGCTCAGCCTGCATATCCTGCATATCAGGTTCATTCAGCTCATCCCTCACACTCGGCATACCAGGTTCATCCCGCAAGTCAAGTTCATCGTGCATATAAACCTCGTCTACCTCATTCTGCCCAGCCTGCACATCCTGAACATCTTAGACACATTGGACATCCTGAACCTCCAGCACATCCCGCGCCTCAGGTTCATCCCTCGGACCCGGTTTCAGAAGCATCAGGCCAGGAACGCACACTTGGGTCAAAAATTATTTTTTCTCTAATCTTACTTTTCTTGACCATAAATCTGTTGCAGCTAACGCCTCTTCCGGCGTCGTTAATTAAAGTTTTTTCTCCTGGGAAATATCAGCTTGTGACTCATGCCCTGGCCATTACCGGTGGCACTGAGAAAGGTCAGGCTTCTCCGGCCTCCCTGCCTGCATTTCTTCCGCTCTCGATTGCTCCTTCCTTGAGTTATTATGAATTTTTAAAATATCTTTGCTTTTTCCTTTTCGCCTTTATGCTTTACCGCAGCCTTCATTCCCGTCGCGAGGTCCAGTGGCTCGTTCTGGTGCTGGTGAGCGCCGGAATTTTTCAGGCAGTCTATGGATTAATTGAATATCTCAGTGGCACAGGCCGGATTTTCGGCTATAAAAATATCTGGGGGCAGGGATCAGCCTTCGGCACATTTATCAATCGTGACCATTATGCCGGTTTTCTCGAGATGATTTTTCCTTTAAGCCTGGGCTTTCTGCTGGCTCGATCCAATTTCTTTGCCCTGAAAAAGGGGGTCAGCTGGCGGCAAAAAATTATCTGGTTTGGCCAGGAAAGATTGCAGCAGGCTATTCTTTTTGGCACCCTTTCAGTTGTCATCGGCCTTGGCCTTTTCTTTTCGCGCTCTCGCTCAGGAGTCATCATTTTTTTCCTGATTTTTTTCCTGATGATGCTGGCTCTTTCCCTGGGGGCGAAAGGAGCTCAGAAAGAAGCTCAGAAGGTAAAAAGAGAGAAAGGCCATGGACCGGCGCACTTGAAGCCATCAGAAAGAGAAGATCGAAAGGAAGGTGAGGAGCAAAGGAATGGGCGAGAGATGAATGAGGGCAAAAACGAAGGGGGTAAGAACAGCGGAGGCGAGAGTAATGAGGACGAAAAAAGTGAAGGCTGGGGAAATGAGGCCAGAGGGAATAAAAGGGCGAAAAGTAAATGGAAAAGGGATGAGGACGAAGGTAATGAGGGTGAAAGGAGTAAAGGCGAAAAGAACGGTAGCGAACGCAATAAGCGAGAAAGTCATGTAAACGAAAAAGACGAATATGAATGGGATAAAGGGGGAAGGAGCAAAGACGAAGAAAATGGGTACGAACGGAATGGGGGAGAAAGGAGTGAAGGTGAAGAGAATGGGGACGCATGGAACGAGGAAGAAAGTTGGAGGAGCGAGAGGAAAAAGAATGAAGCATCAAGGAAAAGTGCAGGGAAAAGTGCAAAGAAAAGTGGCCGCGGGGGAACGCTCAGGGATCCCGGCTCGCGCCGGTGGTTGCGGGTGATTCGCACGGTGACTCTGGCTGTCATTTTCGTGGCCATTTTTATCGGCATCAGGCCCATAATTGAGCGCTTCACGCTGGAGTCATTGTGGCGGGAGGCCAGACCAAAGTTTTATGGCCTGACGCTTCGCCTGATAGCTGATTACCCTCTTTTTGGGACTGGAGCTGGAACTTACATTTATGCTTATACGCCATATGAAGAGGAGGATCTCGGGGGTATTCTGCACCACGCTCATAATGATTATCTTGAAACTCTGGCCGAAATGGGAATCTTGGGCGGCGGAGCCATAATCTGCGCAGCCTTTATCGCACTGGCGATTCTCTTCTGGCGCTGGCTGAGACTTGCAGAGCATGATTATTTTGGCCGCGGGGTCGGGCTTGGCCTTATGGGCGGGATAGTGGCCATTTTAATTCACAGTTTCAGCGATTTTAATTTGCGTCTCCCGGCTAATGCCCTTTATTTTATAAGCTTCTATGTTCTGGCCTGGCGTCTCCTTGTGGCGAGAAGAGGCGAGCCTTGAGGAACGGGCTGGGGGTAGAAAGAAAAAGGCCTGGAGGCGAGAGGCAGACTTAAAATTTAAAGACCTGTGATGTGAAGGGAGGAAAATTAAAAATTTTAAATATTTTAAAAATTTAAATTTTGACGCCAGCGGAATGAAAAAAGATAAACTTGAGAGGAAATTTCTGATAAAAAATTTTATCGAGTCCAAATCTTCATGGAGGCGAAACAAGAATAGTCCCGATTTTTTCGAATAAATTTTAAAACATTTTATATTGATTTAATATTACTTAGCCAGAATTAAAATCTGAGAATCTGAGGCAGCAGTAAAAAGAAAAAAGACGGGATTAGAAAGTGGACAAATCGGGAACAATGGGAAATAGGACAAAAGGGATATAGGACAAATGGGAGATAGGACAAATCAGAAATCGATAGAGTGCACATGAGAGGCACATGATTAGAAGGCAAGTCGTCTCACGGTTAATATCTGGATTAATGGCAGCGCTTCTGCTTGCCCTTGCCACGAAGGAATATTTGGGATTCCATTTTTATTATCAATATAAAAAAGAAAGAGAGGAGGCGCGTAGTGTTGAGCAGGCCTTTCCGTCTCTGGAGAAGAAGCTTAAGCTGGCACTGAAATTTTCCGGGCAGCCGCTTTTTTTTCAGGAGCTGGGTCGGCTTTATCTCGAAAAGGCCATGGCAGAAAATGAATTTGGTTCGCCGGCCCGGCGGGATGAATTTTTGCTCAAGGCTGAAATGAGTATAAAGGAGCAGATCAGGCGCAATCCTGTTGATGCCCGTGCTTTTTACAATCTGGGGAAAATTTATCTTCTCTATAATTTTCCTTTGCTCACCTATGCTGACCGGGGAAGAGCGTGTTTGCGCCGGGCGCTGGAATTGAAACCAGCTGATGTTTTTCTAAATGTTAATGTTATTTATATGTATCTTGTCCAGTGGGAGTTGTTAACGGATGACGAGAAAAGCTTTCTGGCCCGACAGCTTCGATTCATTGAAGCCCGGGCACCTGATTTTAGAGACAGGTTGCGCCGGCGCTGGCGAGAAAATTTTCCTGCAACCGACCTTTTAGAAGAACGCCTTTCTCAGCTTTTTAATAATTACTAAATTTTTATTAAAAAAATTCTTATTAAAAAGCGAATATGTCGCTTATTCTTTGAGGAAAAAAATGTTCATTTCCTCTTTTGGTTAGCCTTTCTTTGCAAAAAATGTTTGTGTCCCTATTTTTGGAGGAGGGAAAGTGGGCCGAGGAAAAGGTTGCGGTCCTGGCCAAGGGAGGGATCATAAAAATCATTAAGAAATTCGACTTTTATTTGGTATTCCCCCCTGGGCAGAGAAAGAGGAAGATATAAATAAGTCCATTCCTCGGTCAGCAACATAGTTTTGGCCACGACTCTGCCATTCAGATAGACTTTGAATAAAGGGCCAAGACCACCTGCCTTCTGGCCGCGAACCTGAAGCCGGAGATAAGTATTGTCATCTTCAACCGAAAAGGAAAGTTCAGCTGAACCTGAAGTGCCGAGCTCCGAACCCTGATGCCCGGTCCAGGAAGTAGCCGGAATGGTTTTTATAACTTTTATTTCTTCTTCTGGCAGAGCCGGATATTGATACCAGATATCGCCCAGAGCAAAGGCTATTTTTCTGGGATCAGGTATTCTAAGAACCCGGCCCGGCTGCCAGTCGCGGTTCGCTTCAAAAACCAGATTAAAATTGTAAGGGCCTTTTCCCCCCTGCGCTGCTAATTCTGCTCGTCCCTGGCCTTCCATTTTAAGATTATCTTTACCTTCTAATAATTTCTGTCTCCTTTCCTGACCTTCCCTTTCATTTTCAAGGTCTATCTCAATTTGATGCCATTGTTTATCCTTTATTTCCAGAGAAAAAAGCTCCTTTTCCTTCTTAAACCAGTCATTGGCTTGATAAACTTTTAGCTTGACTGGATTCTTCTCTATATCGGGATGGGAGGCATGCACCATCAGCACTGCCTGGCTGCCCAGTCTCTCTAAGGCTAAACCAGCTTTCTTTTTGGCCCATCTGAAATCAAATCCCCGCCAGTCCTTCTCCCAGTTGTAAAAACCAAAATCTTGAAGCCAGCCAAAATCCCTTGTTCTCCGGACAAGGGAAAGTTCTGTGAAGGAAGCAAAAAAATGGGAAAAGATAAAAAGAATTGTTATTAAAATCATAAAGAGCCGGGGCCTCAAAATAAAAAGCCGGCCTCTTTCTCGCTTTGGGGATAGTTGTTTTTCTCCAGCGTCTGAAAAACTTTCGCCTGAGGGTATCTTCAATAAATTTGGTTCTTCATTAATTTTTTCAGTCATTTTTTCCTGCCCTGATTTTTTGTCCGGAGCGCAAAGAATGCTCAGGAAATAGGTAAAGAGAAACCAGAAAAGATATTTGGCCTCAAAGCCACCGATATAAGAATGAAAAATAAAGTTAACCAGACATGCGACCAGACTGCTCCCAAGAGCGATAGCCATTAATTTCTCTTGATTTTCTTTTAGCCTGGCCCGTTCTTTCAGGCTGCAGGCTAAAGCTTTTGCCGCTATGATAAAAATCAGAATCGCTCCAAAAAGGCCAAGTTCGGCCAGAACCTGGAAGAATAAATTCTCTGCGGAATCTGTCGTAAACATGGGCCGGCCAGCCTGATAAAGAAAATTGGGTAATTCCACAATGTAAGCTCCGGTGCCAACTCCAGATAAGGGAAAGCGGCGAAACATCTCCCAGGCCATGGACCAGAGGGCTATTTTTCCGGAAAATAATTCTTCCACCATTCCTTTTTTCAGAAAATCCCAGCTCAGGTTTAAACGCTTCGTTAGCGTAAATGAGGAAAGAAGAGGAAAGGCCAGAAAGATAAAGGTGATCAAGAAAAAAAGAATCAGCCAGGAAAATAATTTTCTTCTCTGATTAATTTCAGGCAGCTGAGAAATTAAGAGGAGACCAGAAACAGAACCCAGAGAAAAGGCCAGCCAGCAGCTTCTTGAGCCTGATGTTGCCAGGCCCAGAAGGGAAAAAGCAATCAGGATGACTTCAAGCCAGACTGGCTTAATTTTGCCCGAAAGAGCGAGGATAAAGAAAGCCGGCAGAAAAGCTGCCGCATAAAAGCCAAAGGAATTGGGATCTTTGTAGGTTGCCTGGAATTGCTCGAGCTGAATCCAGGTCGGCAGGCGGCCTAGTTGAGGGAAAAAAAGGAGCTGAAGACCATTGAACAGGAGCGAAAGGAAAAAAGCCAGGCAAAAAGTTTTCATGAGCTTCTGCCTGAAATCAGGGAGTTGAAGCCAGGGAAGAAGAATAAAAGAGAGGAGGGGGCCGGTCGCCATATTTAAACTGCTGAAGATGACGCTCATTCTGGCCCCTCCAGCTCTGACGCCATTAACATTGACCACTAATTCATGAAGGCCATCAGTCAAAAAAGGAAAAAAATTGCTGTAGCGGAGAAAAGCAATTAATCCTGAAAGAAAAACTAAGCCGAGAAAAAAACCCAGAAAGGGTTGAAGGGGATGCCATCTCCAGGAAGAGACGAAAGAAAGATCCTTCCTCGGACTGAAGAAATTCTGGTTTAAGATGTAGCCGGCAAAAAAGAAAAGAAAAAGGATTAAACTGACGGGTGCCTGAGGTATATTTTCATTGAGGCCAAAATAATAGGGTAGATTACCTGTCAGGGGCAAGAAAAAAAGAAAGGAAAGCCATCCCCATTCCAGACGAAAAGCGCTCAGCAGCAAGATGATGGCCAGAATGGGAATAAGGGTCAGTTGATAAGGTTTAATGAGGGGAACAAAAGTAAGATAAAAGTAAAATAAAAAAGGAAAATAGAAAAGCAGGAAAAGAATCAGGCATAATCGATATTTGATTTCAGCTGCCCCAATTTTAAAGGTCGACATCGTCTCTAATAAGCACCTTCTCCAGTCAGAAAAGAGCGAAGCGTTTTTAGCAGGATGACAGTATCCAGCCACAAAGACCAGTTGCGCAGGTAATATTCATCAAGAAGAACCCGTTCACGAAAAGGAATGAGATTACGGCCGCTTACCTGCCAGAGACCGGTAATGCCTGGCCGGCAAATAGTAATGAGGCCAGCCTTTTCGCCCAGGGCTTCTTTTTCTTCAGGAAGATAGGGCCTTGGACCAACCAGACTCATTTCTCCCCTGAGGACATTGATCAACTGCGGTAGCTCGTCCAGGCTGTAGCGCCGCAGCCACCGCCCTATCCGGGTAACCCGCGGGTCGTTGCCCCGAATCTTCTGAAATTCCTCCCATTCTTTCCTTTTTTCTGGATGCTGAAGAAAAAAAACTTCAAGACGTTTCGCTGCATCGGGATACATGGAGCGAAATTTTATTAAATAAAAAATCTTTCCTTTATGGCCAAGTCTTTGTTGTCGGAAAAAGATAGGGCCAGAGGAGTCAAGCCTGATGGCGATAGCAATGATAGCCATCAAGGGAAGAAAAAGAAGAAAGAGAAAGAGAGCCAGGCCAAATTCCAGCCATCTTTTCAGCGCCAGATTCCAGGGTTTGACTAGATTCCGGGGTATAGTCAGGGCCAGAATGTCGCCAAGATTTTCAGTTTCAACGCCGAGCGCAAAAAGCGTTCCAAAATCAGGAATTATTCTGATATCAGGCGTGATTTTTTCGGCTTGCTCGATAAGCTGTAATAAAGATTGCTGGTCAAAAGAGGCAGCGCCGATAATTATCGTTGGCTCGGTCAATTTATCTGGTCCCTGAAGACATTCTGCTATCCCCGGGCTTATTTTATCTTTTCCCGCAGAAATATCCCTGGATGGGGATGAGAAAAAGTTTTTCGGGGAGGCTTCATTTTCAATTGTCAGGCAGCTGGCTACCTCCAGTCCGAGCATTGGATTTCTTTTTATCTGATTCGCCACTGCCTCGGTCAAACGGGCCGGGCCAATAACAATGGCCTTTTTCCGCCACCAGGAAGACGGCAGTAGGTGAGTCTTTAAAAGATGACGGGAAAGAGGGAAGAGAAAAAGCGATAAAAACCAGGTGATGAAAATGACTGCCCGGGAAAAAAGCTCATAGCCACGTATCATAAAAATAAGAAGTATAACCAGGACAAAAGAAAGGCACAGGCTGCTTATTAGGGAGCGGGTTTCATCCCAGAAGGAACGGCGATGGCTGTAATGTTTTTCCAGGGCCAGAAAAAGAATCGTAATCGTCGCCAGAGCGAAAAAACCAGGCCAGAGCATAAGGCCGAAGGGAAGCAAGCGGCGGGAAAAAGAAATAAAGCCTGGCAGAATAGAGCGGCGGAGAAAATAAGCCGCTGTAAAAGCGATAAATAAAGTTAAAATATCGGCCGCGACTAAAGAAAAAATGAGCCAGATCTTATTTAATCTTTTCATCAAAAAGGATAGCTCATGTTTTTTCCTCAAGTTTCTGGGCCTGTTCTAAGAAGGTTTGAACTGTTTCCCTGGTATAAGGATGACGGATCATACCCCAGAGAAGTTCAGGAAGAACGGTGACAAAATGAGCGCCTGCTTCCAGCCATTCAATCACATTAAGTATTTCTCGAGTTGAGCCCACAATAATTTTGCTTGGAAGCTGCTGGTCATCAAGCACCAGCCTGGCTTTCCTTATCTCTTCGCGCGCATCATAGCCCATGTTATTGACTCGCCCCCCGAAAAGAGAAAGATAACTTGCGCCAGCCAGAGCGCCGATGAGGCATTGCTGGGCACTCATAATGGCGGTTAAATTGACTCTGATATTGTATTTTTTTTCTAAAAGATGGGCGACCTCAATGTTTTCCAGCTCGCCCTCAGGCCCATGCACAGGGATTTTAACTATGATATTTTCTGCCCAGCCAGAAAATTCACGAGCCTGCTCAATCATGGCTTCCGGTTCATTAGAGGTGACTTCAACAGAAACAGGGTAGGGTGAAACCAGCCTGGCTATTTCTATTATCCTATCTTTTAAAGAAAAGGGCTTTCCCGGCTCTCTTTCCTTCATGATAATCATGGGATTGGTCGTGACACCCCGGACAATTCCCATTTTCATTGCCCGTTCAATCTCTTTGATCCGGCTGGTATCAATGAATAGAGCCATTTTTCTCTCCTTCCTTTTTATTTAGTCGCTTCCCACTTCATTTCCTTGGCTTTAAGGCGAGGGTGGCTAACGATGAGATGAAGGAGAAGAGCCTGCCAGGCTTCGCCATGAGGGGTAAGACGTTCTGGCGACGGACAGGGTATAACCACACAGGCATCAGCCTTCTGAGCCGTGTAACCATCCTCGCGGGCAACAATGCCCAGAACCTTGGCTTTTCGTTTTCTGGCCAGATCAATAGCTTTGATTAAATTTTCGCTGATTTTTTTCTGGCGATTACCACCGCCGATGGAAAGAATAAAAATAGCGTCTTTGGAGCTGAGCCGGCTTTCTTTGAGCCAGGAAGAAAAAACATCAAGCCAGCCTTCATCATTAATTAAAGCTGTTAGTTCAGAAACATTGTCGGTGGGGGTATAGGCTTCAAAACCAGCAATCTTCCGAAAGTCATTGACGGCATGGGATGCGTTAGCTGCCCCGCCTCCTACCCCGAGAAAGAAAAGACGGCCTTTTTGCCGGCGAATTTTTTCCAGAAGAGTTATTATTTTTTCAATTGCCTGGCGATCAATCTGACGGGCTAACTGGCCAGTCTCCTTTAAAAACTGGTCAATATAATTTTGTTTGCCCTTCTTCTTATCCATAATTTTTTAGAGTCCCTCGAGATTGACTTTTTGATTTTATCATTTAATTACTTTAAAGGCAATTTTTTCCCCAATCTGGATAAATTTTCATCCCTAATCCTTTCTCTTTTCTCTGATGTTAATTATCTTTTTGGATGTTAATTATCTTCTCGCCTTATCTCCGTGGCCCTTGTTTTTAACTCTGATTAATATCCGGCTTTTCTCATAACTTGAATTTTGGTTCCCTATCCCGACTGTTTTCCGATTTTAAGTTCCTCTGGAAAAAATGGACGAAAGACAGGAAGCCTCTTTTCCCTGTTCTACTTGTCAAAAAAGGCTCATTATCAGCCCGCAGAAGCTGAACTCAAATTGTCGTCGGGGCTTAACAGGGATGGTTTAAGATACAAGCAAAAATATCATTGAGCTTGAATGGATCAGGGTTATGGGTTGAAGAATTCAAATTTTTTTCTGGCATTCATAAAGGAAGCAGTAAGCCAGGTTAAAGGGAATGAAGGGACGGAGGAGGCGATAAAGCCAGGGGTCTTTCTCGGTTTTATAATTGTAAGCGAAGATTCTTTCAACCTTCAGGCCATTTTTTTCCAGTAATTGCTGCCATTCTGTCTTCGTTGCCAGTCGTTCCAGGGGCTGATTTGATTTGAGACCTTTATCTCCCTTGAGCCAGACATTGATGATAATGGGAAGAAAATAAGAGTTGGGCACAAGAATATAAGCTCTGCCGTTCTTTTTGAGAACTCTGGCTATTTCCCTCACGCCCTTTTCGGGAGAAAGGAAATGCTCGAGGCTGCCGAGATTGGTAACTAAATCGAAGGATTCGTCGGGAAAAGGAAGATACTCGCCGCAACCACAAACGAAAAGAGTACGCGAAGCGATTCGGCGAGCTTTTTTTATAGCTGATTCAGCAATATCCAGGCCAAAAGTTTCGCTAAAGAAATTTTCGGCCAGATGAAGAAAAAGTCCAGAGCCGCAGGCCACATCTAAAATTCTGGCCGAATCAGGGCTTTTCAGGCGACATTTTTTAAGAATCCAGAGATAATGCTCAGGACTTTCTTTTAAATCAGAAAATTCAAATATTTTTTCATACTCTTCTTTCTGCTTTTTGTAATTTAATTCACGGGCCACTGTGGCTTTAGTATAGAGAATTAATATTTTAAGAATCAAGATACCCTTCGGATCAAGAGAGTTTCGCTTTTTTATTTCTGTTTGAAATTAAAGATGGGCCTGGATAATAATTCGCAATCAAATCATTCCCTTACCTGCCTGGGACGGCGATATGGGCTGCCGGGTCATTGGTATTATTGTTGGCGGTGGCGCCAAAGACCATCACCCGGCCTGCCCCTGAAACCGGTCTTACCTCTACCCATGTATTATCATAGGAGTA
>Ga0080004_1096919_pt1 | contig 104911 bp, 108 predicted proteins | sample WasSprMetagenome_FD_69207 | JGI IMG/M metagenome (GOLD analysis project Ga0080004, IMG submission 69207) | Sulfidic aquatic microbial communities from Washburn Spring, Yellowstone National Park, USA - WS (SPADES assembly) (version 2) | ecosystem: Environmental > Aquatic > Thermal springs > Hot...
GAAAGGTTGACGATGTAAAGAACTTTGGAGTATACGAACCGCTAATAGTCAAAGAACAAATACTTGCAGGAGCAACAGAAGCTGCAACAATGATACTAAGAATAGACGATGTCATCGCAGCTGGAAGACTGAAGGAGTCGAAGCCGTCAGGAGAAAAAGGAGCAGGCACTGGTGAATCAACACCATCATCAGAAACCGACTAAATTTATCGGGAACGCAAAAATTTAAGAATAAAATATTTCCCCTCTAATTTTTTATAGCAATTTTTAAATCTTATCAAAATCGAGTATAATCGACCATAGTATGAAATATAAAGTTGTTGTAACAGCCCCAATAAATGAAGATGGAATAAAGCTATTGGAGAAGGAGGCAGAAGTTTTCATATTCCCAAAGCCTCCGACAGAAGAGGAGCTCAAAAAAGCAGTAGTAGACGCAGACGCACTACTTGTGACAATGAACGTTGAAAACGTAAACAGGGATGTTATATATTCTGCGCCTAAACTTAAGATCATTGCAAGACACGGTGTAGGATACGATAACGTAGATGTGAAGGCTGCAAGCGAAAGAGGTATATGGGTTACAACCGCACCAGTCTTGAATGAAACTGTTGCAGACCAAGCGTTCGCATTACTATTGACACTTGCAAAAAGAACATGTGAAGCAAACAATTTTATGAAATCAAAAAAGTGGACTGTTAGAGATCCGTTCATCTTCCAAGGAGTTGACGTATGGGGAAAAACTATAGGCATAATAGGATTAGGTAGAATAGGCTACGCTATAGCTGAAAGAGCAAAAGGCTTCAAAATGAAAATACTCTACACAGACATAATAAGAAAAAAGGAACTAGAAGAAAAACTTGGAATAGAATACAAAACCCTAGAAGAACTCTTAAAAGAATCAGATTTTATAATAATATCATGTTCGCTCACAGAGCAGACGAGAGGACTGATAGGGGAAAAAGAGCTTAAGATGATGAAAAAAACCGCCTACCTAATAAACATTGCAAGAGGGCCAATAGTAGACCATAAAGCGCTTGTGAAAGCGTTAAAAGAGAAATGGATAGCAGGTGCAGGACTAGACGTATTCTACAAAGAACCACTACCATTAGATGACCCCATACTAGAATTAGACAACGTGATACTAACACCACATATAGCCTCAAACACAGTAGAAAACAGGAAAAGGCTAGCTGTAACAGCGGCGCAAGAGATATTAAGAGTCTTGCACGGAGAACAGCCACTATATCCAGTAAAATAATTTTACCAAAAAATTTAAAATATCTTTTAATTTTTTAAAAATTCAATAGTATAAAAATGAGAAAGTGCTCTAAAAAATTTATATATCTTGAATGGAAACGTAAAGGTATGAGTGGAGAGCCAAAAAAGGTTGATAGGCGATCTTTTCTCTATGTTGGCCTTGGTGCTGTAGCTTTAGTTGCTATTGGTGCAGCAGCATATATTGCCATGAATCCACCTGTAGTAACACAAACAGTAACTACAGCGACAACGGTGCCAACAACATCTGTGGTAACCACCACAACAGCGACAACTGTTACGACAGCGACGACCACAACTACTGCGACAACAGTAACAACTACAACCGGAGTTCAAAAGCCAAAACTAACTGTCCTGTACATGTCCACTTACGCACCAGCCATCAATGACTGGCTAACGGCAAGAACCCTTGTATGGGCTGCAAAAAGAGGTGTAGATGTAGAAGTTAGCACTGCATCCTATATGGAAATAAAGCCAAAGATTCTAACAGGCGTTGAGACAGGGAATCCGCCAGACCTAGTGTTTGGTGGCGGAGACCTTGTTGCACTACTAGCAGAAGACCCCAAAGCGAGACACATTGAACCAATAGACGACGTCTATAAAGAATTGGGTGAAGATGATATTATTGAAAAATTAATGAAATGGTATACTATTGATGGAAAAAGATTTGCGATAGACCTCGCCTTACACGCAAACCAATTACATCTTATAAAGTCGTTTGTAACAGAAGTTGGAAGAAAGCCAGAGGAACTAGTAACCTGGGACGATTACATTGAGTTTGCTAGGGAAGTTAAAAGGCGCCATCCTGACATGTATCCGCTAGGCTTCACCTTAGGCAAATGTTACGATGGAACTGAAACCTGGTATTTAACTTGGTGGCCACACGGTGGTGAAATGTGTACTGGAAGAAGCTCTACTGCTGTAAAATTCGATAGTCCAGAAAGTCGCGAGAACCTACAACGTATTATAGACTGGTATAATGCGGGGCTAATTAACCCACAGATGTTACAGGCTGATGAGATGTTAAACAACAATGCGTACTTAACAAAATCCGCTGCCTTCATTATAGAGGGTCCAACACCATACTATGCGGCTGTCACAAGAAACCCCGAGTTGGCTGGAGACACGATTCTAAAGGCTCCTCCAAAAGGGCCTAAAGGTCAATTTACATGGGGTTCACAGTGGCCTCTATACACATTTAGTGCTTCAAAGAACAAGGATCTAGCTAAAGACCTGATAATATTCATAATGAAAGATAAGGCTGAATATAAAAAGATGATACTAAGCGGTCTAATGGCAGTTGGTCCAACCTACAAGAGTGTAACTGATGAGCTTGTTAAAGATCCTAATGTAGGTCGTCTATACCAAGTTTACAAGGACATACTGCCTATTGTCACCTTCTATTCATATCCCTTAAATGAACCAACTAAGGCTATGGACACAGTTCAGGCAAACTATTTGGTAGCAGACCTATTCTCTATGACTCTAATTGACAAGAAGGACGTCGATACTGCAGTAAGAACAGTTGGAGACCAAATAAAACAGATCTTCAAACAAACCTATGGGCAATAGGGTATGAGACTAAAAATTAGGGAGGCGTTAGAAGGTTACGCCTTCTCAACGCCCGCCTTCCTTCTTTTATTTTTAGTACTGTTCTTTCCATTCGCATACGTGATTTACATAAGCTTTTTCTCAAAAACATTTGGATATGAAGCAGTATATTCAGGTCTTAACAATTACATGATGATAATTCGTGATCCAGTATTCTCGTACTCTATTTACATTTCAACGCTCTACACTGTTATAGCCGTACTATTCAAATTGATTCTAGGACTGGCTTTCGCAATCCTTTTTGCCCAAGAATTTAGGGGAAGATCCATTGTTAGAACGATTGCAGTAATCCCATGGGGCATACCTTTATTTGTGGTTGCAGCTATATTCTTCTGGTTCTTTGACTATAACCTTGGGCTTCTGAACATTATCCTTAAATCACTTTTTGGTGTAAAATATTTTTGGCTCGGCCCTGATCTAGTGATTCCCTCAATTATTTATGTTAATGTATGGAAAGGTATCCCATTTTTTATGGTCAACTTTTTAGGTGCCTTGCAAACAATACCGCGAAGCCTGTACGAAGCTGCTGAAATAGATGGCGCTAGTGCTTGGCAAAGGTTTATGCACATAACCATTCCAGGTATAAAGTACGTTATGTTAATTGTATGCCTCCTTTCAACTATATGGACTTTCGGAGAGTTTGATACAATATTTTTCTTGACAAGGGGTGGTCCAGGATATCTTACACATATTGTCCCAATATACATATATCATCAGGCTTTCTCGAATTTTAATGTTGGCACAGCTGCAGCTGCATCGGTAATAACTGTACCTATCTTCTTGGCGCTAATTTCAGTTATTTTATGGGCTTTAAGGAGGTGAATTGGTTGAAAAGAAGTACTTCATTCCTTCTAAAAAGAATCGCAATATATGTTTCTGCAATTATAGTATTTATATGGACGGCTCTTCCACTTTACTGGATGATTATAACAGCATTTAGGCCTGAAAAGGAGATTTATGAGGGTCTTGTAATTCCAAGGCAAATTAGTATAGCCTCTATCTTGGCTATCTTCGGCTTCGGAGAAGAACATATAACTGTTGGAAGTACAATAACTCCATACATAATTAATAGTACTTACATTTCAATAATTGTTATGGTTGTGTCAACAGTACTAGGTGTGCTGGGCGGTTATGCTTTGGCAAGGATGCGTTTTCCTGGAAAAGATATATTGTCAAGCATGTCCCTATTTGCCTACGTCTTCCCCACAGTCGTTATAATGGTTCCAATCTTCTACCTCTTCTCTATGTGGAAACTTGTTAATTCTCCCACAGGCCTCATTCTTGCACTATTATCCCATACATTACCCTATACTCTTTGGATGCTTCGAGGCTTTTTCCAAACGATTCCTGTTGATATAGAAGAGGCAGCATTCATAGATGGATGTAATAGAATTAAAACAATAATTAGAATTGTTTTCCCACTATCTACTCCCGGTATTGTTGCCACAGCAACATACGCTTTCATACTAGCTTGGAACAATGTTCTCTTCCCCCTGATACTTATCTCTAGAACAGACCTGCAAGTTGTATCTATTGGAATACTGAATTATATGAAGGCTGACTTTGTTCCCTGGGACAGGCTTATGGCAGCAAGCTTTATCGCAACCCTTCCACCAACACTATTGTTCTTTGCTATACAACGGTATATTGTTGCAGGTTTAACCGCTGGAGCAGTTAAAAGGTAGAATTACACCTTTCTCTTTTACCATTTTTTAAAATTTAAATCAACTATTTTCCTATATTTTTAGGTGATGTAAATTGGCAAAGCCTGTTGTTTTAAATATGATACTCGGTAAGCCTGCCGAACTTTTTTCAGAAGATTTTAGAAAAAAGTACGAGTTTAGACAAAATCCTTTCGGTAAATGGTTGAATGAAGAAGAGCTTGTTAGTGTAATAGGTGATGTTGACGCTGTCGTTGCGGCAAGTGAACCGTATACGAAAAGGGTTTTTGATGCTGCATCAAGATTAAAGATTGTTGCAAGATTCGGTGTTGGATACGATAATGTCAACATTCCTGAGGCTACAAAACATGGTGTGTTTGTAACAATCTTGCCTGGAGTTAACGCTGAAACTGTGGCCGAGCATACTCTTGCACTTATTTATGCTGTTGCAAGAGGTGTTGTTGATTGTGTTAAATCAACTAGGCCTGAAACTTGGACGGAGGTGCAGAAAAAATACTATTCAACACATACTCCCTTTGAACTTTATGGCAAAACTTTGGGTATAATAGGCTTAGGCGCCATCGGAACTAGGGTTGCTAAGTTATGTGCTGGACTTGAAATGAAAATTTTAGCATTCGATCCCTACACTAAGCCTGAGAAAGCTAGAGAGGTTAATGCCGAACTTGTACCCTTAGAAAGGCTGTTAAAGGAAGCAGATGTTGTTACAATACATTGTCCACTAAATCAGGAGACGAGACACTTGATTGGTGAAAGGGAACTTAAGATGATGAAAAAGAATGCGATACTAATTAATGCGGCAAGAGGCCCGATTGTCGATGAAAAGGCACTTTATAGAGCGTTAAAGGAGAAATGGATTCTTGCAGCGGGACTTGATGTTATGGAAAAGGAGCCTCCAGAACCAGATAACCCGCTATTCACCCTAGACAACGTTATTATAACACCACATGTTGGAGGGTCGAGTCTAGAAAACTTTATGAGATGTGATGCGATCATCGAGGAACAGATAGAGCAAGCGCTTAAGGGAGAGGTTCCAAAATTTGCATTAAACCCTGAAGCAATAAACTATGTTAGGAAATAGGTGCTGTTATTGAATCATAGGGACAGATTCTTTACGGCACTAGAGCATAGGGAACCCGACCTTGTACCCATAGCAGACTTGAGCATGGACTCCCCTATAGTAGAGGCAGTGTTAAACAAGAGGCTTGGTTTTGGACTGACAAAGTTCGGTAAAAGTGTTTCAGAAAAGGGGCCTGGTAAAGCATGGTACTCGGCAATAAACTATAGGAGGGCACTGGTTGAAGCCTGCATGAAACTAGATTTTGACGGTGCACCCTTCATATCAGACTATTCGCTTGTAACAAAGGATTATGAGCCAAAGTTTGTTGACAAACAAAGGTTTGTCGACCAATGGGGTAGGATAATGCAGACGAGTGAGAGGGCGAAGACAACATACTTTGTTGATGGAATAATCAAAACTCCAGAAGACCTTGAAAGATTTGAGCTGCCAGACGGTTTTCACCCAGACATTATGGAAATGATGGAGGAAATAATAGGGCCGTTTAAGGATAAGGATATTGTTGTCATGGGACAAGTTCACAGCGGCTGGCACATGGCTTTCCAGGCAAGAGGTGGAATAGACAAGATTTCGATAGACTTTTATAAGAACCCTGAATTCGCTAAAAAGCTTTTAGAAAAATATGCTAGAGCATTTCAGAGGCTTACTGAGGCAATGATTAAGGCTGGTGTTGAAGTCATTTGGGTCACGGACGACTATGCCGACAATAATGGGCCGCTGGTTAACCCGAAACTTTTAAGACAGTATGAATTCCAAAATTTGGCTAAAATAGTTGAAATTGCAAGAAAATATAATGTTCCAGTAATGAAGCATTCAGACGGTAACCTTTACATGATTATAGAAGACCTTATTGGAACAGGAATCACTGGCCTACACCCTATTGAGCCTGGTGCAATGGATTTGAAGGATGTTAAAGAAAGATATGGGCACAGGATATGCTTGGCTGGAAGTGTTGACTGCAGATACATTCTACCATTCGGAAGTGAGGAGGATGTTAGGAGAGAAGTTAGAAGGTGCATTGATGCTGCAGCAAAGGGTGGAGGATACATACTGACTTCAAGCAATTCACTTCACTCTGATGTTAAGCCAGAAAACATTTTCACGATGGTTGATGAAGCTAGAAAGTATGGAAGATATCCTTTAAAGTAATCTTTTTTAAACTTCAACTATATTTTTAAGCTCGTTCAAAAATTTTTCATTCTGTTCCCTTGTCCCTATTGTTACCCTTAAGCAGTTTTCTATTCCTCTAACTCCACTCAAATTTCTAACACATATACCTTTTCTGAACAGTTTTTCGTGAACGGTGTTCGCATCTAAACCTTTTATCCTGAAAAGGAGGAAATTGGTTTCACTCGGATATGCTTCAACATTTTTTATCGAGTTCAATAGCCTAAATAATCTTTCTCTTTCTTTAACAATTTCATCAACCCATTCCCTCATTTGATTGATGTCTGATAGTGCTATGGCACCCAATTTTATGGAAACGACAGTTAGAGAGTTTGGTGGTCTTACAAGATTCAATTTTTTAACAGTGTCTTCGTTAGCCAATATGTATCCTATTCTAGCTCCAGCCAAGGAGAACGCTTTTGAAAGTGTTCTTATTATAACCAAATTAGGGTACTTTGAAATTAGTTTTGCAGCTGTTCTACCACAATATTCATAGTAAGCTTCATCGACTACAATCCAAGAATCTGTTTCTTCAGCAACAATCCTTAAATTCTCAATATTGGTAAAGTTTCCTGTTGGATTATTTGGGTTGCAAAAGAATATCACATTAGCCTTCTCTCTACAACAAACGTTCACAATCTCCTCTATATCATCTCTGAAGTCCGGTGCTTTTCTTGGAACCTCTAAAACTTTTGCTCCAGCTATCTGCGGAGATATTTTTAGCATAGAATAGGTTGGTGTAGAAATAATAACCTTGTCACCATTATCAACAAACGTTTTTGTAACAATATCTATGCCTTCATCAGCACCATTAGTTACTACAACATTATCTTCTCCAACATTATTATAACTGCAAATTTTGTCCAACAGTTCAGTGTATCTCGTGTCAGGATACTGGTTCACTTGCAATTCGGGTAAAATTTTTGCAACCTCATTTAACCAGCTTCTGGGTGTATATGGTGAAGCATTTGTGTCAAGTCTTATAACCTGTTCTACAGGAATGTTAGCGATTTTTGCTACCTCCTGACTTGAAATTTCCCACTCATATGGAGTAAAATTTTCAAACACTTTTCTAATCTTCATCTTCTTTAGGTAACCATACTATCATATTTTTGCTTTACATTTTAGAACAGTTTTTTAAACTTTATAGTTTATCATATATTGGGGAACATGTGTGACTGAAATAGTTAAAATTGATCCATTGAATCCTGACCCGTCTACGATAAGATATGCTGCAAAATTTATTTTAGATGGAAAACTTGTAGCATTTCCGACTGAAACGGTCTACGGTCTAGGCGCTGACACATTCAATTCGCATGCCGTTAAAAAAATTTTTGAGGTTAAGGGGAGACCGATAGATAATCCACTTATCGTACATGTTTCAGACTTAAGCCAACTATATAGGGTCGCCTACGATGTTTCCGAAAAGGCTCTAAAGCTTATAGAACGTTTCTGGCCTGGCCCATTAACCCTAATATTTAAAAGGAGGAGTGAAGTGCCCCCAGAAGTTTCAGCCTATCTTCCAACCGTTGCTGTCAGAATGCCGGCTCACCCGATAGCATTGGCTTTAATTAGAGAATCGGATACCCCTATCGCGGCTCCAAGTGCAAATATTTCATCGAAACCAAGCCCTACAACTGCTGAGCACGTGATAAAAGACTTGTATGATAAAATTGATTTGATAATTGATGGTGGAGAAACATTATATGGTGTCGAGTCCACAATTTTGAATATCCAGCCAAGTACTCCAAAACTTTTGAGGCCTGGCGCTATCCCGCTAGAAGAAATTGAGAATGTGATTGGAAAAGTGGATGTTAGTGAAGCAGCTTTAGCTGAAAAGTCCTACCAGCTTATCGCGGAAGCTCCTGGAATGAAATATAGGCATTATGCGCCAAAAGCGCCAATGTTTCTCGTTGAAGGTGAACTGGATAAGGTTGTGGGCAAAATTGTCGAGCTAGCCCAAGAAGACGTATTGAAGGGATTAAAGGTTGGCGTTCTCGCCACAAAAGAAACAGCTGCACTTTATCCGAAATCCTTGCATGTCATAATTTTGGGTTCAAGAAGTGAACCATATAGCATTGCACATAATCTTTTTAAAAGTTTAAGGTTAATGGACGAGCTTAATGTTGATAAAATATATGCTGAAGGATTGCCAATGAAAGGCATACTCTTTGCTGTACAGAATAGGCTAAGGAAGGCCTCAGGACACAATATTATAAGGGTCTAAATTTAATATTTTGAAACAAAATTGCTGCCTTTAATGTAAAATCTGAGCTTTCTATCCAAATCTCTTTTCACGCCAATCCTATAAGATGAAACTACTTCAATCTTCTCCCCGTTTATAGAACAAACTTTTAACAAGCTCCTTTCATCAAAAACCTTCAGTCCATTTAAATCTTTTGAGATGCACATCGCTTTAGTCAATTTTCCAGGACCATTAGTTAAATCATATATATTGTCAACTTTCCTAAAATTCTTCATTAAATCGATCCCTTCAATGGGCTCTACAGCCCTAATGAGAACTCCCCCGAAAATCTTATCATATGCGATAACGTTAAGCAGCCAATTGGCGTGAACCATATAGATGAAGGCTGTTCCAGGCTCAAAGCCTAAAATTTTTGGCAAAAAATCTCTTCTAAAAGCTGGATCTCCTTCACTATAGTACGCTTCTGTTTCAACAATCTTTCCAGCCAAAAGTTTTGAATCAATTCTTCTAACTAGAATTTTTCCTAAAAGTTTTTGCGCAACAATTTCGGGGTCTCTGATGTAAAATTGTTGGGGTAAAATTCTATAAACCAAATTTGAAGTCAAATCTTATGTACCCCCTTTTCTGCATACGCAAATCTATTTTTGTATCAATGTCCTGAGATAGTCTGGTAAACCAATATGAGATATCTTTGTTCTTCCTCCAACATATACGATCCTGAGATCCTGAACGTTTGTTCCACGTACGCCGGTAAAAATTAGGTCATCAAGTTTAGATAATACATTATATGAGTTATGCTCCTCTAATTCTTCAAGCACATTAATATTCTTCTCATTCGCTCTCTCAATAGTGTAGCCGTCAACTATGCCTCCTGCAGCGTCCGTTGGACCATCTGTTCCATCAGAATCGGCTGAAGCTATAACAATATTTTTGCTTCCAGCAATTCTTATCGCAGATGAAAGTACAAGCTCCTGATTTCTGCCTCCAACCCCCTTTTTCCCACCGACACTTACAATAACCTCTCCACCACAGATGAACATTGCCGGAGGCTGCAGTGGTCTACCATAAACTTCAATTTCGTTCGCAATATATGCGAATGTTTCACCAACACTTCTCGCTTCAATGTCGCTTAAGCTCGACGCTAAAATTGTTACATTAATACCCATATCCTCAGCCTTCTTTTTAGCTGCCTCAAGCATATATTCGGGGCCCATTACTCGAAAGTGGTAGTGTGGTTTGTTAGCTAACTCTTCAGGCCTAAGAGGACCATATTGTGGGTCTGCCTTCTCCAAATAGGTTCTTACAGATTTAGGTACAGCATCCCAGATCCCATACTTTTTAAGAACCTTTACCGCCTCATTATATCCTCTTATCATAGGCTTAATGCTGACCTTAACCCCGGGCGGCCTCTCATCAGTATGGACTGCAATTAGTGTGGCATCGTTGACATATCTTCTCTCTTTACCCCTCAATATCATAAGATTCCATCTTACAACATTAGTGTCCCACATTGTAGCACCCTTATCAAAATAGAGAATTCTTGTAGTCTCCCTAATATCTTCGAGGCTTATCCCCGGGCCAGGCAACGCCATCAACGCTGAAGCTCCACCGGATTCTGCAAAGAAGACTATATCTCCCTTACGTGCTTTCTTTAATATTTCCAGTATACGTTTTGAGCCTTCAACACTATCCTCGTCAGGCAAAGGGTGTCCAGCAAGAGTGACCTCAATCTTCTTTAACTCTACCTTCTCCCCCTTTTTAGCATTAACATGCCCCTCTGTTATAAGGTCTCCCAAGACATCCTCTATAGCCTTGGCCATTCTTTGAGCCGCTTTTCCACCGCCAACAACATAAATGTTCCCAACCTTATCCAGATCAAAGATCAGAGGCTCAGTAACCATATTACCTTCTGAAGTGAATCCTGGAATTTGTCTGCAATCGATTTCTAAAATTTTTCCATTCAATTTTATCAGTTTCTTCACATTATCGTATGGGTCTGACGCCTCCAGTCCTGCCTCCAGAACATCTAGAACAACCTTTCTCCCTTCAATGTTGCCATGGGATGTTAGGTTCCCAAAGTTTTTTATAATGCTCATCCCTTCCTTACCTTGTATACTCTTCAATTTTAAATTTTCAAAATTGTATACGCTTTTGACATATTTATGGTATAATATTATAAAGTTTTTAAGACTAGGGATTTTAGACTACTTTCATGGCGTCAACAAAAATTGTTTTTGCTGACAGATTAAAGGATTTTTGCGAGAAAATCTTTTTAAATGTTGGCGCAGGCTTGGAGGAGGCAAAAATTGTTTCTGAGTCGCTTGTTGAATCAAATCTTCTTGGAGTTGATTCTCATGGTGTTATGAGGGTTCCAGACTATGTTAGAATGGTTAAGGAGGGAAAGATCAAGGTTAAGGCTGAAATAAAGGTTGTTAAGGATGTTGGTGCAACACTTTTAGTTGACGGAGACTTTGGTTTCGGGCAGGTTGTTGCAAGGAAGGCTGCTAATCTTGTTTTGGAAAAAGCTGAAGTATATGGTTTAGGTGCTGTCGGTATAATTCGCTCAAATCATGTTGGTAGACTCGGTGAGTACACTACATTTATTGCGGAGCATAATATGATTGGCATAATGTTCTGTAATAGTGCTCCAAAAGGTGGTCTTGTGGCACCCTATGGTGGTGCAGAGAGAAGGTTTGGTACAAACCCTATTTCTATAGCATTCCCCAGCAATAGTAGACCTTTCCTGCTCGATTTCGCAACATCTGTAGTTGCTGAAGGAAAGTTGAGAAGAAAGTATATGTTAAAGGAGAGGGTTCCCGAAGGTTGGATAATAGATAGGGAGGGAAACATTTCTACAGACCCAGCTGACTTTTATGAAAGGAATGGTGCACTTTTGCCCTTTGGAGAACATAAGGGTTATGCTCTATCGATGGCCGTTGATGCTTTAGCCGGTATTTTAACAGGCGCCCATTTTGTTTCACATCCAGAATTTATAGGAGGAAATAATGCGCTTTTAATTGCTTTAAAGATATCAAATTTTAGGTCCATTGAAGAGTTTAAGTCTGAGGTTGACGAATACTTTAAAGTTATTGAAAACACTCTTCCAGCTAAAGGTTTTAGTAAGGTTGTGGTTCCGGGAGAAATAGAGTATAGTACTAAAGAGCAGAGACTTAAAAATGGAATTCCTATCGATATAGAAATTTGGCAACGTATAGAAAATGTTGCAATGGAGCTTGGGGTTAATTTCTAGATTAAAATTTTTAATATGCCAGGAGATCCTGTTAGTTTAAGGTGAACAGCATTGTGGAAGATAATAAAATCTGGAGAATCTAATTTTGAACCTTATGGGAAAGGTGTTGCTGAAATAAAGCGGCTTATGAGACAGTCTTCTAGCGAAGGCCGTTTTGAAGGCCTCGGCCTTTTAAGGATACCATCTAATGGAATATTTCCTAAACATGTTCATCCAGAAAGAGAGGAAATATATTATGTACTTTCTGGCTCAGGCATTCTCATGATAGAAGATAGTGAAGTGGAGATTTTTGAAGGGGATGCAGTTTACATTTCAGGAAATGTTCAACATGGTCTAAAAAACTTTTCATTAAAAGACCTGCTCATATTATATGTTACGGCCTTCAAATAGACTTAACAGCACTTTATTTTTTTAAGCTTCTGCCTCTAATGGCTTCAAAACTATATTTACTCTAAACTGTTTTTCTATTCTCTCAAACTTTTTCCTACATTTTTTCATCACATACGCCATCTGATTTGATGGCATGGAAATTGTTACTGTTCCACCATGAGACTGTATTCTCGCTTCACTTTCTGGAATATACTTGTCAAGAATGTTGTTTATCATAAGGTTCACTCTAGACACCTTTTTACCGCTCTCCTTGATTGGTACAACAAAGGTTCTTTCACCAAAGACGTAGATTTCGAATTCCACGTTCCCTGTCATGAAGTTTTTAATTAATACGACAGGCCTGCTTAGGTCTGCCTCTGTTAAGCCATGTGGAACTTTGACACATGTTTCAAGCGTATAGACTGTCTCAACACGTCCTCTATTTATGAACACAACAGTATCTATTATTGATGGTATAACTCCAAGCTCAACTCTTCCTATGAACCTCTGTATTGCATCTATAGGAGTTGTCGCATGTATTACACCAACCATACCTATTCCAGCCAACCTTAGGTCAGTGAATAGCTTAAAATCCTCTGTATCCCTCATTTCGTCAAAGAATGTGTAATCTGGTCTACTTAAAAGAAGGATGTCGTGAAGCTCTTCCGAACTCGACTTACTCTTTGAATAATGTGTGACCGAAGGTGGTAAATGGAGGTCCCTTGGCGACTCTATTGTTTTTATAATCTTATTTTCTCTTAAATAATATTTTGCAAGGGCTTGTGCGAACGTAGTCTTTCCCATGCCAGGCGCTCCAGCTATAAGTATTCCTTCCGCCCTCTCTCTAAACCTTCTAACGAGCTCTTGGTCTAGGTCATAGTCTTCAATTTCAGGCTCAGCAACCTTCTTAGTTATTGTTAACTCAAGCTTATCTGAAAGTGGTGGAAATGTTATAACTATCCTGTAATCGTTTAACATTATAATTGTTGAACTTTCACGTTTTATTTCAAAGAACCCTTCACCTGCCTCAACCCTTTGGAAAATTTCTTCAACTATCTTCTCCAACTCGTTTTTGTCGATAGGCTCTGACCCAATCTCCTCAAGACGCCAGCTACCTGGTCTACCAACCTTAACCTTCGGAACCACACCCTCCTTTAAATGAACTGACATAACATCATTATAAAAGTATCTTGTGAAGAGAAGCGGTCTCAAATTAACCCTACTGTCTTTAAGTACTTGGACACCTAAAGATTCAGCCAATTTAGCAAAGCTTTCCTTTGAGGTTATCAAATGGAAGCCATTTTCGAGAGCGAGCCTCAAAACGGCTTCATCTGGGTCGCTGACACCATCCTGCTTTCTAACCTCGATGACCACACCCTTTTCTTCTGAAATATTCTTTAACCTATTAAGCTCCTCTAATCCTACATTTTCTCCCCTTTCCGAAGCCCTCCTAATATTATTATAGACTACTTCCGAAATAATTATCTTTTTAATAGAATTTCCTCTAGCAATAACATCTCTAACGAATCCCGACTTTATCGAGGAAAGGTCTGCTACCCCTACTTCTGGAATCATTTTGGAACCGCACCTATTAAAGAGGTTCTTATATAAAAGTTTCTGTTAATTCGCTAGAGCTGTCTTATAGGATACCTTCCGTATTCTTTAACAGCCTTGTACATTGCTAAAACATTTTCTACCGGAACTCTTGGGAGTATGTTATGTATTGTGTTGAAAACAAATCCCCCCTTTGGTGCAAAAATTCTAATTCTTTCTTTAACCTCTTGAATAACCTGTTCGGGGGTTCCAAAGGGTAGTGTAGTCTGTGTTTCTATACCTCCTCCCCAAAATACAATTTTGTCACCATACTTTGATTTTAAAAGTCTCGGGTCCATGTAAGCTGCTGAAGTCTGCACAGGATTAAGTATGTCGAAGCCTGCATCGATAAAGTCTTCTATAAAAGCTTCTACAGAACCGCATGAGTGTATAAAAGTTTTCCATTCTGTATGCTCATGCACCCAATCGTTTACCTGCTTATGGAATGGTTTGAAAAGTTTCCTATAGGTTTCTTTTGACATGATTGGACCACGTTGTGTCCCAAAGTCAGTTCCAGAAACAAAGACTACTTGTATCCGATTCTTAACAACTCTATATATCTTTTCAAGATTTGCTAAAGCTATTTCGCACTGCTTTTCGAAGATTTTTTTAATAAAATCAGGTCTTAATGTAAGACACATATACCATTCCTTTACACCTCTAACCCCCCTTGGATTTTTTAGATTCAATCCTGGAACTAGCGCGATGTCACCGAAGCTTGTACCACCAAAGTTTGCAAAAATGGCATACTCTGTATTCTGATAAAGTTCTTCAGCCGACCTCCTAAAATACTCTAACTCCTCCCCTGAAATAGGCTTAAACTCTTCAATATTATCTTCAACATTAAGGTTTTTCCAGTCAATTGGCCCCTGTCTATCTATTGCATCAAAAAAGTACCCTCTATTCGGCATCTTGGCACAAGGTGGCACACTCTTGTCACCCTGAGGATACATGAAAATTTCACCAGAATCCGATAGTTCAGTATTGAATCCTTCAGGGACAAGAACGGGTGTACCATCGAAAGGCAGAATCCAAGGCTTCCACCCCTCCTTCTTAAACCCAAACATTGTGTAACAGCTACTTAATTCTACAACGTCAACTCCAAGAATCCCCCTCAAATCTTCTCCAATTTCACCCAACATCTGATAGGGTTCTATAACCTTCACAGGAGTTCCGGGCGGGTCAAGCTTTAAAGTCTGCCTAAGCCTGTAAACAGTACTAACATGCATACCAGTAACAGCGCTACCCCCCAAGTCTAGGGGGACACGATCAGGTTCCCTGTGGTTTAATGTGGTTAAAACACGTTCTCTAGAACTCATCTCATCTGTAATCATGATTTTTTCAACCAATTTGGATTGCGTATGTTTAACGTAAATAAACATTTTTGTTAAGATAATTATTATTTTCTTATCAAATGGTAAAAGATTGGTTTAGGCTGGTTGAGGTGGCAAAGGGGAGCATATAGGACATAGAATGTAAAGACACAATATTATATTCCAGCATATAAGTTTTGAAAAATTTTATGCTGGCATAAAAACTGGTTGATCGTCTCTTATGATTTTCTTTTCTTCCTCCAATTTCCTTTCAATATGTGGTGGTAGAATAAACAAGCTCTTATGAATTTTGGGCGTATAAAATCTAAGTTTTTCAACATTCCTATCCCTGATTTCTTTTTCTAGATAATCTTCATCTAATTTTGTTGGATCACCTTTCTTGGACCCTATAACGAACCCGCATGTTGAAGCATAGGATGGAACCCAGACATGTGCTGCTCTAACAATATTGAATACTTTAGACAAGGTATTATATATGGCGGAAAAACAGTCTAGGCTATAGAATGTTGAAGTCGCCTGTGTTACAATCAGCCCATTGTCTGACAACCTTTTGTAAAGTTTTTCATAAAATTCTTTAGTGTACAACAAGTATGATGGTCCACCACTTAATGGATCCGTAACATCAATTACTATAACATCAAATATCCTGTCCGATTCCTCTACAAACTTCCTCCCGTCAGTAAACATTAGCTCTAGTCTAGGCTCTTCAAAAACACCATTACACATTTCTCTTAGATACCTTTTAGATAATTCAACAACCTCACTGTCGATGTCTACCATTGTAGCTTTTTCAACACATTTGTGCTTTAAAACCTCTCTCACCGTCGCACCTTCCCCTCCACCAATGACTAGAACTTTTTTCGGTTTCGGGTGTGTGAAAAGTGTCGGGTGAACAAGGGCTTCATGGTATATCCACTCATCTTTTGTGGAAGACTGCACTATCCCATCCAAGACAAGGCATAGTCCTAAATCATACGTTTCTATAATGTCAACCTGCTGATACTTTGTTCTACCACTATATATTATCCTTTTAACCTTGTGAATTATTGACGTGTATGGTGTTTGGTGCTCGACAAACCATCTCCACGGCATTTCATCTGACTGCATGATTATAGGTTATACCTTCGGTCTTAAAATTATTTTTCCAACAAAAATTTGATTTTCTAGACACAGACTAGTAAAGGTTAAAAATGTGCTATAGAATATAGATTTTAGATGGCTAGAGTAAGCTTAAGGAATGTTACAAAAAGGTTCGGTAAGGTTGTTGCTGTCGACAGATTAAGCTTAGATGTTGAAGATAACGAGCTTTTCGTAATTGTAGGCCCAAACGGTTGCGGTAAGACTACAGTACTAAAGCTTATCGCAGGATTAGTTAAACCTGATGAAGGAGAAATTTACATTGACGGAAAAAATGTAACTAACCTTCCACCGGCCAAAAGAAATGTTAGGATGGTCTTCCAAAATTATGCACTTTACCCTCATATGAGAGTTTATGAGGAAGAAGGATACTCAAACTTAACATTTGCACTGAAAATTAGAAAGTTTTTGAAAGAAAATATTGTTAATAGAATTGAAATGGTTTCAAGAAAGATTGGAATAGCTGAAGACCTATACGAAAGATATCCGAATGAACTTTCTTCAGGACAGCAGCAGAAGGTTGCCGTAGGAAGAGCAATAGCATTACCTCCAAAGATATTCCTGCTGGATGAGCCTCTAGCCCACTTGGACCCTCCAACAAGATTGAAGGTTAGAGAAGAGATTAAGATGCTTCACAAGGACCTGAATGCTACAACAATTTATGTTACAAACGAGTTGCCTGAAGCTTTCGCGATGGCAGACAGAATGGCTATAATGCGTGAGGGGCGAATAGAGCAGATTGGTAGAGCGCAGGAAATATACGAAAATCCTGCAAGCAAATTTGTTTCCGACTTCATAAAAACCTACGACTTACTTTACAAGCTTTAATTTTTAGCAGCTTCATGTTAAAAGTTTAAAGTAGTTTTTCATGATATTATGATAAAGATTTAAAGCCTTGGCTATGAAAGCCAAAATGATGGTGGCTGACGAAATAATATCTGTAGAAAATCTCTCATATACTTATATTTCCGGAAATTCTTATGCACTCTATGATATAAACTTGAAGATCCGCAAGGGCGAATTCGTTGTGATTATGGGTCCAAGTGGATGCGGTAAAAGCACCCTCCTTTACACATTCAATGGTATCATACCACACCTGTTTAGGGGTAAAATGAGTGGGCGTGTTATAGTTGATGGAATAGACACTAAACAAAGTAGCATTTCCAAACTGAGTCAAATAGTAGGTATGGTGTTCCAAAATCCTGAAACACAGATTGTCGCCTCCACAGTTATTGAAGAAGTTGCATTCGGTCCAGAAAATCTCAACTTAAGCGTTGAAGAGATAAGGTCCAGAGTTGAAGAATCGCTTGCTATCTCGAGATTGAGTAGTAAAAGGGATTTCGCTACCACAAGTCTTTCCGGTGGTGAAAAGCAGGCTCTAGCCATAGCCTCCGTCCTCGCATTAAGGCCAAAGGTTTTGGCATTAGATGAGCCGACAAGCATGCTCGATCCTGCAGGCGCTGCTCTAGTATCAAGCATAATAAGCGAATTGAATAAAAAGCTTGGTATGACGGTTGTTGCAGTGGACCATAGAGTTGAATGGGCTGTAAACGTCGCCGACAGGCTTATTGTTATGGACGAGGGTAAAATTGTAATAGATGATAAGCCTTCTAATGTGTTCAAAAGATTTGATTTGGTTAGGAAAATAGGTTTTAGACCTCCTCAGGTCACAGAATTATTTTATAAGTTAAGGGACAACGGTGTTCCCGTAAACGATTTTCCAATAACTGTTGATGAAGCTGAAGGCTTAGTAAGGTGGGTTTTAGATGACTGAAGCAATAAGGACGGAAGGAGTAGAATATGTTTATCCTAACGGTTTTCAAGCCCTAAAGGGCATAGACATTTCCATAAAAGAAGGCGAATTTGTAGCAATAATGGGACAAAATGGTAGTGGTAAAACCACCTTAGTTAAACATTTTAATGGCCTGCTTAGACCAACTAGAGGAAAGGTTTACGTTTTCGGCGAAGACTCCGCTAAACATACTACTGCAGAACTCTGTCGAATTGTAGGCTACGTTTTCCAAAATCCGGACCATCAAATATTCAATAGCACACTACTGGATGAGGTAGGATTTGGTTTAAGAAATCTTGGATTTAGTGAAAGCGAAGTTCTGGAGAGGGTTAAAATAGCTTTAGCAAAGGTCGACTTGAACAAAAACTTGACAGACAACCCGCATTTTATGAGTATGGGTGAAAGGCATAGGGTTGCTATAGCATCAATATTAGTTCTTGAGCCCAAGGTGCTAGTACTAGACGAACCTACAACTGGACTAGACTATAAAAGGTCCTTAGAGCTCATGGAACTTGTTAAAAGAATAAACGGTGAGGGAAAGACCGTTGTGCTTGTAACACATGACGTTAACCTTGCAGCACAATATGCTCAACGGGTTGTGGTTTTAAAGGACGGGCAAATACTGGCAGACGGTGAAGCAAAAAATATTCTCTCGAACACCGAGCTGCTAGCTAAAAGCAATCTTGTACCTCCACAAATAAACTTTCTTGCCAAAAGACTTAGAGACTTAAATGTTCCAGAAAACATTATCAAGGTAGATGAAATGGTTGAATTTTTGCAAAAACATGTTAAATTAACAAAGGCAAGTAAATAAAGTTTAAATACACTGATGAAAAATATCCTATTGATATGCATGATAGTGGTTCCCGACTATGCATATGGCTTTATAATTTTGGGGGTCATACTCTTTATACTGGGACTAGCCTTAAGGGTTACAAAGAAGCCTCTCTCTGGTGCACTTACGCTTATAGGTGCCCTAATATTGGTGGTGCAGCTACTAGATATAGCTGTACAGAGTGCTGGAGGCGCTTCAGCCCTAGCTGGGCCAAGTGGAAACTTTCTCTTAAACATCGTGGCAATAGTAATAATTGTTGTAGGCCTACTGATAGGCTACTTTGCTGTTAAAAGAGGTGTTAAAAAATGAAAGGCTCAAGTATTCTCTGGAAGGTTTTAGCGGCCGTATTCATTATATTGGCAGCAGCATTAGGCATATATGGTGCAATAACTTTTGCCGCGGCAGGAGGATTTGGTGCACAAAACTGGGTTTTCGGTGTAGCATTCCTATCTCTCGGGATAGGCACATGGCATATTATTGCTGCACCCTTCTGGATTGTTGGAACAATCTTATTCTTTATGGAAATGTTCGGTTACACAATAAAAGGGTTTAAGATTTCAAAGTACAAACTTAGATGGGATAGTGTAGATATCGCGACAGCAGCCTTATCCGCGGCCGTGTACGGTGGTGGACTAGCTGCTACAGGAGGCCTAACTATAATACCTGGCTTTACTTGGATAAGGCCTGCCAACGCTCTTGCCCCACTGTTCGGTCTCCTTTTTGGTGTTCCAGGCGCTCTTGGTGTCGCAATAGGCAATCTTCTCGCTGACAGTCTTGCAGGATATCTTGGCTGGGGTAGCCTAGGCGGAGGCTTTATTGGAAACTTCCTTCTAGCGTATGTGCCGTACAAGTTTGTGAGAGACCATTCTTTAAGGGATGCTAGAAGTGTTGCAGAATACTATCTTTTCGGTGTAATCTTGGGAAGTGTATGGTGCAGCTTCTACATATCCTGGTTCCTCTCATACTTCAACACTTTAACAGGTGTAATAGGTTTACCACCACTGTTCGTATGGGGTATCTTCTCTCCATTTGTGATAATAAATAATGCTATAGCAGAAATATTTACTCCACTACTTGTTTACCCACTATATCCTCTGGTCAAAAACTGGGGCCTACACTGGTCTGACAGAATACAGTGGCTCTAACCCCCCACCATATTTTTTGATCTAAATTGAGTTGGGTTTACGGTCTCTATAAGCCTGGAAAAAGTATAATGCATAGGCTTGACGCTAGGGTCAAACTTGCTTACCTCGCGTTCTACTTTGCAATAATAGGCTTTTTCACAAACCCGATTGTGACTGGACTAATTTATTTGAGCATATTTCCTGCTGCAATAGTGGCTAGAGTTTCGATAAAGAGGCTGCTTATAACATTCTACACTTTCGGTGTAGTGCTGATCGTATCACTTCTTATGTGGCCATCTTATTATAGGGATGTGGGTGTAGTTTTATTTAGCCTACCTGTTTTCGGAGAAGTTACAGACTATGGATTCATGATCGCAGTTAATAATGTTTTCAAGATAGTTACTCCAATAACAGCTTTTCTCGTATACATTTCTGTAACAAAACCATATGATATTGTACAAAGTTTTATAAAACTTAAACTGCCATATAAGGCTGCCTCAATAGCCTCGATTGCGCTCAGATTCCTACCTGTAATGTTCACAGAGACTCGGACAATAATGGAGGCTCAGGCTGCCAGAGGCCTTGAGTTAAGCAAAGGTAACATTATTAAAAGGCTTAGAAAGTATACTGCAATATTTATCCCACTAATAGTGAGAATGCTTAAAATGAATGTTGAGCTAGCAATGAGTCTTGAAGCGAGATGTTTTGGAGCATACAATAAAAGGACGTTTTTAAACGATATGAGAATGAGGAGGGAGGATTGGATATTCCTTTCCCTAATTGTGTCAGCATTTTTAGCGCTAATTTTTTTGAGGTACTTTTACAACTTTGGTGTGCTATGATTGCAAAAATTATTTTATCGAATACATTTTAGCTAAGTTTGAGAATGTTGTAAGATATGTTCCATCATCCAAAAAAAGTTTGGTTCTTTCAGCAACCATATACTTTAATATTCCTGAACCTTCAACAGCCTTGTCCACGGATATTCCGCCAACGATTCTATTAAATGGTGGTAGGACAATAAACCTAATATTTTCCTCAAAAGAATCCTTTCTAATTTTACTTTTATAAAATTTTTTAAAAAACTCTTTTCTATCAATTTCTCCAATAATCCAAACTGGTTCAGAAAATTTTAATCCTAGGCTATCTCTCAACTCGATCATGTAGTGGCCGTGTCCAGTAATAATGTAGTTTGAGTTAACACTTTCTGGAGGAGGAAAAGCGTGTCCGTGAAGTAGTGATATAATGTTCTTATTGCATTCGACTATCGCCCCCCTACTCCCATAGACAGAAATATTTGATGGTAGAAGCCTTTTTAGTCCTCCGTCATGGTTTCCTAATGTCACCTCAACCTTTTCAAACCATTCTCCAAGTTTCTCGAAGAACTGTGTTATTTGAAATAGGTCATAGTTTGATGCTGTCGCTATCTTATGTTTAATGTCACCTAAAATATACAGTGATTTTGTATTCAATCGTTTGCCCAAATTTGTAAGTTCATTTGCTAGAACTGATGCTCTATGGGGTACGCTTACACCCTTTCTTATGAGCTCCACTTCGTACCCTAAATGTATGTCTGAGACAACTAACGTTTTCATTCCACAATCTAGTAATATGGCATGGTCTTGGAAGAGTACTCTAACATTATTTGGCATCCGCTAAACATTTTCTTTGTGATAGGATATGAGATTTAAATCTTATGTTAAATGTTGTCCTCTGATTCCACTTCCTTTTCCGAAATTAGTGGAAATATTTCTGAAACAATGTACATAGAAAGTTCTGGGACATCTATCTTTGTAAATGAAACTACAATCCCGTTTCTTGTGAAGCCGACAACGTATCCAAACTTTTTTGACCTAGTAACCAGATACCAGAGCTTTCCATGAGTAAGATACTCAGAATATAGGGAAGTGTTAGCGAGACTTGACCCATACAATGAGAGCTTGCTAATGTTAGGTATATCAACGTCATCGAAAAAGAGGACCTTCGCATCCTCCATGTGTTCTTCATGATATCTTCTTATTGTTTCAGCCTCTATTCTAGCCTCTAAAATTTTTCCTGGGACAAGAAATATTATTTTACTAAGCTGGTTCGCAATATTGTTGGCTCTCTCCTTTTTTTCGAAAACAAGAAGAAAAAGCCTTCTCTTTTCGTAAACATGGAATTCGAAGACTGTTTCATAGGTTCTAGGTATCAACTTTAGCTCACCCTTGCTTGGAACATGCAAGGGAATATCATAGCAGAATATTCCCCTTAACATTTCTCCCCTAATTTCTAGGTCTTTAACCTCATTCACCAACTCAATCTTCTGTGATCCTTCAACGTACTCGTTAGCTACCTTAAACCCTTTAAGTTTTAAAGCCAGCTCCTCCAGGGGAACAAACTCTTGTGAAACAAAGATCTTGCACGCTAGAACCATAGAGAACACTACTTGGTAATCGTATAAAACCTTTTTCCTACAGGAACCTTTTCCTCAAATTCCTCCTACTCACCTCAATAACCTCGTTCACCAGTTCATCTGATAAAATCCTATATTTTTCTAAAATATCCTCCACATCCTTCAATTTTAATGTAGGCTCAGCTATAACAAAGGCCGCTATCCCACCATACTTTTCAACAATTTGGGCTGTTTTAATCATTCTCCTGTAGACTCTTTTCAACGCTGATGGTGGCTTTAATGCGCCCGTCATCATCCTAACAGCTAACCTTTTCACCTTATCCTCTTCCTCTTGAACCAACCCAATCTTTTTCGACCCACATTTTGGGCAACTTATTCCATAAATCAAGTTTTTTACCCTAAAAGTGTCAACATATTTCCAGCATTCAGTGCAAGCTACCGTGAACGCCTCCTCTAATAGCCTTGCTTTAACAACTTGTATAATTAAATGTTTTAGTCTTTCAGGTGGAACTATTTCTGTTCTCCTACTAAGCTCCTCCATACCCACTCTCGCTATAGGAGAAAGTTCTTCCCTTGAAACAATCTCTAGACGTATCATGTTAGACCTTATCATTTCAAGAACCTTTCTAGAATTTTCTAAATCTGTTTCACTTCTTAAAGTACTTCTAAGCGCCTCCTCTACTACAACAGTATCCTTTAATGCCTCAACCAGTTTTTGGATCGAAATGTCTGTCAATGTCGCATCCTTTGATATTGCTCCAAACTTTTTTGCAACGTTAACAAAATGTCTTTTGAATATTCCCGAGTTCAACAATTCCTTCCTAACCATTTCCTCCAAATCTTCTGGCTCAATATCCTTTAACGCGTCCACAACATCCTGTTGCGTAAGCCAAGCAGCCCTAAAAACTATCCTATATGGATCAAATTGTACTCCAACAGGATAACCGAACCTATTAGATAAAATATAAGATAATGCTCTTCCAATGGTCCTGTTTACCAGATGCCCCCAACAGCATTGTACGATAACAAACTCTTTCCACCTTTCTACTGTTACAGTTTTGTCTGTTGGCACAGGAAAACCTTTCTCAATATGCTCGAAAATTTCTTTCACACCATTCCTGCATTCACTATAGGGAATGGAATACTCGCTGCAGAGCATGCTCACTATAGCCTCCCTATCAACATTCTGTCTCCAGAACTCTTCTATCCTCCTCCTTAATGCTCCAACCTCACTTGCAATCTCAAAAGGTACAGGTATTTCTTCCCCAACCCAGAATGGAATTGCTCCAGTAGGATCATTCTCTAACCTAACGTGAACCTTGCCTTCACTGATATTTTCAATTCTCCAAATTGTCCCCCTCAGAATAAACTTTAAACCAATTTCACCATATTCTGCTACAAAACTTTCATCTAAGGTTCCAACAGGTTCGCCATTTTCATCTACCACAAGATAATGTCTTTCCTCTGGTATCATTGAAAGAGTGTTAAAATAATATTGATATAGAGGGCCTACTCTTATAGGCTTCCTTAAATCTTCGCCCACAACCCTTGCAAGAGCCGGTCTCCTTTCACACATATATTTTACTGTCATCATAAACTCTTCCATGGAAAGATTTCTGTAAACATAAGATCTTCTTACAATTTTAAACACTTCCTCCAAACTAAGTCTTGCTCCATCTAAGAGAATTCCAGCCAACTGGTGTGCTAGAACATCCAAAGGCTTTTCAATAACCTCTGTCGCCTCCAAAGCGCCTCCAACAGCCCTTTTGGCTATTATAACGGACTCCCAGAAGTCATCAGAATCCTGTGTTATTATAACACCTTTGGCAACCATCCCAACTTTATGGCCGCTTCTCCCAACCCTCTGCACCAGCCTAGTAACTTGTCTAGGAGAATTATATTGTATTACAAGGTCAAGGCCACCTATATCTATTCCCATTTCAAGAGAACTGGTGCATATTATACCCTTTAACACACCCTCCTTCAACTCCCTTTCCGCCCTAACCCTTGAAGACTTGGATAGTGAGCCATGGTGAACAGAAATTGGGAAATCGCTTTCCCAAACCTTAAACCTACTGCCCAAAATTTCATTCTCTATACGCGTGTTCGTGAATATGAGTGTAGAGTTGTGTTCTTCAACAAGTCTTCTTATTAGCCTCAAACGGGCTACAACTTCAGGGAACATAAAAAGTTTTGAAGCTAGAAGATAATCTTGAGGTTCAGGCTGTGGATAAACTATTTCAACTTTAAGCTGCCTCTCCATCCTGACATCAATAATCTTACACTCTCTGTCTGTGCCTACGAGAAATTTTGCAACACTTTCTGGAGAACCAACTGTAGCAGATAATCCTATAATCTGGAAATCTCCACCCACATTCTCCCTTAACCTTTCCAGGCCAAGAGACAACTGGGCACCCCTCTTATCTTCAGCAAGCTCATGAACTTCGTCAACAATAACCCATTTAACTGTCTCCAAATGCCTCCTAAACCTTTTGGCTGGAATTATCGCTTGAAAGGTTTCAGGGGTGGTTATCAATATATCAGGTGGCGCCATAGACTGCTTACTCCTCTCCAAAGTACTTGTGTCGCCATGTCTGACAGCCAGCCTTAAATCAAATCTCTTACACCACCATTCAAGTCTCTCAAGCAAGTCTCTATTTAAAGCCCTTAGAGGTGTTATATAAAGGAGCTTAATACCCTGTCCTCTCTCTCCAGAAACAATTTTGCTTAAGACTGGAAGGAAAGCGGCTTCAGTTTTCCCTGTACCTGTTGGAGCTACTAAAAGTACATTTTCTCCCTCCAAAATCGAGGGAATAGCCTTACTCTGAGGCTCTGTTGGCTCCTTGAACCCGAAATCCTCTATAGCCCTCTGTATAATTGGTGGAAAGAGTTTGAATACATTAGTCATAAATTACCAGCATCAAGCATTTTCCAGGTTTCTAGTATATATGGTTTAGTAACGTACCATTATCCCACTATTGAACTCCCTGTCTAAACTTTAGGTCAGAAATTTATTATCAAATATAAAAAGTAGATTATGACATTCAATGCTGTAACCACTAAACCATACTTGAAAAATTCCTTAAACGAAATGGTTGTACCATAATGTCCTTCAAGATATTCTATTATGATTATGTTTGACGCTGCACCGAGAAGGGTTAGGTTTCCTGCAATTGTTGTCGCCATAGCAACTGTAACCCAATCAAGTTGTGTTGTAATGGTTGTGCTCTTTAAGTATTCGATGTAGAATTTTGCGAAGGGTACATTACTTAACAGCTGGCTGAATAGAATCGAAGCAACTGTTATGCTTGAAAGTCTACCGATTGGATTGTTTCCAAAAAATGGTATAATTGATATTAGTTCTTTTACTAAACCAGTCCTCCATATGCCCTCCATTGTTATGAACATCGTGATAAAAAATACTATTGTTCCCCAATCTATATGCTTTAACACTTCTCTTGGATTGCTTGAAAGCATGTAAAGTATGCTTGCTATCACAAACGGTATAAAACCATATTCTTTAATGTGAGGTAGCCCGTATATGCTGAGTATGTCGTTGACTAATAGTGTGCAAACTACGAGCACTATTCCAGCACCACCTAATATAGCGTCTCTTAAATTTCTTATATGTTCTCCAGGGATAAAGCCAGTTTCTATCCTAGCGTTCTTTACATTAAATAGTTTTGAGAGTACGAGGGCTGTGATTACTAGGTTCACAAGTGTTGGTATGGCAAGGTATTCGATAAAGGTTATGAGTGGAGCGTTTATGTCTGACGCTATTGCGATTAGAACGTTTTGCGGGTTACCCATCGGCGTCATGACAGAGCCTATCGTTAACGAGAACGCTAAAAGTATGAACATAAACTGCAGCGGTAATCCTGAAGCTCTTGCAATGTGGAAGGCTAGAGGTGGGCCCATTAATGCAACAGTATCGTTTACTGTGAAAGCAGCCAAAACTCCGAACAGGATGCTTGAAGCTACAACAAGAGTTAGCCTGCTCTTGAAATTGGAAACCCACTTTAATGCAATATAGTTTAGTAAACCGCTTGAATCAGCAAGTGCTACTATAGAAAACATTCCAATAAGGAAAAGTATCACTTGCCAATCGATTACACTCGCTATCTCATCGTTTGGTACGAGACCGCTTACTACTGCAACAAAGGATGATGAAGCCATAAGTGCCCAAACGGGAACTTTTGCTCTCCTACTTCTAACAATTAGGCCTAATATCAAGTAGACAAGTAAAAATGATGCAATGATCTGGCTCCATGTGCTTAGCATAAGTTTCGCCTAAGCTGGGCTCACTAGAGTTGCTTTAAAAAGCTTTTAGAGCATAAAACTATATTTAACTTTCTTTTGTGGGTGCTGAAAGCAGTAGTGTCAGCAATGTTTTAAGGTCTACCTCCACAAGGCTTCTCCATCCAATGGAAAGCATTTCACCATCTCTATTTAGATAACCTTTTCTCACAAACCTTCTTATATTCCATTCCACCTTCCAGTTTGGAAGCTTCTCTTTAAGGAGTTTTTCAATTTCCTTTATTGGCGCTTTACCATGCTTTGATGCGAGATAGCTTAATGTTATCGTAAGTGCAGCCATATCGTCTACACTCATTCCAGATGTTGTAGCATCCCTTAAGCTTGGAGGTTCCTTAAATATTATATAGTATCTTGCATCATCAAAATCACTTTCTGGGACAGATGAAGTTATATCACCAGATTCGTTAACAACCTTTACCGTTAAACCTATCTTTTCAAGCTCCGAGGAAAGGACGTCTAAAACTCTCTTGTAATCTTTTCCAAGAGCCCTTTTAAGCTCCCATCCCTTAACACCTGGCGCTCGAGCCTTTGGCAATAGTAGAAGCTGCAAAGCTTTCTTCATCTTCACCCTAATCTCCTCGTCATAACCCATTACTTATTTTCACCCCATCTTCTTCATTGAAATTGCAATTGACCTAGGCTGTCTCCCACGTGTTTCCCTAACAATTTCAATCTTTTCTTCAAGAGGTTTTATTTCCAAACTTGCAAGCCCCATCGATATTAAATGTGCAAGCAATATCGCTCTAGTGATTGTCTCATTATAATCTTTTCCTTTAACAAAGTTCCAGTAGTCGATTTTACCCTCCTTTTCTAAGGCCTTAGAAAGTTCTATATAAAGTTCCTCAACCCTCTTATTCAGCTCCTCTTCAGTTAAAATTTTCATTCTCACAAGATTCTCTACATCTAATATTGAAGGGTGTCTCTCTTCTACAGTTTCTTCTCTGAACCTTTCTGCTAAAGGTAATAGCGTATTCCAGTAGCCTGCTGCACGAAGCATTTCGTTTAATGTTAGCTGTTCAATTTTAACTATAGGATGCCAGCTTCTTGCGAAAGTTTCAGCCAACCTTTCAGGGGATGAGGTAACAATTTTTAGTTCAACAAGAAGTGGGTTAACATACAGTGATGAAGCCTGATATCTGACCCATTTCTCCTGTAGTTCAACGATTCTTGCAAGAAGTCTTAAAGCTTCAGCGTCCATCAAAATTTCGTCCAAATCCTTTAAGTCTGGTAAAAGTTCCTTCAATTTAAAAACATACTCTTTAACCTCAACCTTGAAAGGGTCAAGGTTTGACCCAATAACAGTGTTCAACATTTCAACAATCTTTATAATCTTTTGAACCCTCTCACTTTCTTCCAAGAGAACCGACCTCACTCTTTCCATCAACGATTTGTGTCACAATATAGTTCACATTATCACCAAATATGCTAACCTGGCTCGGAGTTATGATAATATACTGTTTAGGCTCGTCTTGAACCATCTGAAATATTGCTCTAAACATCCTCTCCCTATTCACGGGGTCCATGTGAACATCAAATTCGTCAACCGCAACAATAGGAGATGCTGAAAGTTTCTGGAGCGCTAGAAGGAATGAGATTGTGGCTGTGCTTCTTTCGCCACCGCTTAATGTGTAAGCGTCTAAGACCGCTGGCTTCGCTCCCCTGAATCCTATTAAAAGTTCGAGCCCTGTCTTCTCAAAATCTTCCTCATTAACTAATCTGATATAGCCGTATGCGTTTAACCCTCTTATAAGTTCCTGATATATTGGGTTCACGAAGTCTAAAATTCTATATATTTCTTCACGCCAAACTCTTTTTCTTTCCTCAAGTTCTTTTAGAACTATTTCCTTATTTTCCAAAACCTTCTTCAGCTTCTCCTCCAATTCACTGTATCTTGAAGAATAGGTTTCAAATATGCTTTTCGCCTCATCCGGTACGTCAGAGTATGTCTCAAGTTGTGCGTTAATCGAGGAAAGTTCACTTTCTAGCTCATTAAGGGGTCTTGTCGTCGTAAGTCTTGGCTCCATTGAAGCCCTCTGTGTTTCTAAATTCTCTAACTCCTGTTTAAGCTCGCTCAAGTAGCGTTCGTTTTCTGAAATCTCTTTCTCAACCAACCTTTTTTGATAGGATAAAAGTGTTGCATTAGATTTTTCCTCAGAATATTTTTTTATTGAACTAAAGAGACCTTCTTCGATTTCAGCAATAGACTTTTCGATCAAGCTTATCTCATGCATTATATCCTTAGTCTTTTTCGATTCTATGTCTGACTCTTTGCGCCAACCATCTAAAAGTATCGAAATATCCTTTTGCACAAGTCTAAATTCTTTAGAATCCTCTTTCAAATTCTGTAAAACGCTATTCAACTTGGATAATATGTTCTCAAATGATGCTATAATTTCCTGAAGTGATTTGATCCTCGAATCTGTTACACGCTTATCAGCCTCCAAGAATATTAGTGAATGATAGCTTTTCTTAAGCTTATTGAAGGTCGAATATATGTCCTTTTCAAGAAGACTGCACCTTTCTTCCGACAGCAGTAGCTTCCTAGAAAGTTCGCTCAACTCCTTCTTTTTTAAATCAAGTTTATTCGAAGTTACCTCAATATTTTTTTCAAGTTTGAGGACTTGAGCCCAAAACTTTTCTCTTAAAAGGCTGTCTCTTCTCGCAACAAGCTCCTGCTTCCTCAAATACCTTTCATAGACATCCTTCCAATGTGAAAGTGTCTCTTTAGCCATATCCATGAGCTGTTTTATAGCCGCTTCCTCGCTGACTAAGCTTTTAAGTTTAGCCTGTGATTCTAAAATTTTCTCCCTATAACCTGTTAAACCTACAACCTCTTCAACCATCTTAAGCTTATCCTGGGCGTTCACGACAGCAAACTCTTCAACCATACCCTGATGCATGATTAGAAGCATATTGTCAGGGTTTATGTTTAAACTCGAAAGGATTTCTTTAACTTCAGATGATGAAGCCTCTCTATAGTCTATCTCAAACCAATATGATCCATCTTTTCTCAAATACCTTGAAATCATAAAGGTGTCAGAATGTGAGAATGGTATTGGCCTTTTGCCGTTATAGCTGCTGTTATCAAATACTACTGTCACACGACCAATATCTTTCCCCCTTCTAATCAGGTCACTTAATCTTCTAGATCTTTCAGTATAAATTTGGCCTAGTGCAACTGAGATTCCGAGAAGTATTGATGATTTTCCAGAACCGTTTGGTCCACAGATAATGTTTAAGCCTCTCGTAAGAGGGATTCTCGCGTACTCGTATGACATAAAATTTTCTAGAATAACCTCACGAATGTACGTTAGAGGTTTTCCCTTAATATCTAATATTTTTTCCCCAGACTGCAACCATAGAGCTTATAAACTATTATCCTTAAAAGTTTAAAAAATATATCACTGTCCTACATTCTTGCTTTCAAGCTTTCTAAGTACGCTTTTAATGTTTTTCTTTATTTCCTCAAGCTCTTCTAGGACCTCTAGAAAGAGAATTATTCTTTTTGCCTGCCTTCTGATACCATCATATCCATCAGCTTTTCTCAATAAACCCTTTTCTCTCATTAAAGAAATATGTTCTCCAAGCTTTTCTAAACTTGTACCCAAACTTTTTGCACATTCATCAAATGATTCGCTTTCAGAAATTGATTTAAGAACCTTAACTTCCCTTTTACTCACATTATCAAGGATAGACAGGCTTATTAAACCATATTCTTCTAAAACATCCTTTACAGCCTCTCTAACGATGTAGTCAAGGTCTTCAGGCTCTATCAGACAATAGTATTCTGGAAATAGGAGTACTTTCACATTCAACTCCTTTGCCAAAACTTCTGTAGCCTTATCAGAATATCCTTTGCATACGATCAACGGCTTTAAACCGAGCACTTTTGAATTGGCATAAGCTTGTCTTATATCACTTACACTAATCTTTCCAGCCTTAACTTCAACACAGTACATTTCCTCATTCTCGTCCTTCGCTATAAGGTCTACTTCAAAAACCTGTGTGCCTTCCAGTACTATCTTCTTATTCTTCTCTAAAATTTGATAGCCCATTTTCTTAAGCAAACTTCTTGCTATCCTCTCACTACTTACTCCCCTTCTCGACAATAAGCTCATTGATATGTGCCTTTACCATACTTTTAAAATTTTTTATATCATAGTTATGCTAAATGTTAATTAACACTTTTTCGTGAACCACTTTGAAGCATGTCATCCAAAAATATTGCTGTAATATCGTTTGACGTTTGGGACACCCTGTTGGATCTAAAACCTTTCCATACCAAGATTGCTGAAAAAATTTCATTATATACTTCAAGAGAATATGATAAGGTTTATCATGAGTTGGAGGAAAATTATAGGATTCTAAAAGATTATAGAAGACGTAATATGTTACGTTTCGACGACATAGTTAACCACTGTCTTGAAATATCCTCAAAAAATCTTGGGATAAGTGTTGAGGTTATAAGAAAGGCTGTTACTAAATCGGTTTTAGAGGTTGACATAAAAGGCTTAGTCATCGATGGTGTTGAAAAAATTTTGGCTAATCTTGTAAACTCAGGTAAAAAGCTTGTCACCACAGGTAACCTAATTTTTTGGCCGGGCTCATATAACAGGATACTGCTTGAAAGGGCCGGTTTAGCAGACTATTTTACTCTACAAATTTACGCTGACGAAGTAAAGGTTTCTAAGCCAAACAAAAATATATTTCTTATAATATGTAAGCAACTCAATGTTCTTCCTGAAAATGTTGTGCACGTTGGAGATAATAAGGTGGAAGACTTTGATGGAGCCTTATCTGCTGGAATGAATGCAATATGGATTAATCCATTAATGAGTGAGACGCTTTCTGAAGAAGGTGAGGGTGTAGCCATTAGGTCAATAAAGTATTTGATGGAAGCATTAAATAAAATTGAATCAAAACACTAGACTAATATTATAAGCTAATTCCCTTCTCATACTCTTTCGCTAGCGCATTTCTACTGTACCCGTGGTCTATAAAATCCCATGGTAGAACATCATCTAATGGCTGTTCTTTCAAAAACTTTGATAGTCCCCTAAAATCTTTTTCCTCAAAAACTTTTGAAACACTCTCGTCTCCTCTCGAAAGTATTGTTTGAATAGCATATTCTGTTATATCGGGAATTCTTGCCTCAATATTAAGCCTAATTGTCTCTGTCCTAAGATAATCGATTTTCTTTTTAAGCTGTTTCAATCCTTCTCTCAAGTTCCTGTTTCCAGTGAAGGGAAGCCATTGGAAGGGTGTATGTGGTTTTGGAACCAGCGGGTTTACTGAAATTTTTACGGCTCCAACAATCTCCTTAACTCTTGAAGCCAAATTAACTATATCCTTTACATCCTCAAAACTTTCGCCTGGAAGTCCTATCATGAAATATAATTTTATTTTGTTAACCTTCTTTGAAGACACCTTTGCCGCATTTATAACATCTTCGGAAGTAATACCCTTACCAATCTTCTCCTGCAAATGCGGTGCTGCTGTTTCAGGAGCTAAAGTCAAGGTCCTCAATCCTCCCTCATGCAAGAGATTCACGAGCTGTTCGTTAACGGTATCAGCTCTTATAGATGATGGTGAAACATTAAACCCATTTGAAACATAATATTGTAGCATATTCAAGAAGTTTGGGTTGTCAGTAGGAGAAGGTGCCACCAAAACAACCTTTTCTACATCCTTTATTTCAGGCAAATCCGATAGTTTTCTCCATCTTGGTGGAGAATATATGTTCCGAACTACACAAAATCTACACCCTCTTATACACCCTCTTCCTATTTCGAGAATAAAGCATCTTCCATAAACTCCGCGTCCAACTATTTCAGTAGGTAAGTGGGGTCCCAACTTTGCTCTAACTCTTTTAACACTGTCCCCCTTTCCAGTGTACACTCCATCGATTCCAGCAAGGTCCTCCTTAGATTTTGCCTGTATTATTTCCTCAATCTTTTCATCGACTTCACCTATAAAGAATGCGTCGAAATATTTGGTTAAAGGTTTCGGATTTATCATGACAGCCGGTCCACCAGCAATCTTTAAACCCTTAAAATTTCCTTTTCTTAAAATCTCTATTGCTTTAAAGTAGTCCATCTCATATTGTAAACTAAAGAGTGCGATATCAAACTTCTGTAGAGGTGTAGCGTTTTCAAAGCCTCTTATTCCATCGAAAACATCGTAATAGAATCTTTCACAGTATGCGCCACTCTCAAAAACTTTAGAGTATATTATTTGGAGGCCGATATTTGAAATTCCTCCAATATACCTGTTGGGGTAAACTAGGGCGACCTTCTTCAGCCCCCTTCTATACCTTTTAGTAAAGGGGTTGAATTCAATCTTTCTCAGAACTTCTATCTCCTCTAAACTTAAAGTTTTAAGTTTCATGCTCCTCCTCCGAGCAGGTCTACAGTTGCTAATAATGTCTTCTTATTGAAAGTATTTCTCTGTAAAGGTCATTAAGTATCTCCTGATAGTTCACCTTACCTTCTTCTATTGAATCCATAATCTTCTTTAACTTTCTGGTAGTCTCTTCTGAAATGAACTCATAGAATCTTTTGTTTAAATAGAAGTAGACTTGATATCCTTTTTTGGTCGGAACTATCTCTTTCCTATCGTTTTCTTGCACATATCCTCTTTGAAATAATGTTGTAACGATCTTTGCATATGTTGAAGGTCTACCTATATCCTTTAGCTTCATCAATCTTATCAGGTCAGACTGCTTAAAAAGTGGTATCGTAGGCGCCCTCCAACTTTTTACGTTAGCGGCCTTCAATGTGCCTTCAACGACTTCAGGGATGAGGTTTATCTTTAGCACTAAATTGAATCCGTCCTCTAATATCTTCGTATATCCTTCAATAAACTCAATATTGTCATCGAATCTAACCTCATACTTTTGTTTTAGAACCTTTGCCTGTCTCATTTGGCTTGCTATGAACCGTCTAAATATTTGGTCATACAATTGAAGATGTTCTTGAGTTAGTTTTTTTGCAAGCCTTAATGTACCTAATATAAGCATATGCTTTAACCTTATAGCATCGATAGGCCGTGTTGGCCTAATGCACTCATGTGCCCCCTCCTTAGACCACTCTCTGGGCCTGTAAAGGTTTTCATCGAATTTTTCAACTATATAGTCTTTAGCAACCCTCTGTCCAACGTTAGATACTCTTATACTATCTGTTCTATGGTATGTTATAAGTCCAAGTTCGAACAAATCTTGTGCAAGACTCATAGTCTTATGTACGCTGAATTTAAGCTGGGACGCCGCATCCTGTAGAAGTGTGTCTGTAGAATATGGTGGTGGAGGATTAACCTCCAACTCCTCTCTATGCGCCTCCCTCACCTCGTACACGGCTTTTGTTAGCTCATGAATTTCTTCCACAACTTTATCGTTTTCCATCAGAGGCCTTTTTGTAACAACCTTTAAACCGTTCTCCAAAGTTATTTCGAAGAATGTCTGAAAACTTTTACGGGACTCTTTTGTCCTATCTATCACCCATCCCAACACTGGTGTTTGCACTCGCCCTGCAGAGAGAGTGTTGTCACCGAATCGGTTCCAAAGCTTTTCACTTAACTCGAAGCCCAGCCAACGGTCTTCAATTCTTCTAACCATCTGCGCCTCAACAAGCCTCATATCTATATCTCTAAGGTTCTTTAACCCGTCCACTAAAGCTCTTTTAGTTATCTCATGAAATTCTATCCGTTTAATTTTTGAAGTGTAAGGTGAAAGTGCTGTTGCTATATCCCATCCTATCTTCTCGCCTTCGGCGTCGGCATCGGTTCCAATCAACACCAAATCTGTTTCTAAAGCAATCTTTCTTAAAGCTTCTACAACTTTCTCTTTATCAAATACTTCAGATTGGCAATAGCTACATCTTTCTATAGGTTTTGTAAAAGTTCTTTTACATTTTATGCACCTTTTTATTGTAATATATGCTGGTAGAAAAGTTCCATCATACTTTATTACTCCATGAACACTGTTATTCCCCAAATTATATGTTGGTAGGTCGAACACGTGTCCTCCGCTTGCAGTAATGTTCAAAATATAGTCTCCTGTGCTAACTTCATAAACGGTTAAGCCGTTGACTGTTCTCTTACTCGGTTTACCAAAAAATCTAGCGATAGTTTTAACTTTATTTGGTGACTCAACAATTAATAATGCTGTTGTTATTGGGTCACGGAACTGTGGGCTTATTAAGCCGGCCATAAGCTTTTTTATTGTAGCCCTGTCCCTATCAACTTCCTCTAAAATTTTATTCAAGTCAACCTCGTTAAAGTTTTTCCATTCTATTTCCTCAGAAAACCATTTTGATTCCTTAACTAGTCCATTAAAAGCCTTCTTATCGTCTACGATTGTAACCGAAACACCCTTAGAAATGCCTCCTGAAAACATTCTTGAGGTCCTACCTGAAGCCTGTATGTAGGCAACTGTGTCGGGTACAATCATGAACAACCTGTTTCCTTCTTCACTGACTGTAATATTCGGTGATCTCATAATTTTTTCTTTAACATATTCTCTTGACAAAATTTCTATAAGATATCTTCTCACTTCCTCTAATCTCTTCTGTAATAGACCCTTGTAACCTTCGAGCATAACATTTTTGCTTATCGCCTCTAATATCTCTTTAACCTCATCAGGTGTCTTTATCTGATGAATAATTTCTCTCAGTTCAGAAACATATTTTTCAACAATCATCTGCTCCTCTTCAGATACCATTTCCCTTATATTCGAAAGCAGTATTAGTGCACGTGTTGGACTAAAATCTTTCTCTACATCTAAACTTATCCTAAATTTAGGTACTCCAGCAAAGATAGCGTATCTTATTACATGAGGTAAATCAATACCTCTTGCAAGTGGACTCCTATATGACGCCACCCCTATCAGCAACCCAATTTTGCCTGACGAAAAATCTTCAATAATCTTAGCCTTACCCCTACTATACAGTGAAACGCTAAAATTTTCTTCCAAAAGCCTCTTATATAATCTTTCAGCAAATTCTAGGCCCCTGTCCATCGGCACAAAAATTATTCCCCCATAGCCTAGAACCTTTACAAGTTCGATAACCTTCTCCTCAACATCATCAACATCAGGAACATAAAGGTCTTCTATGTTCCTAACAAATTCTATTCTAGACCCAATTTCGAACCCCATAAGTTCTTTAAACAACTTTATCCTCTTAGTCCTTCTACCTCTAGGAGAAGCGCCTGAAACTATTATATTTCCAATTTTAGAAACTTTAACAAAATCTTCTAAAAACTTTTTTGCCTCTACTATCTCTTTCTCTAAAGTGGACACATCTTCCCCTCTTTTCAAAAGTTTACTATATTCTTTCTTTAGCTCCATCAGTTTTAGACACTGTGCTATAGCGTCCTTTGAAAATCCAGCCAGGTAAAGTACCTTGTCCACATTCTTAGATGACTTTAAGAGTGCATCAACATCGTCCACAATAACCAGGTCAAATGTGCTTCCGTTAAGCATTTCAAAATTTTTTGAAAGAAAAGCTGACGTGGTAATTAAAATATTGTACTCTCTATTAGAAATAATCTCCTGCTCCATCTCCCTCTCTCTATTATTCAACATTGAATGATATCTTGAAATTTTTACCTCTGCACCAATCCTTTCCACAAACCCTTCGATCCTCTTGTACGTCTGCTCAGCTAATATTGCGGTTGGAACAATAATATAGCATTTCTTACCCTTTAAAGCAAAGTATAATGAAAGGATCGCGCCAAAAACACTTTTCCCCATACCGGTTGGAGCTACGATCGCAAAATTCTTTCCCGAAAAGACCCTTTTCGCCCAAGTTCTTTGCGCACTCCAAAGTCGACTTCCAGTAGCCTTATAAAATAGGTTGTCAAGTTCCTCTAACTGCAGTTGGATATCATATAAATTTTGTAATTTTTTTAAAGAACCTAAGCTCTTTAAGAGCTCCAAAATTTCTAACCTAGAAAGCTCCGTAATCTTCTCATCGGGTAATGGCAAGCATTTTTCGCATGGAGCCTTTAAAGAGAGTCTAAAATCGTTTATATCGTCTCCACAGTTGGGGCAAAGTTTAAGGAAGATAGCTTTTGCCATTATGTTCTTCAGTATTATAGGTTACAATGCATTTATGGTTTTCTCTTTTACATGACAGGACTTATAAGCTACAAAAAAATAATTGAAGACAAGGATCCTAGTTGTAGGCTGTGCTGCTCTTTCAAAAAAGCTTTGGCTAGAAATGTTAAAAGTTACGGATTACTTAAAAGATATTGCCTGATTTTTGAAAAACAAACTTAGGCTGAAATGTCTGAGATGATTGCTTTCCCAACACGAACTATGTCCTCTGTCCTCAATTCTAAAAGCCTTGTTCTTGAGCCTCCGCCACAAAATACCGTCTGATATGAAAGTAGACTCTTGTCCAATACTATTTTCATTGGCGTCTTGTGTCCTATCGACGGTGTACCACCTGGTGGATAGCCACTTATTTCTTCAGCCTTATCAAAGGGGACAAGACGTATTTTCCTCACACCAAGAACCTTAGCTGCCTTATCGAGATCAACTTTCTTGTCACCTGGAACGATAAGCAGCACATGCTCTCCTGAATCCGTTTTTGATACAAGGTTCTTAGTGAGCCTATTTAATTCGATTCCAGCAGCCTTAGCAGCGTCAGCCGTATGTATTGTCTCAGATTTTTCGATAAACCTGTACCACAAACCATTTTCTTTTAAAAAATTTTCTAGGTCCATTTACCTTTTCCATTATAGGCCAAAGATCTGAGATATTTAAATTTGTGGTAATATAATTTTTATAGCACTGGTGATGAATGGAATGTGTTGTGGTTAAAATGGTTAAGAAGATTGATAGTACAAAAATAATATACAAGTTTAGTGCTGCAAACAAGCCTGTTGAAGACGCGTCCCCAGGCGAACTTGTTATATTTGAAACACTCGACTGTCTAAGTGGGCAGATTAAAAGTGAAAAAGATTCTATAAGCACTATTGACTGGAGTCGTGTTAACGGCGCAACTGGACCACTTTATGTTAGAAACGCTGAACCAGGCGATACTCTTGTTGTCGAAATAGTTGACATAAAAGTTGACGATAGCGCCTTTATCTTGACCGTTCCAGGCTACGGTGTACTTTCTAGCAAAAAATTTTCTTCAAAGATAAAGTTTCTGGAAGCTGACAAATATGTAACAAAATTTGGTTCATTGAAAATAAAATCTAATCCAATGGTTGGAACAATAGGAGTTGCACCAGCATATGGTGAAGTCCCCTGCGGTGACCTAGGTAGGCATGGCGGTAACATGGATGTACCAATCCTAAACGCTGGCTCAAAATTATATCTTCCAGTTTCTGTAAAAGGAGCTCTACTGGCTCTAGGCGACCTTCACACAGTTCAGGCTGATGGTGAACTATGTGTTTCTGCTGCAGAAACTTCTGGAGAAGTTCTCGTTAGAGTTGATGTTATAAAAGGTAAGCAGCCAAGGTTCCCCCTTCTAGAAAATAGGGATATTGTGGCGTTATTGGCTTTCGGTAATACTGTGGACGAGGCATTGCAGGCTGCTACTGAAACAGCAATCGAAGCCCTAATGTTTTCTAACAATCTAAGTTTTGAGGAAGCATATATGTTGGGTAGCTTAGCTGTCAACTTGAGGATAAATCAACTTGTAGACCCAAAGAAAGGTGTTAGAGCGGAGATTTCAAAGGATTTTGTAAAAATTAAAGACTTCCTAACAATTTAAACAATTTTTTTTAAAATAGAATTTTCAGTGAGAAAACTTTATTAATTGAAGAATTTTAGGCATCATGCGATACAAATGGCTGACTCTGAAGAGTTGAAAATGTATGTGAGACGCTCTTCTGGTCTTGTGAAAGAAATTTCGGCATGGGACGCACTTATCTACAATGTCCTGATAATGGCTCCCACAGCTGTTTATGTGTACGGTGTCTGGGCTCTAGGAATATTTCCTGGCGTCCATTTACCCACTACAGTCTTCCTTGCTATGGCAATTAGCATAGTAATAGGCTTATACTATGCCTACATGTCAATTATAATGCCAAGAACTGGAGGTGACTACATCTGGGTAAGTAGACTTATTCATCCCTCTATAGGGTTCGCGATAAACTTCTTCCTCTTTATAACACTCTTATCAGTTGCAGGCTCCTACGTTCCATGGTTCACACAATATGCACTATCACCATTGTTTGAAGCGTATGGCATGTCCGGTGCTGTCGCTTGGGTAAACGACCCCTGGAACATGTTTTTATTAGCAGCAATATTCTATGTTTTAATAGCACTTCTCATGTCAAGGGGTGTAAAGGTGACAAAATATGCATTCTGGGCCTTCTTTCTAGTGATATGTGCTGGCGTAATAGCTTATGCTTTCACCTTCTACATAATGTCACCTTCAACCTTCCAGTCCTCGATAGCGTCAGCATACAATTTTGACCCCAATGGAATTGTTTCGAAAGCTATCGCTAATGGTATGCCAGAAACCTTTGTGCTAGCAGCAACTTTTTCTGGTGTCATGTACACAATACTAAACTTTCTAGGCTTCAATAACTCAGTTTATCTTGCCGGAGAAATTAAGGAAGTAAGAAAGTCACAGTTGATAGCCATTATTGGCGCAGTGCTAGTCTTCGGCTTAATAACATACATTATCTATGATGCAACCTATGCTGGTATGGGCTCAAACTTTATTGCATCACTAGCATACCTTTTCGTTAACAGTCCAGAAAACTATCCACTAGGCGAAACACCACCATTCTTCCACATATTGGCGAGAAATGCTGTGTCTCCAACCGTGTTCACGGTTATAGTCTGTGGCTTTGCAGCCATGACCCTTTCAGCAATACTCGTATACATTTTTACCACAGTAAGGCTTCTTTTTGCATGGTCGTTCGATAGAATTGTGCCCCAGTTCCTGTCCAAAGTTGACTCAAGATATGGAACACCATACACTGCTTTAATTACTGTGACAGTTGTCGCGATAATAGCACAGTATCTTTGGCTGTTTACACCATTACTGAGCTATTTTGTTTTCGTGGTCCTCGGTTGGGGTATAATGACCTTTGTAGCATCACTTGCAGGAATAATTTTACCGTATAAGCGTAAAGAACTTCTTGAACTTGCTCCCGCTATTGTGAGAAGAAAGGTTGCAGGTGTGCCCGTTCTAGTCATCTTGGCGACATTAAGCGCTATTCTATCAATCTGGCTTGCTTGGGTTGGAACAGAACCTGCTGTTTCAGGCCTTACACCTGAGGCGGTCATATTTCTAATTGGAATATATTTGGTTGGCATAATAATATACGTGATAAGCTCCCTATATCATAGGATAAAAGGTATCCCTCTAGAGCTTGCATTCAGAGAGTTTCCACCAGCATAATGTGACCAGAAGATGGTTTCATTTGGAAAGTCTGGAAAACTCCGCATATTTTTTTCATCCGACATCCATGGAAGTGAAAGCTGTTTCAAAAAACTTTTGATGGTCCCAGGACTCTATAAAGCTACTGTAGTGATTGTCGGTGGCGATATAACTGGAAAAGCCTTGATTCCCATAATATCAAAAGGGAATGGCTCCTTTGAAACTCATTTTCTTGGAGAAAAAATAGTTATTAACAGTATTGATAAGCTTAATAGTTTAAAGGAAAGAATTCGCTCGATAGGCTTTTATCCTTACATAACTGACGAGAAGGGTGCAGTCGAACTGAAGGAAAATGGTAAGGTTGCTGAAAACGTCTTTGAAGAACTTATTAGGGAATCACTCTACTCATGGATTAATATGGCTGATAGTGTACTCGAAAAAATGGATAACATCAAGTTTTTTATGATGCCGGGTAACGATGACTCATATATTGTGGATAAAATTCTTTCCGAATCCAAACACTTGATAAATCCAGATGGAAAGGTGATAGAAATAGACTCAAACCATAAACTTTTCTCTCTTGGCATATCAAATATTACTCCATGGAAATGTCCCAGAGACTTCACAGAAGAAGAGATTTCAGCAAAGATTGAAGACATTTTAAATGTAGCCGTTGAAGGACAGCTTATATTCAATATTCATGTGCCACCATATGGAACGCATATAGATCTGGCTCCAAAATTAAATGATGAAATGAAACCGGTACTTAAACCGGGAGGCGAATATGAAATGATCCATGTGGGTAGCGTTTCAGTAAGGGCTGCTATAGAAAAGTTTCAGCCGAAAATAAGTTTCCATGGACACATACACGAGTCTAGAGGTGTTGATAAAATTGGTTCAACACTGGTATTTAATCCGGGAAGCGAATATAATATTGGAATACTGCGTGGAGTGCTAGTAGAAGTTGATGAGAAAAAGGTTAGAGACTATATATTTACTCAAGGTTAGAGTGAAATTAAGTTTTTAAATTGTCTAGCAAATCCCTACCTGTAGCAATGTCCAACGATTTTTGGTCCAAACTGAATTTACGCAGACTAAAGGGCTACTTCCTTATTGTGCCCACTTTCCTTTTTGAACTAATCTTCTTTATAGTTCCATTGATCATAGTTTTTGTATACAGTTTTTCTAAAGTGGACTCATTTGGTCGAATAACCTTCGAATTCACCCTACAAAATTATTTCAATGTTCTAACACCAGAATTTTCGCGAACAATATTAAGAACTTTGGGGATAGCTGCCCTCTCTACACTAGCCTGTCTGATAATAGGTTATCCCGTCGCATACTATATAGGGTTTAAGGCAAAAAGTCGTCAAAACATTCTTGTTATGTTAATAATTATTCCGTTCTGGCTTAGTTTTGTCGCTAGAACATACTCGATTATATCAATTTTTAGCACAAACGGTATACTTAATCAAATTTTAACATTCCTAGGTTTTGTCGGAGATAAACCTCAATGGCTGTACACGTGGTATTCTGTCGTCTTTGGAATGGTCTACAACTATCTGCCCATGATGGTGCTTCCCATATATGCTTCTGTTGAAAAATTGAATCCACAATATTTAGAGGCTGCACAAAGTTTAGGCGCTTCACCGATTAATGCCTTTTTTAAGGTAACCTTGCCTTTAACATTGCCAGGAGTGTTTGCTGGGTCGATTCTAGTATTCATACCCTCAGTCGGCGAGTTTCTGATACCTGAACTTTTAGGTGGCATAGAATGGTATATGATAGGAAATCATCTTTGGATAATATTTTTGACGATGGGCAATTACCCACTTGGCTCAGCACTTTCTATTGTATTAATTTTGTTAGTTATCTTGATAACACTATTGTACATTAAATATTTTGCGAAGGAGGTTGAACTGAGCTTTTGAAAAAAGTCTCTGACATAGTTCTAAAAATATATGTATCACTTGTTTACATGATGTTATATCTACCTATAGCAATACTCGTACTATTTTCCTTTAATGAAGGTATTACGATGGGTGGTAGAAGGATCGGTTCAACCGTTTTATGGAAAGGTTTTTCCCTTGAATGGTATGAAAGGCTTTTTAGGAACCAGGAAATCTGGACCGCGCTGACAAACAGTACAATAATAGGTGTTATAACATCAATAGTATCCGCTGTACTAGGCACTATTTCAGCATATGCCCTAATCAGGTACGAAATGAAAGGGAAGAATTTGTTTTACATAATGATGCTGGTACCAATAATTATACCAGAAATTACAGAAGCGCTTTCTCTCCTACTCTTTTATGTCCTGTTTAATATAAAACTTGGGTTAAACACCATAATAATAGGGCATGCAACATTCTGTGTAGCATACGTTTTCACGGTTGTTAGGGCTAGATTATCCGATTATGACCGCTCGCTAGAAGAGGCTGCACTTAGCCTTGGCGCTACACCATTTCAGACATTCATAAAAGTTACTTTACCCCTACTTGCACCAGGTGTTTTAGCTGGTACACTTTTGGCTTTCACACAATCTTTTGACGACTTGATAAAAGCCTCATTTACGACAGGTTCTGGTGTGATAACATTACCAATGCTTATTTTCTCGAAAATTAAGTCGGGTGTGTCTCCTGAGATAAATGCTGTTGCAACAATAACTTTAGTAATCTCCGGAACATTGGCTTTCATAAGTTACTGGATATCGAAAAGGAGTTGAAAAGCTATCTAATCTGCTACTATTAGGGTCATGGTGGATACAACATTATCAAGTTTCCTTGTCTTTGCAGAAATTTGCGTCCTCAACTCTTCTAACGATTTTGTTTCAACTTTTGCTATGATATCGAATGTGCCATACACTAAATAGGCTTCTTTCACACCATCCATATTTTTTATTTGTTCCAATAGTTTTCTTTCAGACCCTGAGTCAGCGTTTATTAGTACAAATGCTGTTGGCATACAGTAGGGCCGAATTTTATGCAATATAAACTTTGTAAAATCTTAAAAGCTTTAGTCTACTTTTGGTAAAATTACTGCATCCTCGACATTCCAGTTTACGAAGACATTCTCGCCTTTATTAAACTGTCCACCGATAGCCTGTGCTCTCGCTGAAATCTCAAAATGTCCGCCTATAGAAATCTTGTAAATTGTATCGTCTCCTCTGTAAATATAATCTTCTATCTTACCTTCTATAGAATTATCAAATTTTCTCATGTAATGGTATTTGGTTACAAGAATTTTCTCGGGCTTTATGCTGATATAAACTTCTCTGTTACAGAAATCTTTCGGATACATTCCCTTTAGCTCGAAACCGTTTACAACAATTTTGCTACCTTCAAGACATTTTCCAACCAAAAGGTTGCTTTCTCCAACAAATTGGGCTACAAACTTTGTTTGAGGGCGTTCGTAAACTTCCTTAGGCGTACCAACCTGCTCAATGCGACCCATATTCATTACAGCAATCCTATCCGACATGGCCATAGCCTCGCCCTGGTCATGTGTAACGTATATGAAAGTATTTTTTGTCTTGTCATGAACCTTCTTTATTTCACTCTGCATCTGTAGCCTAAGCTTGAGGTCAAGTGCTCCTAGAGGTTCATCCAAGCATAAAATAGATGGCTCAGTAACAAGAGCCCTTGCAAGGGCAACCCTCTGTCTCTGGCCTCCGCTTAACTCATTAATTTTCCTGTTTTCGTAACCCTGTAATTCAACAAGCTCCAGCATTTTTGCAACCTTCTCTTGTATAGTATCCTTTGGAAGCTTCTTCAATTTTAAGCCGAATGCGATGTTCTCTCCGACGGTAAGATGTGGGAATAGTGCTAGTGATTGGAAAACCATTCCAACATTGCGTTTGTATGGTGGTATATCGTTAACAACTTTTCCGCCAATTTTTATTATACCGCTTGTAGGCTCTTCAAAGCCGCAGATTAGCCTTAACGTTGTAGATTTTCCACATCCGCTTGGTCCAAGAAGTGAGAAGAATTCTCCGGGCTTAATATAGAGGCTTATATTGTTAACTGCAATAATTTGTCCAAACTTTTTTGTCAAATTTAGAAGTTCGAGATCGTGGGACATTTACGCCCTTATCTCCGACCAAAGTTTACCCATTAGATTTCTTTCATCTTGTGTAAAAGGCCGGAGCATTTCAAGCTTATCTAATACTTCGTCTGGAGGGAATATGTTTTGGTCTTTTGCAATTTCTGGATAAACGTATCCTCTTTCCACTGTAATCTTGCACGGGTTTGCGATAAACAGGTAATTACTATTTATTGCCTCTATCACTGGCCTGAGCATGTAATCAATAAACTTGTGTGATACGTTCACATTCTTTGACTCGTTTAAGAGCACAAGATTGTCCATCCACAATGTTCCACCTTGTTTAGCAATCTTATATGCTACATCTTCATTCTGATATGATGCAAGATACACGTCTGTACTATATCCTAAAGCTAATACGGCGTCGCCGGAAATCAATAGCTCCTTAACCTGTTCAGCGGAAAACTTTAGAAGATGAGGCTTAATTTTTAGAATCAGTTCCTTAGCTTGTTTCAAATGATCTTCGTTTGTATCGTTTATACTGTATCCAAGATACTTTAATGCTGCAGCAAAAACTTCCCTCATTTCATCAACTAGGACAACCTTTTTACTGTACTTTGAAATCTTCGATTCATCAAATATTATTTCGAAGCCTTCAAAGTCTTCTTCAACAACACTCTTATTATATCCTATTCCCGTTGTACCCCACATGTATGGGACAGAAAACTCTTGACTGGGATCGAATGGTGGTTTACGAAATTTTTTGTCAACATATTTAAAGTTCTTTATTTTTTCGAAATCGAGCTTCTTTAAAAGGTTTAGTGAAATCATTTCCCCAACCTTATAATCTGATGCTACAACGACATCAAAACCTGAGCCGCCTGCCCTAACCTTTGCAAACATTTCATCAGGATTACTGTATGTTGTATACTTTAAACTAACACCATATTCTTCAGCAAAATCCTCACATACACCTGGCGCGATGTAATCGTACCAATTGTAAACGTTTATTGTGGGCTCAAGTTCTAAGCCAGATTTTTTTAATTCCTCTCTCAGCTGATTGATTTCATTCTGTCCAATAATATACTCGATTGTACCGCCTAATATTGTTCCAGCACCAAGTGCTGTACCAATTTTTAAGAAATCCCGTCTGTTAGGCAATTTTTATGTTAGATGGTTCAGAAAAACATTATATAAATATTAATTTCATCAACCAAGAATGTTAAAGATCCTGAGAAGCGCTCATTTCAGCTATTTCAAGGAAAGCTTTGTCATTCAGCAACCTTCTAACATCATATCCTCCAACAAGCTTTCCTTCACTGAACGCGTAAACTCTGTCAGCAACTTTCGCGACAAAATTATAGTCGTGTGATGTTAGAATAATGCATTTGCCGCCAACCCTATACTCTTTAATAAGGTTCACAATTTCCTCCACCATCTTTGAACTCAGGTTCGCTGTCGGCTCGTCGAGAAGTAACAGTATCGGGTTGTAGGCGAATATAGAAGCGAATGTAACAAGCCTTCTCTGGCCAACACTTAACCTGAAAGGGCTTCTGTTTAGAACATTTTTTAAACCGAACCTTTCAGCAACCTCCATAACCTTACCTTCAACCAAATGCTTTGGAAAAATCTGCTTTACTGCAAAGGCTATTTCCTCATAAACTGTTGGATTAAAAATTTGGTCGTCAGGATCCTGGAACACCAAACCTATCTCTCTTCTAACCATAGGAAGCTGTCCTCTAAGCGGCTTATCATTAAAAAGCACTTCTCCAGCACATGGTTCAAGAAGGCCTGCCACAGTCAAAAGAAAGGTCGTCTTACCACATCCGGTTGGGCCTACGATAGCGACAACTTCACCTAGGTCAGCGTTAAAGTTTACACCCTTTAAAACCTCCGGTTCACCAGGATACTTAAAGTGTACATTATTCATTTTTAAAAGCATGGTACACATGAGGTGCCAATGCCTCAAAATATAAAGTATATCGTAAGGATTAACGTAGTCGAAAGAAGCAGTATTGCATCCAATGCTCCAACGTTAAGAACTTGACCCTCTATATTGTCCCCGAAGGTTCTGGCTGAAACCGCCCTATTAATCCTTTCAGCTCTTTCAAAGCCTCTTAAAATCAAATCTCCTACAACTGTTGAAAGAATCTTCCAACTGAGTGGAACGCTTTTTTTAATGATTCTCGCCTCTCTTGCGGCCAACATTCTACAAGCGTCCTTAGTCAAAATTGGGATAAAAACTAGTGTTGAAGATAGGGCTCTAACTATCTCCTTCGGAGCCTTTACAGCGCTCAAGCCCATGATAAAGCTTCCACCCCCTCCTGCAAGGAGCATTGAAGTGAATACTGCTGAGGCCGTCGTAGGCTTCATCAGGAAAGATTTTATCTCAGTACTTGATAGATGCTCACCAACACTGAACCATTGGAACTGGCTCACCCGATATGATGCAATTAGTGGGAGGGAAACCAGCAGCGTCCAGGTGAAGGTAAAGAGTAGGACCTTCAACCAAAGCTTAAAGCTTGACGGATTAAAAACGATTATAAAGGTGAAGCTGAACAATATTATAAGTAACGAGACTAAAGTCTTTGAGTTAAATGATGCTAGCACGGTCAAAGCAAGTGTCGAAACAAGAAATATTATAGGATTAAATGTGTTTCCTGCTCCAGTGTTAAAGAAGGCTAGGTCTTCACCGACCTCTTCTAAAAACCTTTCAGTTAAGCCTTTCAAGAAGCCTTCGCTCTCGCCGAAGCCTTTTTAGCCAAAAAGCCTATGAACGTAATCACCGCAACCCCGATGAAGCCTGAAACAATATACCCTATCTCAGCTGGAAGCCAAGGGATAGTGTAGTCTAGAAACGGTGTCCAGTTCACTTCCTCAGTCAAATCCTTCTTGCCTAACAACTCTGCTGCAACATCAAGGGGTTCATGGTAGCCTACAATGTCCGCAAGGATGACGCCGAATAGAGGACTCACCAGCAGAAGGACGAATATTGTAACCCAAGCCCTTTTGAACCTCACACTCTCACCCCAGAATATAATAGTTCCGGCATTCTACGCGCCAAATATGCTACAATCGAAGCTGTAATCGCTCCCTCTACAATTCCTAAACCAAGATGCCATAACGTCATCACAGGAACTGTGACGCTGACCCCATATGGAAATGATGGTGAAAAGCCTATCTCCAGCCCGCACGCTAGTCCAGCCAAGGTTATGCCAGCCCATCCACCCAAAAAGGCTCCGATCACAGAACCCCTTTTCCCAAAATATTTCACAGCAACATAGTATATAAGGTATCCTACAAGGACGTCCACTATCGCCATGTTGATGCTGTTAGCGCCCAACGCCGTTATACCTCCATCATGGAATATTAGACACTGGACAAGGAGCACTAAAAAGATTGTCGAAAACCCAAGCCAGGGTCCCAGAAGTATTCCAGCGAGAGCCCCGCCTACAAAGTGCAGGCTTGTTCCACCTGGAATAGGCCAATTGAGCATCTGTGCGACAAATATTCCTGAAGCTAGAACCGAGAGAAGAGTGGCTTTTTCACTGGAAAAACCTTTTCTCATGAATTTGAAGGCGTAAACAAAGTATGCGAGAAATATTATGTATGTTGCCGCTGAAACAGTTGGGTCAAGATAACCGTCTGGAATGTGCATAGCATGCGCTTACACAACAAAATATATAAGTATTACTTTTCTATTTTAAAGTAATACTTTTTAACATCTAACGGTTCCTCCACTACTCACATGAATTCGAAGAGAAGGCTGATGACTTTTGTTTAGGAGAGCGTCAAAGAATATTTTGTCATCTATAAGTTTCCCTAAAAGCCTGTTCCACAATCTCCAGCACAAACCTAAAAGGTTTGCCTGTTTTTTCAGCCACCCGTTTCACGTCCTCGTACTCTGGTTTCACGTTAATCACCTTTCCACTAGAATCCTTGGCCACCTTCACCCTCACGATTTCACGTCCGAGTTCAATGGGCAAGGTAACGTTCACCATCTCCCTGTTTAACGCACACCTATGTATCCTTTCCATCCTCACACCTAATGTTCCAGTTTCCTCTACCAAGACTTCCATCAGATGCTCCTTCTTCTCCCCATCAGCCATCACTCTAACAATGTGTGCTGGACGATTCTTCTTCGAAAAAACTGGTATGAAGCAGACGTCTTTTGCACCTTCTTTAAAGAGCTTTTCCATGAGATATCCTAAAGTTTCGCCTGTAACATCATCTAAATTTGTTTCCAGAACGTAGATCTCCTCCAAATTAAACCTGTCCCCAAATCTTTCGCCTACAACAACTCTAGTCACGTTTGGAAACTCTTTAAAGTCTTTAAAACCTGCGCCGTAGCCTACACTCAAAACCTTAATTGGTGGAAATGATGTTAGAACCTTTTCCGCCAAATTAACGACGATCGCTGCACCAGTTGGTGTTGTAAGTTCCCCTCCCACATCTTGGCCTAAAACCGGAAAACTTTTTGACTTCAAAATCTCCAGCGTCGCGGGCGCTGGCACTGCAACCTTGCCGTGAGAAAATTTCACGTATCCTCCTCCAATTGATACTGGTGAACTGTAGAACACAGTGTTTTCGAAAAGGTTGAGATTTTGGAGTAGGTATGATGTCCCAAGCACGTCTAAGAGGGTGTCAGCTGAACCGAGTTCATCCAGTTCAATATCGTCAGAAACTTCACCGTGAACCTTCCGCTCCGCATCCAAAAGTGTATCTAATACTGATACGGCGAACGATGAAGCCTTATAAGACAAATTTAGTTCCCTAGAGCAGGCTTCTAAAGCCTCTCTAAGCTGCCTCCCATTCATTTTACTATCTTCCTCAACTTCAAAATTAACTCTCTTGGCAGTAATCTCGCGCCTAAGCACATTTTCAACACTAAGCTTTATGCTTCTAACGTGAGAAAGCTTACTTTTTATAACATTTACTACATCAAAAAGAGGGCGACTTTCCTGATACAGGTCCACAAGTGCACCTAACATCATGTCACCGGAAACGCCGGCCGTCATACAATCGATAAAGACTACCTTCTCAACCAAATTGAACTCAAAGACTAAAGACTGGATGATGATATAAAAATTTTGTAAACCTTCAGGAAAAAGTTCAAGTTAATGTCATAGAATATTTTTGATTATAACTTAAATAATATGTTTCGTGCACCCTCCCCTTATGTATATTTACACATTTCAATATTTAAAAAATATATATGAATTTTATACTGGTTCACGTAAGGTGAATCATTTTGAAGGACGTGCTTAAAAAGCTCGCCAATGGAGAAATTTCGGTCGAGGAGGCGGAGAAGCAGATAAGACTATTAGCATTAGACGAAGTTGAAAATATTGCAAAATTTGATTTGGGAAGAGAAAGTAGGAGTGGTGTACCAGAAATAGTTTTGGCAGAGGGAAAAAGTGTAGAGGATGTCATCAAGATAGCTTCAAAAGCCCTAGAATCATGTGGAAGGGTTATCATAAGCAGGGCTGGAGAAGAATATGTTAAGAAAATTGTTAAAGAGTTCGCGAGCGAAAGGTTTTCAGTTAAAGTTAACGAGCGGGCTAGAATCGTTGTCCTAAAAAACAAGGATTTTAAAGTAAAAGAGACGGGTGGAAAGGTTGGTATAATAACAGCAGGCACCGCCGATATTCCTGTGGCCGAGGAGGCGAAGGTGGTCTTAGAGGAAATGGGCTGTAAAGCTATAACCGCATACGATGTAGGTGTAGCTGGAATCCACAGGCTCCTGCCTCAACTGAAAAAGATGATAGAAGAAGACGTGGACTGCATAATTGTGGCAGCAGGAAGAGAAGGTGCGCTTCCTTCCGTAGTCGCAGGCCTAGTTAACGTGCCAGTTATAGGCGTACCTACGTCAATTGGATACGGCTTCGGAGGAAGAGGCTTAAGCGCCCTCCTATCGATGCTGCAATCATGTACACTAGGTCTTCTAGTTGTTAACATAGATAACGGGGTTTCAGCTGGCGCGGCTGCAGCACTGATCGCCAACAGAGCCAAAGAGCGGCGAAGTCAATAAACTTGACATCAGCAAATATCATCTAATAATTAGGTTAAAAATATCATTTAATTTATAAAACTTCTGTTTTTAGGAGAACTTTAAGTTGTATAATAAACGTTAACTTTATTAATCTATAATTCGTAATTAATGGAATCATGTTGGTTGAGTGTGTAAAAGGTATGTCGATATCGAAATCTGTCATCAAAGTTATTTTGGTCATCATCTCAGCGGTCTTGTTGTCCTCTACCCTAATATCGTTCACAAATGTTGTTGCGCAAGAGGAAGCTTTATCGCTTGTTTTAACGCCTGCCTTAAAGTCTGTCCCAGCTGACGGTAAGCCTCATCCCGCATTCTTTGTCTCTGTTGTCGATAGCAGTGGAGCACCATATCTTCTTAAAAAGCCTGTAGAAGTAATATTATCGAGTTCAGACGACAACGTGTTGAAGGTTCCAAAGAGTATAGTCATAGAAAGAAACACATACTATGCCATAGTCAACGCTACAAGTAATGTATCAGAAAGTAGAACGGTTGAAGTTTCTGCGACTGCGACTGGTTTTAAGTCTGCGATAATAAATATGGTCGCGGAACCCCTCGCGGGAACGCCGAAGGCTTTAAAGGTCACACTTTTACCTGACATACTTGCACCTTCAGTAGGTGCTGAAGCGAAAATAGTCGTCACTCTAGTAGACTCGTACGGCAACCCTACAAAGGCCAGAACAGATCTCATGGTTTCCTTATCGTCATCAAACAATCAAATAGCTTATGTTGAAGAGGAATCTATTAAAATAGCTAAGGGCAGTTTCTCGGCACAAGGTAAAGCTATCGGTAAAGGCTTCATAGGCACAACAATAATTACAGCGTCATGCGCCGACCTTATGCCCGATTCCGTAACTTTAAGAGTTTCCGGTGCAAAGCCCGAAAAGCTCTACATAATGTTGCCACAGCTCTTGTGCGCTAAAGAAAATATTTCTATTCCTGTGGCAATTGTCGACCAAAACCTTATGCCAGCTAAAGTGCCATATCAAGTTACCGTAAAACTTTTCTCAAGCAATACTACAGTTGCAGTGGTTGAGCCAGAAGTCGTCATAGGAAGTGAAGAATGGTTTACTCTGGCAAGAGTATACGTGAATAATACAGGAAAGGCTACAATTTATGCGTCATCAGGCAACCTGATAACCGCAAGCGTTTCCATAGAAGTCATAAATTCCACGAGCCAACCATATTCAGTGCAAGTATATCCTTTAGCACAGATGTTTCCATCAGATGAGCGGGAGTATACTGCTTTACTGGTACAAATTATAGACAGGGACAATAGACCTTGTAAAACCAACAAATCTATACCAATAAGCATCTTCTCATCATATTTTGACGTCTTTTCTACAGAAAGCCAGATTGTGATCCAACCCAACAGTTCAATCGCTTACGTTAAAGGTACTCCAAAAGCGTACGGGCAAGTTGAAATCACAGCTATAACGTCAGATCTTGTAAAGGGTAGCTGTAATGTTAACGTCTATTCACCTGTACCGTCCACTACTACAATAATAATTCCACCCATACCTACAGGTGGTGAAGTGGAAGCCTGTATTCTAACATCAAGTTCCGGATTGCCCGCTCCAGTGCAACAGAATACTCAAGTACTTCTGTCTCCATCTGACACAAAAGTTGTCGGTGTAGAAGAAAATGTTGTTATTGAAAAGAAAAGCTATTACCAGATTTTCAAAATATGGGGCAAGTCTCCGGGAAACTTTTTCCTGACAGCATCAGCAAGTGGAATACCATCTGGAAGTATATCTTCAACTGTCCATGTTGTCAGGGCTTCAACATTCTTTGTTTCCACTATAACACCTCTAACAACAATGCAATTCCCAATAGCAATACAACTTCTAACATCAACCGGAAGCCCGGGTGTAGTCGGTGAAACATTCGATATAAAAATATCTTCAAGTAATGCTACAGCAATTTCTGTAGTGGACAGAACTACTCTAGGACCCGAAACTGCTGAAGTAGTTGTACTCGCTAGCGCTAAATCTTTTGGAAGCAGTTATATCTCATTCGTTGCCGACGGATTCACTACAACATCCATACATTTAACACCACATAGATATAGTGCATCCTTGAATATTATATCCATAGCTTCTGCAAAGGCAGGTGAAAACGTCCTAATAAAAGTCCAAGCTATCGTTAACGGTAAACCATATGAAGGCCTTACAATATCATGGACTGGTGTAGGTTTACAGCAGAGTGAAACTATAACCAAGGATGACGGTACCTCAGAAAACCTCCTATATGTTCAAGAACGAGAAAACGTTATTGAAGTTTCAGCAAAAATCGCTGGTGTTGGAACAGTATCCAACAAGACCATATTATGGGGTATACCATTCTCTGAACAGACGACTACAACAACTACACCTCCTCCACCGCCCCCCTACGCAATACTATTCGAACCATATGTGCTAATACCAATAATATTAGCTGTTGTCGGTATAATTGTATTCATTATATGGTGGAGAAGATCAAAGGGTGCTGCTGAAGCTGAAGAGGGTGTAGAGGAGGAAACGGAAGAAACAACAGTATAATCTATTCCCACCTCTTTTTTATTATACTAACTTTCTTTTAGAATTTAGATTGACAAACTTTAGCACTAGAGTGCAGGCAAGCATTAGGATAAAACTTATCGGAAAAATTACTTCAAGCGAATAAAGTTCTATAACTTTTGCAACAAGTGGTGGTGTAATAGCAAATAAAAGTTGATAAACTGATGTTGTAAGACTATAACCTGTTCCCCTAAAACTTGCTGGCGTTAAGCATGCTGTCATCGCACTTATCGGAGGCCATATTGCTGAATTTAAAAATGAGAATGTCACATATAATGCTGCAAGCATAATTGTTGACGAAGAAAATGGCATTAAAACAATTGATAAACCTGAAAGGAGCATAATTGTTAGCAAAAACCTCTTTTCTCCAAAAAGGCCTGATAGTTTTCCGGAAAAGATTGAGCTAAATATTCCAAGTACGGGGCCTACTGCAAATATGAGGCTAGAAATCGCTTCAGAAAGTTTTTTCTCGAAAACTAAATATGATGTAATATACGTTGTCAATGTAGTTGAAGCTGCAAACGAGAGACTTAATGCTAGAAGAAATTTTATAAAATCTCTTGTGAAAATTAGGTTCATTGAAAAATCTGGCTTTCTACGGTCAATTCGTGAATCTATATTTTTTACCCTCATAAGCAAGAAGGTCCAAACAAGTATCGGCGGAATCCATATCAAGTAAGCTAAACGCCAGTCGCCAAACATTAAAATTATGGGAAGTAGGAAAAGGCCTGTTGCTGAACCAAGACTCCCCAAAGCGTTATGAATGCCCAGCATACCATTCAACTTCTTACCATCCAAAAACCTACTTATTGTTGATAAACCAGAATTATGATAAAGTGGTGATGCAATATTTATGAATGTAATTCCTAAAAAAAGTGAAAGTACATCCCTACTTATGTATACCAGAATACCACCTAGTGCTTGAGAAAACATTCCTAATATAAGTAAAGGTTTTGCTCCAACCCTATCTATAAGGGCTCCAGACACTAAACTTGTGATAAGGCTAAAGATACGTGGTCCTGTAACGATAACTGAAACTTCAAAGATCGAAAGACTAAAATTTTTTATGAATATGGGCATAAGCGAAATATGTATAAACAGGTAGACTTCAATAAGCATGTGCGATATATTCATTAACCAGACAGGATTTGCTCTATCTAACGATACCCTGAACTCCGGCAAGATGTCTAAACCTTCCAATCGATTATGATATAAAGTTATGTTCTAAAACTTTGGTGGCAATTAAATGTGAAGTGTTTAGGGGAAAGGTTTAAAAATGTTACATCTTTTTCCCTATAATTGATATAAGGGTAAAATGGATGCAAAAATAGGTAACCTACTAACAGTAGAAACCGAATACTCGAAGATGAAGGCTGCTAAACTGATAGAAGATATTGTTATCGACTCTCTCTTCCTACAGCTTCCAGTAGAATGGCAAAACCTTATCGACGAAATCGTTGTCGGCCAGAAACCTGTCAAAAAAGTTCTAGAACACGCTATAGACTCGGGTGTGATAAAGGTTCCAGAAGATTCGCATTTAATAAAAGAATATCGCCCCCTCTTCGAAATACTACCAAACTTGTATCGTAGAGGTGTAAAAGCGTATTGTTGCCAAGATAAAAGTATGCATGATACAATAACAGATATTCTTGACGAAATACTTCTGTTAACCATTAGAGCTAGGCTTGGGAAAATTGAACCTCGAAAGTGGAGGGCTTTATTGGAAGAGGAGGCGAGGATTGAGCTAGAACTAACTGAAAAATGTAGCATGTACATTCTTACTAAAGCTAAAAATAAGAACCTGGGCATAGACCTTTCAAGAGAAATATTAGAAAGTCTGAAAGCCAAAGGCTTCTTAATTTATGAGATTACATTGGATTCTCCCTCTAAACCACTAGACCTTCTAAAATTCAAGATAAAGCAAAGTTTACTTAAAGGTAAAGAGGTATCGGATGACGAAATAATATATTATGTTAAAGAACATGTACAATTTACAGAATTGATTATGAAATATGGATTTGATGACGCCTACAGGATTTGGACTGAATCAAAAAAATGTTAGAAGAATAGGGATGTCACTTCTTTTTTGACCTCAATGAAAAGTAGATGAATCCGACACCTATTAAGGCTATGGTAAAAGATATTGGGTAAAAAGTTTCTGGCAAAGAATATGTCTTCTCAAGCAAGTATAGAGAAAGCATAGCATATGCGAAATTATCTTTCTCAGACAGTAAGACAATATAATATGTTCCATTCCTTTTAACTTCATACGTGAATGTCCCATTTTTTGAGGCTGGGGTAAAGAATAGTGGTGTTCCCTTACCTGTCTTAGATAGGCTACTAAAACCTTCTTCGTCAAAGCATACTAATGAAATTGGGTTGCCAGCTATTACTGTATAGTTTCCTCCGACTATAGAATTTTCGTTCGCTTGAAAGGAAAGATGGTATGATGTGCCAGTTACATTAACTAGCGAGTATTCAACAACATTTTTTGAGTAGTTTATGCTTGCTAAGTTTAGTCTTTGTAAATAGTCTATCATCAAAGGTTCTGGCAAAATTAGTAGAGATGAACCTACTAAGAACAATATTATTCCTATAAGGAATAGCTTTTTCCTCATACCTCATAGGTTACACTTGTTAGGTTATTAAATTATAGTTATTGGCTTTGACCCAAATATTTTAGGAGTATCAATGCATATATTTTTGCACAATTAACCAACTCGTCTACTAGAACATATTCGTCAACTGTATGCGCAACCTTAATGTCTCCAGCTCCGAGTATTATTGATGGAATTCCTGCCTCGACAAGATGAGACATTTCTGTCGTCGCTTGAAAACCTTTCACCGGCCTCCTTTCACCTAACACTTTTTCTACACACAAGTTTGCTAAAATAACGAATGGATGATTTGGAGGAGTTTCAGCTGGATTATGTGAATGGTAAAGTTTAAGCTCAAACTTTAGACTGGGATCATCAGAAGCGAGCCTTGATAAAAGTTGATTAAACTCTCTTTCAACCTCTTCTACACGGTCTCCAGGTAATAGTCTTCTATCTATTGTTATTTCACAAAAGTCTGGCACAATATTATCTTTTGTTCCACCAACTATAGTGCCTACATTTAATGTAGGCTTACCAAGGAGTGGATGCTGTCTAGATGACATTGAATAAGATTTTGCTAACTTCTCTAGTTCGTTCAAAACTTTCGCCATCTTATAAATAGCATTAACTCCCTCCTCAGGTGTGCTCGCATGAGTTGATTTACCTGATGTTTTTAGTCTCCATCTCGCTACACCCTTATGTGCAACATTTACTTCAAGACAACTTGGTTCGCCAACAATAGATGCATCTGCACTGTAACCTTTTTTCAGAAACTCTCTTGTTCCAAGTGCGGAGATCTCCTCGTCAGATGTGAGGAGCATGTGCACGCTACCATTCAATTCCACTCCAGAATCTATCAATGTCTCAAGAGCGTGAACGAATGCTGCAATAGAACCTTTCATGTCAGCCGTCCCTCTACCAAATATTTTACCCTCTTTCAGAGTACCACTAAATGGGTCAACAGTCCATAGTGAAGAGTTTCCAACAGGTACTGTGTCAAGGTGTCCGTCGAATAGGAATTTTTTCCCTTTATCATTAACCTTGTACTCTGCAAAAAGGTTAGGTCTATTAGGTAAAAAATCTAGCAGTTCCGTATTTAACCCTAAACTTCTTAAATATTCTTCAACATACTGTGCAAGCTCTTTTTCCTTCCCCGGTGGGTTTTGTGTATCAAATTGTACAAACTTTTTCGTCAGCATTACAACTTTTTCTCTACTAATTTTAGAGGTAATTTTATCTAAATCTTCTTCCATAAACTAGATTACTTAATAAGGGCATAATTAAGTTTTTAGAATTTTATGGAACAAAAGAAAATTTTAATGCAAATGTGTTAATTCCATCACTCAATTCCAAACTTATTGTATAAAGTAGTCCAGAAACAAAGGTTCCATCAACTAAGGAAAACTTTAAAGTCTTTACTTCACCACTATTTATTAACTGGTTTTGGTTTGGGTTCGCGAATATGCCAGGGAAAGGTGTAATCGATAGTATTTTTTCCTCCCTAATAGGCAATAATCCAACATTCTTTATATTCAATATGAGATCACTTCCAGACGCATAGACGCTTTCAACTTCAGCTCTCAAGTGTCCTCCGAAGACTTTAAACACAATTTCTTGGCTTATCTCTGAATCCGTCCATCCAACTAAAATTTTGACAGTATAATTTTGTATTGGGTCGAAGATTAAAACTTTTCCATAAATGTCCTTTAAGGCGTAAGAAAACTTCTGTAGTTCGCCGGGAACTATTTCTGTTTGTAGCCTAATCTTCTCTGAAGGCAGGTTCGCATTCCTTGGTCTTGGTTCAATGTCTAAAACTTCTACCCATCCTATGGGAAGTGAGCCAATATTCCTTATTTCTATAACAAGCTTATCTTCTACTGTGTAGGCGCCTTCAACTTTTCCTCTTAGGAGTGAAAAAGTAAGTTTATCTAAATCTTCTCTTAAATCCTTTAAAGCCGCATTTATTCTGTTATAGTTTTCTTGGAAGTTCATTAAATTGTTGCCTATTCTCCCAACTTTATCGTTTAAGTTTTTCAATTCGGAATCGATTTTCGAAATTTGTGCGGTGAACTGTTTGCGTTTTACAACCTCTCCTCCTAAAAAGTATGCTGTGAAAAAAACTAATGCAACCAATAATATGCTGTAGAGGCCGTATCCGATTAAAATCATTTTTGCATCAGATATTTCTAAACTTTCAATTAAAGAAAATTTTGAAATATCAAGCGAAATCATCCAGGACAATCCCGTAAGTGTGCATGCTGTTCCAGCAAAGATGTTTAGCTTATAATATCCTATTGATGCAATTCCCAAGGCTATAGAAATAGAATATGCTATAACAGAAATTAGAATAATGTTATTATTCAGTAATAAATTTATAAGAATATCATTTTTTGAATGATAAAAAAGATAGTTTAACAACGAGTTATATAATCCGAAGAGTGTTATCTCCTTTTCCCCTACCAAAGTGTATATTTTCAGCAATGGAAGGAATGATGAGGTAAGAAGAAAAGCGAGTCCAATACCTGCGATTAGTCTATATGTTTTCATTTATCATTATGCTTTTATTTATCGGTATTTAACTTTTTATGCAATAGTATCGTCTTCTTTCTCATATTGTCTCAAATATTCCCCGTAATGGCAAAGGGCTGACATGCTGTATGCTGCATCCTCTGGTGAAGCGTAGGCTGGTATACCAAATTTTTCAAATTTTCCTCTAATATAGAGTGCCATTTCTGTTTCACCAATATCACATGCAACGATTGGCTTCTTCCTACCTTGAGTTATAGACGCTATTCTGTCAACATAGTCTTCCTGGAGTCCAGGAACATGATGTAAACCCAATAAAATTATTCCATCAACCCCTATATCATTGTATACTATTTCAGTAACTTTGACTAACATGTCCGCTGTAACTGATCCCGTTAAATCGATTGGATTGGAAATGGAGGCAAATTTTGGTATCTCTCCCCTATCCTTCATATTTTCAAGAACTTTTTGCCCTTCTTCAGAAATGCTTTCAACCTTTAAACCTCTAAGCTCGCATTCGTCTGCAACCATTATGCCAGGCCCACCCGCATCTGTTATAATACAGATGTTTCTTCCCTTTGCCGGAGGCTGCATCGCTAAAGCCTTTGCAATATTGAAAAATTCATACATGTTCTGCGCTCTTATTATACCACTCTTAAAAAATGCAGCATTATAGACTTCATCAGAGCCGGCGATGGAAGCTGTATGAGATAAGGCAGCCTTTGCTCCCGCCTTTGTCTTACCAGATTTTAGTGCAACTATAGGCTTTATCCGAGTAACCCTACTCGCTATTTCAACAAACCTTTTTCCATCTCTTATAGACTCAAGATACATTAGGATAACCTTTGTCTTATCATCGTTCAAAAAGTAATGTAGAAGGTCTGATTCATCTAAGTCTACTCTATTTCCAAAACTTACAAATTTGCTTATCCCCAATTGCTTACCGGCCAAATAGTCTAATGCAGCAACACCAAATGCTCCACTTTGGGTGATTACAGCAATCTTTCCTTCTTTAGGACGAGGTGTTGCAATAACTTCTTCTCCGCTGATAAGCATCTTTGTGACAGGCAGAAATAGTGTGTCGACTCCAGTAGACGGATCGTATACTCCAAGACAGTTCGGTCCAAGAACCCTTATACCCCCTTCATAGGCTACACGTTTAACCTCATTTTCAAGTTCAAAATTTCCCACTTCCCCGAATCCGCTAGAAATTATAATTACAGCCCTAGCATGCTTCTCTCTAGCATCTCTCATTACATTGGGAACAGTTGGTGCTGGTACAACAATCACAACCAATTCAACCTCGTCTACGGGAAGTTTGTTTACTGACGGGTAACATTTGTATCCTAAAATCGTTTCCTCGTGAGGATTGACCGGATATATTTCGCCTTTAAATAGGCCTGTACGCTTGTTTTCTACAAAATTCTTAAAAATCACGTGTCCAGCCTTATCAACCTTTTTTGAAGCGCCTACAATTGCTACAGAATTTGGTTCAAAAAATGTTCTTATCTGTTCAATCAAACTATTACTATTCAACAAAAAAGGCTATTCTCTACCAACTTAAAACATTTTCGGAGTATCTTGCTAATATTATTTAAAAACTTAAAATTATAATCTTTGCTAGGTTTGATGATATAAATTGAAGCTGATAATTTTTGGCCCACCAGGTTCTGGAAAAGGAACCTATTCTATGAGACTAAAAGAAAAGTATGGCTTAGAAAAAATTTCTACAGGAGATATCTTCAGAGAAGAAATCAAAAAAGGAACAGAACTAGGTAAGAGGATAGAAAACTATCTAAAAGAAGGGAAACTTGTTCCAGACGAGACAGTTATAGAGGTCGTGGAAAGAAAACTTAAGGGCTTAGACAACTTCATCTTAGACGGTTTTCCAAGAACTGTTGAACAGGCTAAAGCCTTAGACAGGATCACGAAAATAGATGCAATAATAAAAATTAATGCTCACAAAGAAATTTTGATCGAAAAAATTTCTGCAAGAAGAATATGTTCAAATCCAAAATGTGATGGAAACTATAATGTAGCCGACATAAAAAAGGTGATAGATGGAATAGAATACATACTACCACCACTGCTTCCAAAGAATGATATGAAATGTGACAAATGTGGTTCACCACTAATACAGAGAGACGATGACAGGCCAGAAGTTATAGAAGAAAGATTGAAGGTTTATGAGCAGCAAAGCAAACCAGTTATAGAATATTATCAAAAAAAGGGTACAGTTCCATTTATAGAGATATGGATGAACAGGCCGCCTGAAGAGGTTGTCGAAAAGATTGTTAAAGCACTCGAGCAAATGAACATACACTAAAATTTTTAGAGAACACTTTTTAACCCAGAGCCTGTCAGTACAACTAAAACTTTTTCATTTTTTCCTAAACTTTTTTCCCTTAAAAGTTTAAGGTACGCTGCATAGGCTACAGCTGAACTTGGTTCCACATAGAAGCCTTTCTTTGCTAAAACATTATGTGCATAAATTATCTCATTCTCGTCTACTATTTCCGTGTCACCCCCAATCTTTTTCATCAAATCATACATTTTATCAAGCAAAGGCGGGTTTGTAGAAACTAATGCGTCTGCCACAGAAAGTATTCTTTCGGGAGGAACATACTTTGTTCCCTTTATCCTATGATAAAGTGGTGAAACTTGGCTTGTCTGACAAGCTATAATCTTCGGCATCCTTTCAATAACTCCTGAATCAAGTAAATGAATGAAGCCATTTATAAGCCCAACTAATAGAGTGCCAGCTGAAACCGGTAAAAATATGTAATCGAAGACCTTCCAACCCATCTGTTCAGCAATCTCATACGCTAATGTCCTAATTCCATCCTTGAAGAACGGGTGCCAAGCATGTCCAATATAAATGAAGCTGTCTCCAACTTTTTGAGCCGCAAAAGAAACATCTTCCCTTCTACCTTTAACTGTATAAACTTCCGCACCATACTTTCTTATCTGAAAAAGTTTTGGTCCAGAAGCATTTTCGGGCACAAAAATTTTTACCCTCAAACCCGCCCTAGCACAGTATGCGGCAATCGAGGCACCAGCATTTCCTGACGAGTCTTCAGAAAAACCTTCAACCCTTTCTAGGCTAGAAAGTAGTCCCGAAATTAGTGCAGATGAGCCCCTATCCTTGTATGAGCCTGTAGGCATTAGGAAATCAAGCTTAAACCATAAACCCTCTTCAACCTTAACAAGTGGCGTAAACCCCTCTCCCAGGCTTACAATACAATCTTCCTTAACGTAAGGGTAAAAGTTCCTGTATCGCCAAATAGTATAATTCCTGCAGTCTATTTCATTGACAACAAAATTTTTCTCTAAAATTATGTCGAAAGGTCCTCCACAAGAACACTTCCACTCTCTTACATCCCCTCTTTCTTTACCACATTTGCTACACCTTATAGCATACACCATGGGCCGTATAATTACTCTAAAGGTTCATAACCTTTTCTAGTACATTAAACTGTTTAAACTACATGCTGAATTAGAAGTTATCCAAGGCACTTTTTCCATATTTTGAAAAATTTATTCGGTTCATTTAATTTGTTCGTTTAAATTTCTCTCCATCTCGCCTTTTTTATTGCCAAAAACATTGAGAAAATAAAGAATACGATTAGATATAGCCAGCTCAGTAAAATCTCATTCGAACTTAGTGTAACTATGTTCACGCTTTCCTTCAAGAGTAGTGCTGAATGTGTTGTTGGAATAGCATATGCAAGTGGTCTCAAAATTTCTGGTATAGTTTCGATTGGGTAGAAGATTGGTGGTAGAATCGTTAAAATTAGACTTAAAATTGAACTTATCTGCCATCCATTACGAGCATTTGGTACAAAGGTAGAAAGATAAAAGCTCAATGAAGAAACCATAATCCACGTTATTATTGGCACAATAATAAGGGTGAATATTGGATATGGTTGCGGATTCAGTAATATTAGCGGTATTATAAGCAAAACTATTCCCGGTGATGAGAAGAACAGTTCAGCCAATGCGATACCAGCCATATATTCGAATGCTGAAAGCGGTGACGCCACAAATATATCTTGAAGTTTTATCTCACGCTTTATCCACACAACATCACCTATTACGCTCACTCCCGCTCCTACAAATATCATCAAATATGATCCTACAAAAGCGGTCGGTAAAGCCTTTTCGCCAATAATCGTGTAAAATAGGAACAGTATAGTGAAAGGTGTTGAAAAGAGCCAGACCATTGAAAGCAGGTTCCTTCTTAGCCAAAGAAATCCATACATGTACCCTAAAATTAGAACAGAAGTTAAGCCCATCCCCTACTCACCTACAGAAGCGATGTCAACAAAAACGTCATCTAATGTAATCGGTGAAGTCTGCACTTTTACACCTTTCTTTATCGCCAAGTTGACAAGCTCTTGAGCTGACTTCTCATCTGTTAGCACACGTCTCCTGTCTCCAACAGAAACCACTCGACCATATGACATCAACTCTTCATCAGAAAACCCATTATAAATCTCAACCTTCACCTTCTCTTTCACGCCACTTTTTAGTTGCTCAACAGTCCCCTTTGCAACAACCTTACCATCATTTAATATCACAATATCATCGGATAAAACTTCAGCTTCATCCAGATAGTGTGTTGTCAAAATTATTGACCCATATTTTTTACAATATTCTCTAATAACCTTCCAAATATTTCTTCTACTCAACGGGTCTAAACCGAGTGTCGGTTCATCAAGAAGAAGCAGCTTAGATTTTGTCGCAATAGCCATCGCAACTAAAGTTCTCTGTCTTAACCCTCCAGAAAGCTGGTCCGCGTGAACATCCTTGTATTCCAATAGTTCAAGCAGGGACAGGGCTTCTAACGCATTCTTTCTAGCCTCTTCTTTGCTAAACCCCCTAATCCTTAAAGTATAGTACACGTGATCCCAGGGTGTTAAGGGCGGTAATGTTGAACCCTCCTGAGGCATCACAGTAATATTTCTTCTAACAATCTTGCTTTCTCTAACTACATCATGTCCTAGAACGTATGCTCTACCACTAGATGGCAGTAACTGTGTTCCAATAATCCTTAAAAATGTGGTTTTTCCAGCACCATTTCTTCCCAATATGGTGAACACTCCTTGGCCTCTAAAATCGAAACTAACATTGTCTAAAGCTTTGGTTCCACCCTTATACACCTTTGAAAGGTTCTCAGCCCTAAGAATTTCCTCAATCATATCGTACAACCCTTTTACCTGTAAGCCAAGAAGGTGTAGTTGGTTTCAAACTAACATGTTATTAAACTTTATTGTGAGTGTAAAAATTTAATAATCTAAATTTTATAGTCAAAAACCATGAAAAGAAATAAAGTTAAAGAGGTTAATGAAATGAGTAACGAGGAAATTATCCAAGAATTACGCAACTTCGATACAGCAACCATATGCAATGTTGTTGCAACATATCCTGGCAGTGACATATGTCTAAAACTTTATGACGCATGGTATGGAGAATACTATACTGACCAAACGTTAAGGTGCATGTACCCTGAACTAGGCCCAATCTGCGGTTACGCTGCAACAGCATGGTATTCCGAAGAATCAGCCGACTACACGAGGCTAGATAAGTTTATCTTGTTAGACCACCTTTATGAGACAAAGAAGCCTATAATATTGGTTGCGAAGCAGACATATCCACCTGAACTCAGAAACCTTTCAGGACTCTTTGGTGGAAACATGACCGCACAATTTAAGGCCATGGGTGTAATAGGTGTAGTAACAGACGGTCCAATGAGAGACTACGAGGAAATTAAGGAGATGAAAGTCCAGTATCTTGCTACAGGATTAACTTCAGGCCACGGCCCCCTAATGTTAAGAGGCGCAAACATTCCAGTTAAAGTAGCAGGCATGTCAGTAGTACCAGGTGATATAGTGCACATGGACATATGTGGTGCAGCAAAATTTCCTGAAAGGTTCTTGCCAAAGGTTCTCGAATACGCTCGAGAGCTTAGGAGAAGGGAAATAGAGCAGCAGAAAGTGTTCAAGGATCCAAACTTTGATTACTTAAAGTGGAAAGCAAGTCAAAGCAAATAGAAATTAGAGGCAAGCATTCTATAAATCCTTTACCACAATAGATGGTTTAGATTGTACTTTCCTATGACATTACCTTCTTTACTAAATCAATCATGGAATCCTCCATAACAATACTATTAACTAAAACTATTTTTTCCCTAAATTTTGTAAATATCTCTTTCACCTCATCCTCTCTCAATTTTCTTAGGTCTAGAAAGAATGTTAAACCAAACAACGGTACTATTATCAAGGGATCCATTCGTACTATGACCTTTGCCTCCTCAGCAACCTTGACTAATGCGTCGAGTGAAGTTAGTTCCAAAAATTCTTTTGGCATAATAATTTGTTTCTAACTTGCGTATAAAAATTTTTGTCTTAAATTTTTACCTTTATAATGTTTTTCACTTCTTCTTAGTATATGGCAAGAAGATATCTTAGAAATTTTTTTACCGTTTTCACGTCACTTGCGTTTTCCATTACATTGACAAGCTAATGACAAGCTTCCTAACTCCTGCTATCATCGAAACACCGCAAGGAGACTCCCGACTTCAGTCGTGGAGTAGGTTACCAAACAGCTATTATAGCATTTTTTAAAATGATTATCTAGCAGGCAGTCTGGGAAAAATTATATTAATCGCTAAAAAATATTTTTTAGGACTGGTATGGAATATGTCAATATTATAGAAAATGATGCACTCATTATTGTGGATGTACAGAATGACTTTTGTCCAGGTGGAGCGCTTGCAGTACCAGAAGGAGACCAAATAGTCCCCATTATAAACAAATACATTGGAAAGTTTGTTTCAAAAAATGCCCTTGTTGTTGCGACTAGAGACTGGCATCCTAAAAACCATGTTTCATTCAAAGAATATGGTGGACTGTGGCCGGTGCACTGTGTGCAAAATAGTTGGGGTGCAGAATTTCATCCGATGCTTAATCTTCCTAAAAATGCTATTATTGTTTCTAAAGCATATGAGCCTAATGTTGAAGCATATTCAGGTTTTCAGGGGACAGAATTAGATAAGATGTTGAAGGAAAGGAGTGTGAAAAGGCTTTTTGTGTGTGGGCTGGCTACTGACTACTGTGTTAAGGCGACTGTGCTTGATGGATTAAAACTTGGATATGAAGTTTATCTGCTCGTCGACGCAATTAAGGGTGTTAACGTTAGACCAGGAGACAGTGAGGAAGCAATAAATGAAATGGTTAAAGCTAAGGCTAGACTGTTAAAGTTTGAGCAACTCCTTTGATTCTAAAGTGTTCCAAATGGATGTTGTTATAGAAAATTTGGAGGATAAACTTAGCAGATGGCTCTACTACGAATACGAGAATGCTTCAAAAATTATGGGAAAAAATATTATTTTCACTAATGTTCCATATTCTTGGGCAAAAATTTTGTCTAAGCTTGGTAAAGTTTACTTCAAACATGTTTGGGAAGTTTTTGAAGCAAAAGATCTAATAATTTTAGACCCTCAGGCTGAAGACAAACTTTCATCCGAAGACTTGGCTGGTAAAAGGGCGATTGTTGTGGGAGGAATTTTGGGGGATAATCCTCCACAGGGTAGGACTAAAAAATTTTTAACTTCCTATGCATACGGTGCTCTTGTAAGAAATATTGGTAGCTGGCAGTTTTCTATAGATGGTGCAGTGTATGTTGCTAAAATGATAGTTAATGGTTTGAGGTTAGAGGATATAGGTGTAAGAAGGAGGCTGAGGATAAAAGTCAGGTCTGATGAAAGTTTTTATCAACACTATATCGTTCTCCCATACGCATATCCTATAAATGATGGCAAACCTGTAATAAATCCAAAGCTGATAAAATATCTGATAAAGAGAAGTTTAGAACAATGATATCACTCTAGTATACCAGTTCACTGAAAAAGCATGAAGGTTTGCCTGTATGGCATGTGGGGCCAGATGGTTTCGATAAATATATTAAAGTGTCCCTGTCACAGTCTACAAGAATTTTTTCAACCTTCAATATGTTTCCTGAAGTTTCACCTTTTTTCCAAAGCCTCTTTCTGCTCCTACTCCAGAAATGCGCATACCCTGTTTCAAAGGTTTTTGCTATGGCTTCCTTGTTAGCGTATGCGACCATCAAAATATCTTTTGTAATAATATTTTGGACTACAACTGGAATAAGCCCGTTTTCTTGGAAAACTAGTTCCTCAATTTTCACCTTCTCTAGCTCTAAGCTCATATTCTAACCTTCACCCCCCTATTTTTTAAATACTCTTTAACCTCCCTAATCGTATATTCTCTGAAATGGAATATTGATGCTGCTAGTGCTGCGTCAGCCTTTCCCCTTGTTAGAGCTTCGTAAATGTGTTCCGGTGTTCCGCCACCGCCGCTTGCGATAACAGGAATGTTAACGTTCGATGAAATCAATGAAGTTAATTCTATATCATATCCTTCTTTTGTACCATCCCTGTCTATTGACGTCAATAAAATTTCTCCCGCTCCCAAAGCCTCCACTTTTTTAGCCCATTCGAGAGCATCAATTTTTCTTGCAACTCTTGCACCATGAGTGAAGACTTCGAAACCTGATGCTGTCCTATATGTTCTTTTTGCATCTATTGCTACAACAACACATTGAGCCCCATACTTTACAGAAAGTTCTCTAACGATCTCTGGATTTTCTACGGCCATCGTGTTTATTGAAATTTTGTCAGCGCCATTCCTAAGAATATTAAATGCGTCCTCAACACTCCTTATTCCCCCTCCAACCGTGAAAGGAATGTCCAATTCTTCAGCCACTTTACTAACAACATTATAGAGTGTTTTACGTTCTTCGACTGTAGCCGTTATATCCAGAAAGACTAGCTCGTCTGCACCCTCATCCCTGTATCTTACTGCAAGTTCAACAGGGTCTCCTGCGTCCCTCAATTCTACAAAATGCCTTCCCTTCACAACTCTTCCATTATCTACATCAAGACATGGTATAATTCTTTTAGCGACTGTCATGGGAGACTACCTCCAATACATCATCTATACTAATAACTTTGTCATATAGTGCCCTACCTAAAACGACTCCCCTAACATTCAACTTCTTTAAGACAACAATGTCTGATATTGAGGAAATTCCTCCTGCAACATATGTTTGGCTTAAAAATTCCCCTAAACCCTTTAGATAGTCTACATTCACACCTTCTAATGTTCCATCCGAAAGAATGTTTGTTGAAAGGAATAGTCTGAAACCTTTAGCCCAAAGGTCTCTTATTGCATCACGTACATCCATATCTAATACCCTTTTCCATCCATCTATAGCTACTTTACCATTTCTGTGATCCAATGCCACAATTATCTTATCTTTTCCAAAAGAAAGGACATCTTCTGCATTAAGCCTGCCTGTGAATATTGCTGAGCCCAGAATAACCCTTCTTACACCAATATTGAACGCTTCCTCTACATCCTTGACCTCGTGTAATCCTCCCCCAAACTGTACAGGTAACCTCGTCTTCTCACATATTTTTTGAACGATATTCCTATTGTTTCCTAAACCTAGAGCCGCGTTAAGGTCTATTACATGGAGACCCGTAACATTCCTTTTTTCCCATTCTAAGGCGACACTAACAGGATTCTCAGAATAAACTATCATATTCGAAGGCTGTCCTCTAACAAGTCTTACAACTTTTCCATCAAAAAGATCTATTGCCGGCCAGATCTCCACAACAATTCACTTCCTAACATATTTCACAAAATTTTGAAAAACGTGTCTCCCAAATTCACCCGACTTTTCTGGATGAAATTGTGTTCCAAAAACATTTTTTTCTTCAACAACTGAAGGAAATGATACACCATATAATGTTATTCCCTTAATAACCTTCCCGTCTTTTGGTAGAGGATAGTAAGAGTGGGCGAAATAAGCCCACTTTTCACCGTCATAATTTGATAAGAGTACACTATCCCCGACGGCCTCTACAAGATTCCATCCCATATGCGGTACCTTTAATTTTTCCGGGAACCTTACAACTTTACCATCAAATACGCCTAAACCCTTTCCAAAACCTTCCTCACTTTCATTAAATAGGAGTTGCATACCTAAGCATATTCCAAAAATAGGCGCCCCTTTCAAGACAGAATCCATGATCTTGTCTTTAACTTTCTCTATAATCTTTGACGCCGAGGTGAAGTTTCCGACGCCCGGTAATATTATTGCAGAATATCTTTCTAAATTTTCGATATCGTTTAAAATTTTTGTTTGCACGTTTAACCTTCTAAATGATGCTATTAAACTGAACATGTTGCTTGCTCCATAGTCAATTATAGCGAACTCCATTTACATCATTCCCTTTGAGCTTGGGGTTCCAGCTCTTCTTTCATCATACGACCATGCTTCTCTTAAGGATAGAGCTATTGCCTTAAAGACTGCCTCAATTTTGTGATGAATGTTTTCTCCCTTCAAAATTTCAACATGCAATGTGCATGGAATATTTTTCGCCAAAGTTTCTATAAAATGTATTATGTCCTCACATGCCATGTCCTCAACTTTCTGCTTTTCAAGATTAACTTTTATTGACACATAGGGTCTTTGAACTAGGTCCACGCTGGCTAAAGCTAGTGCATCGTCCATTGGAACTATTGCGTAGCCAAACCTCTTTAACCCGGATCTGTCGCCTAAAGCGTTTTTTATAGCATTTCCTAAAACTATTGCAACATCCTCCACTATATGATGTTTAAGGTCTCCCCTTGCCTTAACCTCTAGATCCATTAGCGAGTGGACAGAAAGTTCGTTGATCATATGGTTTAAGAAAGCTATTGGTGTATCGATTGAACATTTTCCCCCTCCATCCAAATTTAATGTAATCGAAATCTCTGTCTCCCTTGTTTTACGCTCTAATTTTGAAGTTCTCATTGATTTACTCACCTGCACCTATTTTTAAATACTTTTGGTAACATATTCACGTTTGAAAGTATTAGGTCAGCATTTGATTCAATAAAATATTTTTTTACAACATTATTATTCTCTGCTATTATTCCAGCAAAAAATATGTTCTGTGAACTTTCCTTCGCCTTTTTGGCCAAGAGTAGGTCCTCCGTCGCATCTCCAACATAGAGTGTTGGTTGATCACAGGCCAGCTGTAGCAGTGGTGTAGGTGAAGGTTTCTTAAGCTTATCAACGTTGGTGCACCCTTCTCTAACTATATCTTCTATGAAGAAAGATTTTTCAACATCAAAGTATTCTTGAAGGTTCTTAATCTTATATTCTACAGATATTCTTGAACGGCCTGTAAGTAAGTACATTTTGTGGTCAAAAAGTTTCTTTAGCGTAGATAATGTACTCTTTCTCACATACAATTTTTCTACCTCTATATTCCCCCTTTTAACATTAACAGGAGGACTCATATTGTAGACCCTCTTGAAAAGTCTTTCACCATAATATATTGCATCAAAAGCCTTTGCAAGAAAACTTTCACGAACATTTAAGGGTTTCCCAATTAATTCAATAAATTCTTTAAGTTCCTCGCACGTCCCATTTTTCTCGCACACTTCCTCCGCATACCTTTCAGGGTCTCCTATTGGGTCTCCTCTAACACTTTTTAGAAAGTTTTCGTACTCTAAATCAAGTGGGCCCACTCTGTACACGGAGCCTGGTTCTATACTTTTGTTTTTAAGCCAGTTTATTAAACTTCTAGCTTGATCCTTTGACAGTGTTGTAAAAAGGAATAGTGCTAGCGCGTATGTTGAATCCCAGTCGTTGTTGTAAATTCCTGTAAACTTGAGCTTTTCAATTTCCTTGAAGCCGATAAACTTTTTCTGAGGAAAAGGTTTAAAGATAAGTGAGAGAGTCTGCTTTATTGTTTTTCTATAGGAATTGTTAGTGTTTATAAGCACTCCATCACAATCGAACACTAAACGTTCTATTGTAACAAGTTTTTCTGTAAACTCTTTGTTCAAGCAGACCCTTCCTCCATCAAGGAGCACGTAATCTTTTTCAAACAATTACTTTTCACCCAAAATATTTGAACTCTAATTTTTGTGCCCATTTACCTTTTGCACTTAAAGCTTACACTCTTCACATGATTGAGCAGCCCCTCACATCTTCCAAGCTCATCTACTACTGAAAATGTTTTTTCAGAATAATTATTCGGTGCTATTACAGTCCTTAAAACTTTAACGAAATCTAGGATAGAAAGTCCTCCTCTAAACTTAGCCTGTCCGTTTGTTGGCAGTATGTGATTTATTCCACAATAGTAGTCGGTTAACACACTTGAACCATTAACAGTTATTGCCCCAACATTTTTTATCTGCTCAAGCAATCTTCCATAATCTTTAGAAAATATTTCTAAATGTTCAGGTGAAAGACTATTAATAAATTCTATGGCGATTTCCTGGTCTTCAGCTAAAACGATGAAACCATTTCCTTCAATTGAGGCTGTTACAGTATCTCTCCTATACGATGCTGGAAGATACTCTTTCATGCAATCAAGCACCTTTTCTATAAGATTCGATGATGTTGTGACAAGCGCACATAATGTGTCAGAACTATGTTCTGCCTGAGCAATCAAATCTAATACAATCTGCTCCGGATCACCTAATTCATCAGCATAAACAATTAGCTCTGAAGGTCCCGCAAGCATGTCAATTGGAACATAATTTGAGACAACAGCTTTGGCTACACTCACGTAAGCGCCTCCAGGTCCAACAATCTTGTCGACAGGCCTAATAGTTTCTGTACCGTAAGCTAAGGCTGCAATAGCCTGTACTCCGCCTACGCGATAGATTTCATTGACACCAGCCAAGTCTGCGGCAACAAGTAGAACTGGACCCATTTTCTTAGGCGGGGTGACAATGGCCACCCTATCTACCCCAGCAACCTTTGCTGGAACCGTCGCCATAAGAAGAGTGCTTGGATATGAAGCTTCTCCACCTGGAATATAGCATCCTACACTCTCTAACGGCTTTAGGGTTTGAACAATTCTGAAACCATCGTTTTCAATTTCAAAGAACATCCTTCTGAAGCTCTCTTTTTCAACCCTTTCTATATTCTCCTTTAACGTCCTTAGAGCCTCAATTTGAGCTTCGTTTACGTGATTGTAGGCTTCATCTATTTCATCACGTCCTACTTTAATCGCGTTTTTTGAAAGTACGATGTCATCGAAGGCTTTCGTGTATTCGATTAACGCTTCATCACCACGTTTTCTCACATCCTCTATAATCTTCACAACCTTGTCTTCTATCTCTTTTTTGAAAAGTTCTCTCCGCCCCTTTATATTACCAGCTATTCGACTAATATTTTCTCTGTTAAGGTAATAAATTTCCAAATTATACTTCACCGTTTTCCTCTCTAGCTATATCTTCTAATGGCATTATCAGCTGTGGCTCATGGACTACAAGACCTTGGGCCAACTTCCTCAGTTTTGGAAGAAGTTTAATATAGTCTGAGCGTGATATGACGGTATTGACAGCATACCATCCTGGCTTAGAAAGTCTACTTATTGTAGGACCCTTCAATCCGGGCAAAAGGGAAACAAGTTTTTCAAGATTCTCTTCTTTAACGTTAACGAATATGTGAAGCTTTTTACCGCTTTCGATCACTCCCCTAAAGAGTGCTACTATATCATAAATTTTTTCCCTCTTCAACTCATTTGATAAGGAGGTTTTGTTTGCTACTAGAACAGCTTGAGAGTTTACGATCACGTCCAAAGGCTTTAACCCATTCTGCTCTAACGTAGTTCCAGTTTCTGAAACATCGGCTATAGCATCAGCTTCCTCAGGTGGTTTTGCTTCAGTTGCACCGAACGAAAGGTATACCTGTATTTCTCTATTTTCTCCAGTCTTCCACCAGGGTGTAATGATCAATGGTTTAGTTTCACCATAAATTTGCCTATATTCGGGCAAAGAAATTAGATATTTTGAAACAGATAAAGGATATTCTGTCGATATCCTTAAAATCCTATTTTCAGAATTATACCTTTTTATCATTTCCCCAATACTGTTTTCTTCAAAAGTTTTCGGTATGGCGAAGACAAGTTTTGTCAAGCCATATTCTAGGTTAAGTAGAACTTTAACGTCAGCCGAGGTTTCCAGAACCCAGTCCAAGCCTGTTATACCTAAATCATATAATCCGTCAGCAACATATATGGGAATCTCTTGGGGTCTCAGTATTTTAAATTTAATTTCAGCATCACTTGATGTTGGCCTATAACTTCTCTCCTTACCATACAATTTGATAAAAGCCCTTTCTATAAACTCGTAGGTCGCCTTCTCAAGGGAACCTTTAGGAATTGCAAACGATATACTAGCCAGAATATATCACCTCCAAAAAACTTTTAGAACAAGATAGGTTATTTCGGAAAACTGTTTTCACTAGTAAGGCTGTTTCCCTATCCTTCGGTATAATGAACTAAATCACCCAATTTACCTCAACTCCTTCAATCAAAAAATTGTGTTATATAAATTTATATTTTGGTGCTAGTCCTTTAAAGCTTGACTTATGTCCTCTTTTAAATCCTCGACATCCTCTAAGCCTACAGATAATCTGATCAAATCGTCAGTTATACCAAGTTCCTCCTTAAGCTTGTCAGGCATACTTTTGGATGCGCTAAGTATTGGATAGGTTGCTAAAGACTCTACTCCCCCAAGACTTGGTGTAGACTTTATCACATTAGTCCTCTTAAAGAAGTTGAAAGCTGCCTCCTTACCGCCCTTGACTTTAAAGCTTACAACTCCACCATATAGCTTGTGTTCGAAAATCTTGTTTGCAGTAGAATGGTAAGGATTGTCCTTTAGGCCTGGATAATATACTTCTTTAACCTTCGGATGATCTTTCAAGAATTCCGCTATCGCTAAAGCTGACTCACACTGTTTTACGAACCTTACCTCTAACGTTTCCAGTCCACGGAGTACGAGGTAGGCTTCGAAGGGATTCATTATTGTCCCAAGATTTTTTCGCCAATCCCATAAACTTTTTATCGTAACCGCATCACCTGAAATGGATCCTCCAATCACATCATTGTGTCCAGCAATATACTTGGTTAAACTGTATAGAACTAGCCAAGCGTTGTTTTTTATAGGCTTGTATAGTATGGGTGTTGCGAACGTGTTATCAACTACAATCTTCGAACCAGTCTCATTACATACCTTTATTACTTCGTTCACATCGATTACTTTAAGGAGAGGATTTGTTATAGTTTCAACGACAACCAAGTCGATGTCCCTGGTTATTGAATTAACTATTTGATCAGTTTCCGGCCCTCCGAAAATCGTTTTAACACCAAACTTTTCTAAGTTTAGTGCAAGCTGCTGTGTTACACCATATGCTTCTTTAGAAACCAGTATATTGGACCTGCTTTTTAAGGTTGAGAGGTAGATTGTAGAAATAGCTGCCATACCACAGTTGAAAGCAAGAGCGTCTTCAGCCTCATCAAGTTTAGCGAGCACCTTCTCCAATGCGTAAACCGTAGGATTCTCCTCTCTCGAGTACTTTAACTCAACCCCTCTAGAAGTTTTTCTAGGCAACCCTGTTCCTCTATCAAATTGTTCCCAAACTACTGTCTGATATATTGGAACCTTAAATAGGCCAAGTTCTGGGTCATAATATTCGTGTCCATGTACACTTTTTGTTGAAAAGCCTTTGTATTTTATGGTGGCCTTAAAATTTTCTAAACTCTCATTATTCTCTTCTGTTAGATTCCACCACCCAAGAGCATTACATTGTAGCAAAATAAAAATTTTTCAGTCTTTAAAAAAATGAGAGATAGTGATGGTATAGAAGCTTTTTTATCCTCCAGGTCCTCCATGGAATACTGCGTCCTTCCAAACCATGTCCCAGATTGTGTCTTCGGTTAAAGCCTCCTTCGACATTATAACATTCTTTAGCTCCTGAAATATTTTATGATGTCTTATCTCATCTTCCATTATAAGCTGTAGAATCATCTTTATTTTCTGATCCTCGACTGTTGATAGAAGGCTTTTGACTGTCTGATACATTTTTGCCTCAATTTTTATATGTAAATCTATTTCATCTTGGATCTTCTCAATGTCGCTTTCTGGAACCATTTTCCTGCTCTTGTCAAGTAGGTCTAATATTGCAACATAGAGGTGAGAATGTTTTTCAGAATCAAATGCTACCGTTGTCAAAAGTGCCTTTATGACACCACTTTCTATAGATTCAGCGAGCTTAAGAAGTCTTTGTGAAAGCTCATACTCTTCTCCAACCATTTCCTTTGAAACATCTTTTACACTCATATTCTCAACTATTTTCAACCAGCTTATGCTATTTAAATATTTTTAAAAATGGCCAAAAATCATAATATTTAGGGAAAAGTATTTTCTGTAAAATTATATGTTTTCCCAAGGAAATCTTTTGAAAGTTTTAAAATATTCTGCTATACCGCCTGCCTCAATAATCTTTAGCATAAAATCTGGATAGGGTTTAATGCTCGCCTCCTGCCCTGAACTTAATGCGTAAACCTTTCCCAATGAAAGGTCAACAGTTAAAGTTTCATCCTCTTTCACAGACCTTATGAAATCTTTGTCCGAAATTATTACTGGAAGTCCAACATTTACTGCATTTCTAAAAAATATCCTAGCAAAAGATTCTGCTATCACAGCATTAACTCCAGCGGCTTTTAGAACTCTAGGCGCCTGCTCCCTGCTTGAGCCACATCCAAAATTCTTTTGTGCAACGATAATACTTCCACCATATAGTCTATCCTTAAGCTTGGGGTCAAGGTCCTCAAACACGTATTTTGCAAGTTCCCTAATATCTTGTGTCCTATACTTGTATTTCCCTGAAATTATAAGGTCCGTGTTTATGTGATCTCCTAACTTAACACATTTACCACTTATCTTCATACTCCTCCACCATACTTTCTTGGATCAACTATCTTCCCCTCTAATGCTGATGCAGCAGCTGTCGCTGGACTTGCTAAATAAATTTTTGAACTACTTGACCCCATTCTCCCTATAAAGTTTCTGTTGCTCGTTGATACAGCAACTTCCCCATCCCCTAGAAGTCCCATGTGTGCTCCAATACATGGGCCGCATGTGGGGAAGCCAACAATACAGCCTGCTTTAACAAGCTTATCCAAGTATCCTGCATGCAATGCTTCATAATAAATTCTTCTCGATGCGGGGATAACAATACATCGAGCCTTAACATGGTGGCCATCCAATATCTTTACAGCGACCTTAATATCTTCAATTCTACCGTTTGTACACGAGCCTATAAAGACTTGGTCGACTTCCACACCTTCAACTTCTCTCACACTTTTGACATTGTCCACGTTAGAAGGTGCTGCAACAAGTGGTTCAAGCTTGGATGCGTCAACATAGAGTTCGTCTGAATAGCTTGCATTCTTATCCGCCTTAACCTGTCTAAAACTGCCCACCCTCTCCTTCAACCACTCTTCTGTTGCACTATTTAACTCCATTGGACAACACTTTGCACCCATTTCGACAGCCATGTTGGCTATCGTCATTCTCGAGTCAACGCTCAAACCATCAATACAGCTTCCATGATATTCTACAGACTTATACGTTAACCCATCAGCCTTCACTTCACCTAAAACATGAAGTACAAGATCCTTAGACATAACCATGTCCCTAAATTGTCCCTCAACCGTAATTTTAACTGACTCTGGAACCATGAACCAAAGTTTTCCCGTAGACATCGCTATCGCAGCATCAGTGCTCCCAACACCGGTTGCAAACGCGTTAAAAGCTCCATGTGTCACAGTATGTGAGTCTGCACCAACGATCACAGACCCTGGTTTAACATAACCTTCTTCCGGCAGAACCTGATGGCATATCCCTGAACCTACATCATATAATCTGATGCCATGCTTTTTAGCAAACTTTCTCATGGCAGAATGGATGTTCGATATCTGCGGGGAGGGGCTGGGTGAAGCGTGGTCAATAAAAAACACAACCTTGTTTGCGTCAAAAACTTTTTCTATACCAATTTCCTGCATCGACTCTATTGCAAGAAGTGCTGTACCATCGTGGGCGAACACTACATCAACATTTGAGAGCACAAACTCTCCTGCCCTCACACTATTTTTTCCTGAAGACTTTGCAAGAATCTTTTCAACTATCGTAGACATGTTAATCAACTCACCATCAAATTATTTTCTTGTCTTATGTGCTCCGGATAGTATTTTTTAACTAAATTAAACATTTCTATATCCGATACTGGAGTCTGTCTTCCAGCATCATACATCTTCAAAATCTCCTTATGTATTTCACCAACTCTAGGATCGTCTTTAATGTCGTCATCGTTTAAGTTAAGGTGAGTCTTTATCCAGTAAGCCACACTTGCCCTGCCAGAATATTGGTCAATAGTAACCTGAGGCCAAATTCCAAGAACTTTCACTGGATCGAATGGCAGATAGACTTCAGGGTTCTTGAGAAAAGCGTCTATATGGATTCCAGCCTTACTTCTGAAAGCGTTAGGCCCAACAAGTGGATAATGTTCAGGAAATATTAGGTTCATGTTTCTAAAAAGTTCCGCAGCCTTAACTATTTCTTTCAAATTTATTCCTTCAGTACCATGAATCATCGCATACTCTAGGAGCATTGCTTCAAGAGGACAGTTTCCAGCACGCTCACCTATTCCAAAAAGTGTGCAGTTGGAGAGTGCTGCCCCACTCAACCATGCTGCAAGATGGTTTGCTGTTACCATAAAAAGGTCATTGTGTCCATGAAACTCAATATCCCTTCCATCTATGCCAGTTTTCGATATAAGCGTCTCTATCATTAGAGGTATACTTCTAGGTAAACCAACTTCTCTAAAGGGAAGTCCTACACCTAGAGTGTCAGCAATCTTTATCCTAACAGGCAGCTTATACCTTTCAGAAAGCCTCATAAGCCTTTTCACAAATGGGACGACAACATTCTCTATATCTGCTCTAGTAGCGTCCTCTAAAGTGCACCTTGGCACAACACCATTTTTTAAAAGAAATTCTACAACCTCCAAATACTTCTCCAGAACCTGGCTCCTACTCATATTAAATTTACTAAATATATGATAATCTGAGATCGAACATAGTACAGTGGTCTCTTCAACCTTTTCTTCCAGCACAAGCTGTGCATCAGACAATGTGGCCCTAATCCATCCAATAGGCTTAGGGTAGTCGAAGCCAAGACCCTTAATCTTTCTAATAACCTCCTTATCCTTTTTCGTGTAAAGGAATAGTTCTGTAGAAAGTATTACACCCTTTTTACCCCCTAAAGCGCTAAGTATTTCATAAATCTTTAATGATTCTTCAACAGAAAACGTTCTCCAACCCTGCTGTCCATCACGTAATGTGGTATCGGTTATGCGAATATCATTTGGAGCTTTAGCCAACTTTATTCTTGGCGGGGAATCGAAGGGAAAAATGTCTCTGAAAAGATTAATTCTTTCCACGCATGCATCTTCTTGACCAACGTTAACGGACATCTTTTAAACTCCATAAACCAAAAAAATAAGAAAATATAAACTTTTAACATTACCCCTTGTTTAAATGCCAACATCTATTTTCCAAAAATTTTTCTAAAACCCTCTATAAGCCTCTGAAAAGCACCCCTCTTTTCCACCCTCTCAACCTTCACCGCCTCATAAGTTGGCATTCTGTTTTCAAGTATTTGTTTAAAGGTATTATATATCATTTGGCCACTTACAGAAAGCCTATAATTGAATTCAACACGTTCAACCAAACCGTTCTCGATCATCTTCATCAAAGCCACATATAGGGATGATTTTGGAAGACGTGTTAAGGAGAGAAGTTGGGGAAACGATTTTGGAACACCATCAGACAAGTTTAAAGCATGCATAATAGTATACGAGTTTTCGTCAAGAACCCCTAGCACCATCCTATGAGGCTGTTTCGGCACATTTAGAAAACCATGAACATGGATATAAAAATATTATTATTTTTCGCTTATCCTGTCTTCTAGCCGATTATTTGGGTTTTTCTGGCTCAATAGGTGGTGGAGGTGGCACGGGAATTGTAGGCAACTGGGGTGCCTTCTTAACTTCGTCTAGGACGGTGTTTCCTATAACTTTAACTAGGGTCGCGTAAACGGCAACCGATATGAGAGCAAAGATTATTATAAATGCCAACATTATTGGCCAAGCATATCTTGCAACAATCTCTTGTAGAAGTTGAGGATTATTTATGATCTGAGTGGGATTTCCAAGTGAAACAAGAGCTCCGGTTAATAGGGATGAGATTGTTAAAGAAAATAATAGAAAACCAACTATTCCCCAAAGAATACTCCATAATAATATTATAAAACCCTTATAAAATGCTTTACCCCAAGTAATCATATTTCTCAACATATACCTTAATCCAAATTTGAATATAAATTTATCCATCAACTTCATGCACTATTCTACAAAATTCTGTTCTCAAACAAAATTCAAAACATCTATCTCTATTATCCTTAAACATGTGACCCGATATCTGCCTTTTTTCTTACTTGATAAAATGCTTATATAAACTATATTCTAAAACCTCTTGAGCAAAAATGGAAATAGTATTATATGTTGAGCAAAAGAATTTTGAAAAATTAAAGCAGAAGCTTTTCGGAGACAGTGTAGTTTCTAGAGCAAACCTTCTAACTCATGATGCATCATCCTTTGGAAAACAAGGTGGCTTCTATATCAGAGTTTTAGGTGACGAGGAAGAGTGCAAAAGGGCTCTAGAACTTTCAAAAGACTTGGGTGTTGAAGTTACAGGAGAGGAAAGGGAAACTGTGCTGGCTAAACTGAATGAGGAAGGTGAAAGGTCGCTAGAAGGCTTTGGAGGAATATTCGGTTAATTTAATAAATTAAATTTATTTTTTGCGTAAATACGCGTTTATAAGTTCAGCTGTCTTCTTACCACTTCTTAAGGCAAATCCAACATAAGATGGGCCTAGAAGCGTGTCTCCGGCCACAAAAACGTTTTCAAAATTCGTTCTACCATCTTCTCTAATCTCTAAATTAAAGCTTGATCCATTGTTGGGAATTGACGGTCTTAATCCCACCGCTATAAGGACATTATCTGCTGGAATTAGATGTTCTGAATCTTCTACTATGCTCAGCCTCGAAGACTCTCTGTCTCCAACAAATTTTGTTTTAACAGCCTTTATCGTCTTAACCCTTCCAAGCTCTCCTAAAAATTCTATTGGCTGCGTATACTCTAAAACCTTTACACCAGACGCCTCAAGATTTTCAATTATCTTCCTCCCAGCTGGAGCATGAACTTTCCCCCTCCTATAAATTAATGAGACACTATCAACTTTATTCTGTTGTGCAATATGGCATGCGTCGACAGCTGTCAGCCCTCCTCCTATCACAGCAACGTGGCCATAAAGTTTTGGCAAACTTGTATCAGGATATCCAAGCTTCATAAGATGATACTTAATAATGAAATCGAGTGCATAATATATTCCGCCTAAATTTTCACCTGGAATGCAAAGCCTATTGTTCTCCCACGCGCCAGTCGCTATTAACACTGCATCATAATCTCTAATTATTTCAGACAAGGGTATATCTTTTCCAACATTTTTGTTTGTGTAGAAGATTATACCCAAATCTTTAAGCTTTCTTATCGTCTCCCTAACTTTTTCCTTATTGATTCTGTATTCTGGCATTCCAAATAGAAGTAGTCCTCCTGGTTCAGGCATCTTTTCATAAACATGCACCCCATGTCCACTTCGAAAGAGTTCTATGGCGGCTGAAAGGCCGGCTGGTCCTCCTCCTATTATTGCGACCTTTTTGCCCGTTGGTGGTGCAATTCTTTCTGTATCGACTTTTAGTAGGAACTCCATCCGGAGGGAGGTGGCTAAAAACTGTTTATAAACTTTTTACATATTTTTTTAAAAAATTAAATTTATTATTACAAAAATTTTTGATTTTAAACATACTATCAATTTTTAAAATATTTTATACAATATTTTGGAACATTTTAGCTGTCTATGTAATATTAGAGTACAAATGATATACAAATTTTTGTCTATAGTAAATAAATACTGGTACCCTCCTGCCCTTTTGGAACGAACAAAGAATCCAAAATTAGGTGTCTCTTGATCGCGTTGGCTGGAGCAAGAGGCCCGGTTACGTTAGAATATATTTTATCGCGTAGTAAATTAGATAATCCTCAAGAATTTTTAAAAGTTTTGGAAGAAAGAGGTCTTGTCAAAAAAGTAATCTGTTCAGAATGGTCTCCATCTATGAATCCAAGATACCAGATTACCTCAATTGAGAAAGTTTACGAAATATTGGCTGGCAATTTGAGTATTGAAGATTTAGAGGGACGACCTTAGATTTTACTAAGATTTTGACAACAAAAAGTTAGTCATCTATAGGATTCCGGAAAACATGCTAAAAAATCCTATAAAATCCCATAAAAGGATTCTGCACACTTCATGCGATAAAATATGAAGCTCAAGCATTTACTAATATATATTAGTAGTATATATGTGTGGAATCCTAAAAAAATCCTATTCGCTGTCAAAGTAAACGTAGGCCCTGCAGCTTGGGCACCTTGTAACATCCTTGTCTCCCTTGTAGGTCCAGGTGAAACCGCATTTTGGACAGACAGCGTTCCTTCCCTCACCTTCACCTAGGACGCCAATGCACTCGTAATCTACCTGAGGTCTGGGAATGTCAGCGAACTTGTATAGGTCAAATCGCCTGTACCGGTCAACGTAAAGGAAGTATTGTGGCGGAATTGAGGTTATAATTTTCCAGAGCTTTATGTAAGCCCACTTGTTAAAAGTGGTAAGATTATCTTTCATAAACGCCCAAGCATCTCCCCCAGCGTACCTTTTGATGAAAATGTTGTCAATCTGGCTTCGAAAATCTGATGTTAGCTGAGCAAGCCTATGCGTGGTGCATAAGATTTTAACGTTATGTTTGCCGGTCTTACGTAAGACTAACGATACAAAGGCCTTACCTTCCTCGCTAAGTTCGTAGCCCTTGCTTCTTGGGGCTGCAATATCGTTAAGCTCGTCCAGGGCAAAGACTAGCGGATATTTTTCACTATAAGACTTGCGCTGCAAAAATGAGAGCATGTCTCTCAGGAGCCTATAATAGAATTTCCCAATCATCTTAGGAAATTCAACGTTAGCGAACGGATCAAAAACCACCACGTTGAAAGGATAATCGCCTTTGTAAACTTGCTCGACAATTGTGCCAGGATGCTTCCAGTCGAACCTTTCAATTTTTACAGGCAAAGCTATCTCCAGCCTTATCCCGGGCCCTTCTGGAATAAAGACTCTCGTACTATTTCTGAAATAATAGGCCAGATAACGAAATTCTCCTCCTCCATCGTCTCGATACAAGATTAAGGCATTGTTGTCCAGGAACTTTTTCACCATGGATATTAGTAGCGTTGATTTACCGGAGCGTGTTATTCCGCAAATGGCAGCATGCCCTGTTTCGCTAAATTGATCCATGTCGAAAAGCTCGTACACGTCTGTAAATAAGTAGGGTACCTTTATGCCTTCTAGCCCAACCTCGTCCAAAACAAATTCTTTGTCTTCATTTTCAAGCATTTATTCTTCACCTTCACTTAAACTTAATAGTAGAGTTAGGAAGGTTAGGAACCATAGCCCTAGAAATTGCATAACATTCAGTTCTATAAGCAGTTGGTTAAAGGCCACAATCCACTCAGGTACCGGTAGAAAGCCCATCATCTCTTAACCAACCTCCTTTTCAAACTCTTATACGTTGCTTCAATTAAAAACTTTAAAAACGATGCTAGAGCGAAGGCCATTACCAGGATCCGGTACAGGTCCTTTTTGTCCAAATTGTCCAAGGCATTGTTTTCCTGAAGCTGGAAACTGATGTGGAAACCGAGTTTTTCCGTTTCCACATTTTTTATTTCATGCTGGTCGAAAATTGTGGAAAGTACAGCTAGTGTGGATAAGCGGGCCTTATCCATTAGCATCCCCCCACCCTTCAGTCTCTATATTTTGGGTAGCATCCGCACCACCCCGCCCCTTAGTCTCTATATTTTTTGCCTGATCAAGTGTAGCCTGTCTTAGAAAAATATAGAGACCGGAAGGTGGGGGGGTGCAGAAAATTAGGTTTCTACGTTTATCGTTAGGATCCGGTTCCAGATAAATAAGGCCCGCATCCTCTAGAGCAGGTAGGATTTCACGTCTCAGCTGCCATTCTGGAAGCAGCCTGCCATACACTTCAAAATGCTTCTTCATAATCTCTTTAGAGGTTATTCCAATAGGTTGGGCTTCCTCTTTCTTTTGCTGCTCCAGCTCTTTCCCAAGTAGGTGCTTGTTCGCCTCTGTAAAGAGGGGTTTTATTATATCGTTAAAGAAGTTGTAGATGTACGGTGGTATTCCAAGCTCCTGGCTTTCACTTATTTCATCGTAGAGTTGGAAGCCGGTCTCAATGTCTTTGTCGTTGGCGTAAACGTTGCCTTCCTCATCTCTTTCCCGGTGCCATAGGTTTAGTAGGGCAAGGGCCTGGATTATTGAAATAAGTCTCTCAATGTCCCTTGAATGCCGTGGCTTAAGTTTCTGGTATCTGCTGTAAAAGCGAGAGACTATTTTCTCATAGTCTCTTATTATAATATGTTTTACGCCAGCGTTTTTGATTTCTCTAACCCTCTGTTTCAGAACCTCTCTTTCAGGATGCTGTTTTAAAAATTCTTGGTACTCGATTGGATTAGCTTTCCTCATGGCCTTCAACAGTAGTGCTTCCCTAATCTTTTCCTGGCTTATTTCTGGGCTTAAGAGAATGTGTCTGGTCTGCTCCTGCTCATCAATTTTCAAGCTGCCTGTACAGAATATTACGCTTGGAAAGCCTTTTAAAACCACGTTCTTTGTCCTCAACCCCTTCTTTTCACTTTTGTCAGTTATTTTCACGATAAGCTCTTTTTGGTCGTGGCTTAGTAGTGGTCTAAGCCTCTGCAAAAGCTGGTCATGAGGCTGATCCAAAAAGATCAGTATTTTTCTTTCAAAGTTTACCATTATAGCCTTTTGGTCCTCATCCCATTCCCCGGTATCATGGAAAAAGGCTGTTGGGGAAGAATAGGATATTATGAGCAGGTCTTCCTCTGGAAAATAGTATTTGATCTCCAGGGGCAGATAAGATTTTCCGGTTGAAGATGGGGCTCTAAAGCTTACATTAAATTGGCTGTCTTCAGTATAAGCGGCAAGCATGCATAGGAAAGTTATGATCTTGTTAACGTCATCCCTTTTAACGGTTGTCCCCAGAATCTTCTTAAGTTCCTCGATTGATAGAGGCTGTGTTACTTCGTCAAATAGAAATTTCAGCCTCAACACGTCCCCAGGCTTAACACGCCATCCGTTGATTGTGTCAGTTGAAAGGTTCAGAAGCTCTTGAAAACTTAAGTTTAACCCGTTAAGTTCTGCAGCAGCCTTAAGCGGGTCAACCTGTTTAAGGCTAGCAAAAGGTCCAATGGTCTTGTCCAGGAATTCGATAAAAAATCCGGCTTCATTTTTGTAAGCTTTGAGAATACCATCTGCTAGGGGAAGCTCTAGCACACGACTAATCTCTTGATGGCTCAGCACACGACTAACCTCCTTTTGCCTAAGTTACAGGCGACTTCGTTATAGTATCTAGCCTTAGGCTCATCCTCGTTCCGCCAGCAGAGGCCGGAATCCTTATCTCCTACAAAGAAAATGCAGTGGCCGCAGATCTTCGGCTTCTTGTATCTCATAGGACCGCCCCTTTTGTTGCAATTTCCAAAAGTTGCTGAAGTAACTTCTCGACTTCAGCCCTTGAAACCACTTTTTGGCAAATTGTGCGATACTTGCAGATTTTACATACAGCCTGATTTTTACTGTACTGGCCAATACAGCCGGGAAGGGAGTCCGGTGAATCACAAACTTTATTTATAAGTTCATCAGCATAGTTTTTGGGCTCGTGAGCTGGCAACCGGCTTTCCCCTTGCGGCTCTCGCTGGCTCACGCCGCTCTCCATTTTTTATCATTCCTCCAGGAAGGGCTTGATCCTTATTTCGTCTGTTGCAACGTCAAGCTCAACAAGCTTTAGTGGCTTGCCTGTTCTTTTTTCGACCCATTTCACCCAGAGCTTAGGCAGTACGAGGATCTTGCTCCCATCACTTTCGTAAATCTTCTTAATTAAACCCATTTGATTTCCCTCAAAGTCCTATATAGAATAACCCACATATACGCTTTACTGCACATTTTATGGCTTATTTTTGCAAAAGGAGGCAGGGGAAGGCTTACATACATACATGCTCGCGTAAAGATGGATGTTTTTGCTTTTAAGCCAATAAAGTTGGTAGGTGGGTGGGTAAGTAAGTAAGAATATGGTTAAAAGCAAAAAAGAGGCTATAAAACAGGCTTTTTTAATATTTGCCTGCAACAAAAAAATATAGAGACAAAAGGGTGGGGGGTAGAGTAAAAAATATCTGTACCTTTACAATAAGGTTTGGAAAATGGCTGTGGAATTCCACAGTTGTTTGGAGGTCACATATTCTAGACGCTTTGTAAAACTTAAGAAATAGGATGAGGTTGTCAAAAAATTAAAAAAATTGAAAAAATTAATAATTAGATGATAAAGTTTGCTTTTCTTTCCTTACCTTATATCCAACCCACCAAGCCATATAGTGTAGGATGATGCCAGTAACAATTACAATAGGTAAGAAAGTTATAGTAAGTAAGAACGCTCCAGGAACGAATATTATGAATACGTCAGGAGAATAGTTTAGAAAATATATTAAAAACGCTATAAGTAGTGAGAAAAAGATATAATACCAAGATTTTTTCATGTACCCGAAGAAGAAAGAAAATGCTAAAGGTAAAATCTCCAGGAGAAGTAACAGAAGGAGGCAAGCAAAGGGATTCAATGCAAGCTCCATTACGCTCATACGCCATCACCTACGATGCTGAATAAGTGATGCATGTCAAGATTCTCTACTATTAGCCTTCGAATACACCTTGACACGCTTACTTCATGCATTTCGCAAAGTTTATCCATTAGCTTTTTGACTTCAGGCTCTAGCCATGTGGCTGTAAGCACTTTCTTTTCAGGCATGTTTTACGTTAGTGTTAAAGCCCTTTAAAAGCTTTTTAAGTAGTCTGTAGTAGAGGCGAGTAAGGAATTGGGCGTTTCATTAGAAGGTGGATCAAAAAGGGGAAAATAAAGGGCATGTTATTTGTGCAGAGGAGGGTTCGCTTTGGTTTTCCTCCCTCTCCCCCAAAGTATCATATTGAAAGTGAAAGTGTAAAGGAACTGAAGAAAAAATGAAAATGGGGACTAGATACTACCCTAGTACTTGAAAAGTTAGGTTTCAAGTAAAGGGACAATCTATGATAAGGTTTATACCTTAACAAATTTTAAGGTTAAATCTGTTAAGAGATGATTGATAAAAAAGACAGAATTGAAGAAGAGATTAAAGAATTATTCAAGCAATACGAAATTTACCACTACCAATGTGTAGGTTTAAGAAGGCTGATGATTTTAGAAGAGGACCAAAACGCTCCAATATGCATACTTTGCAGACACTGTGAGCAAACTGGCTTCTTGTTCTATTGCACTATTTTTGATAACGTAGGGAATTGGGGGCTCGTCTACTACCATCGAAAAGGGAAGAGAAGGACCTACAAAGGGGTGCCTATGAAGCCAGAGGACTGCCCAGTATATTCACCTATGACCCCGCTTAAGATAAGATAAAATTATTCCTCATAAGATAAAAATATCCAAAAACTCTTTATTATTTTCTTAACTCCTGAAGTATAAGTACTTTCAACTTTGGGAAGAACTTTTTATTTAAGAGAGTGGCCAACGGGTTTATTCCTGACGGATGAGGTAACACAATAATTTTTGCTCTGTGATTGCATTCAGGTATTTCTCTTTCAGGAATCTGTCTTTCTCCTTTGATAACCCATTCAAGTTGAACGTGAGGGCATTCAACGCCGATTTGCTTTACGATCTCTTCGTGGACGTCAAGATAGCATTTCTTTTTAGGGAATTGTTGTCGTCTAAAAATGTTTTTATTGGTTGGGTTTGATAGAGAAATCTATGTCACAAGAAATTCGATTGTGGGAAGTTAAAGAAAAAAGTTTAAGGGAAGTTCCAAGGGACAAGATCGGCTTTGAGGAGCAGTTGGAGGAATGGTTGGAACAGGATATTTCAATAATTTCTGATGACTTGCTTGTTATTGGTCGGCAGGTGGGGACAGCTTTTGAGAAGTATATTGACCTTTTATGCATTAAGGGTAACGGTGATTTGGTCATAGTTGAGTTAAAGAAGGATAAGGCTCCGCGAGAAGTGATAGCGCAGGTCCTTGAGTACGCATCATGGGTGGATGACCTATCTTATGAAGACATTTCGGATATCGCCAATGATTACCTAAAAGAGAAGGGTTTAACCCTTGAAGAGGCCTTCGAGAAGAAATTTGGTGAACCACTTCCAGACGTAATAAACGAATCACATGAAATGCCCACAAACAAAAAAGAATGGAAATTCTACAAAAACGCCCCACCAGAATACTCAGGATATGAAGGCTTCTTCAAAGACAAAGAAGAAGTCAAAAATTTCATAAGCAAATTACGTGAGTTAAAGAGCAAAGCTTGAAAACTCACAAAAGAATTCGTTGGCATATTCATGCATCCACGCCTTTATTTAAGTTGATTTTGGCTTAATCTCCTCGATATAGGTGGCGGCTATAAAATAAGTTTTTTGATAGAGTTAACGATAAAATTTTTTATAAAAATATGGAGAAGCACACATATATAGTGTTGCACGTAATGTTTCCGGTTGAAGGGTGAAAGTTTGTGCTTGAGCTGATTATAGTGTTCATATTGGGTGCGATAGTAGCATGGTTGGCTCTTAAACCATATTATAGGTTGAAGATAAAAGAGGGGGTGGAGAAGGCAGTAGATACCGCGAAAAAGCAGTTTGAGGCTATGAGCTTACTACATTTCATACCGTCTTCCACATTTTTTGCAAGTGATTTCCTGTATACCTTGTTGATTTTGTCTTCAGTAAATGTATGTGATCGTTAATGTTACAGTTGCTCCTATGAGCAAAGCTGGATGATATATGTAAACATACGTCGTGCCTGGGAAGACCGGCACTAGGAAGCTCCCACTGGTTACAGTGTCAGTGGAAGGATAGCGTGAGTAATATGTTCCGGTATAGCTGCTCCCTATCCAGAAGTATACGGGGCCTGTTGCAGTAAAATCTATACGAATATAGCCTGCATAAGGTGTGGAATAATAGGCTGTTTGGCCTGAATTAGCTGGTAAATTTATAATCGCACTCTGTTCAAGTGTTACTGTCTTCCTTAACTGCACTATGTCTTGAAGTTCTCTAATCTGGCTTTCGAGAAGAACTATCCTATCATTTAGTGAGGATATTTGCTTGTCTTTTTGGCTTATTTGATCTTGGAGAGTTGCTGTTTGACTTTGTAGGTTAGTTATCTGGATTTTTAAATTAGATATTTCCGTATTCATTTCCGCTATAGTCTTGTCTTTTTCACTTATCTGGTTTTGTAGGCCTATGATTTGAGTTTCCTTCTGCACCATCTGATTTTGTAGGTCGCTTATTTTCGCTTGAAGACTTGCTATTTGAGAACTATAATATGTGATGTTCCCCTCTAGATTACTTTTTAGCCTATCGCTCTGGTTCATGAGCGTTCCTATCTGAGAATCTTTACTGCTTATAATTGACGTGTAATTGTATATTGAGCCACCTAAGAGCCCACCCAAAATTATACACATTATCCCTAAAACGATTGCAACATTTCTACCAACAACCTTTTGACTGCCCCCTTTTCCAATCTCACTCATACCAAAAGTTTATTATGCTTAATTTATTAAATTTTTCTACGGCGTTCATCCTTTACGGCATTATTTCCGTTTATTTTCCTATTAAATTTCATAGGCTTTGCCAAAAAAATTGTGGGGGGTCTACATGTGTAGGCCTACTGCTCCATCTCCTGCTGTTCCGGAAAGTTGTTTAGAAATGTTTTAATCTTCTCCTCTATTGAAGCAAGCCTTTTCTTTAACTCTTCGTTTTCGTGCTGCAGTTTTATTACGATAGTGGTTAAGTCCATGATTTTGGCGTTGGTTTCCTCAATCTTCTCCATGACTTTTGGCACATTTATCAGAAGACGTGGTTCAGCTTTTTTGTAAAGTTCTGCCAACTGCTGTTTCGTGTATCGCCGGTATGCGTCATCCAGGTAGCCGGCATGACCGGCCCAGGCTTCCACAACATTCTCCGGAACCTCAAGCTTTGCCTGACTTAGAAACCATTTTCTTAGCATGTGGATGCGCCACCTATACCGGCCTGTGCTAGGATCCTTGTGGTTTAACCCGGCCTTTTCGATGGCGTTATACCACATTTGTTCAGCTACCGATTTTGAGAAGGGGAACACTCTCTTATCCTCAGGCTTTTTCACCCCTCTTCCTGGTGCTGTTTTAGATAAGCCTATTCCCCGGTTCAGGGCACTTTTGATGTATGCTTCACGTACTTTAAGCCATTCGGTTAAAGCCTCTTTTGCTTCTGTCGTTAGGAAGGTGTAGTATTGTGCACCGGTTTTAGTGTACTGCTGTCTTACTAGTACTGTTGGTGGATCCGCTTGAAGGTTCAAGTCGTCAAGCGTTATCTGTAAGGCTTCGCCTATTCGCATCCCTGTGCTTGCTAAGAATAGGAACAGGGCTCTGCCTTTTAGATCGCATTGGTTTAGGATTGCTTTTAAATCGTCTCTTGTAATGTCGGCTTCAACTGTTCTAGCCTTTCCTTTTGGCAGTCTGTTAGTTATAAGTCTGCTCTGCTTTGTTGTAAACTCAAAGTTCAACGTGTACTCAAGGAAGCTTTTTGCTGCTGGAACGTATGCCTTACATGTTTTAGGCGGTTTATCGCTTAAGCTTGCTGCAAAAGACAGCAGGTCCTTAAACGGATCCCTTTTTCCACTCTTATATTCTTGAACATATTTTGAGGCGTGGGCTTCAAGATCCCCTAGGCCGTAAAGGTGGTTTAGGAAGTGCATCACTCCAGCCTTAAAGACTTTTTTCGTGCTCTTCTTAGGATATGTGCTAAGCCATTCGGCTATATATTGCATAAAGTTGTCTAGGGAATCCTAGGTTAATAAATTTTGCTATTGTTGGCTAATCCTTAGATTTTACTAACTTTACCTAGTTGCTCGATTTTGGACCTTATTATACCTAGTGAAACCTTCTGCTGGTCTATTAGAATTGTCATTTTAGGGGAGAGGATCGTCAACTTTATTGAGCCAAAGCATTCTGGATACTTGCTTGTATACGAGTCCTCCCATGTAAGATAATCTTCGATATCTTTATGGTTTTGGAATAGAAGTAGGTTATATCTTCCATTACTTATATGATATGCTAAGCTTATATGATTGTCAGCTAAAATTTCTTCAACAATTTTACTCTTGTAGCCTCTCACCTCTATCATGGATAACATTAGTAGAAAATTTGGTGGAACAAAAAAGTTTGGGAACCTACATAGTGGTTTTAAGATTACACCCCTTTCTTGAAGCCTTTGAATCCTCTTTAAAATTGTTCTTCTTGAAACATTAAGTTTCTTTGCAAGAAGGTTCTCGTTAATTCTTATACCTTCCCCCCTCAATAAGCATTTTAAAATTTCGATGTCAACTTCATCTACTTCGTGTCCATTGATTTCCATGTACCCTTTCTTCTTAAACTCTTCCTCGATCAATTTTATTCCAATGCTCGGTTCATACTTGAATATACCTTGGTTTGAAAAATAGTAGTTATGTGATGGAGCCCTCTTTCCCCTTTCAGGTATTTTGCCACTTGCAACTATACCCTCCCTCCACACATGATAGTCCCATACACTTTTATGAAACTCAAATATAACCATGTTACTTTCTCCTTCCCTAATTCTGTATGCTGCAAAAATGTTCTTGTCCTCTTTAAGCCACTCGATAACTTTTTCATCATATGGTAGGTCTGCATAGGATATTACTAGTAGAGGTAGTTCATTAAATAGTGCCTTGAATGGTGTAACAGGACGGTCAACTATTCTTTTGGATAAAAGTGCACTAACCCTCTCCCTTATTGTCCTCCTATGTTTTTTTAGTTGTCGTGAAAGGGATGCTATATTGATTTCAACACCGTAGCCTGAACAAATGTTTTCTAAAAGCATGAGGTCTAAGAGGTCGTCTGGAAGCAGTGACATCGTCCTATTTGCATTAAGAATCTTTTAAAACTTTTCTATTACATCTGCTTGTATATTGTCATGATTTCATTATAATTTTTCCTGTTTCGTTGAAGAAATTTATTCCAATGTCTTTCTCTAAAATCTTATCCTTAAACTCTTTAGAAGATAACGTCTCAATAAATTTTTGTATGCTCTCTTTACCCACATTCTCTTTTAGTACTAGAAAATCGAAGACCTCCTCCTTTAAAGGAATAAATTCCAGGTCTAATGTGCGTGCCACAGACTTTATGGCAATTCCACAGTCAGCCTTACCCTCTTTAACCGCAACACCCACCTCCATGTGCGATCTAACCTCATTTCCATATCCCCTCAAATTTTTGACGACTTCCTCAAACCCTTCACCCCTTTTTGAAGCAATTTCCTTAAGCATATTATCTAATAGGAGTCTTGTTCCAGAACCCCTATTCCTGTTAACAAACATTATATCCTTTCTTAGGAGGTCCTCAATTGAACGTATATTTTTAGGGTTCCCCCTTCTTGTAATAATTCCCTGCTCCCTCTTGTATCCTCTTATTATGGCTATCTTTTCTCCAATAAAACTATCTTCAAATAGAAAAATATTATAGTTTCCCGTTTTCTCATCATACAAGTGTATGCCTGATGCGTCAGCATAGTTTTCGAGCACAAGCTTTAATCCTTCCATAGAACCGACACTAATATATTCGACAAAAAAGTTTTTGTAACGTTCTTCAGCCTGCTCTACAAGTGTTTCAAGGGCTGGGCAATGGCTACCATATATTTTCAAGCTAGCCTCTAACAGTTTACTATTTCCTATACTCTTAAGTCTCTTTTCCGCAAGAAGATATTTTTGCAAGAGGACTTCTGCTTCAATGGTAAGCTTTGCACCTCCTCCACCAACTCCTCCAAGTGCACGTTCAACAAGCCTGCATTTGAAGGCCTTTTCAAGTGCATCTATTCTTTTCCAAGCAAGCCTATAATCTTCTCCAACATTTCTTGCTGCCATATGAATGGACCCAAACATTTTGATCGCCTTAAACAATTTTGCATCCTTTTCACTGAATTCTCCAAATTCACCCAAATTTATAGTAAGGTCTACTTTAGCGTTTAAGGCTTTAGCAAAATTCATTCTCTTCACGATTTCGTTCAAAGAGTCAACCCTCCTCCCAAAAAATTTGCTACCAACTCATTTTTTGTGCGTGTAAAAAAATCTTGCACACTACCTTCTTCCACTATTTTTCCATCTAAAAGGAGTCCAACTTTGTCCGCTAACCTTTTTGCTTCAAGCATGTCATGTGTAGTAAAAATTACTATGGCCTTATTTTTTATACAATAATCTTTAACCATTCTTTCTATTGCATATTTATTTGCTGGATCAAGATTTGCTGTTGGTTCGTCTAAAAATAGTACTTTGGGCTCTAAAGCCAATGCTCTAGCGAGACAGAGTCTCTGGGCTTCACCACCAGACAATGTATAAGCATGCTTATTCCTGTAATCGTATAAGTTGACTTCATTCAAAACTTTTTTCACCCTATCCTCGATCTCTGACCTGCTTAATCCCCTTATACGTAAACCTATCGAAATATTATCGTAAACGCTCGCATTATATAATATTGGATGTTGGAAGACCATTGCCATTCTCCTAATATACTGTATTCTTTTGGCATGGTCTAGACTAAGCAACTCTACATCATCAAAGTAGATTTTTCCACTGTCAGGAACTTCAAGCATGTCCGCTATTTTAAGCAATGTTGTCTTTCCAGACCCATTTGGTCCTATCAAACAATATAGCTGGCCCTCCAAGGCTTCGAGTGTCACCCCCTTGATCACCTTCTTCTCTCCAAAACTTTTCCAAACATCCTCCATCCTGAACAAGCCTAGTCACCGAATCTCATAACCTTGAACCTCTTACCCTTATCTGGTCTATATCTTGTCTGCAAATATGTTAGGAAAAGGTTTATTGTGAAAGATGTTATAAGCAATATTGTTCCCAAAACTATTGCCGTCTCAAATTCACCCATGCTAGTGTATAGGACGATGGCAGTGGTAAGGGTGCGGGTAAAATATCTTATGTTTCCTCCAACAATCATTATGGCACCAACTTCCGATACCGCCCTCCCAAAAGCCGCGATTATACTTGTAAGTATACCCATTCTAGCCTCCTTAAACATTATTAGAATTAGCTGTCTCTTGGTAGCGCCTAGAGATAACGTCTGTTCCACAATCTTTTCAGAAACATCAGCTATTGCAGAATATGTTAGTCCGACTATTATTGGAACTGCCAGAATAAACTGTGCAAGTATCATTGCCGTTGGCGTATAGAGTAGAGACAGCGGCCCCAGCGGGCCCATATTAGAGAGTAGCAGATATAGTATTAGTCCAACAACTACAGGTGGAAGGCCCATAAGCGTGTTAACCAATGTTAGGATAACCTGCTTTCCCCTAAAATCCTTGAGACCGAGCACGGTGCCTATGGGGAGGGCGAAGATTGAAGCAAGCAAAACCGCTGTGCAGGAAACCTGAAAGGATAGGAGCGTGATCCCTAATATTTCAGAATCTAAAAAAAATTAGTGCAGACTTTTGGCTCAAGCCATCACCCCCTAATCTTGCTCATCCAATATTTTACCTGCTCATCTTCATATGGGTCGTTAAATCCCAGTTGTCCAATTTTTCCGAAGGCTGGGTTGAAGAGCCTGTATCCACCCTTACTATAGTTTCCTATAAGATTCTGTCCTTCTTCTGAAACCAGAAACATCACGTACCTTTCAGCAACATCATATTTCACGTTTGGAAACTTTTGGGGATTAACCAAAATAGCCCTGTAAAGGTTTATAAGCCTCGGGTCTCCTTCGAAAAGTATCTTAATCGAGAGAACTTTACTCATTGAAAGGAATGTGGACCTGTCGGATAAAGTGTAAGCCTGCCTCTCGTTAGCCATAGTGAGCGTCTGCCCCATACCCTGCCCGCTTTCTATGTACCAGCCTTTTCCGGTAGCATTCAATCCAGCCGCCTTCCATATCTCTACCTCCTTCAAATTTGTTCCAGACCTGTCACCCCTTGAAACGAAGACGCATTTCCCAGATTCTCCCGCCTCATATATTCTCTTGAATGCCTCAACTACATCCTTTGACGAATTCACTTGTGCAGGGTCGCTTTTTGGACCCAATATTATAAAATCGTTCCAGGCAAATGTTATACCATGAACACCGTAGCCTTCTTTTATGAACTGGTCTTCAAGTTGACGGTTGTGCACTATAATTAGGTCCGCATCACCTCTTTTACCGATGGCTATCGCCTGCCCCGTGCCTACTGCAACCCATGTCACGTTAACATCAGGATTTTTTTGCTCGAACTCGCCCTTTATAGCATCAAGAAGGCCTGTGGCATCCACGCTTGTCGTTGTCGCTATTCTTAGTATCACCCTCCTTCCTATTTGGCTGCTGGTTGCCGTATTGGAAGATGATGTTGTTGAAATGGTTGAAGGTGTTGCTTCCATTAGAAGCGTCAGGCTTAACATTATTATTGTTGTAATCAAGAGTATTGCTGCCAAAAAGGCTATAGTTACCTTTCCCAACCAATTCCACCGCTATGAATTTTGGTCATAACGGTATATAAATTTTTGTGTTAGCCACAAAAATTGAGTATATCCTCCTAGCAATCGAGTATACGGATACAGATTATGTCCGAGGCTGATAGAACATAAAGCTCTGGTCCAGCACGGCCTAGAAATTGGTATAATAGATGCATAAAACTAACAAACCGGAAATCTTTTTTGACTTCAGCAGCAGAGAATGTCAAATCGCTCCACTACTTTTTTATACTACATGCACTACATCTGGTTGAGAGAAATGTCTGTTGGCGAAGTCAAATATACGGGATTAGACGCTGAAAAGATGGTGGAGGATCTAAAGAAGATTTTAGCTGAATCTTTCATCAAAGTTTTTGGCAAAAATCTGGTGTCAGTTGTCCTCTTCGGCTCCTACGCCAGAGGCGACTTCAATAAAGAAAGTGATATAGATGTGCTGGTGGTGCTAGAGGATACAGCCGACAGATACTCTTGTTTAAAGATGATCGACCATGTCGAGGAAATACTTGAACCACATTTCAGCAAGTTTAGACAGAAAGGTTTCAAACCATACATATCACCCATATTATTGAATAGAGTGCAGGCCGAGTCCGTCAGACCCCTGTATCTCGACATAGTTTTCGACTACGAAATTTTATATGACAAAGACGACTTTATCAAAACAGTGTTCGACAGTCTAAGGAGAAAACTTGAAAAGTATGGTGCCGAAAGAAGGCTGGTCGGCAAAAAGTGGGTTGTTGTCCTCAAAAAAGACTTCAGGTATGGGGAGGTTATAGAATTTTGAACAACATAGATATGGCTAAAGCCTACTTAGATGAGGCTGAAAGAAGGCTTTTTGTCGCCGAACAGATGCTTAAGGAGAAGGCCTACGCTTACTGCATAAGGCAGTCCCAGGAAGCTGTAGAACTAATGCTGAAGGCGTCACTGAGAATCGTTGGTATAGAACCTCCTAAGTGGCATGATGTTGGACCAGTACTGATGGAGTTCGCTGAAAGATTTCCATTATGGTTCAGGGAGCGAATACCTGAACTGGCGGCGACGTCAAGATGGCTCAGACGTGAAAGGGAACCATCAATGTACGGTGACGAGGAATTGGGTCTTCCACCCACAAAGCTTTACACGGAACCCTATGCCGCAAGAGCGCTGGAGGAAGCAAAAACAGTTCACTCGCTTGTAAATAGACTGTTAAATGAGGCAACAGGTGGCCACACGTGAGCTATAACTGCTTCAGCAGTCTCCTGCTGTACTCTATTCCCGTACATTCGTGGAAGAGGCCTAAGCGAATGAGGCTGTTTCAAGTTTGAGAGGCATGTTAGTGTAAGTAAGGGTCTCGTTCTCTACAAGCATAATCTCGGCATATCCTATGCCTAACGATGGGTGAAGATTAAAGGGGAGGAAAAGCTGAAAGCACCCGACTTAAGTCTGAGAGAGAGCTTAAATTCTAAAACTGCTTAACAAATATACCGACAATATCGATATTCCACATATTAAAGTGAATATTTTGGTTACTTCAGCATAAATTGGTTGAACCTGTGAAAATATCATATTCCCCCATGGAGTTAAGGCTAGTAGCGCATAAAGGGTGCAAAAGGCTAACGCTATAGAAAATATCGCTATCCTTTCACTTTTCATGTGAACTAGAGGTTTCAAATTTAAATCAAATATTGTACGTTTCTCCAGCGGTCTAAGGGCAGCGATTATCGGCGGAATAACTAAAAGTATGAATGGCACCATTGTCACCTCCCAGAACATTGTTAAGCCGAATACGGTTAAAAGCAGTGCCTCATTCGATAGGCCAGCCCATTTTGGAACTACGAGCGTAAGCCAAAAGGCTACACCTGATGCGGCGATAAAGTTTCCCACAAGTGTTCCCACGACTGTGCCGACAACGAACCTCGCCCAAGACCGACATTTGTGCACGATAAAACCATATATCAGAAAGCCAACAAAGTTTCCAGGCAAGCCTGAAACGAGACTGCCAAGGGGGCCGAGGCCTGTTGGGAGCATAAAACTTCCTATCTGGGTTCCTAATGCTGCTCCAAAGGCTGCAATCCATGGGCTGGCTATCAATCCAAAAAGTGCTGGTATGACTACAGCTGGTCTAAAGTGGCCTACACCCCATGGTGTTGGAATGGTTGCAGTAAGAACTATTAGAGACGCATATAAGGTTGCACAAAGCGCCACTAAAACTATGGATTTAACATTGTTCCCTCCCATACTTCTCTTGTATAGAGCTTCTAAATTACGTTATATCAATATTGTCTATAGAAATCTTAAATAGGTATATAGAGATATTTAGAAAGTGTATGATATACCGTAAAGTTCAGGAAGTTGGAAAGGGCACACTACTTGTATCTCTGCCAAAAGATTGGGTTAAAAAGTATGAAGTGAAAAAGGGTGACATTCTTGTGCTAGAAGTAGACCAGCTTGGTAACCTAATACTTTCATTGGGGAAGAAAAAAGTTTCACAAAGCCTTTCTATAATAGACTGTAAACAAAAAGGTCTAAAGACGATTTTGGGTGAAGTAGTTGGAGCATACCTTTTGGGCTACGATCGGATAATAGTATCGAATCTTCTACAAATAAAATCAAGTGACAGGGAAAGTGTTAGATCCTTCCTATCAAAGCTTGCAGGCTTAGAAATCGTAGACGAGGACAAGGATTCTATTACAGCTGAATTTGTAACAGATATAACACTCCTGAACCCGAACAAGATTTTGGGTAGGATGAGCTTGCTAACAAAAACCATGTTCATTGACTCAATATCATCACTTATAAAATTTGGCATGGAAACTATAGAAAATGTTATTAAATTAGATGATGAAGTTGACAGGCTTTACTTTCTCGTTGTAAGGCTTATGAGAAGCGCTATCCAAAGTCCGGAAATAATGAGAAAATTTAATCTTAGCGCAATAGAATGCCTTGACCACAGACTTTATGCAAGCCTAATTGAATCAATAGGCGACTACGCATGCATAATTGCAGCCAATATAAAGAATGGGATGCATCCATTAGACGATAGGTTGGTAGAAGAATTCGCTGAAATTAAAAATTTTTTCGAAAGCATGTTCGAGATAGCTTATAGGGCCTACCAGACCAAGGATACAACCTTAAAAGAAAACATATTAACGGTATCAGATGATGTTGAAAGGAAAGTTGATTTAATAAGAACCCTAGTAATAAGTAGGCCTTTAAACGAACTCTCAAAAATATTTTCCATCCTCTCAGCAATAAACTTCACAAGAAAGGCTTTGGTTGACATAACAGACCTTACAACACCATCAACAAAAACTATAGCATAAAAATAAAAGAGGAAGAATATTTAAGTTAAAACTCCTCTTCCTCTTCTCCTTCCTCCCATTCTTCCTCGAACTCTTCCTCCCAGTCTTCCTCTTCCCACTCCTCCTCGAATTCTTCCTCGAATTCTTCTTCCATAAGAGTTCGCTGTAAGTCTGAGAAGAGTGTCTTATAAAGGTTTTTCCAGATTTAGTGAAAATTGCACCCCAATGTTTAGTTGCATACGTAATTTAGAATAGAGCCCTCCGGGAATAGAAATTAATATTTTTGTGGTTTTGTAAGAAAAATTTTTGTTTAATCATATGGTCATTTATTAAGGATCCATTTTCATAATTTTCTTTGACAAATTACTTTTTTCAAGCAAATACGTTGTGGCCCCTAAACTATAGGCTGTCACTATTAGCAACAGTAGCGTTAATGAAAAATGTTCGCATAAAAATGTGCTACAATTGATAAAAATATGTAAATGTTAGCCCAAGACATCGCACCTCCTAAAGTAATAATAATGGAGGCAAATCATTCTTTGGTCTGAAAAGACTCTCCAACTCTAAAAAGGTTACGATCATATATGAGCCTGCCGTAATCAAAGATCAGACGAATAAAGCGAAGACAAGTTCGTTTTCAAAATATTTTGCTATAAGTAAAAGGTGCATACAATAAAAGTTTTACCTTTAAAAAAGGCTTTTAGAAAAACCTTTATCTTATTATTACGTTAGACCATAATACGATTGTTTATGGTGGTATCCGAACACATTGTTTTTGAGCTGGAAAGCATTGTTGGAAAAGATTATGTTCTGACAAAAAGGGCGCAGATAGAACCATACTTGTACGATGAAACATTTGTTGCCACATCAATTAAGCCTTCAACAAACTGTATAGTGGTAAAACCCATTAATGCTGAACAGATTTCTAAGATAGTTAAGTTAGCGAACGAGAGGAAAATTCCAGTTTATCCTAGGGGAGGTGGTACTGGTGTTGTGGCTGCATCGGTTCCAACAAAAGACGGTATCATAATATCGCTGGAAAGGATGAAGAAGGTTGAAATTGACAGGGACAATATGATGGCCATCGTTGAACCGGGTGTAACCTTAGAAGAATTTGGAAAGATTGTAACCTCAGCAGGATTCATATTTCCACCGTATCCTGCAAACGAGCAAGCTTCTATGGGTGCGATAACAGTAAACAATTCTGGAGGAGCTAGAGCCGTCAAACACGGTGTTATGAGACACCATGTTAAAGGCTTAGAAGTTGTTTTACCTACTGGTGAAATATTGAACCTCGGTGGGAAGCTTATAAAAGATAACGTGACCTCAAGCCTAATACAGTTGATTGTGGGAACCGGCGGAATACTTGGTATAGTTACCAAGACTACAGTAAAACTTCTGCCAAAACCAGAATATCAGCTTACACTCCTTGTACCATTTAAAAATAGGCATGACGCCTTCAGTGCAGTAGCACCTATACTATCAAGTGGAATAGAACCTCTTTCTCTAGAATATGTGGAAAACAAGTGCATGGACATTTCTGCAAAGGATTTGGGTGAAACATGGTACACAGACATTCCCGGGCCAGTTCTTCTGCTAATACAGTTGGCGGGCAAAAAAGATGTAGTCTTTAATGAGGCAGAAAAGGCCAGCGAATTCTGTATGGAGCATAACAGTCTGGAGCCTCGAATAGCAGAAGGAAGCGAAGAAAATAGGGTCTGGAAGATCAGGAAAAATGTGCTCGCAGCATTAAAACCTCTTTCCTCAGACGTCTTAGACGTGACCGTTCCACCAGCGCAGATGGGCCAGCTTGCCGACGAATTGGACAAGATTGCGGCAAAATATGGTACTGAAATACCTGCCTACGGTCACGCAGGAGACGGCAACATCCATCCACATATCTTAAGAAAAGACCTTGAAAACTGCGAAAAGATAAGGAACGAAATATACGAGGCAACAGTAAGGCTTGGTGGCGTGATCACGGGTGAACATGGTATAGGGAAGGCGAGGGTGAAAGAATTCTACAAGTTCGCTGACCCAAAAGTCATAGAACTTCTTTCAGGAATTAAGAAGCTCTTTGACCCAAACAACATTCTTAACCCCACAGCTGTCGTAGGATAAATTCCACAGCAAACCAACATTTTTTACCATAAAATCAACAAGAAGGCCTACAATTTTAACTTTAGAATAAATTGTAGGCAAATTCATATTTTTAAAGGTTAGCTAAATCTGTAATTTTCATGCCAGGATAGTTGATGCGTCTGAAAACGTCTGTTGGATTCTAGTGGCTTCCATGAGTGTAGCCGCATACCTTAACCCTACTTTTTAAATCAAATAGCATTTTCCTTATCTCGCTTGGGAAATGGTGGAAGATATGGAAAACGAAAACGTAGTCTACATTATCTTCTAATATTATGTCAATTAGTTTCTTGTAGCCTTCATATATCCACCGGAGTTTAGAAACTGTTGGAGTTGACCCTTCAACATCAGGTATGACGTCGATAACCTCAACCCTCTTATTCCTCATTTCTTCTACAATCGCATCGGTACTGTTGCACCATATCCTATCATGTCCGTTACCATAGAATCCTCCTTTCTTCAGAGTATAGCTTCTTAGAAATGCGACCTTCATGAACCATATTTTAAAATGTGATGCATTAAAGGTTTGTAAAAAGCTTTTATTGTCCTCAAAAGGAGATTATCTTATGGAAGAAGTTTATGTGAATTTTGTTAGTGAAGGTGAAAAGGTAGCTGGCGTTCTCCATGTGCCCGATAAAGTTCCGGCACCGACAATAGTATTCTGTCACGGTTTCACAGGAAACAGGATTGAAGCACATCGTCTCTTCGTTTACGCTGCAAGAGAGTTCTGTAAAAACGGTTTTACTGTGTTAAGGTTCGACTTCAGAGGATGTGGTGAAAGCGAAGGCTCCTATGACTCAATCACTATCTCAGATGAGGTTAAAGACTTAGGTAATGCATTAAACTTCCTCTACAACAGGAACGAGGTCCTTAAAGAGAAGGTGGGTGTTATTGGACTAAGTTTAGGTGGCGTGATATCAATATTGACTGCAGCAGAAGATGATAGAATAAAGGCCGTCTGCACGTGGAGTAGTCCAGGAGACTTGAGAGAAATGGAAGCGAGCATAAAAAGCATGTTTGGGGAAGTAAGCTTAAACAGGCTACTACTAAAATCATACATAGACCTGCCTTCAGGAGATAGGATAGGAAGAAAATTCATATTGGACGCATTAAAACACAATGTTCTGAAAAGTGTTTCAAAAATTTCTCCAAGGCCGATGCTTATAGTTCATGGGACAAAGGACACGATAGTGCCATTAGCCCATGCTGAAAAACTTTACGAAAACGCTATGGACCCGAAGGAAAAATATTTCATAGAAGACTCAGACCATACATTTAATAAATGGGAGTGGCAGTGGCAGGCGATTAACCGTAGCCTAGAATTTTTCCAAAAAGTTTTCAAACAACGATCATGTTAAGTCACCGCAAACGCACATAGCCTCATTTACAATTTCATAAAGGCTTCTAAACCCACTTTCTTTTAAAGATGAAACTTTGACGAGCCTCTGACGCCATGGCATCTGCGCTAAAGCCCTGCAGAGCAAAATAGCGGCACTCTTCTGGCCTCCAACACCTTCTTCAACAACCCTGTTTTCAAGATATCCACTATCAGAAATTAACATTTCTAGGTCGCTTCTAAGCTTCAAGTCAGCCTTGCTTATAACGAGAACCGTCGGCATATCAAGCCTAACCTTCGCAATATTAGCCTGCATCAGCAAGACAGTTAAAGAAACAGGTTCCCTAACAAGCTTGGCTTCAACGAGAAATACTCCAACATTCCTTCCGCTCTTACCAATCTTGCTTATAAGAGATATTGCTGAATTCCTATAAAGAAGTATTTCAAGCTGTCCTGGAGTGTCAAAAATTCTAAAATCAACATCATGATATTCTAAAATATCCTTGAACCAAACCTTAAACATTTTATCCATCTTATCCACACTAGAAAGTATAGCACCATTAGGTCCAAGACCCTCATCCATCATAAGCTTTCTAGCATCAACATACCTTTTAATATCAAATTCAGGCGTGTAGGGAAAATATTCTGCTGCAGGATCAAGATTACATATTATGGACTTGAACCCCTTCCTCCTAAGCCACCCGTTAAAGGCGTAAGCGAGTCTAGTTTTCCCACAGCCCGCGTTCCCTAAAAAGAATAAGTTAAATATCATAAGTATCAGATGTAAGTTAAAGGCTAGGTTAATAAATAAAGATATCGCATAAGATTTCTACCCTGAGAACATGCAGATACACTACTTTAACGATTGTTCTCCAAAAATTAGGTCTCATCTCACATCATGGAATCCTTTTTCTAAAAAATTATTTTTTAGACGCTCATCTAATTTTTTAGGAAAAATGTTATAACTATATAAGTTTAAAAAACTGAGTCTTTCGGATGATAAGATGTCTGAGAAAACCTCGCGTATACAAGGATTTTATAAGCTACCTTTAGAGGAAAGGTTAAAGATTGTTGCCAAATTCGCTGAACTAACGGAAGATGAAATAGTGCTCTTAAAAAAGGTTGGCAACCTTGAACTACCTATTGCGGAAAGAATGATAGAAAATGTTGTGGGAACAATGGCTTACCCATTCGCTATAGCAGTAAATTTTCTAATCAACGGTAAAGATAAGCTCATTCCCATGGTTATTGAAGAACCTTCTGTTGTCGCTGCAGCAAGTAACGCTGCTAAATGGGCTAGGGCAAAGGGAGGCATACTTACTTCAAGCACTGGCCCAATTATGATCGGCCAAATACAGTTAACCAATGTAAGAGATCCGTGGAATGTAAAGCTAAAGATTCTTGAACATAAAAGTGAGCTCATCAGAATTGCTAACGAGCAGGATCCTACACTAGTAAGCTTAGGCGGTGGTGCAGAAGATATTGAAGTAAGAGTTATAGACACTCCAAAGGGTCCAATGGTGATAACACACATCATTGTTGACGTAAGAGACGCGATGGGAGCGAATGCAGTTAATACCATGGCTGAAGCAATAGCACCATACATAGAAGACATTTCTGGAGGAAGAGTTTTGTTGAGAATAATATCTAATTTGGCTGACAGGCGGCTTGTCCGTGCAAGGACTATTATAGACAAGAATGAAATTGGCGGCGAAGATGTGGTTGACAGGATCGTTGACGCCTGGGCTTTCGCTACAGCAGACCCATATAGGGCTGCTACACACAATAAGGGTATAATGAACGGCATTATAGCTGTAGCCTTGGCGACAGCTCAAGATCACAGGGCTATCGAGGCCGGAGCCCACGCTTACGCCTCACGTTCTGGAAAATATTCTCCTTTGACCGTTTGGGAAAAGAATAGTGAAGGCGACCTTGTAGGCTCATTAGAAATGCCCATGGCAGTTGGTCTAGTTGGCGGCGCCGTTAAGACACATCCTATTGCTAGAATAGCTTTAAAGATTCTTGGAGTGAAGACAGCTGACGAGCTAGGAGAAATTATGGGTGCAGTTGGACTTATACAGAACTTGGCTGCACTAAAGGCTCTTGCAACGGAAGGGATACAGAGAGGTCACATGAAGCTTCATGCAAGAAATATTGCTATTATGGCTGGAGCTACACAAGACATCGTTGACTTAGCAGTTGAAAAGATGGTTCAAGAGGGTAAGGTTCGCTTTGACCGTGCTAAAGAAATAGTTGAAGAACTTAAGAGGATGAAATCTAAAGTTTAGATAATAATATTTGAGAACTCCACCCTAAAACTATTTATTTTACGCAAAAGATATTGTAGGTAAAGTGTAGGAAGGATGCTCGACCTAAATTTTGTAGTCGACCTTGACCCAAGCATAGTTAGAGATAATCTGATATTTGTTGCAGGTCTTCCTGGAATGGGTTTAACAGGAAAACAGGCTGCCGACTACTTGATTGAACAGTTTAATGCGGTAAAAGTCTGCTCAGTTAACGCACCATATCTTGCATCGCCAGTCATATCTTCACATGACGGCGTCGTCGAAGACCTCATGAATGAATTGTTTAAACTATATTATGCTGAAGCTGGAGGAAAACAGTTTCTGATATTCACTGGAATAACACAGCCTCCTTCCCCAGAATGGCAGCATCAGCTTTCCTACAAAATTATCGACACTATAAGAGTTTATAGGCCAAAAATTATTTACACTTTCGCTGCAACACCAATATATTCCTACAGATGGAATGTTAACGTATATGGGATAGCTACTAGAAGAGACCTTTTAGACGAGCTTAGAGTTCATGGTGTTATACCATTTAAGGGGGAGGGTGTAATATCTGGTGTAAACGGCCTACTTGTAGGCTATGGCAAACAGTTTGGTATAGACGGCGTAATACTTCTAGGCGAAACATACCTGACAACTGGAAGAGACTTTATAGCACCCCTTTCACTGCTTAGAGTCTTTTCTAAGGTTATAAATGTTGAAATAGATTTGAGGAGGATGGAGGACCTCGCACTATCATTTCATAAAAAATTCTATGAGTACGTTAAAGAGGGAGAGCGTGAAGGCAGCGACCAAGAAGACTTAGGCTACATATCATAATCCAACACCTATTCCATAAAATATGGCACATATCTTTATTTTTACTCATACAAAATTTACAGGGACTCTTATTGTAAAAAGGTGAAAAATCTGTTAAAATGATTGGAAACTGGTTCACCAATAAAATCTTTTAAAATTTCTAAAGGTTAGAGCTCATTCAAACTTTTAATGTTTTCAATAAACAATTTAACCTTTTCATGATATAGCGGGGACTTCATCTCCTTTTCCTTTAGAAGCAGATGCGATTCGACCTTCTTGAGTGCAAGAGCCTCCAGATCCTTTAAAACCCTAGAGTTACCATAACCTGAATACGAGACCGAAGCATAAGCGAGTTTCTTAAACTTTTCCCTAAAATTATGCAAGTAGGTTCGCATAGGCGGTGGAATAAATCCAGCCCAAACAGGAGAAACCACAATCACAATATCATAATCTGCAGGATCATATTTTGTAGGCTTAATTTCTGTCCTCTTTTTCATAACCGACTGCATGCCGCTCTTAAGGAACCCCAATATGCCCCTGCGATCCTCGAATTCCTCAATCTTTTCCATCTCACAATCGAGTTTTTCTTGCAAAATTTTAGCCAGCTTCTCATTCATGCCCGTTCTAGAATAATATACTATCAAAATTTTCATATACTCTAAAAATTGATCCAAAGTTTATAAATATTTTTTAAAAAAATTATAAAAAGAAGGGATAGTGCCTTATCATAGTTTGGCTAGTCTTTAGGTTTCCTTGCTATTAAGCCTGTGAGAGGATGATCAGGGTTTAAGTCGGCTGTAACAATTTCATAAACGAATGGCGGATACTTTAAGCCAACCTTTTCCAGCCTTTCTATTGTAGTTTCAAGTTCCTCTAACTTCATTCCAACCCAAAGTTCGTCATCTTGTGTTTCTGCAATTCCTCTAGCGCCACCGCAGGGGATTGTGACCCATGGCCTTTTACCTTTTTCTAGAGCGGCAACTATCTCACATGCTGCGTGCCCGTTGAATGCTGAAGAAATTTTCTTGCCAGTTGCGTCAAAAAATCCGACGCT